>Ga0302325_10015128_pt1 | contig 16408 bp, 11 predicted proteins | sample Palsa_T0_2_FD_201948 | JGI IMG/M metagenome (GOLD analysis project Ga0302325, IMG submission 201948) | Peat permafrost microbial communities from Stordalen Mire near Abisko, Sweden - Palsa_T0_2 | ecosystem: Environmental > Terrestrial > Soil > Palsa > Peat permafrost | place: Sweden: Abisko... | reverse complement strand
AGCCTCGACATGCACATTGAGCGGGAGCTGCCGCAAGTCTTCGGGGACCCGGCGCAGCTTGGCCAGGTGGTCCTCAACCTCTTGCAGAACGGGCTGCACGCCCTCTCCGGGCACGAGGGCACGCTGGTGGTGTCCACCGGCCGGCGCGACATGACGGTGTTTTTCACCGTCACCGACAGCGGGACGGGCATCACCTCCGACGTCCTGCCCCGCATTTTTGAGCCGTCGTTCACCACCAAGGCCCCTGGACAGGGCACTGGCCTCGGCTTGGCCATTGCCTACCGAATTGTCGAGGACCACGGCGGCACCTTCGAAGTGAAGACGGAGGCCAACAAGGGCTCCACCTTCACCGTGCTTCTCCCCATCCCCCTGACGTCGTTGTCCCCGAGGAACTGAAAGCAATGAATAAGCGAATGGCAAAGGTGCTTGTCGTTGATGATGACAAGGTCGTCCTCCGTGCGGTCACGGAGATTCTCCAGCGCGAGGGCTACTACGTGGTGGCCATCGACGACGCCGTGGAGGGCCTGGCGGCAGCCAGGGACCCATCCATCGACGTGGCCATTCTGGACATCCGGATGCCACACCTCTCCGGCATGGACCTGCTCAAAGCCATCAAGCAAGCCAGGCCCGAAGTCGAAGTCGTCATGATGACGGCCTTCGCCACGGTGGAGACGGCCGTGGAGGCGGTGAAGGCCGGCGCCTATGACTACCTCACCAAGCCTTTTGCCAACATCGACGAGGTGAGCCTCACCGTGGCCAAGGCGGCCGAGCGCAAGGCGCTCAAGGACCGCACCCGGGTGCTGGAAGAGCAACTCACCGCCAAGGGCCAATTCGAGGACCTCATCGGCCAGTCCAACACCATGCGGGCCGTCTTCAAGCTGGTGGAGACGGTGAGCTACTCCTCGGCCACGGTGCTCATCCAGGGCGAGAGCGGCACTGGCAAGGAGCTGGTGGCGCGTGCCATCCACTACCGCAGCCCGCGCAAGGACAAGCCCTTCGTCGCCGTCAACTGCTCGGCCCTCACCGACACCCTGCTGGAGTCGGAGCTGTTCGGGCACGTGAAGGGCAGCTTCACCGGGGCCACCGCCAACAAGAAGGGCCTCTTCGAGGCGGCGGATGGGGGCACCATCTTCCTGGATGAGATTGGCGACGTCCCGCCGGCCACCCAGGTGCGACTCCTCCGCGTGCTGCAGGAGGGCGAGGTGAAGCGGGTGGGTGCGAACGAGACCACCAAGGTGGACGTCCGCGTCATCGCCGCCTCCAACATTGACCTCGTCCGGGCCAAGGAGCAGGGGAAATTCCGAGAGGACCTCTTCTACCGGCTCAACGTCATTACCGTCACCTTGCCGCCCCTGCGCGACCGTCCCGAGGACGTGCCACTGCTGGCTCAGCACTTCCTGCGCATGTACCAGGCGAAGATGGGGAAGAAAGTCACCAGCATTACCCCGGCGGCCATGGAAGCCCTCGTCTGCCACCGGTGGATGGGCAATGTGCGCGAGCTGGAAAACGTCATCGAGCGCGCAGTCGTCCTTACCTCGCGGGAGCTGGTGGATATTGAGGACTTGCCACCGGGGCTGCGCGATGCGCCCGGGGGCGGCGGGGACATTGAGGTGCTGAGTCTGGCGCACCTTCCCTACGCCGAGGCCAAGCGGCTGGCCATGCGGGCCTTCGAGCGCCGGTACCTGTCGGCCTTGCTGGAGCGCAGTGGCAACAACGTCTCGTCTGCGGCACGCGCCGCGGGCGTCGACAGAAGCAACTTCCGCCGGCTCCTCAAGCAGTACGAGGTGGGACGAAACCCGCTGGGTGGCCAGCCCCAGTCCTCCAAGGCCGAGCCGATGAGCGCCTGAGGCGCTTCCCAGACGCACCCCCCAGCGTGGGCGGGGAGGCTCCGGCCTGGTGCCGGTCGGCCTCTCCGCCCGTTTGCGTTTAAGGGAGGCGCCCAGGGGCGCCCCGTGCACCGCGGGCCGTGGCTTTGTAGGGTGCCGGGGCCCCGTGGCCCGTCCCAAGCGTCGTCTCCGCGCGTTTCTCCTCCTCCTCCTCGGTGTAGCCGCGGTGGCGCTGGCCGTCCTGGCCTGGCGGGCGGACACGGGTGCCTTACGCCGGCGCCTCGTCCAGGACATCCGGGCACTGGCGGCCGCGGCTGACGTCCGGCCAGTACACTCCCCTCCGGTGCTTGCTGGCCGCTTCGGGCAGCGGGCAGCCGAGGCCTGGACGGCGCTGGCTGCCGAGGAGGCCCTGTCGACGGACGTGGAATTCTGCCGCGCCGTGCGCGAGGGAGAGACGCCCGTCGCCCAAGCGCCCCCCAGCTGTCTGCGCGAGCTGTCCGCTGGGACGACGTCGCTTCTGGCGCTGCTGCTGGCCACGCATGCCGAGGCGGCCGGACCGCCCCCGGGCCTGGGGGCACTGGACGTGCCCGGGACGCGCACCTTCGTCACGGCCGGCTACGCGGCGCGCATGGCGGCCCTGCGCCTGCAACTCCAGCTGGCCCAGGGGCAGCCCGAGGCCGCGCTGGCCACCTGTCTGGACTTGCTGGCGCTGGGCCGCGACACCAGCTTCGGGACGGCCCTGGAAGGCCGGCTCGCCGCCCTGACGGTGTCCGAGGTGGCCTTTGCGCCCTGCGCACGCGCCCTCGACGCAGCGCCGCTGCAAGCCAAGCGGCGGGCCGCCTTGGGCCTGGCAAGCATTGCGGCGGGGACGCCGACGCTGGCCGACGTGCTGTCCGAATGGTCCACCCGCGTCCGCGCGCAGCGCTTTGCCCCCTACCTTTCCAAGGAGGTGCTGGCCACGCTTCCAGAGGGCGTCCAGGCGTGGGCCCGGGCCCAGGACGTGCCCCGTCGGCTGAGTCCCCGCGAGGCGGTGGCGGTGGGCAGTGCCTGGCATTCCCTCCAGTCCCGCCTGGACGCGGTGGTGGCGGCGGCGGGACTTCCGGGGGACAAGGCCGCCGCGCGCCTGAGCGCGCTCAGCGCCCAGGCCGAGCCTGCCTTTGCCGCCCTCGGCCGAGTCGACTTCCCGGAATTGGGCTGGGTGGCGCAGAGTGATGCGCGGGTGCGTGCCGAGCTGCTGCTGCTTCGCCGCGCCGTGGAAGTGGACACCCTCCGGGCCGAGACGGGGGCCTGGCCCCTTCCCGAAGTCCTCTCCGCCGAGCTGCGCTCCACGGCCGCGCAGCCCTTCTCCATTGCAGCCAAGTCCGGCGAGGCCGTCCTCACCGACAATGCCTCCCCGCGCGGGGGACTGGAGCTGCTGCTGCACGCGGACCGCTGAAGCGCTGGAGCGGCGACTGCGGCCATGGCACGGCTTCAGGGCTTCTTGGCGGTGGCCCGTGCGCGTCGGAGGGCTTCCAGGCGCGCTGCGAGCTCCTTCTCCCGTCCCTCGCTGCCGGGCCGGTAGAAGGACGCGCCCTTCAGGGCCTCGGGGAGGTACTCCTCGACGACAAAGTTGCCCTCGAAGTCATGCGGGTACTGGTACCCACCTCCATAGCCCATGGACTTCATGAGGGGCGTGGGGGCATTGCGCAAATGGAGCGGGACGCCGAGGGCTCCCTTCTCGTGGACGGCTTCCCGGGCGCGGCCGTAGGCGGAAATGACGGCGTTCGACTTGGGGGCCAGCGCCAGGTACGTCGCCGCCTGCGTCATGGGCAGGGTGCCTTCCGGCAGGCCCACCAATTCCAGGGCCTGGAGTGCAGCCACGGCGACTTGCAGGGCCTGGGGGTCGGCGTTGCCAATGTCCTCGGAAGCAAAGATGACCATTCGCCGCACCACGAAGCGTGGCTCCTCGCCGGCCTCCAGCATGCGCGCCATCCAGTAGACGGCCGCATCCGGGTCCGAGCCGCGCAGGGACTTGATGAAGGCCGAGACGACGTTGTAGTGCTCCTCGCCCGCCCTGTCGTAGAGAAGCGTGCGCTGCTGGACGGCCTCGGCCACCCGGGCCTCGTCGATGCGCGTGCCTCCACTGGCAGCCACTTCCAGGGTGGTGAGGGCCCGGCGCGCGTCCCCGCCGGCAGCGCGGGCGATGGCCAGCACGGCTGCGTCATCCGCCTCGACTTTTCCGGCGAGCCCGCGCTCCGAGGTGAGTGCCCGGCGGAGGAGGGCCACCAGTTCCTCCTCCTCCAGGGGCCGCAACGTCACTACACGGGTGCGAGACAGAAGCGCGGCATTCACCTCGAAGCTGGGGTTCTCGGTGGTGGCGCCAAGGAGTGTCAGCGTCCCCTTCTCGACGTGGGGCAGCAGCGCATCCTGCTGTCCGCGGTTGAAGCGATGAATCTCATCCAGGAAGAGCACCGTCCCCTGGCCATGGAGTTTCCGGCGCTCCAGGGCCTCGGCCACCACCTCCCGGACGTCCTTCACTCCGGCGGAGACGGCCGACATGCCGACGAAGGCCGAGCCACTTCCGCGGGCCAGCAGTCGGGCCAGGGTGGTTTTTCCGGTACCCGGCGGCCCCCAGAAAATGAGGCTGGGAAGCTTCCCGGCGGCCAGCGCCTGACGGAGCAGCTTCCCCTGGCCGGTGAGGTGCTCCTGCCCGACGAATTCGTCCAGCGTCTCTGGCCGCAGGCGCTCGGCGAGTGGCGCACTCGCTGCGGTTTCGCGCTCGGCGGCTTTGGTGAAGAGGTCCATCCTGGGGCTCTTGTAGTAAGAGCTTTAACCCAAGGTGAAGACGCTCGCGGTGGTGGCCAAGAAGGGCAGCGCCCAAGCGGCCGTCCTGGCACGGCGCCTGCGAGAGCATCGCCCGGCCCTCACCCTGCTGGCGGACCCGGAGTTTGCCCAGGAGCTGGGCTGGCCCGTCCATAAGGTGGAGGAGGTGGCGGCCCGGGCCGAGCTGGTGGTGGTGCTGGGAGGAGACGGGACGCTCATCCGCGCCGCTCGCCTTCTGGGCGGCCGGGCGGTGCCGATTCTCGGCATCAACCTTGGCTCCCTCGGCTTCATGACGGAGGTGCCCGCGACAGAGGGCCTGGACGTCCTCGACGAGGTGCTGGCCGGGCGCGGCACCGTCCAGCCCCGCATGAAGCTGGCCTGCCGGCTGTACCGGGACGGGGTAGTGGTGGTGGAGGACGAAGTCCTCAACGACGTCGTCATCAACCGCGGGGCGTTGAGCCGCATTGCCGACCACGAGACGCGCATCGACGGCAAGCTGGTGGCCACCTTCAAGTCCGACGGCCTCATTGTGGCCACGCCCACCGGCTCGACGGCGTATGCGCTGGCGGCCGGCGGCCCCATTGTGCACCCGGGGCTGGACTGCGCTGTCATTGTCCCCATCTGCCCGCACGCCCTCACCCAGCGGCCCCTGGTGGTGCCCGGAGACCAGGTGGTGAGCATCCACCTCGGGCCGGAGGCCTCCGACGCCTACCTCACCATCGACGGCCAGACGGGGCATGCGCTGCTGGCCGGGGACCGCCTCGAGGTGCGGCGCTCCAACAACCGTGTCCTCCTCGTCGCCAACCCGCGGCTCGACTACTTCGCCGTGCTTCGCGAGAAGCTGCACTGGGGCGCGCGCTAGCGCTTTTCTGGGGGGGACGAGCTCCCCTGGCTTTTGAGAGTCCTCGTTAGGTCCAGCGAAAGAGGCGAAGCGCCAGCAGGAAGGTGCCCGCGCCCCAGGCGGCCAGGACGAGGAGGGGGCCTCCCAGGGAAAACACCGACGTCCCATCAATCGAGATGGCCCTCAACCCGTCGATGACGGCGGTGAGGGGGAGGGCCTTGATGAGGGGCTGCATCCAGGCCGGGAAGAGGCTGGCGGCGAAGAAGACGCCGGAGAGCACCATCATCGGCAGCGTGGCGAGATTCATGAGCCCGCCGGCCGTCTCTGAATTCTGCGCGCGCGAGGCGACGAGCAGTCCCAGGCCGCCAAAGGACAAGGCGCCCGCCGCGGCCACCAGGAAGAAGGCCGGGAGACTGCCGGCCACACGCACGTCAAAAATAAGCCTGGAAAAGCCGAGGAAGAAGGCCGTTTCCACAAGGGCAATTGCCAGGCGGCTGAGGATGAAGGAGGCCAGCAAGTCCGCCTTGCGCATGGGCGTGGCCACCAGCCGCTTGAGCAGCTTTCCCTGCCGCATCTGGACGAGGCCCCAGCCGAGTCCCCACACCGAGGAGGACATGAGTCCAAAGCCGAGGAGGCCCGGGATGAGGAAGTCGATGTAGCGGCCCCCGGGGGTGGTGACGTGCTCCTCCTGCAGGACGACGGCGTCCGTCCGCCCGGCCATGCGCTGCAGCGTATTCACCGCCAGCAGCCGCGCGGTGCGTCCCTCGGGGACGCCCGGGTCGACGAGAAGCCGCGGCGGCGCGCCGGCCACCACCACGAGGGCCACCTTGCCCCGGGACAGCGCGCGCCGCGCCTCGGGCAGCGGCAGCACCTGTGTCTGCAGCCCGGGCGTCGAGGCGAGGGCGTCCACGACGGCGGCCCTTCCCGGGCCGTCTACCACCGCGACATTCAGCTTGCTCAGCGTCTGGTTGCGAAAGGCCAGGCCCAGGACGATGGACAGCAGCATCGGGAAGATGAAGACCCAGAAAATGGCCGAGGGCTCCCGCCACAGGGCCCGCAGCCGCATGAGGAAAAGCTGTCCGAGTGGGTGGCGGCCCGCCATGCCTCAGGACTCCTCATCCCGCAGGCTACGTCCCGTGAGGTGCAGGAAGACGTCGTCCAGCGTCGGGGCGTGGGTGGACAGCTGCAGCAACGTCGCCCCGGCGGCCTCGGCGGTCCGCAAGAGGGCAGGAAGCGTCTCCGGCAGGCCGCGGACGTGCAGCTGCACCGTCCCGTTGTGCCTCTTCACCTCCGAGCAGCCGGGGAGGGCCCGGCAGGCGTCGTCAGCAAGCATGGGGCGGGCTTCGAATTCGATGACTTGTGCACCGCCGAAGCTGGCCACCAGCTCGGCCGGCGTCCCGCGGGCCACCACCTTGCCGTGGTCGACAATGACAACCTGGTCGCAGAGGCGCTCGGCCTCTTCCATGTAGTGGGTGGTGAGGATGACGGTGCGCCCGCGCGCCTTCAGGGCCTCGATGACGTCCCACAGCCCGCGCCGGCTGGCCGGGTCGAGCCCGGTGGTGGGCTCGTCGAGGAAGAGGACTTCCGGGTCCCCCACCAGCGCCACGGCCAGGGCCAGCCTCTGCCGCTGGCCACCGGACAGCTTTCCCACCCGGGCGCCGCGCTTCTCTTCCAGGGCCACCAGCCGGATGGCGTCCTCCACCTCGATGCCCGAGGGGTAGAAGCTTCGAAACAGCGCCACCGTCTCCTGGACAGTCAGCTTCTCGTAGAAGCGCGTCTCCTGAAGGCAGATGCCAATCCGCGCCCGGAGGCGCTCGCCGGCCTCGGCCCACAGCTGTCCCAGCACCCGGACGGTGCCGGCGGTGGCCTGCTGGAGGCCTTCCAATATTTCCACCGTCGTCGTCTTGCCGGCGCCGTTGGGCCCCAGAAGGCCAAGGCACGTCCCGGCCGGGACGGAGAAGGAGACGCCGTCGACGGCCACCACGTCCTCGAAGCGTTTCACGAGGCCATCGACTGAAATTGCCGGCTCAGCCATCGGACAACCCCCTCTTATGCCCGCGGCGAGTCCTCCGCGCCAGCGGGAATGAAACGTTGCCGGGTGTTGGAGCGAAGCGGCAGGGTCCCGTGTTAGTGGGGAGGACTTGCCTTGAGTCCGCCCGAAACCCAGAGCGCCGTCGTCCCCGAGGAGGGCAGCTGGGTTTCCCTCCTCCGCGACGAAGTCGAGCCAACCGCTTACAAGAAGGGACGCGACTACGCGGGGCTTCAGCGCGTCTCGGACCTCTCCAAGGCAGGCGCCGTCCTCCGGGGCTCGGTGGCAGGCTCGGCGGGAAACCCCCACGTGGCCACGCTGGACACCGCTGCCCGGCCGCTGGTGTCCAGCTGCAATTGCCCGGTGTGGAACCGCTACGGCCCGCACTGCAAGCACGTGGTGGCGGTGGCCCTGGCGCATCTGGCCGCTGAGCGGCCGGCGGCCCAGGCGGCTCCCGTGGACGCTTTGCCCGAGGCGCCCAGTGCGGACGTGGTGCCGCTTCCGGCGGTGGCGAAGCTGGAAAGCTGGCTCGGCCTTTCTTCCTTACCGGACCACGCCTTCGTCTACCGCATCATGCCGGCGCACGCCCGGAGCGGCGGGCGGGCCTGGCTGGTGGACGTACGGCGGCGGGAGATGCAGACGGCCGGCCCCATCCAGGTGAAGCGCTTCCTCGGGCAAGGCGCCCGGCTGGGGCCCCTGGACGAGCGCGCCATGCACGAGTTGGCGCGCTACGAGAGCCGCTACGACGGCAAATTCCTCCTCTCCGACGAGGAGCTGGCGGACCTCCTGGAAGTCTTGGGGGGCGCCCGGGTGGTGTACCGCGGCACGCCACTCGTCCTCTCGGAGGCACCGGCGCTGCCACAAGTCCACCTCGAGTCCACGGACGGCGGTGCCAAGGCCTCGCTCGAATTCCGTCTCCCCGAAGGAGAGCCCGTCGGCATTCGCGACGCCGTCTTCCTGGTGGGCAAGCGAGCAAGTTTCCTCCTCTCCGGCCAGACGCTGTACCCGGTGCGTCCCAGCCTCCCGGCCCGGCTGTGGCGGAAGTGGTTGCTGGAGCCCTCCATGTCACTTCCCCACGGGCAGCTGGACAGGGCGCTCACCTTCTTTGCCGCCCACCTGCCGCGGCTGGACCTGTCGCTCAGGGCCGACGGGCTCGAGGTAGAGGAGTCCACCGAGCCGCACTTCATCCTCACACTCGAGGGAAATGCCGAGCGGGTGAAGGCCCAGCTTGGCGCCCGCTACGGGGGCACCACCGTGGCGGTGACGCCGTCCTCCGGCACGCTGGGCTACGCCATTGGCTCCTTAGGCAACAAGCGGCGGCTCTACCGGAGGGACGAGGAGGCCGAGCGCGCTGCGCTCAAGCTTCTCTCCGCGCAAGCCCTTCGCTGGGACGGCGAGGCGCACGTCGGCCAGGGGGACACGGCGGTGGCCTTCTGGGCCGAGGGCTGCAAGACGCTGCCCGCGGCCTGGGAGCGCTTCGCGGCGCACCTTCCAGAGGTGAAGGTGCGCAGTGGCCTCAAGCCGCGCATCCGGGTGGGCATGGAGGGGCTGCACTGGTTCGAGCTGGATGCGCGCTTCGAGGCGGATGGCCAGAGTGTGGACCTGGGCGCAGTCCGGCTCTGGCTGGCCTCGGGCCGCAAGTATGTCCCGCTGCAGGACGGAAGCTTCGCCGTGGCGGACCGCGAGGAAGTCCAGCGGGCCACCGAGTTGCTGGAGGAGGCCGGCGCGAGTCCGGGGAAGGCCACCACGCGCATTCCGCTGTACCAGGCCATGGCGCTCGACGCCCTGACCAGCCTCGGGGACGCCGCGGAGATTGAAGCCCGCGCCCGCGCGGCCATGGCGGAGTTACGGCTGGTGGACGAGGCGGCGCCCGTCCCGCCGCCCCAGGGGCTGCAGGCGACGCTGCGGCACTACCAGGAAGCGGGCCTGGCGTGGCTGTGGTTTCTCCACCGCCACCGGCTGTCCGGAATTCTCGCGGACGACATGGGGCTGGGAAAGACGCTGCAGGCCCTGGCGCTTCTCCTCAAGGTGCACCACGAGGAGAAGCGGGCCCCGTCCCTGGTGGTGGCTCCCACCTCGGTTCTCGCCAACTGGAAGCGCGAGGCAGAGCGCTTCACCCCGGGCCTCGAGGTCCTCATCTGGCACGGCCAGGATAGAAAAACGCGCGGCGACACGTTTGCCGACGTGGACATTGTCCTGACGTCCTACGCGCTCGTCCGCCGGGACCTCGAGGAGCTCTCCAAGACGCGCTGGCGCTACGTTGTGCTGGACGAGGCACAGAATATTAAGAACGCCGGCTCGGCCACCGCCCAGGCCTGCAAGGCGCTCCCGGCCGAACACCGCCTCGCCCTCACCGGCACGCCGCTCGAGAACAGGCTCGGCGAGCTGTGGAGCATTTTCGACTTCCTCATGCCCGGCTTCCTCGGCAGCGAGGAGGACTTCTCCGAGCGCTACGAGCAGCCCATCCAGGTGGCCGGGGACGCCAGCGTCCGCGACAGACTCCGCCGCCGCATTCACCCCTTCATCCTGCGGCGTCTGAAGACGGAAGTGGCCAAGGACTTGCCTCCCAAGACGGAGGTGGTGGCCTGGTGCGAGATGGACGCCGGCCAGGCGGCGCTGTACCGCGAGGTGCTGGAGCAGAGCCGGAGCAAGGTGCACGAAAGCATCGACAAGGTGGGCTTCGCCCGGGCGCGGGTGAGCATTCTGGCCGCGCTCATGAAGCTGCGTCAGGTGTGCTGCGACCCGCGGCTCCTCAAGCTGCCGCCCGGGACGCAGCTGCCGCCCTCGGCCAAGTTGGAGCGCTTCTTCGGCCTGGTGGACGACCTCGTGGCCGAGGGGCACCGCGCGCTCGTCTTCAGCCAATTCACCGAGATGCTGGACCTCCTCAAGGGCGAGGCCGACGCCCGGGGGCTCAAGTACCAGGCGCTGGACGGCCGCACGCGGGACCGCATGGCGCGGGTGGACGCCTTCAACGCCCCGGACGGGCCACCCCTCTTCTTCATCAGCCTCAAGGCCGGCGGGACGGGCCTCAACCTCACCGCGGCGGACTACGTCCTGCACTTCGACCCGTGGTGGAACCCGGCGGTGGAGGACCAGGCCACCGACCGTACCCACCGCATCGGCCAGACGCGGGCCGTCATCAGCTACAAGCTCATCACCCAGGGCACGGTGGAAGAGAAGATTCTCCAGCTGCAGAGGCGCAAGCGCGAGCTGGCCGCCGGCGTCCTCGAGGGCACCCAGGCTGGCCTGCAGGCCCTCTCCCAGGCAGACGTCGAAGAGCTCTTCCGCGACGCCTGAGGGCCTCCTTCGGAGACAGAGGCTTTCCCGCGGGGCCAAGCCTCCCCCTGTCAGCGATGTCGTCGGTCTGTTTTGTCAGCGATGTCTCCGGTCCGTACCCGTCCTGGGGGGACTACTGAAAACTTGTACAGTGTCGGCTGGCAGCGCTAGGGTGCCTCCTCAGAGAAGGAGCTCCTCCCCATGCTGCTTGGCTTGCGCATCCAAAACTTCACCGTCGTGGACGAGGTGGAGGTGTCCTTCGGGCCTGGGCTGACGGTGCTCACCGGCGAGACGGGCGCGGGCAAGTCCATCCTCGTCGATGCGCTGGGGCTGCTTCTCGGGGCGCGGGCGGACGCAGCCGTCGTCCGGGCCGGGGCAGACGAGGCGGTGGTGGAGGCCGTCTTCCAGAGGACGCCGCCGCTGGCGGACAGGCTTTCTGCCCTGGGGCTTCCGGACGTCGGGGACGAAGTCTCGGTGCGGCGCGTGGTGGGACGCGCGGGCCGTGCCCGCGTGCACGTGAATGGGGCGCTGGCCAGCGTGGGCGTCCTCGGGCAGCTCTTCCAGGGGCTGCTCGACGTCGCCGGCCAGCACGCGCACGTCGCCCTCTTCCAGCCTGCCTTCCAGCGCGCGTTGCTCGACCGGCTGGGTGCGGTACCCAAGGCGCGAGACGCTTACCGGGAGGCCCATGGGGCACTCCTGGCCGTGGACGGCGAGCTCGCGGCGCTGTGTGGCACGGCCGGCGGGGAGGACCGCCTCGGCTTCCTCCGCTTCCAGATGGAGGAGGTGGAGCGGCTGGCTCCCGTCCTGGACGAGGACGTCCTGCTGGAAGAGGAGCGACGGCGGCTGTTGTCGGTGGAGCGACTGCGCGCGGCCGCCGAGGAGGCCGAGGCGAGACTCACCGAGGAGGGTGGGGCGGCCGAGTCGGTGGGGCGTGCCCGGGCCATGGTGGAGGAGGCGCTGCGCAACGACGCTCAGCTTTCGCGCGCGGCCTCCGCGCTGCGGGCGGCCACCGCCGAGCTGGAGGAGGCGGCCTCGACGCTGCGCAGCTACCTCTCCGGACTCGAGGCGGACCCCCAGCGACTGGCCGAGGTGGAGGAGCGCCTGGACGCCCTGCGCCGGCTGTGCCGGAAACACGGGACGGACCTCCCGGGCGTCCTCCAGCGCGCTGTGTCTCTGCGGGCCGAGGCGGAGGGGCTGGCCGGTCGGACGGAGGTACTCGAGGCGCTGCGCGCCCGACGCAGCCTCCTCGAGGCCCGTGCGTGGGATGCGGCCCGGGCCCTGCGGACAGAGCGAGAGCGGTCGGCCGCGACGCTAGGACGCGCGGTGCGCTCGGTGCTGGCAGAGCTCGCGCTCAAGGGCGCGCGCTTCCGGGTGGAAGTCGCGGCCAGCGACGCGCTTGGTGCCGAAGGGGCGGACGACGTGGAATTTCTCTTCTCCGCCAACCCCGGTGAGCCTGAACGTCCGCTGCAGAAGGTGGCCTCCGGAGGCGAGGCCTCGAGGCTTCTCCTCGGGCTGCGACGCGTCTTTCTGGAGCGCGACGCGTGCGAGACGGTGGTGCTCGACGAGGCCGACGCGGGCGTCGGCGGCGCGGTGGCGGACGCGGTGGGGCGACTCGTCCGGGAGGTGGCGCGCGGCCGGCAAGTGCTTTGCGTCACGCACCTGCCCCAGGTGGCGGCCCACGCGGATGAGCACCTGGTGGTGGAGAAAGTCCTTGCCCGTGGACGGATGGCGTCGGCGGTGACGGCCCTGGCGCCGGGGCCGGAACGGGTGGCGGAGCTCGCGCGCATGCTGTCCGGCGTCAAAGTGAGCGAGGCGGCGGTGCAGGCCGCCGAGGCGCTCCTGCGCGGTGCCGAGAGGCCACTGCGTGGCACTCGCACCGGGGCCCCGCGCACCCATGCCAAGGGTACGGCCAACGACAACCTTGCCCCTCGTTCCAGCGGTGCCGTAGCATCCCCGGCGCGTGGGTGCCCCGGCTGAGCGAGCTCCTGTCCGTCTGAAGGCCGCCTCTGCGGGCCTGACGGACGTCGGCAGGAAGCGCGACCACAACGAGGACAGCTTCCTCATCGACGACGAGTTGCAGCTGTACGTCGTGGCCGATGGCATGGGCGGGCACGCCGGCGGCGGGACGGCCTCCCGCATTGCCGTGGAAACCATCGACAAGCGCATGCGGGAGTTGCGGCCCGGAGAGCCGGCGAGTGTCGCCGTCCTCAACCTCCAGGACTCGGCCGTCCCGGAAACCATCCGCAGCGCGGTGGAGCAGGCCTGCCTGGCCATTTTCGCCAAAGCCCAGGAGGACCCGGAGCTGGCGGGGATGGGCACCACCGTCATTTCCATGCTGCTCGACGACGCCCACGCCTTCTTCGCGCACGTCGGAGACAGCCGCGCCTACCTCGTGCGCGGGGAGCTCATCCAGCAGATTTCGGAGGACCACAGCCTCGTCAATGAACAGATAAAAGCGGGGATGATAACGCCGGAGGAGGCCCGGCACAGTCGCTACCGAAACATCATCACCCGCTCGGTGGGCTTCGAGGAGGAAGTCCAGGTCGACGTGATGGGCCTGCTCGCCGAGCTGGGCGACCTCTTCATCCTCTGCACCGACGGCCTGGCCAACATGATGGACGACAAGGAGATTCTCGACATCGTTCGGGGCCACACACTGGAGGACATCCCAGGAAAGCTCATCGAGCTCGCCAACGAGCGCGGAGGTGACGACAACATCACCGTCGTCGCCATCCGCGTCGAGGCCGATGACAGGCCTGAAGTGCGCTCCGCCCGGGCTGTCCATTCGCCTTGACCTGTAGGGAAGCAGGTGGTACCGCGCGCACTCCGGGCTACCTGTCTGGAGAAAACCCTGCAGTGAACGGGCGTCCTTGAGGGTATGCTCAGCAGTCGACCGTGGGGGGGCAACCTAGGGAGCGCGGGCTTTGGCCAAGAAGAGCTTCACTCTCATTTATGTTCCCGAGCACGACCAGGCTGTCCGCCGCTACCGGGTGGACAGGAAGCTCGTCCACCGTCTGGTCGTCGGGGGCGCGGTGCTGGTGGCAGCGCTGGCCGTGGCCACCGTCCACTACACGCATTTGCTCTACCGCGCCTCGGAGAACCGAGCGCTGCGAGACGAGAACGTCGCCCTGCGGACGCAGCTGAAGGGCTTTCGCGAGCGCATCGAAACCATCGCCTCCACGCTGGAACGGGTGGAGCGCTTTGACCAGAAGCTGCGGGCGGTGACGCTGCTGTCGGACCCGGCCAGAAACCTGGCCCTCGGGCCGACGGCCATGGAAACCAAGGGTGCTCCGCCGAGCAACGGCGAGTCCGAATTCACCGCCGCTCCGGTTGGCTCCGAGTCCTCCAAGACGCTGGCCGCCAAGCTGGACACCCTGTCAACCGACGCCACCCGTCAGGAGCAAAGCCTGGAGCAGCTGCAGACGTACTTCCTCGAGCAGAAGAGCCTGCTGGCCTCGACGCCCTCCGTCTGGCCGGCCCGGGGGTGGATTACCAGTGACTTTGGCCAGCGCACGGACCCCTACACCGCCGAGCGCGTCATGCACGAGGGGTTGGACATCGCCGCCGCCCACGGCAAGGAAGTGACGGCGCCGGCCGACGGGACTGTCATCTTCGCCGGCCTGGAAGGTGGCTACGGCAACGTCCTCGTCATCGACCACGGCTACGGGGTGAAGACGCGCTACGGGCACCTGAGCAAGGTGGAAGTCCACCCCGGTGACCGCGTGCACCGCGGCGAGCTCATCGGCGCGGTGGGCAACACCGGCCGCAGCACCGGGCCCCACCTGCACTACGAGGTGCGGGTGAATGGGCTGCCGGAAAACCCCCGGAAATTCATTCTCGACGACGAGTAGTCCTCAGCTAGCGCTCCGACGGCTCGACGGCCACCCGGCCGCCGAGGTCCACGCTGCGCAAGAGAATGCCGTCGGCTTTTCCGGCCCGGGCCAGCACGTGGGTGCGCTCCGCCTCGGCCCAGACGAGCGGCCCCAGCACTTGCCAGTGGGAGGGGTCCACCACGCGCAGCCGTGCTAGCCCGAGGGTGAAGCCCAGGGGCTCTGGCAGGCGCGGCTCGCTGGCCCGGAAGTCCGCCACCGCCTGTGCCAGGGCGGCCTTGGCCTCTGTGCGGTGCTGTGCTTGCAGCGCTGTCTGCGAGGAGGGGGCGAAGAGGACACAGAAGCAGTCGGTGTGGATGCGCACCACGTGGGCGCCAGGAAACGTCACCCCCAGGCAGCCGGCCACGGCGCGCAGGAAGCGGTCTCCGGTGGCGAAGCCCGCCGCCTGGTTGACGCGGATGAGTTCGAGCACATCCACGGTGAGGAGGCCCACCTCCCACGGGACGTGGGCGTGGACCGAGATGTCATATTCCGGCTTGAGGAGTGTCCCCTGGGTGAGGAAGAGGACATTCAACGCGCCCGAGACGGGGTCCGGCGCGCCGCGCCGACAGGCCTCGGCGTCCAGCAGCGCGGAGAGGGCGAGGGCTGCGTGCTCCGCGGGCGGACGACTGCGCACCCAGGGGTGCAGGGCCAGCAGCGTCTCCACGGTGGCGTCGTCGAGGGTGTGGGCCATGGGGAAGGGGTACGTCCTACGCTTTCCGTGGCCCCGTGCGCGAGGGGCTGGCACCAGGGGGGGCGGACTCAGCGGCTCCGCGCCACCACCGTCACCTCGTCGCGGTCATGGTACAGCTGCCGCATGCGGAGGGCCTTCCAGCCTCCTGTTTCCAGCAGTCCCCGGGCCGTCTCCAGCGTCGCCACCTTGTCGCGCATGGGGAGTTTCAAGTTTGCCACCAGGTGAAGCGCCCAGGCTTCCTTTCCCCAGCGGGCAAGGAGTGCCGCCACCTCCAGGGGACGCCAGGCCATGTCGCAGAGGAGCCAGTCGACGGGCTCCTCGGGCACAAAGGCAAAAGCACTCTGCCGGAGGTGGCGAAGGTGGGGGTTTCTTTCCAGCTCCGGGGCAAGCGCGGCCCTGTCCACGGCCACCACCCGGGCGCCCCTGTCCAGCGCCCGCGCCGTCCAGCCGCCGGGCGCGGCCCCCAAGTCCACGCACGTCTCGCCAGCCGAGGGCCAGAGGCCCAGCAGCGCCCAGGCTTCTTCCAGCTTGAGCCCGGCGCGCGAGGGCGTGTCCCCACTGCGGTGCATGCGCTGGCGGCCGGCCGCGCTCCAGCTGACAGCCTCCTGCCGGAGGACGGTGCCGTAGACGGCCGTCCAGGCCCCGGGCGCGCCCACCAGGGCCACCTCGGCGAAGGGCGCCGTCCCGTCCTCGCGGTGCTGGACACCCGGTGCCGCCTGCAGCGCTGCCTGCAGGGCCCGGGCTTCTCCCGACAGCATCTGGCCCTCCTCGCTGTCGGCGCTCCAGGCGCGCACGGTGAGAGGCCCGGCGCGCGCCAGGCGCGGCGCGAACGCCTCCACCACGGCTTCCACCGGCCCGGGCGCGCGGGCGCGGACGAGAAAGCCCGTACGGGCAAACGTTGGGTCCCGGTTGGGCCGGTGCGCGGAGGAAACGAGGCCCTGGCCGAGTACCTCGGGGAGGCTTCCCCAAACCGTGAGCTCCTGGTGCAGGTGTGTCTCGAAGCCCACCCGGCACGTCCACAGCCAGCTTCCAAGCCGTGGTGGGCGCGCCGGGGCGCCCACACCCACCGCG
>Ga0302325_10015125_pt1 | contig 16409 bp, 8 predicted proteins | sample Palsa_T0_2_FD_201948 | JGI IMG/M metagenome (GOLD analysis project Ga0302325, IMG submission 201948) | Peat permafrost microbial communities from Stordalen Mire near Abisko, Sweden - Palsa_T0_2 | ecosystem: Environmental > Terrestrial > Soil > Palsa > Peat permafrost | place: Sweden: Abisko... | reverse complement strand
CCAGCATGCGGGGCCCGATAGCGACATGCCGAAGCTCGGGCTCACGCTGGCGCCCGGCAAGGCCACCGGCGCCGAAGGCGGTGGCGTACTTGTCACCGCGGTCGATCCGAACGGCGTTGCCGCCGATCACGGCTTCCAGGTCGGTGACGTCATCCTCGACGTCGGCGGCAAGTTGGTCACCAACCCGGCGGACGTTCGCAAGCAACTCGCGGACGCCCGCAAGGAAGGCAAACACGCTCTGCTGTTTCGGGTGAAGTCGGGCGAGGGCACGCGCTTCGTCGCCCTGCCGCTCGGCAACGCCTAAAGCATGATCCCGAAAAGTGGTCGCCGGTTTTCGGAAAAGATCATGCTCAAGAGGTTCCAAGTAATGGGGCGATCCGCTGGCATCCGTCGCCCCCGCTGGCGGGCGTACCCTGGGGGCGGGCCGTAAGGCCCGTCCCCGCAAAATACCAACTCTGCGTCCCGGCATCCGTCGCCCCCGCCGGGGTGGAGTCGGTTGAGGGGGTGGCGGGCTAAAACCTCGCCGCCCCCTCACTTTTTCCGCCATCTAGTTGCCTGGTGCATTGTGCAAAACGATATCATCGCTCAAGAAGCCACCCAGCCGGGTCCGTCCATTGCTTTCTCGGTACGGCGATCGACCATGCGCCTTCTCATTATCGAGGACGACCGCGACGCCGCCGATTATCTGGTCAAGGCATTCCGCGAGGTCGGCCATGTCGCCGACCGCGCCGCCGACGGCGAGGAGGGCCTTGCGCTGGCGCTGGACGGCCGATACGACGTTCTGATCGTCGATCGCATGCTGCCGAAGGTCGACGGGCTGTCGGTCATCGGCGCGTTGCGCAGCAAGTCGGTGGAGACGCCGGTGCTGATCCTTTCCGCGCTCGGCCAGGTCGATGACCGGGTCAAGGGCCTGCGCACCGGCGGCGACGATTATCTCGCCAAGCCTTATTCATTCGCGGAGTTGCTGGCGCGGATCGAGGTGCTGGCGCGGCGCCGCGGCAGCCGCGGCGAGGAAACGGTCTATCGCGTCGCCGATCTCGAGCTCAACCGGCTTTCGCACCAGGTCAGCCGCGCCGGGCAGGAGCTGGCGTTGCAGCCGCGCGAATTTCGCCTGCTCGAATATCTGATGCGCCACACCGGCCAGGTTGTTACCCGCACCATGCTCCTGGAAAACGTGTGGGACTATCATTTCGACCCGCAGACCAACGTGATCGACGTGCATATTTCGCGGCTACGCTCCAAGATCGATAAGGGCTTCGCGCAACCGCTCCTGCACACCGTGCGCGGCGCCGGCTACATGATCCGCGACGAGGCGCGATAAATCGTTCTGCTCATTCCCGCGCAAACGGGAATCCGGGATTTGCTGGATCCCCGCTTTCGCGGGGACGAGCGGAGGTGCACTTACTCTGCCGAAACATTTTGCTCTTCCCGCCCTCCCAGCACGCCGCGCGCGGACAGCGCCTCGATCCTCTCGCCCGGAATACCCCAGGCGGCGAGCGCCGAGCGGGTTCCGGCGCCTTGTCCTTGCGGCGGCGTCGGGCGGACGGAAGGCGTGCGGGAAAAGCGCGGCGCCGGGCCGGGCTGGACGACGCCGTCGACCTCGACGAAGGAGCCGCGGGCGACGTTGTGCGGATGCTCCGGCGCTTCTGCCATGGAGAGAACCGGCGCAAAGCAGGCGTCGCTCCCTTCCAGCAGCGCGCACCATTCGTCCCGGGTGCGGGTCTTGAAAAGCGTTTCCAGCTTGCCGCGTATGTCCGCGCCGTCATCGGTGGTGTAAGGAAGGCCAAGCCGCTCGAACAACACCGCGCGGAATTTCAGCTCGATCGGGGCGATCGATACGAAGCGGCCGTCGGCGCATTCGTACGTTTCATAAATCGCCGATCCGGAATCGAGCAGGTTGGTTCCGCGCTCGAGCTTGTGCAGGCCCGCGGCATGCAGCCCATAAAACATGGTCATCAGCGACGCGGCGCCCTCGGTCATCGCCGCATCAACAACCTGTCCCTTGCCCGACCTTTGCGCCTCGACCATGGCGCAGGCCATGCCGAAGGCAAGATAGAGCGCGCCGCCGCCGAAATCCGCAGCCAGGTTCAAGGGCGGCGTCGGCTTCGACCCGGCACGGCCGATAGCGTGTAGCGCGCCGACCAAAGCGAGATAGTTGAGATCGTGCCCGGCGGCTTGCGCCAACGGACCCGATTGTCCCCATCCGGTCATGCGGCCGTAAACGAGACGCGGGTTGCGCTTGAGCGCCACGTCCGGCCCGAGCCCGAGCCGTTCCATCGCGCCGGGGCGAAAACCTTCGATCAGCGCGTCGGCCTTGGCGATGAGGTCGCCGGCGAGCGCGAGGCCGTCGGGATGTTTCAGATCGAGCGCCACAGAGGGACGCGAGCGCTCCAAGAGTGCAAAGCGCGCCGGAACATCCAAGCCCAGCCCGCTCGCCGTCAGCCGGTCCAGCCGGATGACGTCGGCGCCCAGATCGGCGAACAGCATCGCGGCGAACGGCCCGGGGCCGATGCCGGCGAACTCGACGATACGAAAACCAGCGAGAGGTCCCATGATGGGGTCTTCAACCTTTCTTGTTTTTCATTGGCGTCCGGGAAGCTACTCTGGCAAAGGATCAGGCAGAGAGGGGAGCGCGCCCAACTTCTTGTCAACAGGAAAACCATATTCATTTTGGCCGCAAGATCACAATGACTTCAAGCAACGCGGCGCCGTTTCTCGCGGCGCGTGATTTCCTCATCCGCCATCGCGAGGACTATTCCGCCGCTTACTGCGATTTCCAGTGGCCGAAGCTCGACCGCTTCAACTGGGCGCTCGATTATTTCGACGGCATGGCACGTGGCAACGAGCGCCCGGCGCTGTGGCTCACCGACGAGGATGCGAGCGAGACCAAGCTCTCCTTTGCGCAACTGAGCGAACGTTCGAACCGCGTCGCCAACGCGCTGCGCGGACTCGGCGTGCGCCGCGGCGACCGTATTCTGCTCATGCTCGGCAATGTCGCCCCGCTCTGGGAATGCATGCTGGCGGCGATGAAGCTCGGCGCGGTGATCGTGCCGGCGACCATGCTGCTCACGCGCAACGACCTTGCCGACCGCTTCGCGCGCGGCCGCGTGCGCCACGTCGTCGCCGCCGCCGACATCGCGCCGAAATTCGCCGAGCTGCCCGGCGATTACACACGCATCGCCGTCGGCGGCGCGGCGCCCGGCTGGGTGTCGTACGAAAAAGGCTACGACGCGCCGGCGCAGTTCACGCCCGACGGCGAAACCCGCGCCGACGATCCGTTCCTTCTTTATTTCACCTCCGGCACCACGGCGACGCCCAAGCTCGTGCTGCACAGTCATCAGAGCTATCCGGTCGGGCATCTGTCGACCATGTATTGGCTCGGCTTGCGTCCCGGCGACGTGCATCTCAACATCTCCTCGCCGGGTTGGGCCAAGCACGCCTGGAGCTGTTTCTTCGCGCCCTGGAATGCCGGCGCGACGGTATTCATCGTCAATCAGCGCCGCTTCAATGCGCGCGGTCTTCTCGACACGATCATGCGCTGCGGCGTGACGACGTTTTGCGCGCCCCCGACGGTGTGGCGCATGCTGATCCAGGAGGATCTCGCCGCGTGGCCGGTGCGGCTGCATGAGCTCATTAGCGCCGGCGAGCCCCTCAACCCCGAGGTCATCGAGCGGGTGAAGGCGGCGTGGGGGCGGACCATCCGCGACGGCTACGGCCAAACCGAGACCACGGCGCTCATTGGCAATACGCCGGGACAAAAGCTCAAGGCCGGCTCCATGGGCCGGCCGCTGCCGGGCTATCGGGTCGCGCTCCTCGATCACGAAGGAAGGACGCAGAAGGAAGGCGAAATCTGCCTGACGCTTTCGCCGCGGCCGACCGGGCTCATGCAAGGCTATCAGGGCGACGATGGCGGGGTCGTGGCGGTCGGCGGTCCGGTCTATTGCACCGGCGACGTCGCTTCGATCGACGGCGACGGATATCTGACTTATGTCGGCCGCGCCGACGACGTGTTCAAATCGTCCGACTACCGCATCAGCCCCTTCGAGCTGGAGAGCGTGCTGATCGAGCATCCGGCCGTGGCCGAGGCGGCGGTGGTTCCGTCGCCCGATCCGATGCGGCTTGCGGTGCCCAAGGCATTCCTCGCGCTCGCACCCGGCCATGCGGCGGATCGCGCCACCGCGCTGTCGATCTTCCGCCATTGCCGCGTTGCGCTGGCGCCGTTCAAGCGGGTCAGACGGCTCGAATTCGCCGATTTGCCGAAGACGATTTCCGGTAAAATCCGCCGCGTCGAGCTGCGGCGCGCCGAGGCGGCACATCGCAGCGGCGAAAAACGCGCTTCGCTTGAATTCTGGGAGGACGACTTCTCCGAGAGCGAGCTGCGCCTGCAACGTGAGAGCATCTGACGTGACTGCGCTGGGAAAACTTCTGCGCACGACGGCGTTCCAGCTGACGCTCGTCTATCTGTTGATCTTCATCCTGTTCGCGGTGTCGCTGTTGGGCTATTTCGCGCTCAACACGCGCCGGCTCATCACCGAGCAGATCACGCGCACGGTCACCGCCGAGGTCACCCGCCTGCGCGAGCAATACACCGAGGCCGGCATTCGCGGATTGGTGCTGTTCATCGACCTGCGTTCGCGGCGGCCGGGTTCGAGCCTTTATCTGGTGACGACGCCGACCGGCGAGGCACTGGCCGGCAACGTCGCAGCGCTGGCGCCCGGAGCGCTCGACCATCCGGGCTGGATTGAAACCTCCTATCGCCGCATCGAAGCGCCCGACGACGTGGAACACCGGGCGATGGTGCAGGTCGTCGAGCTGCCGGGCGGCTTCCGCCTCCTGGTCGGGCGCGACCTCGAAGAGCGCGAGCGCATCTACGGCATCATCGCCAATGCCGGGCGCTGGTCGTTCGCGCTGGTCGTCGTGCTCGGCCTCGCCGGCGGCTTCTTCGTCAGCCGCCGCGTGCTCAAGCGTATCGACGCCATGACCGATACGGCGCAAACCATCATGGCCGGCGATCTCGCCGGACGCTTGCCGGTCGCCGGCACCGGCGACGAGCTCGACCGCCTGGCCGGCAACCTCAACGTTATGCTTGAGCGTATCGAGGCGCTCATGGGCGGGCTCAAGGAAGTCACCGACAACATCGCCCACGATTTGAAGACGCCGTTGACGCGGTTGCGCAACCGCTGTGAGCAGGCGCTGCGCACCGCCCGAGGCGACGGCGAATATCGCGCCGCGCTGGAAGCCACCATAGCCGAATCCGACGAACTGATCCGCACCTTCGATGCGCTGTTGATGATCGCGCGCGCCGAATCCGGGCAGGCGCGCGACAATATGACGGAATTCGACGCCGCCGAGATCGCCCGCGACGTCGGCGAGTTGTACGAGCCGCTCGCCGAGCAGAAGGGCCTGGCGCTCAAGGTCGAGGCATCGGGAGCGGCGCCGGTGCGCGGCAATCGCGAGCTGGTGAGCCAAGCGCTGGCCAATCTCATCGACAACGCCATCAAATATGCCGGCCCGGAAGCGAGCAAACTCAACGGCGCGCCGGCCGAGATCGTGGTCAAAGTCGGCGCCGAGGGCGAGCGCATCGTGCTCACGGTGGCGGATCGCGGTCCCGGTATCGCCGACGCCGATCGCGGCCGCGTGGTCGAGCGCTTCGTACGGCTCGAGCAAAGCCGGTCGCAGCCGGGCTCGGGACTGGGCTTGAGCCTTGCGTCCGCGGTCGCGCGGCTGCATGGCGGCGAGCTTAAACTCGAGGACAATCAGCCCGGTTTGCGCAGCGTCATCGCCCTGCCGCGCGCGGGACCGGCGGGGGCGTGATGCTGCGGCCCGCGCCCGGCAAAGGGCGGCGTAAGGAGCGCAACGAAGCGGCATTGGTCAGGCGACTAACCGGGGCGCTGCCGCGTCCGTCGGTGCAAGGGCGTGCCCGCCTGCGCGCATGGTTCGCGGGCATTGCGCGCAATGCGGCGGGCCGCGCGCTCGCGGCGGCGGTCGCGCGGCATCCGCCACTCGCTAACGTGCTCGGCGCGATCGCCGAAACGTCGCCTTATCTCTGGGATCTGGTCCAGGCCGATCCGGCGCGCGCGCTTCGCCTTCTCGGCAACGATCCGGAAAAGGAACTTGCCGCGCTCACTGCCAACACGCGCGAAGCCGCGGCGGCGGCGGGCGCCTCGGCGCCCTTGATGCGCGTTCTGCGCCGCATGAAAGCGGAAGCCGCGCTTCTCATCGCGCTTGCCGATATCGGTGGCGTGTGGCCGCTCGCGCGCGTCACCGCGGCGCTCACCGAAGTCGCCGAGACGGCGCTCGGCCTGGCCGTGCGCCACTTCCTTGGCGAGGCCGCTTCGCGCAAAAAGCTCCGTCCGGCCGATCCGCAAAATCCCGAAGCGGGTTCCGGCTACGTCGTGCTGGCGATGGGCAAAATGGGCGGCTACGAGCTGAACTTCTCCAGCGACATCGACCTCATGGTGTTTTTCGATCGCGCGGCGCCGGCGCTGGTGCCGGACATCGAGCCGACGCCGTTTTTCGTGCAGCTGACCCGCGGCCTGGTGAAGCTTTTGCAGGAGCGCACCGACGACGGCTACGTCTTCCGCGTCGATTTGCGGCTTCGCCCCGATCCATCCTCCACTCAGATCGCCATCTCCACCGAAGCCGCGCTCGATTATTACGAAAGCCGTGGCCAGAACTGGGAGCGAGCGGCGCTGATCAAGGCGCGGCCTTGTGCCGGCGATATCGCTACCGGCGAAAAACTCCTCCGCGACCTTTCGCCCTTCATCTGGCGCAAATTCCTCGATTACGCCGCGGTCGCCGACGTCCACGCCATGAAGCAGCAGATTCATGCCTACCGCGGGCATGGCGAAATTACCGTCGAAGGCCACAACATCAAGCTCGGCCGCGGCGGCATCCGCGAGATCGAGTTTTTCGTGCAGACCCAGCAGCTCATCGCCGGCGGGCGATACGCCGCACTGCGGGGCCGCGAGACCGTCGCCACGCTTTCCGCGCTCGCCGCCGGCGGCTGGATCGACGCCGCGGCGCGCGACGCGCTGACGGCGGCTTACGAATTCCTGCGCCGCGTCGAGCATCGCCTGCAAATGCTGACCGACGAACAAACGCACACGCTCCCCGCCGACGCCGGGGCGCTCGGTCAGTTCGCCCGCTTTCTCGGTTTTGCCGATCGCGATGCGTTCGCCGCGGCTTTGCTGACGCATCTGCGCGCGGTCGAGAAGCATTACGTGAGATTGTTCGAAAGCGCGCCGGCCTTGCTCGCCGAGCGCCAGAACCTGTCGTTCGCGGAAGGCGAGGGCGACGACGCGCGCGAGACGCTCGATCGTCTGGCGGAAATTGGTTTCCGGCAGCCGCGCGAGCGTGCCGCCGCAATACGCCGCTGGCACGCGGCCGGTTACCCGGCGCTGCGCGGCGAGCCGGCGCGCAAGAATCTCACCGAACTTGTCCCGGTTATTATCGACCAATTCTCGCGCGCGGAAAATCCGGATGCGGCGTTCGCCGCCTTCGACCGGTTTCTTGCCGGCTTGCGCGCCGGCGGGCGCTTGCTCTCGCTGCTGCGGCAAAACCCGGAGCTTATTCGCTTCATCGCGCTGATCCTCGGCGTCGCGCCGCGGCTCGCCGACATCCTGGCGCAGAACCCGCATGTCATCGATCCGTTGATCGACCCCAGCTTCTTCGGCGCGCTGCCGGAGGCAAAGCGCCTCGAAGCGGACCTCGCGCGCGCTCTCGGCGAAACGCGCGGCTACGAGGACGTGCTCGACGCCATCCGCCGGTTCGGCCAGGAGCACATGTTCCTGATCGGCGCGCGCATCCTCTCCGGCTCTCTGTCCGCCGAACAGGCCGGCGAGGTGTTCGCCGGCCTCGCCGACGTGCTGATCCGCGCGCTGCACGCCCGCGTCGAAGCCGATTTCGCCGCGACGCATGGGCGCGTGCGCGGCCAGGAGACCGCGATCCTGGCACTCGGCCGCCTCGGCGCCCGCGAAATGACCGCGAGCTCCGATCTCGATCTCATCGTCGTTTACGATTTCGACGCCAAGCATCCGAATTCCGACGGCAAACGTCCGCTTTACGGCGCCCAGTATTTTGCGCGCCTGACGCAGCGGTTGATCAGCGCGCTCACGGTACAGACCAATTACGGCGTGCTCTATCAGGTCGATATGCGACTGCGGCCTTCCGGGCGCTCTGGGCCACTGGCGACGCATATCGACGGCTTTGTCGGCTACCAGAAGCGCGAGGCCTGGACCTGGGAGCACATGGCGCTCACCCGCGCGCGCGTCGTTTCCGCCTCGCCGGCCTTCACCGCCCGCGTCGAGGCGGCGATCCACGACGTGCTGCGGCGAAAGCGCGAGGCGCGCGCGGTGGCCGCCGACGTCATCGAGATGCGCGCGGCGATCGCCAAGGAGAAGGGTGACACCAACCCCTGGGATCTCAAATACGCGATCGGCGGGCTGGTCGATATCGAGTTCATCGCCCAATATCTCCAACTCGTCCATGCCGCGGCGACACCGGGAATCCTCGACACCTCGACGGCGCGGATGCTGGAGAAGGTGGCGCGCGCCGGCGTGCTCAAGCCCGAGGATGCAACCGCGCTGCGCCCCGCGGTGCTGCTCTTCCACGAGCTCACGCAGATCTTGCGGCTCTGCCTGCCTGGAGTCTTCTATCCGCAAACCGCGAGCGCGGGCGTGCTGTCGCTGCTTGCTCGCGCTGCCGATTTGCCGGATTTCCCTGCGCTGCAAGCCCATGTCGTCGAAACGCAGCGCCAGGTGCGCGAATGTTTCGTGCGGATTTTGGGGAAGGCGCGCTGAGCATGATCCGGAAAAGTGGAACCCAGTTTCCGAAAAGATCCCTCCTCGTTTAACTGGCCTTCGGCTTCGCCGACTCTGTCGGGCCATTGGCTCTGTGCCACGCGCCGAAGCCGCCCTTGATATGGGCGACGGGGCGAAGCCCCATCCGCTGCGCCGTTTGCGCGGCCAGCGCCGAACGCAAGCCGCCGGCGCAAAAGAACACGAAGCTTTTGTCCTCGGCGAAAATCGGCTTGTGGTAGGGGCTTTGCGGATCGATCCAGAATTCGAGCATGCCGCGCGGGCAGTGAAAGGCGCCGGGCACGCGGCCTTCCCGGTCAAGCTCGCGGATGTCGCGAATATCGACAAAGGTCACGTCGTCGCGCCCGTGCAGCGCCAGGGCCTGCTCGACCGATAGTGTTTCGATCTCGCCCTGGGCGGTATCGACCAGCGCCCGATACCCGGTGGTGATCTTCTGCGGCATGGAAGACGTCCCGATGCGATCCGCGCAGTCGCTCATCTATAGTCGCGGCAACCTAACAGCAAGGTCGGGTATCAGCTCGCGAGGGAGAGGGGAGCGAGGTCGCCTTCTTCACTAACGGCCTCGGGTGTCGCGAGCGGCAGCCGCACAACCACGGTGGTGCCGGCGCCGAGCATAGAACGGATGCGCATCGTGCCGCCGTGCAGCTCGGCGAGCGACTTGGCGATGGCAAGCCCCAGCCCCGATCCCTGGTGACGCTTGGTCAACTGGCTTTCGACCTGCTCGAACGGCCGGCCGAGCTTCCCCAGCGCATCTTTCGGGATGCCGATGCCGTTGTCGTTGATGGCGATGGTGACCATGCCGCCGCGCACGCGCCCGTGGACGCTCACCGCGCCGCCGTCGGGCGTGAACTTCACCGCGTTCGAGAGAAGATTGAGCACGATCTGTTTGAGCGCGCGGCGATCGGCCGTAAGCCTGACGCCTTCGGCAATGTGCGAATTCAGCGTCAGGCGTTTTTCGTTGGCCCGCCCCAGAACCACGCGCACGCAGTCGGCGACGATACAGTCGAGCTCGACGGGCTCCGGATTGAGGTGGATGCCGCCGGCCTCGATCTTCGACATGTCGAGGATGTCATTGATGACGTCGAGCAGATACCGGCCGCTTTCGCGGATGTCGCGCGAATATTCGGTGTATTTTTCCGCCCCCAGCGGCCCGAACATCCCCGATTCCATGATCTCGGAGAAGCCGATGATGGCGTTGAGCGGGGTGCGCAGCTCGTGGCTCATATTGGCTAGGAATTTCGACTTGGCCTGGTTGGCTTCCTCGGCGCGGGTCTTTTCCTCGGCGTATTTTCCCGCCAGGTCGGCAAGCTCGCCGGTCTGACGCTCCAGCGCCTGCTGCGAGTGCCGCAGATCGTTGATGGTCGCGATCCGCCGCTTCTCGCCCTCGACGAGCTTCTGCTCGTGCTGCTTGATTTTCGTGATGTCGGTGCCGACCGAAACGTAGCCGTCGTCCTTGGTGCGGCGTTCGCTGATGTGCATCCAGCGGCCGTCGTTGAGTTGCGCCTCGAAAGTGCGCGCGCCCTGCAGCTGGCCGTCCTCGTTGACGATGGTGGTGCGGATGATCGGTTTTCTTCCCGCGGCCACTACCGTTTCGTAGGGCGTGCCTGCCGCCACCGCTTCGTCGGGCAGGCGATGCAAGTCCTGAAAGTTTGAATTGCACAACACCAGGCGATTGTCGGCGTCCCACAGCACGAAGGCTTCGGGGATGGTCTCGATGGCATCGCGCAGGCGTAAATCCGCCGCGGTCGTCCTTTCGACCAGGTTCTTCTGTTCCGACACGTCGACGGCGATACCGATGAGGTGCAGCCCGGCTTCGCCCTCCTGGCGCGTCAGTTCGCAGCGCACGCGCAGCCACAGCCAGCGGCCGTCAGCGTGGCGCATGCGAAACGCGTGGTCGATCGCTTGCACCTCGGAATCGGCGAGCTGCCGGGCCAGCGCGTAGAGATCGATGTCGTCCGGATGCACCAGCGCGTTGAGCTCGCCGAAGCCGAGCAGGTCGTCCTTCGCCGGCAGGCCGAGGATGTCGAACATCGAGCGCGACCAGAACACGCGGCCGCGCGCCAGGTCCCAATCCCACAGCCCGCAGCGGCCGCGGTTGAGCGCGGTATCGATGCGGCCGCGCACCGTGTCGTGGATGAGGTCGGCTTCGCGCGCGCGTGTCGCCTGCCAATGGAAAGCGAAGCCGAGGATGAGCACGACGAAGCCGGTGGTGGCCGACAACGTGAAAGTGAGCGCGGTGGCCGATCGCCAGCCCGAAAGCGCGTCGCTTGCCGTCTCGACGACGGCGACGACGCCGAGCGGATTGCGCAATGTCCGCACCGTCGCTAGGGCGGCGGCGCCGTCCGGCAGCGTGATTTCCAGCGTGCCGGCGGCGGCGCCGAAGGTGGTCAGCGGCTGCCCCGGGCCGAGCAAGTCAAGCATGCGGCGGCCAATCTTCTGCGGATCGCTGGGGATGCTGGCGACGATCGCGCCGTCGGAATCGGCAACGATGATCGAACGGGCTCCCGCCATTGCCCACGCTGGCAGCGCCCGCTCCAGCGCCGCACTGGTGCGCGCGGAATTGCCTCTCGCCTCGCGCGCCGCCTGGTTGAGCTCGATGGCAAGCTCGTCCGCGAGCGCCTCGATAGTCTGCCGCGCTTGCAGCAGGACTTGCCGGCGCTGCTCGAGCACCTGCACGACGGCGCCGACGCAGATCGTAATCAGAAAGGCGATGATGAGAGCCGGCACCGCGCGGCGCAGGAGCGGCTCGGCGCTCAACAGGCGGCGGTAGGTTGGCTTGGCAATCGATTTTGCCAGACCTTGAATCGAATCCGATCGTAGAGACGCACCCGCCGTGTCGGCGCGCGCCATGCCTTCCTCCGTTTCGGAACGTCCCCTGCACCCGCGATCGGAAGGATGTGCCGCATCTCCTTCCGAATCACTCCGATAAGAATCGATGCGCGCTGATTTGTCGAGAGTCCGGAGTCAATATTTTTTTACGATTATCCAACGCTTTTTTGTTGCGCGCAAAGTGTGAGTCAAATCAAAGAGGTGGCCGAAACAACCTCGCCGGGTCAGCTTTCGGCGAGCGTGCGGGCGACGATGTCGCCGACGTCGCGCGACAGCGTCGACGCCGCCGCGACACGGCGCAATGTCGCTTCCGCGCAGGCACGACGGCGCGCTTCCAGCGCGCGCCAGGAGCGGAACGCGCCCATCAGCCGCGCCGCCACTTGCGGATTCTTCGGGTCGAGCGTGAGCACGATGTCGGCGACGAAATCGTAGCCGGCGCCGTCGCTGCGGTTGAACTGGGTGTGATTGACTTGCGCGAACGAGCCGATCAGCGCTCGCACCCGATTGGGATTGGCCATGGAGAAGGCCGGGTGCGAGGTCAGCGCGCGCACGCGTTGCAAAGTCGCCGGCTCGGGGATCGCCGCTTGCAGCGCCAGCCATTTGTCGATGATCAGCGGGTCGTCCTTATACCGGTCGTAGAAATCCTCCAGCGCCTGAGTGCGCTCGGGCCGGTCGTGCAGCGCCAGCGTCTCCAGCGCCGCCATGCGATCGGTCATGTTGTCGGCGCCGCTATATTGGGCGAGCGCCAGCGCGATCGCCTCGTTCTCCTCCGTCGCGGCCAGGAGGCCGAGGCAGATATTCTTCAGCGCGCGCCGTCCGGCGCTCGGCGCGTCCGGTTGATAGGGGCCGGGCGTGATCATGCGCCGGTAGGCGTTTGCTAGCGCCGCGCCGAGCCGCCGGCCGATCGCCGCGCGCAAGTGCGTTCGCGCGGCAAAGGTCGCATCGGGATCGACGTCGCGGCCGATCTCGCGGGCAATGTCCGCCTCGCTCGGCGGCGTCAGCGTGAGCGCGACGAATGCGGGCTCGAGCTTGCCGTCGTCGAGGATAGCGCCGAGGGCTGCCACCAGCCCGTCGTCCTCGCGCGCCGGCGCGCCGCGACGTAACGCGGCGACGTTTGCGGTGAGCAGCGACATCGCCAGCGTCTGCGCCGCCTGCCAGCGATTGAACGGGTCGGAATCGTGCGCGGCGAGGAAGCGCAGATCGTCGGGTTCGATCGGCAGCGAAAGCTTGACCGGCGCGGAGAAATTACGGTTGAGCGAGGGGATGGGCCGCTCGGCCACGCCTGCGAAGACGAAGCTTTGGCTCGGCGCTTTCACCTCGATCACATTGCGCGCCAGCGGCTTGCCGTCGAGCATGAGCGGTAGGTCGGTGCCATTTTTGCCGACCAGCCCGAGCGCAAGCGGGATCAGCATCGGCGCCTTGTCCGGCTGGCCCGGCGTTGGCGGGACGGTTTGCGTAACATCGAGCCGGTAGGTCTCCGCCCGCGGATCGTAGTGCGGCGTCACCACGACGTCCGGCGTGCCGGCCTGGGTATACCAGAGCATGAACTGCGAGAAATCGCGGCGGCTCACGTCGGCGAAGCACTGCACGAATTGCTCGACGGTCGCCGCCTCGCCGTCATGCCGCTTGAAATAGAGGTCCATGCCCTGGCGAAACAGATCGGGTCCGAGCAGGATCTCGATCATGCGCACCACCTCGGCGCCCTTGTCGTAGACGGTGGTGGTGTAGAAGTTGTTGATCTCGTGATAGAGCTCGGGCCGCACCGGATGCGCCAGCGGTCCGGCATCCTCGACGAACTGGTGCGAACGTAGCGCCCGCACGTCGCCGATCCTTTCGACCGCGCGCGAGCGCTGATCGGCGGAAAACTCCTCGTCGCGGAAAACGGTGAGGCCTTCCTTCAAGCAAAGCTGAAACCAGTCGCGGCAGGTGATGCGGTCGCCGGTCCAATTGTGGAAATATTCGTGCGCGATCACCGCCTCGATATTGGCGTAGTCGGTATCGGTCGCGGTCGCGGGCGAAGCGAGCACGTATTTGTCGTTGAAGACGTTGAGCCCCTTGTTCTCCATGGCGCCCATGTTGAAGGCGGAGACGGCGACGATCATGAAAATATCCAGATCGTATTCGCGGCCGAACGCCACCTCGTCCCAGCGCATGGCGCGCTTGAGGCTGTCCATGGCGTAGAAGCAGCGGTCCTCCTTGCTCGGCTCGACATAGATGGCGAGCGTGACCTTGCGGCCAGACATGGTGGTGAAAGTATCGGCGACGCGCGCGAGCCTGCCGCCGACCAGCGCGAACAAATAGCACGGCTTCTTGAACGGATCGTGCCACACCGCGAAGTGCCGGTTGGTGCCCGGCACGTCGCCCGCGGCAATCAGATTGCCGTTGGACAAGAGCACCGGCGCTTCCGCTTTGTCGGCCTCGATACGCGTGGTGTAGACCGCCATCACGTCGGGCCGGTCGAGGAAGTAGGTGATGCGGCGGAATCCTTCCGCCTCGCACTGCGTGCAATAGGCGGCGCCGGCGCGGTAGAGCCCCATGAGCTGGGTGTTGGCCGCGGGGTCGATGACGGTCTCGATCTCGAGCGTAAACGGCCGCTGCGGCGGTTGCGCGATGGTGAGCCCGTCGGGCGTGGCGATGAAGCTGCCGTCCGGCAGCGGCTTGCCATCGAGCGCGAGCGAACGCAGCTTAAGTTCCTCGCCGTCGAGGATCAGCGGCGCCGGGGCGCCGGCGCTGTTGGGCTTGAGCTTGAGCTTGGCGCGGACGACGGTCGCGGTCGGATCGAGGAAGACGTCGAGGTCGACGGTTTCGATGAGCCAGTCGGGCGGGCGATAATCCTTCAGGCGGACAGGGCGGGGCTCTTCGGTACGCATGACGCGTTTGTAGCCCGGATTGCGCGCAGCGCAATCCGGGAACGATCGAGCGGACCAAGCGCCGATCCCGGATTTCGCTCGCTCAATCTTGGGCTACAGGTCCGCAAGCGAAGCGCAGCACGAAAGAACGGCCTGGATTGCTTCGGCGCTTCCGCCTTCGCGCAATGCGCTTCGGCGGACTCAAACCCGCAGTAGCTCATGAAACGAGCGTAGGTGGGCCGCGCGTCGCCATGACGCCGATTTGCGATAGATCAGCAAATCCAGATATAGCCGACTGGAGTCCAGCGCCAGCACGGGCCGCTGCCGGGGCCCCATCAGCGGCCATGCCAGAAGTGGCCGCGGCTGTGTCCGCCATGCCAGCCGCCGCCGTGTCCGTGGCCGCCGTGTCCGTGACCGCCCTTGGCTTGGGCGGACGTATCCGTCGCGGTCATCAACAGACTGGATACGCCGACGGTGGCGAGGCAATAGACTCCGACCAGAGCGCCCAGCGCCAGGCAGCCGGTCAAGAATTTTCGCGTTCAGCTTTGTGTGTTCCCGATCATTTCATAACCTTTTTGCAGTTTCCCGCCCCGCGAGCGGAAATACGCGATAGTCGCGCCAACTTAGCAGCAAGGCGGATATCTTTCTCCGCCGTGTCGTCGTTCAGCTTCCCTCCATTTAGCGCCACGGCTCGGCATGGCCGATGACGCGGGCGATGCCGGGAAAGCTGCGGCGCAGCCCGCGCTCGATGGTATCGACGAGAGCGTGCACCGCGCTGACCGACAGCGCCGGATCGACGCGGCAATGGAAATTCACGATCTCGCCGTCGGCGGTCTCGCGCACGCGCACGTCGTGCACCTCGCCGAGGCCGGCCAAGACGGCGGCCAGCGCCGCGAGCGCTTCGCCGATTTCGGCGACGCGCGCGGCGGCGGCGTCGCGGCCGGCCAGGAGCGCTGCCGGCAGCGGCTCGATATGGGTTTCGACCTCGACGTCCGGTCCCAGCTCCTCGCGGATCGCCTCTTCGAGCCGGCTCGCGGTCTCGTGCGCGGTGGTCAGTGGCAGCGTGCCGTCCACCTCCAGATCCGCCGATACCGATAGGCGATCGGCCAGCGCCTGCACGGCGACGTGATGGACGGCCAGGCCGTTGTTGCGCGCGATCAGCATGACGCGCTCACGCACCGTTTCATCGTCGAGCGCGCGCGGCTCGGTGGTGATGGTCACTTCGGCCTCGGGCAATTCGGCGCGGATGGCGCGCACGAGCCGCGCCTTGATGGCGGCGACGCGGTCGAGCGGCAGCGTGCGGCTGACGCCGACGCCGAGATCGACGAACAGCACCGCGCCGGCCGGGCGGGCGCGCACGCGCTCGACGGCGACGACGCCGGGCACGCGCCGCGTGATCGCCGCCACGCGCTCGCTGACGCCGGCCGGCGCCGTATCGGTCAAGGCGTCGATGGTGCGCCGTCCGAGCCGCCAACCGGCGATGCCGATGAACACCGCGACCACCAGCGCTGCCGCCGCATCGGCCCAGAAATAGCCGAGCGCGACGCCGCCGAGGCCGACCAGCACCGCGATTGACGACCACATGTCGGTGCGGAAATGCAGCGCGTCGGCCTCAAGCGCCTGGCTCGACGTCGCCTTGGCGACGCGGTTAAGCGTGCGTGCGCGAAAAAAATCGACAATGATCGAGATGGCGATAATGGCGAAAGCGGCGGCGGTCGCCTCGACCGCATAGATGCGTTCGCCGAGGAGTCGCTGCGCGGCCTCGAACACCACCGCGGCCGCAAGCAGGAACAGGAACGCGGTTTCAATGAGCGCGGTGACGCTCTCCACCTTGCCGTGGCCGTACTGGTGCTCGGCGTCGGCCGGCTTGCCGGAGATGCGCACGGCGATATAGGTCAGCACGGTGGCGGCG
>Ga0302325_10015123_pt1 | contig 16410 bp, 9 predicted proteins | sample Palsa_T0_2_FD_201948 | JGI IMG/M metagenome (GOLD analysis project Ga0302325, IMG submission 201948) | Peat permafrost microbial communities from Stordalen Mire near Abisko, Sweden - Palsa_T0_2 | ecosystem: Environmental > Terrestrial > Soil > Palsa > Peat permafrost | place: Sweden: Abisko... | reverse complement strand
TCTTCATGGTGCGGCCCGCGGTGTTCAAGGCTGTGGGTGGTTTCAGACGCGACGTGATTGCCGGCGAGGACAATGAGTTCTGCGTGCGCGTGCGCCAGACGGGGCACAAGATTCTGCTGCTCGATGCAGCGATGGTGTGGCATGACGCGGCGATGTTCCGATTTAAGGAGTGGTGGCGCCGCGCGCGGCGAACAGGCCACGCGTATGCGCAGGTGGCGGCTATGCACGGCAGCAGCGACGAGCGGTATTTCATGCGGGAATGCCGGCGCGTTTGGATTTGGGGGCTGGGGATTCCCGCGACTGCGCTGATTCTCGCCCCGTTCACGCGGGGAATTTCATTGATGCTGTTTTTTCTTTACGGACCGCAGTTTGGGTGGATTCTGCGCAACGCGCGGAAGCGCGGCTGGCCATTGGGCGATGCGGCGGTCTACGCGTTTTTCACGGTGCTCACCAAGTTTCCCGCGCTTGAAGGAATGCTTGCTTTCTACTGGCGTCGCTGGCGCGGCCAGGAACTCACCATCATGGAGCACAAGGAAAGTTGATGAGCGAGTTGAAGCCGAGCCCCAGTCAACCATCAGCCGATTCGAAGTCTGCCCGGCCGCAGAGCGGCGGCGACGTGCGGCGCGTGGCGCTGCTGGGCGCGGGATACATTGCCGACTGGCACGCGCTTGCGTTGCATTCTGTCCCGGGCGTGGAACTGGTGGCGGTATGCGATCGCCTGGTTGCGAAGGCCGATGCGCTGGCGCGGAAGTTCGGCGTGGCCCATGTGTATGAATCGCTGGACGAGATGCTTGCCGCTGAGAAAGCGACCCCGGGTGGACTCGACGCCGTGCATATTCTCACGCCGCCGGACCGCCATTTCGATGCGGCGCGCGCGGTGCTCGACGCCGGGGTGCATGTGTTCCTGGAAAAGCCGATGTGCGCGGCCGCGGACGATTGCGATGCCCTGGTGCAGCTGGCCGATCGGCGAGGATTGCGCCTGGGTGTGGGGCACAATTTTCTATTTGCAGAGAATTACGAGCGATTGCGGCAGGATGTAAAGAGTGGCGTTCTGGGATTGGTCGACGACGTTACGATTACCTGGCACCGGCCCATGCCGCAGGCCATCCACGGGCCGTTCGATGCGTGGATGCTGCGCGATCCGCGCAACATTCTGATCGAGGTCGGTTCGCATTCCGCCGCACACATGCTCGACCTGATCGGCGAGCCGGAAGCGTTCGAAGTGCGGCCTTCCAATGCGGCCGAGTTGCCGACGGGCATCAAGTTCTATCGGCGCTGGGAGGTAAATGCGCTGCGCGGGCGGACGGCGGTGGAGCTGCGCTTCTCGTTTGTTCCCGGCTTCTCTGAGTACACGATTCATGTGCGCGGCTCGCTGGCTAGCGCGACGGTGGACTTTGAGCGCAACACGTACACGCTCGACGAACATCGGCCCAGCAGCCCGGATTTTGACAATTACGGAATCGTGCTGGGTCGAGCGAAGAGCTTGAAGCGGCAAGGCCGCCGAACTCTCGCGGGTTATATCAAGGCAAAGTTGAAGCTGGGCAGGCGCGGCAATCCTTACGGGGCCAGCATTGCGCGGGCGATGGATGCGTTTTATGGTCCTTTGCCGATGGACGCGCGGTTGGATGGGCGAATGGGCGCCCGGGTGGTCAGGCTGTGCGAAAAGATGGGCGCGCTGGCGGATTTCTCCGCCCCCACGCACGATTTTGCAGTTTTGAAAAGGCAGGAGATCAGTCGTGCCGAGAAACAGCAAATCACGCGTGCGGCCGTGGTCGCGGAGGGAATGCAAGATGCGGGACTCCCACTCCCTCAGGGGCTAAAGCCCGGCACCTCTCTGGTGGAGGCGGGCGGCACGACTGAACGGGTTGCGGAAGAAGGGCAAAAGCAGCGCGAATTCCCAGAGAAGCATGCCTCAGGGGCCAAAGCCCCCGTTGATTCTGCCGACCTTATGCCAGGGATGAATCCCTGGCCTACCGCCCCGGCAAGTTTTTCCGCAGCCTGTAAAGTCGCGCTCTTTCAAGACAGTGACTTCGCCGGACAAAGGCAACTGCCGGACCCCTTTGAGACGGCGTCCATTCTGGTGCTTGGCGGGACCGGGTTTATCGGCAAGGAGCTTGTGCGGCAATTGATCCACGCGGGCTGCACGGTGCGCGTGTTTGCGCGCAGCACATCGGCGCTTCCGCGTGATTTGCGCGAATCCGGCAAGCTTGCGTGCGTGGCCGGAGATATTGCGAACAAGGCGGATCTGCTGCGTGCGATGGTGGGAATCGAGGTTGTTTTTCATCTGGCGCGCGCCAACGCGAAAAGCTGGGCCGAGTATCAGGAACTGGAGATTGAAGCGACGCGGCGCGTGGGCGAGTGCGCGCTGGCAAGTGGCGTCAAGCGGTTGGTGTATACGGGAACTATCGACTCGTATTACTGCGGCGCGGGGGCGGGGACGATTACCGAAGAGACGCCTCTGGACCCGCGGATTGAGCGGCGAAATCTGTATGCGCGCGCCAAGGCGGCTTCGGAGGCGATCCTGATGCGGATGCACCGCGATCAAGGCCTGCCGGTGGTGATTGTGCGGCCGGGCATCGTGATTGGACGCGGGGGAAGCCCGTTTCACTGGGGCGTGGGCATGTGGTGGAACGACGCGGTCTGCCAGACCTGGGGCGATGGAAGAAACAAGCTGGCGCTGGTGCTGGTGGAGGACGTGGCTGCGGGGCTGATTGGCGCGATGGAGACGCCCGCGATTGAGGGGCGGGCTTTCAATTTGGTTGGAGACCCGATGCTCACTGCGCAGGAATATCTCGATGCGCTCGACAAGGAGGGTGGGATCAGGATTCAGCGCCACACTACGCCGATTGCGCGGTTCTATCTGCTGGACATGATGAAGTGGCTGGTCAAGGTTGCTGTGCGCCACCCGGAGCGGCGGATGCCTTCGTACCTCGACTGGGAGAGCCGCACGGGGCGCGCGGTTTTCGATTGCTCGGCGGCGAAGAGCGCGCTGGGATGGAAGCCGGTCAGCGAGCGGGATGAGTTGGTACGGCGGGGCATCAAGGAACCGCTCGATGAGTTTTTCGGTTAGAGCTTTTCATGAACGGCCGCGAAACTTGAAGAAGATGGGGAAAGATGAAATCAGCAAGTTAGCCGCGCTTCGCGGGATAGCAAGTTAGCAAGTTGGCAGTGAAATTGGCCGGTAAAGGTTTCATCCCTCCGCAGGTCAGCAAAGCTGGTGGAGGACTGTTACAAAACTTTCTCTACCAGGGTTGCGGCGGGCTGATGCGGCCGCCCTTGGTTTCCTTCCAGGCTTGGCGCATGAGCGAAAGAAACAGCTTTGCCTCTTCGCCGCGCCGGCGCCGCGCAGGATCGCTGCTCGAGCGATTGCGCAGCCAGCGCAGCGTGTGCATGGCGTCTTCAAGAGCGCGGAAGCCCCACACGCGCATGCCGTGATGCTTGCGGAAGTAAAGCAGCGAAGCTCTCATGCGCCACTGAGCGGCCTGGGATTCGCTGCCGAAGAAATTGAGAGTGGTCAGTTGACGGCTGGATTCTCCTCCAATATGAGTGACCACGACGTCGGGCCAATAGAGGACGCGAAAGCCCCTGGCCTTGACGCGGCGGCAGAGATCGACTTCCTCGCAGTAGAGAAAGAAGCGCGGATCGAAGAGGCCGGTTTTCACCAGTGCTTCGCGGCGCATGATGGAGAACGCTCCCGGAACCCAGTCGACTTCGGCCTGGAAATCCGGGCTTGCCCAGGTGCGGTCGAAAGCGCCGAAGATGCGGGATTTCGGATAGCGCGAAGCGAGTCCGGAAAAAACCACAAAGACGTGCCAGAGCGTGGGGAATGCGCGGGCGGAGGGCTGCCACTCGCCTTGCGGGCCCAGCAGGCGCGCGCCGCCTACGCCGACGGTGGTGTTTGCATCCATGTGCTGGATGGCCAGACGCAAGGCTCCGGGGCGGAAGAAAGCGTCCGAGTTGAGCAGCACCAGGTAACGGCCACGCGCTGCTTTCATGGCCAGGTTGTTGGCGGCGGCAAAGCCCAGATTCACGTCGCTGCGCATGAGCCGGACGGGCGAGTGGGGCGCGACGAACTCATGCTCAACCATTTCCGGGGAGCCGTCGGTCGACGCGTTGTCGACGATCAGGACTTCCGCGGTGGTCCCGGCGGGAAGCTGGCGGCATTCGGCAAGGATGGATTGGATGCAGTCGCGCAACAGAGCGCGGGTGTTGAAGGAGACAACGATGACCGAGACAGAGAACTCGTAAGAGGGCAGCAGGTTTACGCTTGGGCAGCTACCCGCTGCTCGCGCCGCGGTGGGCGAGGTTGGTGGCGGATGCAGCATTGTCGCAGCGGAATTCATCGTTATGGCTCAAGTATAGAGCGGGCCGTGTTTGGGATGTTGGAACACGCGAAGCCGGAAAGTGGCAGGCGCGATGACATCTTTGGGGCATGATCCCGCAGAAACGGGCAATCGGGGCCGCGAACTCAGCAGACTATGCTTGAGACAACCTGCGGCTTCTGGCGGCGCAGCGGGAATTGGCGAAGGGATGCGGCACAAAGGATGCGCGTCGGCGAGCAGAATCGGAGCGTTGCGCTGAGCGTCCTGGTGGATGCTGGAATGCTCTTGGCCGGGCTGGCGCTGGCGGTTTCAATCGCGGGGAGCCCGCACGGCAAGGTGCAGGCCTCAAGCGGGGAAGGCGGCGGGGTCACGCATCTGCGCATCACCGGGCAGGTAATTCTCCCCGGCGTTACGCGGCTGGGCATCAACCTGGGCGAGCAGACCTACTACGATTCCGGCCAGATGATGCGGAACCTGCTTTACCGCAATCCAGGATTCGAGGGGATGGCTTACCGCAGCATTCTGCACTGCCTGTTGAGCGGCTCGTCGAGTTGCACCGACACGCATCACGCGTTTACGTGGCCTGCCGGGTTTTGGGACGGGGCCAGCTTCGAAGTGCTCGACGGGGCAGCGGTGGGGCGCAGAGGCAGCGTCAGGGCAAGTGGGCCAAGCGGCGGCGGATATGGGGTGACGCTGGATGGAACAGGAACGCCCGTCGGCGTTGGAGATTGGCTCGCGGTAAGCAAGGAGTTCCCTGGCGATCCGGCGGCGGGGTGGTGGCCGAAGACCGAAGGCGGCGCGCGGCTTGAAGCGGAGCGCAGGGATCTTTCGCCCCAGAGCCAAGGGCGGCAGGCGCTGCGGATTGAGGCGGGTGGGCCGGGGCAGTCGGTCGAGCTGAAGTCTTACTTTGATTCCACGGAAGGATTCACATTTGTGCGCCTGCGCGGGCGCTATCGGCTGAGTTTCAGGGCCAAGGCGCTGGCTGGGTCGAGGGTTCTGCACGCGCACGTGAAGCGAATCGTCAACGGAAAGGCAGATTATCTCGAAGAGGATTTTCAGCTCACGCCTTCGTGGGCGGACTACTACGCGGAGTTTACAGCGAATGAGAGCGCGGGTCCGGTTGGTCCGGTGGAAGCGGGGTTCAGCGTGGCGGGCGGTTCGCTTTTGCTGGACGACGTTGATCTGGAACAAACCGGCGGCGATGCGACGAACCGGACTGCGTTTCGCGATGAAGTGGTGCAGACGCTCAAGGAACTGCGGCCCGGTGTTCTGCGGCTGATGTCAAGCCATGCGTACCTGGGCAGCACGGTGGACAATCTGCTTGCCGCTCCGCTGGCGCGGCAGCGGCCGGGATTCTCCACATGGCAAACCACCATGGAAGACATTCCGATCGGGATTCCGGAATTTCTGGAGCTTTGCCGCGAGGTGGGCGCGGAACCGTGGATTGTTGCTCCGACGGCGATGAGTGGGGACGAGGCGCGGATGCTGGCCGAGTATCTGTCTGGAGACGCAGCGACGGCCGGAGGAGCAATGCGGGCGGCGGAAGGACAGCGCGAGCCGTGGACGCGGGTCTTCAAGACGATCCACATTGAGCTAGGCAACGAAACCTGGAATGGAATCTTTCAAGGCGAGTCGATGGATGAACCTGCGGCTTACGGGAGGCGGGCAGACAGGATATTCCGCGTGCTGCGCGGGGCGGCGGGCGCCGATGCCGCGCAGTTCGACCTGGTGGTCGGCAGCCAGGCAGCGAACCCGTGGCGAAGCGGCGAAGTGCTGCGCACGGCTCATGCGGCCAACACGCTGGCCGTTGCGCCGTACCTGATGGAATCGGTGACGCGCTGGAGCAATGACGACGAGCTTTATGGGCCGCTGATGGCGCAGCCGGAGCAGATGTCGCGCGAGGGAATTGTGCAGGCTGCGCAAGCGGCGGCCGGCGGGCGGCAACTGGCGGTCTATGAAGTGAACCTGCACACCACGCAGGGATCGGCAACAGAGGAGGTTCTTGACCGGCTTACCCCCTCGGCGGCAGCGGGCGTGGCGGTCGCCGGACACATGCTGCGCATGATGCGCGATCACGGCGTCCGCGATGAGATGCTGTTCAGCTTGCCGCAGTTCCGTTTCAAGCGGGCGGACGGAACGCCGGTTCGCTTGTGGGGCAGCGTGGTGCAGATGGGTGCGGACGGCCGAGCGCGACCGCAGCTGCTGGCCGAGAGCCTTGCCAATCGAGTCATCGGCGGCAACATGGTGAAGGTGGAGGTGAGCGGCGAGAATCCTACCCACGATCAGCCCGAGGGCAACGACGGCGTGCACTTGAGCGGGATGCACGAGATCGACGCCTACGGATTCCAGGACGGGAAGACGCATGGGCTCGTCGTCTTCAACTACGGACTGCACGCGGCGAGACGGGTCAGCGTGGAGGCGGCCGGACTGAATGCGAATTCGAATGCGAAGGTCTGGAGACTGGTAAGTGCGGGGCCGGGATCGACGAACGAGCAGGAAGTTCAAGTGACGGTGAAAGAGGAGCGGTTGAACGGGACGGAATTGGAGCTGGCTCCGTGCTCGATGGTGGCGGTGGAGTGGTCGGAGTGATGGCGCGAATCGCGCCCGCCAAGTTTAGATAAAGGAAGTAACTCATGATAGGTTCTAAAGTAATCCACTTTTTGTTACTTTATAAGTCATCCGGTCACTCAGTAACTTATCAATGTTACCAAATTCCCGTGTAGTATCTATCCAAAGCGGCATACGATTCGACTCTGGCTTCCACCTTTGGGCCATTGCTCCAATTAGCACGTCCGGATAGTTTCGAAGCATCAGTCCACTCGGGCCGATGAAGCAACAAAATACTCTGGGGACCCCGGTTTTCCTAGCCATTTGCACACCGGGTTGAGTTGGTTGCGGCGATTTTCATTCCTGAGTGAGACGAGCGATCTCCAGTTTGAGCGGAGTCGCCAGCGAACACAAATCCTCCCAAGATGAGCGGAGGCGCAAGCAGGTACGCGTCAGGCACGGATTCAACGATCGCGAGATTGGTTGGACGGAGAGTGACCGCGGTGCGCCAGGCGGGTTAGCTCAGCGGGGTGGCGTGTGCAAGCAGGAAATGGAAGCTCAAGATGAAGAGGAATGTGAAGCACCCGATCGCGGTGTTGGGGCTGCCTTTGGATAGCCTGACGGCAGGCGGGGCCGTGGAGGCGATCGATGGCTTGATTCGGTCGGGCGGAACGCATCAGATCGCGACAGCGAATCTTAACTTCTGGTCCAACTCACTCACAGACCACCATTTGCACAGAATCATTGCCGGCTGCAGCCTGGTGTTGCCGGATGGCATGCCCCTGGTGTGGGTGTCGGAACTGTTGGGCTGCCCGCTTGCCGAGCGCGTGACGGGCGTTGACCTGGTGCCCAGGCTCGCTGAACTTTCAGCCAAGAAGGGATACGGCATTTTTCTGCTGGGCGGCAAAGGGGACGTGGCCGAGCGCGCCAGTAAGCTGCTGGAGGAAAAATTCCCAGGCGTCCGGATTGTCGGCACCTACGCTCCCACTGAAGATGAGGTGGAGCAAACCGACCAAAGCGAAATCGTGAAGCGCGTCCAGGCGGCCAAGCCGGAGATTCTGCTGGTGGCGTTGGGCAATCCCAAGCAGGAAAAGTGGATCTGGATGCACCGCAAGCGCCTGGGTGTGCCGGTGGCCATGGGTGTCGGGGGCAGTTTTGAAATCATCGTGGGCGACATGCGCCGGGCGCCGCGCTGGATTCAGCGATGCGGCCTGGAGTGGGCGATGCGCTTTGTGCAGGAGCCCAGCCGCCTGGGCCCGCGCTATTTGCGCGACTTTACCGGCCTGGGGCGCAAATTGCCCATGACTCTGCTGGCCGGGTGGCTCCAACGGCCCTACCTCGGCGCATCGCATGTGACCACCGTGAAGTCGCCGCAGGTTTTGCACGTGTATTTGCACGGCAAGCTGTGCTCGAAGACCTCCGCTGAGTTGCAGCAGGCCTCTGCCGGCGCCATCGCCGCGGGCGTGGTGATGGTGGTTCATCTTCAGGGCGTCAGGCAGGTTACCGCGGCGGGGTTGGGAGCGCTGATGGGTGTGCGGCGTGAATTGCTGGACGCAGGCTTGACGCTGTCGCTGGCGGATCTGAAACTGAGGCACCGGTTTCTGCTTCATGCATGGTGCGCTCAGCCGCTGTTTGACGAATGGGAATCGGCTGCCGCGCGCGACCGGTCGAAGGCCAAGAGCCTGGAAAAGGCGGGGAGCGTGGACATGCACGGGAAGCAGAAGGCGATTCCGGCAGAGACGCGTGCACGTGGATAGAACGACGCGTGCCTGCGATTTCCGCTGGGTAGACACTGTCTGGGGGACGGACGTTTCTCGGGGGACGGAATGGACCTGATCATCCTGCTCCCGGCCGTAGCCTGCTGGGTGGCATTGGCCAAAGGGCCGATCCGCAGGGCGCTGTTGAGCGTTTATTTGCCGGCAGTTTTTCTTTTGCCGCAGTACTATATTTTGCGGTTTCCGCATTTGCCGCCGCTGACCTTTGCCGACGCGGCCATTTTGCCCCTGGGCGCGGCGCTGTGGGTAAAGCAGATGCGCCACTGGCGGTTTGACTGGATGGATGTGTGGGTGCTGCTGCTGGCAGTCAGCGCGGGATTATCCGAAGGGATGAGCGCCGCGTTGGCGGACGGAACCTGGAAGCAGTTGTTCTCAGTGAATACGCCGCCGCTGGAAGGCAATTTAGCGAACGGAGGGTTGCAGCTTTTTCAGGGAATTTGCGGCATGGTGCTGCCTTACATGCTGGGCAAGCTTTTGATTGAGCAGCAGGGGGTGGAAGGGCAGCCGGCGCGCAAGCGGGTGATTCGGCGGATGGTGGTTTTGCTGGCCATTGTGGCCGGCATGAGCGTGTTCGATTTTCTTACCGGCAGGAGCATCTGGCAGATGGTCTTCCGGCATTTTTTCCCCGACCAGCCGGTGGGCTGGACGGTGCAGATGCGGTGGGGATTCGGACGTGCGGCGGGACCGTTCGCGCACGCCATTCTCGCCGGGATGATTTTCTTGATGGGGTTGATTTATTGCCTTTGGCTGCGGGTGTTTGCCCCCAGGTGGGGAACGAGGAAGATACTCGGTGGGCTGCCGTTGACCGTTCGCGGACTGGTGCTTGGCGCCATTGTCGGCGGTTTGCTGATGACGCAGTCGCGCGGGCCATGGATCGGCGTGGGGCTGGCGCTGGTGTTCGCTTTGCTGATGTGGAAGCTTCCACTGGGGAAGGCGACCCTGGCGTTTGTGCTGGTGCTGGCGGTCTTTTCAATTGCCGCGTACTACTACGGGGAGCGCTACACGAACGTGGACATCAACCACGCGCGGAGCGAAGAACAGAGAAACGCGATTTACCGCAGGGAATTGATCCGGACATTCTTGCCAATTATCAAGGAGCGCCCTGCATTTGGCTGGGGCATTACGACTTTGCCCACGCTGAATGGGCAGAGGTCGATCGACAACCAGTATCTGCTGCTGGCGGCCACGCAGGGCCTGACCGGGCTGGGACTGTTTCTGCTGATTCTGCTGGGCAGCATTGCGAGGCTCTACCGGCTGGCGCGGCGTCCGTTGGGGATGGAGGACAAGGCGCTGGTGTTTGCGCACTTGACCGTGCTGATGGGATTGATGACGGCGCTGACCACGGTGTACCTGGGCGAGCAGGCTTTGCTACTGCTGTTCTTCATCGTTGGCTGGATTCATGGGATGAAGCCGGCCAGCGTGGGCACGGGAATTGGGAAGGCACGGACGGAGGAGTTTCGGTTTCAGACAGTGTTGAGCTGAAGGGATCGTTTTTCTTGCCGGAATGCGGCATGGACGAAGATTTGCGTGCCGGCAGGATGCGGAAGCGATAGACGAGACGGCCAGGGCCGAGGATAGTTAAAGAAAGCAGAGCGTATAGATGGAGCGGGTTTCAATCTCGGTGTTGGCAGGGCTGATGGCGTTGTTTGCCACGCCGCTGTTCCTGGATTTGGCGTTGTGCATGGCCGGCAATCTGATCAGTGCGCGGCGGCCGCGGCCAGGGATCTGGCGCACAATCCGATTGGCAGTGGTGGTGCCGGCGCACGATGAGGAAGGTTTGATAGGGCGAACGGTTAGGTCGCTCAAGGCGGCCGATGCCGGAACCGAGGTTTATGTTGTTGCGCATAACTGTTCGGATGGGACGGCCAAAGCGGCAGCCGCTGCCGGGGCGCGGGTGGTGGAACTGAATAATCGCAAGCTGCGCGGCAAGAGTGCTGCTCTGCGCGAGGGGTTTGCCGCGGCGCTGGCAGGAGGCGCGAATGCAGTGCTGGTGGTGGATGCCGATACGATCGTGAGCGCCAACTTAATTGCCGCGACGCGCGGGATGCTGGAGCAAGGCGCGGAGGTGACGCAATGCCGGTATGAGCTGGAATTGCCTGCGGCACGAGCGGGGAATCCGCTGGCGCGATTGCGGGCACTGGCTTTTCGCGGCATGAATGTGCTGCGCGCGCGCGGCCGCGCAGGGCTCGGATTTTCGACAGGTCTATTTGGAAACGGCTTTGCCGTGACTGCCGCAACGCTGGAGCGCGTTCCGTTCAACGTGAACAGCATTGCGGAGGATGTGGAATACCACACCAGGTTGGTGCAGGCCGGCATTCCGGTGTATTGGGTGGAAGACGCGTTTGTCCACGCGCATTCTCCCGCCTCCGGCGCGGCACAAGCTACCCAGGAAGCTCGATGGGAGGGTGGACGGTTCAGGGTCGCCGGCCGCTCGACGAGCAGATTGATTGCGGCTATGCTGCGGGGACGCTGGCGCGCATTTGAGACGCTTGCCGATGTGTGGAGTCTTCCCTTGTCGCGGGGAATCCTGGCGCTTTTGCTCACGCTTTTTCTCGCGGTACCTTGGCTGCATGTGTTCGCGCTGGTGTGCGCCGGAGTCACGGTGCTCTACGTTGTACAGGCTGCCTTGCTGGGCGACGAGCCCATGCGGGACCTGGCGGCACTGGCAGCCGCTCCGCTCTATCTGCTTTGGAAGGCGCTCATCACGCCGCTGGTGCTGCGCCAGTCGCGCAGCCGCGCGGAGTGGGCACGGACCAAGCGGGAAGCGCCGCAGCCATGACCAATACGCCGTTGATTGCCGATGCTCCCGTGCGAGAGATGGAGTGGGCCATGGATCCCGAAGCGGCAGTTGCTTTGGGCAGCCCGGATGCCGCGCGCGAGCCGCTGGTTGAGGTGAACAAGCAGTTCGGCCGCAACGTAACGGCTACCATCATTGCCCGCATGGTGAATATGGCACGCGGCGTTTGCCTGGTGCCGTTTCTGCTTTCCCGCATCGGCCTGGAAGCCTATGGCATCTGGACGACGATCTTCATCCTGGTGACCTATGTGGGCCTTACCACGATGGGCGTTTCCAATGTCTACATCAAATATGTCGCTGAATTCCACGCGAAACGCGAGTACGACAAGGCCAATGCACTGCTGTCGACGGGCCTGGCAGTCACCATCCCGCTGTGCGCGGTGCTTTTCTTTTGTTTCTTTTTCGGCTGGAACTGGTTCGCGCCCTGGCTTCATCTGCCGCCCGCACATGCGAGCGACGGCAAGGAAGCGGTGCTGATCGTGCTCGGCGTGTTTCTATCGAGCATCGCGTTCAACGCCTTCGGCGACATGCTGACCGGAACGCAGCAGATTGCATCGACGCAGGTGTTTCAAATCGTCGGAATTCTGGTTGAGTTTGTGCTAATCGTTTGGTGGGTCAGCATTGGCCGTGGCATTCGCGGGCTGGCCGAGGCTTACCTTGCCCGCACCGTGATCAACGACGGGCTCACCTGGTGGTGGGCGCATCGCACGATTAAATGGCTGCGGCTTTCGCCGCGCCGGGTGCAGCGCGAGTCGCTCAGGTACGTGGTGCATTTCGGCGGACTGGTGCAGTTACAGAGCACGCTGGGAATCTTTCAGGTGTCGGTCGATCGGCTTGCCGCGCTGACGCTGATCAACGCGTCGGCCGCGGGCCTGCTGGACGTGGCGAAGAAATGGCCCACGTCGGTTTCGTCGGTTCCTACGGCGTTTTTTGCAGCGCTGCTGCCTGCGGCTTCACACGTGGATGCGGCTTCCGATCGTTCGAAGTGGCTCGGGAATTTGCAGGCGCTTTATTTGAGCGGCGCGCGCTACTCGAATCTCTGCACGGCCGCATTTGCCTCGGCCATGGCCTTTTGGTCAGTACCAATTATGCACGTTTGGTTAGGTCCGGCGTTACCGATGAGGGATTCTTTGATTCCCCTGTTTGTGATATTCAGTATTTCCATGCAGTTCCATATGCTTACAGGGCCGGGCACGTCGATTTTCCGCGGCATGGGCCGCGTCTACGAGGAATTTAACTACTCGATCCCCAATATCGTCCTGCTGGCGATCACCGTTCCGCTTGCCCATTGGATCCAAGGGCGCTGGACGCCGATCGGCATCGGCGTTGCGGTGAGCTTGGCGACGGCTGGTTCCGCCTGCGTGTTGATGGGCAGGGTGCTTTTTGTTCTGGACTTGAAGCTGACGCGATTCCTGCGCGTGGTGGTGCTGCCGGGATTTGCGTGCTATGCGGTGGCCGGCTTGCTGGCGTGGCCTGCGGCTACGCTGGTGGCTGCGCTCAATCGCTGGCAGGGCGCGGGCGTTTTGCTCGGTGTGGGCGTCCTTTACATGGCGGGCTTGATTGCAGTGCTCTATGGGTGGGTATTGACGGACGGGGAAAAGCAAAAGGGCTATGGGCTCGTGTCGCGCACTCTCGGCGTGTTCCGCGGACGGGAGGCGACAGCATGAAGACTCGAGGCATGGCGCACGTTGTTCTTGCCAGCCTGCGGCAAAAGTCGTGGGTTCAGAAAACACATCCCTCAGGGGCTAAAGCCCTCATTGACTTGATTGGCTTTGTGCCGGGGATAAATCCCCGGCCTACCGCACAAAGGAGTTTTTCCGCAACCTGTAGAGCCCGCCTTTCTTTTCACCATTTTGCGGTACGACTGAAGTCGTGCCCTTTCAAGGCCGGAGTTCTTTCACAGGCTGTTGCGCTTGCCGCGATCCTGTGTGCGAGCGGATTGGTCGCGGCGAATTCCATCGCCCAGGAACCGCCCGATCCAAAACTGAGAGCCAACCCGCTGGAGACGCTGCGCAACTTTGAGCCTGCCGCGGATGAAGAGTACCGCCTGGGCAAAGGGGACGAGATTACCGTGGATTTCGCCGGCCGCCCGGATCTCACGGCCAAGCTGGTGGTGGGTCCCGATGGCCGCATTACCATGCCTCTTGCGGGCGACTTGATGCTGTCTGGGCAGACGCGCGAGGAAGCGGCGAAAGCCATTGAGACCGCGCTTGCGTCGTATTACACGAATCTTTCCGCGCAGGTTACGGTGACCAAGTACACGGCCAACAAAGTTCTTGTGCTGGGCGCGGTGGAGAAGCCGGGTGTGGTGATGTTTGACGGTACGCCCACATTGCTCGAAGCGCTCTCGCGCGGGGGCCTGGAGACCGGGCCGAACAAGGCCGCGCAGATCCCTGAGCGCTGCGCCATTTATCGCGGCCGTGACGAGGTGGTGTGGGTCGATTTGAAAACGCTGATTGACTCGGGCAATCCTCTTGCCGATCTGCGCCTGCGCCGCGACGATGTGGTGTACGTGCCCAACGGCGGCGAACGATTCGTCTCGGTGCTGGGCCAGGTGCAGCATCCGGGGGCGGTTCTGCTTACGGGCACTTCGACGCTGGCCAGCGTGCTTGCGGGCGCGGGGGGATTCACGGAAGCGGCAGGCAACAAGCCGCACATTCAGATTGTGGACCCTGCCTCCGGCACGTCGCGCATCGTCTCCTTCAACGATCTGCTCAACCCCGCCAAGGCGCTGGAGATCACGCCCAAGCCCGGCGAGATTATTTTTGTGCCGCAGACCGGCTTCTACCGCGCCACTTACGTGGTGGAACGGCTCAGCCCGGTGATCACGGCTGGCGCGCTGATCGGGGTGGGGTTGCCATGAGCCAACTCTTCGGACCAATGGCTCCGGTCGATCCGGATCGCGGCGACACAGACCTCGCGCCGGCAACGGGAGTGCGCGCCTTGCCAACGCCGCCTGACTCTGAGCAAGCCTTCTTCAACATGGACATCAAACGAAGCCTGCAACTGCACTGGCGGCTGGCGCGCGCGGTTGGCATCGCGTTTGTTGCGCTGGCGGTTTTGTATTTTCTGGCCCAGGCGTTCTGGCTGAAGTCGTGGCCGGCGTACATGGCGGTGAGCACCGTGTACGTTCAGCCCACACCGGCCAAAGTGCTGCCCAACCAGGGAGGGTCGCCGCGCTGGCCATCCGACAGCAACACCTATGAGACCTATATCCAGCAGCAGATGATGAACGTGAGCCGCGACGATGTTCTGAATGCGGCGCTGCACAAGATCGACGGGTTTCAACGTCCTGGGGAGAACGATCAGGCTGCGGCCCAGCGGCTGGTGAAGGCGCTGGAAGTGACGCGCCTGGGCGAGGCGTACCAGTTCACCATCAGCGCGCGCGCGGGCGATCCGGGGATGGCTGCGCAGATTGCCAACGCGGTGACGGCCGCGTACATCGAAAGCGCTTCGCGGGATGAGCAGGCAGGCGATGCGCAGCGGCTGTCAATGTTGAAGGAAGAAAAAGAGCGCATCCAGACTGCGCTGGCAGCGGACCGCACGGAGCAGGATGCGCTGAACCAGCAACTGGGCGTGGCATCGGTGAGCACAGCCGTTCCCGACCACTACGACGAAGACATTACGCAGATTCGCACGGAGCTGGCCAAGGCGCGCACCGACCACGATGAAGCGGAGTCGAAGTTCGCCGCATTGGGCGCGGGGCATGGGCTCTCGTCGGCGGCCATCGATGCCGCGGCCGATGAGATGATCGCGAGCGATGCCGGCCTGGTGAGCATGAAGACTGCGCTGAATACGCGCCGCGCAGTTCTGATTTCGCAGATGGCCAATTTGACGCCACTCAATCCGCAGTACAAGCAGGATGAAGCGGAACTGACCAAGATCAACGGCACGCTGGATGCGATGATGAAGGACCTGCGCTCCAGGGCGGCGGCACGGATACAACTGCAACTGAATTCGGATTTGCACCGCACTGGCGGAGTGGAAGCACAATTGAACGGCCAGTTGCGCCAACTGGTGGGCGCGGCCACCAGCGCCACGCCCAAGATGCAGCGCGCCAGCGATCTGGCCGCTGACATTACGCGCCTGCAGACTCGCTATGCAACCGTGGACGAGCAGTTGCACAACGTGCTGCTGGAAGACAGCGCGCCGGCGGCGTCCTACCAGGCGACGGCCGCGCTGCCGCCGCTGGGGCGCACCAAATCCGGCGTGTTGCGCAACGCCGTGTTGATCGCGTTTGCGGGATTATTTTTCGGCATTCTGGCCGCGGTGGCGGCGCACAAGATTGATCCCAGGATTTACACAGCCGCCGATGTGGAGCGGGTGCTCGGATTTGCTCCGCTGGCGCAGTTGCCCAACTTCAACGAGGTCTCCGCGGGAGCAGCGGAAGAATCTATGCTCCGCCTGGCATCGGCCATTGAACATGGCCGCAAAGAGGGCAACCTCAAGAACTGCATCTTTACCGGAACCGGCGCGGGGACAGGCGTGACCACGCTGGTGAATCGCGCAGGAGAGATGCTGGAAGCCATGGGCAGGCCGACAGTGCTGGTGGATGCGACAGGCGCGCAGGCTCCGTCTCCGCGCATCAGCGCCAATCGGACTGAAAGCTCGCAAAGCCTGGTTCCCGTGGAGCGCGTCATTCGCCCCACCGCGCTGTTGCAGAAGATGGCCGAGGAGACCGAGACCGAGGAAGGCAGCCTGGTGCTGACGGACACGGCGCCGCTGGCTGTCTCGGCGGAGACCGAGTACCTGGCGCGGTATGTGGACTGCGCGATTGTGGTGATCCAGTCGGGAGTGACCACGCGGGAGGAATTGCGCGAGGCGGCTCGGGCATTGCAGAGGCTCAAAGTGGGCGCGGTGGGGTTCGTGCTGAATCGCGTAGGACTGGCCAAGGCCGATCCGGCGTTCCGGGCTTCCATTGAGGCGGTGGAGAAGCATCTGCGGGCGCAGAGCAGCCACGCCGCGAGAC
>Ga0302325_10015122_pt1 | contig 16410 bp, 14 predicted proteins | sample Palsa_T0_2_FD_201948 | JGI IMG/M metagenome (GOLD analysis project Ga0302325, IMG submission 201948) | Peat permafrost microbial communities from Stordalen Mire near Abisko, Sweden - Palsa_T0_2 | ecosystem: Environmental > Terrestrial > Soil > Palsa > Peat permafrost | place: Sweden: Abisko... | reverse complement strand
CGCTCAGGATGATCAGGGTCGCCGTGTCGACGATCACCTCCGCCTGTGGGCGCGTGTGGGTCTGGTAGTTCACCCCGAGCGCATGGACGAGCTCGTGCACGAGCGTGCGGACCTGGCCGTTCACGGCCTGACTTGCGTCCACGACGATCCGCTTGGCGTGCGCGTCGCACCAGCCGCCGGTCGCACCAGCGATCTCCTCGAAGGTGACGGTGTACCCGAGCTCTGTCGCGAGCTTGCCGAGCGGTTCGAGGAGATCGGCGTGCGAATCGCCGGTCAGCGGCGCACACGGCGGCTCGAGCGGCAGCTGCTCGACGCCGGGGAGAGGATCCGTCTGCGAGACCCCGAAGACCGAGACGGTCGTGAATCTCACGGGTGGCTTGTCGCGCTGCGGCTCGGTCTGCTCGGCGCCGGGGTCGGCCTTCTTGGGAGTCACGCGGGCGGCGATCCGGATGCCGTGCTCGCCCTTCCGCACGCACCGGCCCAGCTTCAGCCAGACGCGGAACCCCGCGACCGGCTCCGGCTCAATCCCGCGCAGGTAAAAGTCGAGCGCCAGGAGCATGGTGTTGTGCGCCGAGTAGCGGCGGAACATCGACCGCGCACGAACCCACCGCTGCCACCCATCGGAGGTGAGCAGCTGCTCGGCAGCCTCTTTGACGCGCTCGCGCTCGGCGTTGCGGCGCTGCTCCCGCTCGGGCTCGCCCAGGCGGCGACGTCGGTACGTGGTGGTCATGTGCCTTCCCTTTCGGGTCCTGGCCCGCCCGGGTGGCGGAACCGTTCCCCGACCCCGACGCACCCGCCAGGATGCGAAACTTGGGAGGGGACGGACCGCCCACCCACCGGCTCACGCCGGCGTCCCGCACTGCGCGGCGCCCTCGTTGCGGGTAGCCGCCGGGACGCTCGTCCAGGCGCTCTCGCCGAGCAGCCACGTCTTCGACACCCGTCCGCGGAGCGCGAGCAGCTCGAGCCGGCCGTGGACGCTTCCGATGCGCTTTCCGCGGCGGCGGAGCTGGGTCTGGACCGCGGTCAGCGTCGCTGGCTGGGCGATCCCGCCGAGCACGCTGAGCAAGAGCTCGTCGACGAGATCGACGATCGGCCCGCCCGCGGCTGGCTCGCTCGCGACGCAGAGCGGGCACAGCCTCGCTCGGGTGTTCTTCTGGCGGTGCAGACGCCGCTCGTCATGCCGATCCCCCTCCCAGATCGCGGCGAGCTGAAAGTCGATCCCGTCGGCAATCGCCGCTGCAACCAGCGGGCTACCGCGCCCAGCGCGATGCTCCTCCAGGCGCTGCTCGAGGTTCTGCGTGAAGCCGATGTAGTGCCGCGCGTGCCGGTACGAGCGATCGAAGTGCAGCAAGTAGACGATTCCGTTGTGGGCCATCGCCAACCTCCAGGAGCTCGAGGCCTCGCCCCGATGGCGGGGCCGTTCCCCGACCCCCGCGCGCCCGCCAGGGCGCGAAAATCCGGGCGGGGACGAGGCCCGCAGACCCGCGCGGTTACTCGATCGGGTCAATAAGGCGGTAGCCAATTCCCCAGATATTCCTCAGCAGCCCGTCGGCGCCGGCGTCGGCGAGCCGCCGGCGCAGCCGGCTCACATGGCTGTCGAGCGTGCGAGCCCGGCCGCCGTGCCCATGGCCCCACACATCGCGGAGCAGCTCTTCGCGCGTGAATACGCGCGTCGGCTCACGGGCGAGCGTGCGCAGCAGCTCGTACTCCTTGGCCGGGAGCTCGAGCCGGTTCTCCTCGATCTCCACGATCCGTGCAGAGAGGTCGATTGTCAGCTGGGCGACGCGCAGCATCCGCGGTGCGCGCCGCGCCCGGGCGCGGCGAAGCAGCGCAATGATCCGGGCGCGAAGCTCAGGGTACGAGTACGGCTTGGCCAGCACGTCGTCCCCGCCGCGGTCAAGCACCCGAATCCGGTGTAGCTCGTCGACCCGAGTCGTGAGCACGATCAGCGGTGTGTCAGGGTCAACGCGGCCGGCGAGCCCGTCGCCGGTGCGGATCGCGTCGATCAGATCGAGCGTCTTGCCGTTCACGTCGACCACGATCACGTCGGGCTGCTGGACCGACAGGATCGCAAGCGCTTTCTCGCGTGAGTCCGCGGTCCGAACTCGGTAGCGGTCGGCCTCCAGGTTGTCGGCCAGAAAGGACCGGGCGGCGTCGTCCTCCTCAACCACAAGCACGGTCGGGTCGCGGTCGCCATCGCTGGGGACGCTGGGGGTAGCTGCAGAGATCATCGCCTCGGGCCTCCTTTGGTCGTCGCCCGCCGAGGCGGCGGGCCGATCTCCGACCCCACGGCGCCCGTCCGGGCGCGACAATCGGGAGGGGTCGACCCGGCGCCCTCTCGACCCGGCGCCACGATTCGTGGCCGGTGGTCCAGGAGCGCCGCTCCGAGGACCGCAGATGCCAACGCTCCCCTCCGCGCAATAAGCAGGGCCGCTCGCAAGCCTCCATCGAGCAGACCGGCTCGTCGCCGAAAGCGAGGCCCGCAGCACGCGTACAGAATCCTGGTGATGCATAGGCAGCTTGGCCTGCCCCGAAGCCCCCCCCCCGCGGCGAGCGCCCTCGACGTGCGCCCGGCGTTGCCGCTCGCACGCGCTTGCACGAGCAAGCGACCTGCGCCGACCGGCGTGAAAGCGGCAGGCACGGAGTCGGCGACGGAGCCGACCGTCGGCGGTCCGTCATCCTGAAAGCGCCAGTCCGAGGACGCGCGTCGGAACGCGAATTTCGCCGTAGGCGAGGCGCAGAATGCCGCGCTCGCAGCACCGACCGAACCTCGGGCTCGCGCGATGTGCAGAGCGGCCGGCCGGGCCGGCAGCGGGTGCCGCAGCTAAGCGGCCCGACGATTGGGCCGCAACCCGCACACGACGGTGATCTCGTCGCCTCCGTCCACATCGTCCAAGAACACCTTCGTCAGGCGAGCGGGACCGGGCACGAGCTCCATGGTTTCTTGGATCGCTACCACCGATTTGCCCTTCAGCAGCTGAGCCGCGTCACTGTTGGCCCATCCTCGAACGGTGGTGAACCTGACAAGGGCGGATTGCAGGCTTGGAAGCGCGGTTGCGCTGAGTGTCATCAACCGGTTCGGTTTCACGATTCCACGTGAGACAAGCGTGGTGCTCGCTAGCGCGACGGCTGACTCTGGCCATGGGCCTGGAAGCCCCAGAACCTCGGCCTGCTCAGCACTCGTGGCGGGAAGGTAGAAGTAGCCGGGAAGAGAGCCTTCTCGAATTAGTTCCCAAGGTCCGCTCGTCCACCGTTCGGCGCTCACCAGCGGCGCAACGGTTACTCTGGAGTCATCCGGATCGGCGTAGTCGAGTTCACAGCTCTGATGAACAACGATCGCGTATCCCACCCAGACTCTAAGTTGGCGAATGGTTGGTTCGTCTCGGCCTGGCGTGGCGATCGGAATTTCGAACGACTGCGAGGGCCCAAAGTCCGGCAAGTCTTCGTTCGGGACCGTTTTTCCGCCGGGGCTCGGGAGCTCGCCACTGCGTGCACGGAGTTGGTGAAACTCGCACACCGCGATGTCTCCTTGGCGGAGCTTCTTCTTCGTCGTTTGGTACATCAGCGCTAGACGTATCCCTAGCCGTCGTCTTCGTCCTCGTAGCTAGCCGCACCGGTCAACTCGCGTGGCACCCACTCGGCTCTCCGTAGCTGGTCACGGTTCTTCTTCATGCTGAACTGATTGAACACGGCCGCCCGGATTGCATCACTAAATGATGAGGTGTCATCCGACTGAACGTCAGCGGTGTCATCGACGCTACGAACCTTCTGATGCTGAAGGAGCACTTGGGTCCGACGTTCGACCGTAGACCATTGTTGCTCCCTGATGAGCTCAAAGTTGCTGGGTCGTCCTTCATCGAGCCAGCGTCTGACGGCGTCCGGCTCGTAGAGCGTGGCTATTGGCTGCAGCGAGTCGTGGACCCTGCTGAGCCTCGTTTGGATCTCGGGACGCACCGGCTTGCCGCTCGTCCAGTTATAAATCGAGCGTCGTGCGACCCCGAGGAGCCGGCCGAGCCGTGCAGTCGGGAGGCTCGTCCAGTCAGCCAGGTCCGATAACGCTCGGGCAGGATCGACACCGAAGTCCTGTCGACCGGGGTCAAATGTAACGCTATCTGCAAGCAGATAGGTCGAGAAGTCCGCGAGACCAACGAAATCGTTCCCAAACACGTTCTTCGATCCGTGGTGCAAGGCGGTGAGGAGGCTGTCGCTTGTGACGACGACAACGGATCGCAGTTGGTCAGCGGTCCATCCCGTCGCGGACGGGATCGACGACGAGCCCCACAGCTCTCCCCAGCAGTAGCCACCCAGGAGCGGATACGCAGGCCACGTCGCGACGTGCGAGGTCATGGTCATACCGACGGCGGACGGCTCCGGCAAACCCAGGACGCTAGAACACAACAAGTAAGCTCCTGGCCTTGCTTGGGGTGAGCCAGCAGCTAGCTGTGCATGAGACGGGACGACGACGTTGTATGCATCAACCGGCGTTCCCACGCTCATTCGATGACCCCCTCGTATCCGAGATATTCACGCATCGGATCCGTCAGCGTCATCTCAAACAATCCGTTCACACGGTCGTGGTAGCTCCACAACTGCTTCACAGTGTCGTCGACATCTAGTTCGCGCGCCGCTTCGTCAGAGCAGTCGATGTCGAGTAGGTAGAAGGGTTCGCCGTTGGCGGCCTCCTTTCCTACAAAGCCGTGCCGGATGAGTAGCACACCATCCTCCTCGCGGAGCCTGATCTCCTGGATCGCGTGAATCACGTCCTCGCCGAGTTCGTCCCCCCCGACCATGCCGAGGAACTTAGGTTCGAGGAGTTGACGCCACGCGGCCGGACTGACGGCATTGTCGTGCCGCATTTGGTTGACATAGCGCAGCCCGAGACGCTCTCGCCAGTTGACCCCCACGCTCGCAGCTACGAGGAGCATCGAGGTCACCCGCTCGACGAAATCCTCAAACTGGTTGTACCGAGTCGTCTCGACTCCCATGAAGTCCGGGCCGAAGACGACGCTCCATTCTCGATTTGCGTCCTCGAAACGCCAGAACTGAGCCGCTGCCGGCGCGGGAGTAGCGCCACCCGGTCCGATGATCAGCCCAATCTGCTGCTCCTGCCGAGACCGCGGATAGCGATCGCGCAGCGCGTCCTGAACCGGACCCAGAAATCCAGGCTCATGAAACCTCTGGAGCATCGGGAACCGGATTTGGCAAAGAACCTGGGTCAGCGGATTACGCGAATAGCGACGTCGCGGCTGTTTCGTCAGGTCAACGGGCATCAAGATCTCTCCGGAAGGCGGTCGGTATTGCTCAGTATATGCCCAAGCACACGACCGAGGCAAGGGGTTCTTCACAAACTGTGCAAGTTGTGCGCATCAACCCTTGACAGGCTGGTATTCTGAAGCTTCAAAATAGAAAAAGGCGGAGCTCCGAGAGCTCCGCCTTATGCGCCAAGGCACACGGGATTCCCTTGACAAGACCCGGATGCCGCGACCTCAGGAGGCTACCAACAACCGTGGATGCGATTCCAGCCTGAGCTTTAGCCCAGGGCGCCCACGACCCCAGTCGGTAGCCCCCGCCCGAGAAGGAAGGGACCACATGCCCAAAAGCCGCAAAACGTCAGCGCGCGCTGCATCAGCAGCGTCCAAGGTCTTGCGCGACGGCCGCACAAGCCGCTCGTCAAAGACCGCCGCAGGCTCCGCGCTCTCACAGAGAGCGCCGAAGTCCGGGCGCAAACGGAAGTAGGCCCCCGCGACGTCCGACGCCGACCAGATCGGCGGACCTCGCTTCACCCGCGCTGATACGTCACTCATCCCTCGAGGAAACCACTAAGGAGCGTCATGAAGGTCAACCCGTTCCACACCACCACGCCTGAGCACGGCGCTCGGCACCGCGATGTCTACCACGACAACAGTCAGTGCCCTGACGGCAAGAGGATCAGGCTCGAGCATCGGGTCTCAGGGACCGGCGGGCGCCCGAAGTGCGACGAGTGCAAGACCCTTTCGTGAGCTAGGTCTCTGCCACATCCGACTGACATCGTGGCGGTGGAAAAGAGACCGACCGCAACGGACAGGGCATGGAGGCCCTCTCCGTGCGCGGCCTGCCAGCAACACCCAACCGAAGGAGAAGAACGATGGCTGAGAACAAGCCACCCACCCTACGGCCATCCACGTCGCAGTCGCAGCCGACACGCCTCCGCGAGGGATGGAGGAAGCCGGTCGCGCCCCCTAAGGCCGACAGCCGCCCCGGCGGCTTACCGAAGGGGAACCCACCACGGCCTGCCAGTAACACCCAACCGAAGGAGAACAACAGTGGCTGAGAAGCCCACCCCGCGGCCATCTACGCCGCAGCCGAAGCCCAACCGCGACGGCTTACGCAAAGGCGGCGGCTGGCAGAAGCCGGTTAAGCCACCGACGCAGCAGGGGCGCCCTGGCGGTCTACCACCGAAGAAGAGCAAGTAGTCCGTCATGGCCGACATCGTTCTCAACGCAAACGCTGTTGGCGATGTCATCACCTATGTTGCGCCGGGCTACCTCGCGTACATCGGGTATCGACTGCGCTACCCCGGCGCGGACCGGCCGGCCGGGGAGGTGCTCATCATCTCCGTGGCCATCAGCCTGTTGCTGGTGGCCGTAGCGCATCTCCTGCCCATCGCGCACAAGCCCACGGACGTGAGCTACGTCGTCATCCTGCTGGCGGGCTCGCTCATGATCGGCTATCTGGCAGCTCAGGCCCGTGGCCGGCAGCGGGTGAAGGACTTCCTGGGCCGCCTCGGGTATCGGATGGAGCCCGAGAGCAGCATCTTCGCCCAGACGCTCTACCACATGTCCGATGTGGGAACGGTCTTGGTCGAGTTCAAGGACGGCCGGCGGATAACTGGATGCCCGCGCAACGGGCCGCAGTACAAGGACGACGGCATCAACGAGCTGTACATCGTCTACCCCGAGGGGCTTGACGACGACGGGAACCCAGTGTCCATCAACGGCGCCGGTGTCATCGTCCCGTTGACCGAGGTCAGCAACATCGTGCTCAGCGAGGACCCGACCGGCGCCCCCGAGGCTCCCGCGCAGGCCGAGGCCACCACGGCCGCCGCTGCCGAGGCAGCTGACAGCCCCGGAGGGGCGCTCGAGGCGCCTCCGCAGGCCGCGAACCCGACCAGCGAACCCGACGGCGGCCGAGCCATCGGGACGGACACATAGACAGATCGGGCATTCTGCGCGGCCGCTTGTCAGCCCTGAATCCGGCGAGGAAGATACTGAACCGTGCGATCGAGTCGAGCGCTCGTGAGCTTGGGGACGGTCAAGAAGCGAAAGCGGTAAGCCGGCAACTTGCGCGGGTTCCGCGCTTACCCAGCCTCCCGTGCTCCCGCGTGGGAGGCTCGTCCCGCAACCGAAGCGGAACGGACGAGCCATCGCTCGGTCCGGCACATCGCCGGTCTAATTACTTCGCTGTACTGGGAGTAACTATTGGGGCACATTCGTGAGAAAAGGCTGAAGACCGGATCGAATACAACCGTAGTGGTCGCTCAAGTCCGAGATGGATACAACGCGCTGGGTATCGACGAAGCGTCCGTCCGACAGAAGCCAAATGGTGGGCCCAGTGGAATCCTGGTTCGGAGACACGATCTCCCATCCGGCCCGCGTGTAGCACTTTTTGGAACGGAGCCGGAGCGGAGAAAAGATCCGGCGTTCAATTGAGACCTCCCCGACGTCGGGGTAGCGGTTCTCGCTGAGCATCGCGAGCGTTAGCTTCACAAGTTCACGAAGTTCCTCCGTTGTCGGCTCAGCCTTGTCGGTTATTTTCTTGTTCTTCTGTTCGTCTTGTTTCTTTTTGGCGGCATTCCGAGCGATACGGTCGGCTTCGGTCTTTAGGATTGTCAGCGAAGGCAGCGACATCGTGAATAAGCCAAGAGCTAAGGCGACCCACCCGAGCATCACCTGGGTCAACACCTTGTGTCCCAGGGGATAGTGGGGTGGGGGCAGATATTTCGTGTTCTCAACAACCAGGTACCAAGCAACCGGAAGAACTAGATACGCAGCTATCAATATGATGGCGACTGCTCTGTACATCCTCTTTTTCACAGAGCCTTTGCTTAACATCATCGTCCGGGTCATAAAACGCGAGAGACAGATACCAAGGACATAGCCACCAATGAGTGCCAGCGATGCCCATTTAGCGACTAGGTATCCCGGAATGCTGAGATCCTTCAAGTCCATAACCTTGAGAGCGTCGCGGTAGCCCCAGATGAGTGCTAGCACCGCTACGACGGAGCCGGCGAAGAACAAGACGAATGCTGCATCTCTTGCGATCGCTCCGGCGCTCTCGTTCTCCGCGACGACTAAGCAGAGCGTAAACGCGACCGCAATTGCACCGAGCCCGAGGTAGGAGCCGCCAATGGCAAACATTGCCGCCGGCGCACCTAGCGGGGCGCAGTTGTTGAAACCACCGAGCTGCACGCAATTCGCTGCATTTTGCTGTTCAAAGGTCTCGGTTCCGGACAGCACGACATACAGGTATGCCGCCACTAGCAGGAGCACCAGGGCAATCGGCGCGACCGCCAAGCTGTGCAAACGCCCAGGCTCAGGCCTGAGCCTGGGCGTCTTGTCGGCGAGCGCAATCTGAAGGGTCGCCGCTAGGAGTAGTGCTCCGAGTATGCCCGCAAAGGCCGCGCCAGCTGTAGCGGCCAATGAAGGATCCCAGATCGGTAGGGTCAAGTCAGGCAAGTGACGGGCCTTTGAGAGACGGTCGGGAAGGCTACCCGGTACCGCCATCAGGCGTGGGAAAAGGCCGCCAGCGACCACGCCCAGCGTAAGGGGCTCAGGTCCTAGCCACAGATTTGAGCTTCCAGCTGAGATCCTCAACGCTATCGCCATCGGGTTGTCAGCGGCCGTTAGCGCTGACGATTGCTTTGCCTTGCGCGCTCTCGCGCGCCGCACGAGTGCGATAGCGACTAAATAGTCGTCCGAACGGAATCTCGTGGGCCTTCTCACGCCCATCGATTCGCGCCCTCTGATACCTAGACATTCCGCCACTTCTGCAGGCCGGCGCCGGGCCTCGCTATCGGCGACGAGCAGAGCCGGCCGGCCGGGTTTCCATCGCTCCACTCCGCGACATGCGGTGCGATCCTCAACGAGATGGTCGCTCAGACGACTGTGGAAATGCGCCTGTTCTCAGGTCGGAACCGCATACGCGCGCAGCTCGTGGCCATACTCCCGAAGCCACGCCGCTGGTTCGCGCCAGGTCGGGAGAGCGTCGTCGAGCAGGCGCCAGAAGGCCTTGCTGTGATTCGCAACCCGCAGGTGACAGAGCTCGTGGACTACCACGTACCGTTGAACGTCCTCAGGAGCCATGACGAGCCGCCAGTTGAACGCGAGATTTCTCGCCGGCGAGCAGGAGGCCCATCGCGTTCGCTGGTCACGCACATTGACTGAGGCGTAGCTCAGTCCGAGTCGCGTGGCCTCCTGCTCGACGATCGCGACCAGCCGCCGCCGAGCCTCGCGCCGGTACCAGCGAGCGATCGCCTCACCGACTTCGTTACGCGGCCCCTCCACGCGCACACTCTGGCCGAGTCGACGCGCTCGTGATTGCCTTCCACCGGCGAGCTCGGACGGCACCGGCTTGCCGTCAAGCCAAACGACATCGGCGCGATCGAGGCCGAGCGCCGGGACGCGATCGGCCACGGTTCGAGATGCCTCGAGCTTGCGCGCGATCCATCCGGCGCGTCGGGAGAGGACATCGTCGATGCGTTCCTTCGTTGTTCCGGCGGGCACGATGACCTCGAGGGGATGCTCAGGACCGACCCGCAAGCGGATCGTTCTGGCGACCGAGCTGGCGCGTACGCGCACGTCCACCACTTCTTCGCCGACGACGACCTGTCGCCTAGGTAGCTCGGTTAGGGCAGCGCTCATCGCGCCGCGCGAGCAACGAGTGCGTTGACGGCCTCGTCGATGTAGCCGGTCGTCGTGAGAGAGCGCGTCCGTTCATCATGTGCCAGCTCGTTGATCATCGCTTTGCGGATCGCTCGGAGCACGTCGGGCCGCTCGTGCCAGCCATCGAAGTCGGCGACTTCGCCAAGCTGTACGTCGATTCGTCGCGCAACATCGACGAGTACGTGGTCGTCGACGTCGGGGGCGTGCGTGCGCCCGAGGACGGCGAGCGTGTGCGCTCGCTCGGTTAGTCCGCTGGCTTGAGCGGCTGCCGCTTCTTCCGCGTAGTCGTTGGCGAGACGCTCGTATTCGTGCAACAGGTCGAGGGTGAGCTGGTGCGTGGCGGTCCGCTTCTCCCGGAGCAGCCGCAGCCGTTCCGCGAGCGAGCGTGCGATCGGATCATGCTCACCACGGATCTTGATCTCGTGGACAACCGCCGCCTCGATCTCGGCGGCCTTCTCTTCGCCAGACAGCCCCTCATCGTCGAGACGATCGAGATAGGTGCCGTCGATGCGAAAGACGGGCAGGTCACGCCGCAAAGTGGTGGTCGCGATCGCGTCCTGAACCAGTGCGTGTGTCTTTGCACGGTATGGGGCGATGTCGAAGGTGTCCTCGCGGGACCCGTGCTTCCACACGGCATGCAGGCCGACCAGGCGGCGGTACTCGTCAAGGTGCGGAGCGAGTCGAGCATCGGGCGCGAGGGTCTCGTAGATCCGCAGTGCCGCGCGAAACGCATCCTCGAATCGGGCCGCGAGATCAGGATCGTCAGTGAAGCGCTGCACGAGCCATGCCATCTGGCGGCGGGGCGAAATGCCCGCCGGCAGCTTGCCGACACACACCAGAGCATCCGCGATCGCTTCGGGAAACCGATCCGCCAGAGCGCCCGTACTCGTCGCAGCGCGTTCCACGTCCTGCGGGTCGAACTCGCGAAGTGCGGCGTCGAGGTCGGCCAGGACACCCCAGTAGTCGAAGACCAGCCCGTGCTCCTTGCCGGGGTAGGTGCGGTTCGTCCGGGCGATCGCCTGCAACAGGGTGTGACGCCTGAGCGGTCGATCGAGGAACAACGCCTGCTCCACAGGGGCGTCAAACCCGGTAAGCAGCATGGAGTTCACGATCAACAATCGCAGCGGATCGTTCGGGTCCTTGAAGCGCTCGATGATCTTCCGCGTGGCCAGCCGATGGCCTGCCTCGATCTCCGGACTGTCATCGGCCGTGTCCGGAGCTGGCTCAGCCCCGTTGATGCGCTGCCAGACCGCAGCCGGCCACCAGCGCCGTAGCGAGTCGTCGTCGCGCTTCGGGTTACGCGACATCACCACTGCGTACTCATCAGCCTGGAGATGTTGCGCGAGCTCTTGGGCGTACCTCGCGCACGCTTCACGGTCGACCGCGACGAGCTGAGCCTTGAAGCCGACTGGCCCGATCTTGTCGTGCAGAACCTCATGCACGTCTGCCGTGATCGCTGCGACACGGGCGGGTGCTTTCGCGATCACCTCTTCACGCGCCGCGTCGCGACGAAGTGCCTCCCGCTGATCGTCGTCGAGATCGGCAAACGCTTCCTCGAAGAGATTGTCGAGGTCGGCATTCTCGATCTGCCATTCGGCGAGACGAGGCTCGTAGAGGACCTCGACGGTGGCACCGTCTTCGATCGACTGCTTGATCGAGTAGGCGTCCATGTAGTTTTCAAGCACCACAGAGCCGTCCACACGTTCCTCGAGCACGGGCGAGAACGCGCGACGCGTCGACCGGTCGCTGGTTTCAACCGGCGTGCCGGTGAAGGCGAACATCCGCGCGTTCGGAAGCGCGGTGCGCATCCAGATCCCGAAGTCGCCCTCCTGGCTGCGATGCGCTTCGTCGACGAACACGATGACGTTCTCGCGCTGGGCGACCACGTCGCGGGCCCCCTCGAACTTGTTGATGATCGTCACGATCACGCCGCGACGATCCGCCCGGATGATGTCCCTGAGGTCTTCGCCGCTCACGGCCCGAGTCACCCCATCGAAGTCGCATGCTTCAAAGGTGCCGGTGATCTGATCGTCCAGGTCCGTGCGATCGATCACGATGAAGACCGTCGGGCGCTCGAGACCGGCGCGCATCAGCTTCCGAGCCGCAAACACCATCGTCAGGCTCTTCCCGGAGCCGGTCGTGTGCCAGACCAGGCCGCGATCTAGCTGTCCAGCCAGCACGCGCTCGACAATCTTGTTCGCAGCTCGGTATTGCTGGTAGCGCGACAGCTTCTTCCTCGTGACGCCGTCTCGTGTCTCGAAGACGACGAAATGGGCAGCAATGTCCAGCAGCGTGTGAGGATGCAACGTTCCAACCAACGCGACGGTCATCTCGTCGGCGTCGGCCAGCGATGGCTGCGGCCACGTGTCCTTCCACTCTGCGTATTCCTGGATCGCGTGCATCCCGCTCGGTCCGACCCGGCAGCGGATCCCGTTGTTGCACGCGACGACGGCGGCGAGCACAGCGAGCTGCGGCGCGTCGCTCCAGTAGCGACTCCAATCCCCGGCAGCCTCAGCGACATCGTGGCCTGGCCCTTTGTTCTCAATGAGCCCGAGCGGCAGCCCGTTGACCAGACAGACGACATCGAGTCGCGGCTCCCTCGCCCCTCCTGTTCGAAGCGAGAATTCTGAGGTGACGACGAACGAGTTATTCAATTTGTTGTCGAGATCGACGAGGCGGATGTCGCGCGCGTTCTGGTCGGGGGCGAGCTTGACGTTCAGGCCGTCGCGAAGCGCGCGCACGAAAGCCTGGTCGGACGTGATCCGACGCACGAGCGAGGCAACGTGCTCCGCTTCCTCGCGTGCAAGCCCGTTGATCCGTTCGATCGCATCGACGAGCAGCCTCTCGACGATGGCCTCACCCATGCGGCCCTCACGAAGCGAGGTCATCCGCTCCGACGGCATCGGCTGCCAACCCAAGCCAGCGAGCGCGTCGATCACCTCATCTTGAACAGCGCGCTCAGCAGGGGCGAGGTCGAAAGAGGCGATCATTGTCCGGTCAGACGAGGTGCTCGGCATCCTCACCTACAACAGCTCTTCGAGGGTCACCGCCCTTAGGCACTTGGCGGCTGCTACCTCCCGATCGTAGGCGATGCTGGCTTCACGAATCGGCTTGAGCGTGGCGACGAGTTCTCGCTGATCGGAGACGTTCGCTAGCAATGGAATCTCCAATCCCAGCATCGAGGCCTGCGAGACCTTCCCCGCAGTGGTGCTGCCGGTCGTGGCGTCCTCAATCTGGGCACGTACGTCCGAACACGCCATGACTTCGACAAGGTAGTCCGGGTCAATTCGGTCCGTCCTTACGTGCACCCGCCAGTGATAGTCACTGAGTAGCCGCCGGGGCGGGCTCGAAACGACGCGGCAAAACGCGCCGACAAGCCGCCTACTCCCGCTCGCCCGGATCGTTACGATGTCGCCGTCTCGGACCTCAGCGCGGGCCCTTGGCGTGACGTCAGACGGAAGCGCCTTGGCCTCATGCGGACGGAACCAGCCTGCACGCACGGAGCTCGTCTTGAGCACTCCCCATTCGTTGTGCAGTGGCGGCCGGTCAAGACATCTGGGACTACTGCCCGCCTCGAGCCTTTCCACCACCCCGCTTAGCGGTTCCAGGTCGTCAACCCGCTGTAACAGGTGCTCTCGCGCGGCAACCAAGAGCTCCTGCGTGGCATGTGCGGCGGTCGTTGCGTTGGTCTGTTGGGCCTCGACTGCTTGGATGAGATCGATGATCGCGCGTTGCTTGTCGAGCGGTGGCAACTCGATCTCGAAGGCGAGGAAATCGTCCGGTCGCAGCCGTTGACGCCGATGCCCCATCCCCACAGTCATGGCCGCCAGCTCATCCCAGACTGACGGTCGGCAGATCGTCAGTCCGAGGAATTCAGGCAGCGCCAGGGCCCTGTCTACGTCGAAGGTCGGGTATTCGTTGGAGACATACCGACCGTCCATCTCTGGCCCGACAAGCCCAAATGCTCCCTCGAAGGCGAAAAGCCGGCTGTAGATGAACTGGCCAGCTCGAACGCGGTACAGCGTTGAGGCGGACGTCGTTGCCCCGTCAATCGGAGGTTTCGGGAAGAGGCCGCGCCCGAACGAGTAGATGCCAAGGTTCGGATATTCGCGCTGTCGGTCGACGCTGACGGGTTCCCGGTTGAGCTGCAGAACGTCGGCTAGCCGGTAGACCAGCGATTTCCGTTCGACCCGACTCATTTCAGATCTCATCGAGACTGTTCAGAATCGAGAAGAGACTCTCCTCTGCTTGCTGGCGGTGCTCGACAGCTGCTCGGTACGCAGCAAGAGCATCGGCCAGGGTGGGGATGTCATCGCGATCGGTTGCGCCGGCTACGTAGCGCCGTGGCGCGAGGTTGTATCGCTGCGCGGCAATCTCGTCGCGCGTCCCGAACGCAGAGAAACCCTCGATGGCCTCCGCACCTCGCAGCGTCGACACGATTCGGTCGATGTCGCCATCGCCCAGGACGTTCTTGGTGTCGACTCGCTCGAACGACTGGGACGCCTCGACAAATAGGACGCGGTCGACGCGGTCGCGGGCCTTGGCTCGGTTAAGCACAAGCCAACAAGCAGGGATCGTAGCCCCGAAGAACATATCTGTCGGGAGCTGGATGACCGCCTCAACGAGGTCATCCTCAACAAGATCTCGCCGGACGAGCTGCTCGGCACCACCACGGAAGAAGCAGCCATTGGGCAAGACGACGGCCATTCGGCCAGCGTGGGCTATGGACGCCACCATGTGCTGAACGAAGGCCATCTCGCCATGACTCTTCGTGGGGAGGTGGCGGATACGCCCGAAAGGGTCACCGGCCGCTTTGAAACGCTCATGGCCCCAATTCTTGGACGAGAACGGAGGGTTCGCGATGACGAGATCGAAGCGCCGGAGCTCAGAACCCTTGAGGAACGCTGGAGCTGCGAGGGTGTCTCCTTGCACGATCGTGGCTGCGCCACCAGCGCCGTGGAGCAACATATTCATCCGCGCCATTGCCCAGGTTTCGGGCGTAAGCTCCTGTCCAAATAGCGTGATCTGGCGTGCGCCGTCCCCGTACAGACGACGTGCCTCTGCGAGTACTTGCAGGAGCAGACCCCCAGAACCACAAGTGGGGTCGTAAACATCCTGCCCGGGCTCAGGCGCAAGCAGCCGGGCACCCAGCTTTCCCACCTGGGCCGGCGTGTAGAACTCACCACCTCTCTTTCCCGAGCCAGCCGCGAATTTCGCGATCGTCCACTCGTACGCCTGGCCAAGTAGGTCGGCCGGGCAGCGCCCGTCGGTCAGCGGCCCGAGCGTCTCGAAGTGGTCGAGGAGGTCGGCGAGCGCCTCGGGCGGCACCGCGCGCTTGTTGTTGAAGTCGATCGTCTCGAAGACGCTATGGAGCTGCTCGGGGTTGGCATTCGAAATCCCCAGCAGCGCATCGTTCACGGCTTGCCCGAGCTTGTCCTCGTCGGTGTTGCGAACGTCCGCCCAGTAGCAGCCTTCGGGGATGAGGAGATCGTGGTAGGCGCCCGGGTTTGCCGCGATGATCTCGGTCGCGTCAGGAACGTCGGCCAGCTCCTCGAGGGCGGCGGCAGTCTCCTCGGCGTGCCGATCGCACGCCCGCTTGAAGAACAGCAGCGCGAGGACGTAGTCCTTGGGGTTGGAAATCTTGTTCCGAGTGTGGTTCTCAGATTCCCAGAGATGATCTCCGAGGGACTTGGGAGTAAGCGGAACGGACGCGTCGATGGCCATGATGCATCGCCTAGTGTTGCCGACGCGGCGGTCAAGCGCCCCGGCGGAGGCGCCGGCGATGGCTGGGCGGATTCGCCAGCGAGCGCTCCACCTGATCAAAGGCCTGACGGTGGGCGCTTGCCCGGCCACGCGGCTGAACTTGCTCGACGTAGTCCGGAGCGCTATTCATGCACACGAACTGGGGTAGCAGGGGGAGCTCTCCGCGAGCTCCCGGCTGCCAACCACTCGTCTAGGATCGACGTCGACTACATAGCGACCTCGCCTACTTCCAACTCGACGTCTGGCGCCTGGTCACCGAGGCTGTCATCCCGCTACTCGTCGATGTCGAGCTCGTCGTCTCGCTCGTCGGCATCGGCCGGCTCCGCCACCGGCTGCTCGTCCATCCCGCCGGCGCCGCGGCTGCTCGATGTGCCACCACTAGCCGGCTTCTGGTGCTCTGAGTGGGCCTTGGCGACGGCCTTCTCGACCTGCTTGAGCGTCACAGGCAAGTGCGGGCCGGCGAGCTTGGCCAGCGCCTTGCGGGCGTGGTCCTTGTGCGACGGCCACCTCATCGGCGAATGCTGCTGGCTCTGCGGCACCACCAGCCGGCTCGCGTACTGCTCTGCGGCGATCACCACGAGCGCGCGGCCGTACAGCTCCCTTTTCTGGTCCTGAGACTGCGATTGGCCTTGATCCAACGCAGCGATGCGTTGGTGCCGCGCTGCACCGCCGTGCGGCGCTCCGTGGAACAGGGCACGCAAAGACGCGGTACGAAAGAAACGATCGA
>Ga0302325_10015121_pt1 | contig 16410 bp, 12 predicted proteins | sample Palsa_T0_2_FD_201948 | JGI IMG/M metagenome (GOLD analysis project Ga0302325, IMG submission 201948) | Peat permafrost microbial communities from Stordalen Mire near Abisko, Sweden - Palsa_T0_2 | ecosystem: Environmental > Terrestrial > Soil > Palsa > Peat permafrost | place: Sweden: Abisko... | reverse complement strand
TCCAGACCTTGCCCCGGATCCCGTACTGGCAGGAATGGTTGACGACGACGTCCTGAATGATCTTGATGCCTCGCTCGTGCGCCGCGTCGATGAGGTGCTGGTAGGTCGCGTCCGGCGACTCCAGCCGAGGATCGATCCGGGTCCAGTCGTAGCCGTGGTAACCGTGATAGTCCAGCCCGCTGCGGTTCTCGATCGGCGGGGTGATCCAGATAGCGGTGAAGCCCAGGTCCTCGAGGTAGTCCAGCTGCTCGATCAGCCCCTTGAAGTCGCCCCGCCAGTGCGGGTCCGTCGGCCGGCCGTTGGGGTCGAAGGCGATCCGGTCTCGGCAGTAGAAGTTGTTCGCCGGATCACCGTCGTAGAACCGGGTGGTGAGCAGGAAGTAGATGGTCTCCGCACGGAAGTCCACCCCGGACGGCGGGGCCTGGGGGGCGGGTGCCCCTGCCGCCGCGGGTGCCGTGCCGGACACCGCGGCGGTACCAGCGGTCCGGGGGTCGGCGTCCTGCCACTGGCCATCGCGATCCATCCAGCCGTCCCGTTCCCGACGCAGGTCGGCCGTCTGCCGCCCGTGCTGGTCGTGGAACACCAGGCTTGCGGCGTCCACGCCCTCGATGCGGTAGACGTACCAGCCGTCCCCGTGCGCGCGCATCGGGACTCCCGGCCAGCCCCTGACGGCCTTCGGAGGGTGGGTGCCCCAGACGTGAACATGGATGCTATCGGCCCATCCGCGTGGCGGGTGGAACCAGACCGTTAAACCAGGCACACCAAGCATCATAGGATCCGGCAGGCGTTCCGCCCGTCCATGTGGTGCTGTCCCTGCTGTCCGGGGTCCGCACCGACCGGCAACGAGTCCATGACCGGGGTTCCACGGGCCAGCCGAGACTGCGCCAGGCCTTTCGGGCCTCACGTCGTTCGTGCTCGCGCTGGCGCGCTACAGGCGCTGCACGTCGACCGCCGCCACAGCCAGGCATTAACTGGCACCTGCCCGGGAACCCTCCCGTTGTCCGCCAATGCCGCCGGAGAGGAACAACCATGACAGGGCCTGCTGCATGGCCATCTCGCCGCAAAGCGCCCGGAGGACCTCCCTGGCTGAACTCCGTCACCGGCCGGGAACTCCGGCCAGCAAGCATCGTCAGCCAACCTCAGATGGCGCAAAAGTTCTAGGGCGGGTCAAGGATCAACCGAGGCCGATCCGCCAAGGATCAAGTGGGGCCAGGCGCGCATCCGCATGGATCGTCTCGTACCACTCGGGTCGCCTGTTCACCCGGAACCAGGCCATCACGGCCACTGTGGCACGGTCAGGTCCGGCACCTTGCCGGTCTTGGCGTAGCTGAGCAGCCACCGAGGGCGGCGCAGCACCTCGGGCGAGAACCGCGCAATCGTCTTGAGGTCCACCGGTCCGGGATGGCCGGGCTTCCCCAGTCGCGGCCTTGCGGCCGGCGTCGGACAGGAAGGTCCACTGGGCACGATGCCGGCGCGCATGGGGTGCTCCTTAGCTGAAGGCGACGTCGTAACCTCGATGGCTGGCGGTCACCCGCTAGACGTCGGAATGAGCTGCTGGCCGCCGTCGATGTCGTAGGTCGCGCCGGTCAGCGCCGTGTAGAGAAGTCCGGTGTGGATCCCCGTGCCGGCGACGGGATCCGTCACGTCGCCGGCGCGGAGAAGCCGTCTCAGTGACTGGGGTTGGGCGGGCCGAGGTAGGGGAAATGGGCGAGCAGGTTGTCGTGGGGCTTGAGGCCGGACGGGGGGACCTTGCCGTTGGTCAGCCAGTCGAAGCGCAGGCTGTACACGTCGTCGGTGAGGATGCGGCCGTTGGGGTAGGTGGCGGGCTTGGTGCGGTCGTAGTGCAGGATGTCGGGCAGGACCTGCAGGGCGGCCGCCTTGGCCTGCTCGGGGGTGTAGCCGCCGGCGTTTTGCAGGATCGCCGACCACGGCTCCAGGTAGTTGGCCACGTCGTCGGCGGGCTGGCGGGAGTTGAACAGGTTCTTCTCCCCATCCGGGTTGATGAACGGGTTGATGGTGGGGTTCCCGCCGCGGTCCAGCTGCTCGAGCACGCCGTTGCTGCGCCGGCTGATCGAGGCCCACACGCCGATGACCGGGCCACCGAGCATGTCGTCGGGTACCTCCAGGACGATCGAGTCGACGTTGTTGTCGGCGAAGTCGTCGTGCCCGGTCCAGACGAAGCCGTGCAGGGCGCCTTCGACGTCGGCGAAGAACGGGTCGCTGCGCAGCCCGGCGAACAGCCGGATCCGGCCCGCCTGGACGGGCTGCGCCGTGCCGTCGAAGCTGACCGGTATGTCGGTGCTTAGCGCCTCGCCGGCCGGCTCGGGCTGGCGGGCCTGCGCGCCGGTGGCGTATTTGGCGGTCCCGGTCTGCTTGCCGTTGCGGTAGTCGGAGAACACGAACGTGAACGCGACGTCGGCGTGGTTGTCGCCGTCGGTGTCGATGTTGATCCGGTAGACCGCGCCAGGGTAGAACTCCGGGCCGGTCACCGGGGCCGGGATCGGCGGCGGGGCACTGGTCGGGTTCGAGTCCATGATCAGCACGGTCGTGCCGGGGTGGTGCCGGTGAAGCAGTGTGTGGTGATGTTCCTGGCTGGCGGGCGCCTGGAAGACGAACACGTCGGTGAGGTCCAGGCGGCGGTCGTCGCCGGGGAACTTTAGTTTGTCGGCACTGAAGTGATTCGACATGGTGACTCCTTGGGAAGTGTCAGCTGTGGAGGAAGTCCCAGCAAGGCCGTGTTGACCTGGGCGGAGTGGGTCCAGGGGATGGCGTGCGGGCCACCTTCGATCACGATCAGCTGCACGTCCTTGACCAGGGCGGGCAGCCGCTGACCGGTCTTGTCCAGCGGCAGGACCTGGTCGGCGTCGCCTTGGAGGACCAGTATGGGTACGTCGATTTCGGGGAGGTCGTCGCGGAAGTCGGTCGCCCAGGTGCCGATGCAGGCCACCGCGGCGGTGGCGGAGGCGGTCACGGCGAGGTTCCAGCTCGCCTGCCAGGCCTGGTCGCTGACCAGGGTGCCGCGCAGGGTATCGAAGTTGTAGAAGTTCTCTAGGAACCCCTTCATCCAGGCCGGGGTGTCGGCCATGGCGGCCTGGGCGAACCCGTCGAACAGGCCCCGCGGCACGCCGTCGGGATTGTCGGGCGTCTGCAGCAGGAACGGGGGGATCGGGGCGACCAGCACGCCCTTGGCCACCCGTGCCGACCCATAGCGGCCCAGGTAGCGGGTGACCTCGCCGGTGCCCATCGAGTGCCCGACCAGGACCGCGTCGTGCAGGTCGAGATGCTCCAGTAGCGTCTTCAGGTCGGCGGCGAAGGTGTCATAGTCATAGCCGGTGGCCGGCTGGCTGGACTTGCCGAACCCGCGCCGGTCGTAGGTGATGACCCGGTACCCGGCCTCCAGCAAGGCCGGGACCTGCTTGTCCCAGCCGCGGCCGCTGAGCGGGTAGCCGTGGATCAGCACCACCGGCTGGCCCGCGCCATGGTCCTCGTAGTAGATCTCGATATCGGCGGAGTTTTCCCGGCCGACGGTGATTGCGGGCATAGGACGTCCTTCCTGTTGCGGGTAGTTCGTTCTTTGGTTCTCGCCTCAGGGTCCCGCCCGGGACCGCGCATCACGCCCGTGGTACCCCGGGCCGTGATCCCTGGTCTGCGGGTCGCTACCGGCTGCGGGTCGCGAATGCGGGCTCGCCGATCTCCATGGCCTGCTTGGTGGTACTCATTGCCGTCGCCCATTCCAAAAATGGTCATATGTCGCGACAAGCCCTCGGCCGGTAATGGCCGGGAGGACTGGGGCCCTGGCCTCCATGGTCGCGTGCGGCGTTTCAGTACCGATTTGCAGGCGAAGCTGGCCTGCTCATGCTCCGCGTCCTGGGTCGGCGGGTCGCCGCTAAGGAAAGGATGTCTAATGCCCGCAGCTACCGTCGGCCGGGAGAACTCAGCCGACATCAAGATCTATTACGAGGACCATGGCGCGGGCCAGCCCGTCGTGCCGATCCACGGCTACCGCTCAGCGGCCGCGGCTGGGACAGGCAGGTCCCGGCCTTGCTGGAGGCGCTTGCTGGTACGGGTGGTGCATCGAGTGGTCGCCGGCCTCCCAGTTCTCGCACAAGCCGGGTGTGGCCAGGTCCCAGTCCGGGCGGATCTGGCGGGTCACTTCGCGCAGGTCGCGGCGGAGGTCGTCGAACGACGGCCGGCCCCAGAACCAGTAGCCGTCGTAGACGCTGAAGATGACCAATCCCGGCTTGAGCACGAGCGTGTACGGGATCATCGGGTCGTAGTAGGAGTCGGTGTACTCCTGGATGTCGAGGTCCTTCTGGATCTTGCGGCTAGGGTCGGACAGGAAGGTCCACTGGGCGCCGACGGAGTCGCGGAACTCGTTGGTCTTGAGGATGTTGTCGGTGGAGATGGTGACGATCTGGGTGTAGGCGACGCGGATCTTCGGGTAGTTGGCGGCCAGCTCGAGGTGCTGCTGGTGGTCCTTCGGGCAGAACCCGCCACGCGAGAGGACCAGGATCATCGGGTCGATCCCCTGCAGCTCGCTCAGCTGGCGCCGGGTCTTGGTATGGTCGGTCAGCTCGTAGTCGGGGAAGGTCCCGCCGGCCACGATGTCGGCGCGCATGATGTGCTCCTTAGCTGAAGGCGACGTCGTAACCTCGACGGCTGGCGGGCACCCGCAAGACGTCGGAATGAGCTGCTGGCCGCCGTCGATGTCCCTGATCACGCCTGGTTTGCGATTCAGCCCGCGGTGGCGTCGGCGGCGTCGATGATGACGCGGGTCACGGTGCCAGGGTTGGTGATCAAGGTCAGGCGCCCTGCGTTGATTTCGGTGATGTGGGCGTGCGCACGGTGGGCCATGAACAGCAGCTCGGCTGGCGGATGACGTGGTCAGCGGTGCCGATCACGGCCCAGGACGGGATCGCCGGCCCGCGTGTCGTGGCCGCTGGCCGCCCGAGGCGGTGCGATCTGGCTGATCGCCGTGAACAGGCCGGCGATCGCCAGAACGGCAGCCAGGATGACGAGGCGCGGCCTGGTCAGCCGCGGCGCTCGGGTGAGGCAGGTGTGAAGGCCGGGTCTGCCTGGGTGCGGTGTTCCCGCTGCCGAGTCAGCTTTCCGGCGGCGGGGAGAGGTAGGGGAAGTAGTCGAGGAGCTTCGCGGGCTGAGTAAGGCCGGAGACGAAGTCCTGGTTGAGGACGACTTTGGTGGCGTTGTCGAACGCGTCTTCGGTCAGGCCCTTGCCGTTGTGGCTGCCCTGCCAGGGGTCCCACAGGGCGTTGGTGCCGGGGATGAACGGGATGACCATGGGGAGGAATATGTCCGCCGCGTACGCGCCGTAAGCCAGCGGGGTGGGCCGGCCGTGGATGCCCCGGTTGTAGGTTCCGCCGGCCTTGACGACCGCTGCGGTCTGGTCCCTGACCTGGCCCCAGACTCCGGTGGCGGGGTCGGTGTCGGGGTGGGCGGGCCTGCCCGCGAGGTCGTCCAGCGGGACGGTGGCGTTGATGTTGATCCCGGCGGGACCTTGGACGAAATTCCAGAAGGTGGTGCTGTTGGGTCCTCCAGCGCGCTGGAGCTGGACCCAGCCGTGTCCCTGGTCATAGATCGCCGTGGTGGCCCAGTAGTTCAGCCGCCGCAGGCCGGTGACCTCGGCGGGTGCCTCGACCAGGACGGACCTGACGGTGTTGTTCAGGAAGGTGTCGGTTGGGGGGAACAGGGCCGCCAGGTCCGGGAAGGTGCCGGCCTTGAGGGCGGCTGCCACCGCGACAGGGAAGGGAATGAAGTTGAAGAACGAGTCGGTTCGCTGGCCGGCGAAGATCTTGAGGCCGCCTTCGACCTCGAGGACCTCTCCCACGGGCGCGTTGGGGGGCGTGATGATCCTGCCTTTGGCATTGCGGTCAGTGGCTTCCCTGCCGGTGAGCTCGGTCACGACGACGTGCTGGATGCCAGCGGAGTCGACTGGGAAGGTGAAGCGCCAGGTGATGTCCTCGACCAGATCCTCATTGGTGTCGAGCTTGAGCTCGTAGTAGCCCGCGGGATCCCAGGGGGTGCCGACACTCGGGGAGGCATTCATCCCGAATACCGTGCGCGGGCCGAAGGCATCGCTGGGCCCGGCGAAGCAGTAGGCGTCGCTGATATCCAGCCGCTCGTCTGCCGTGTAGTCGAAGTGGTGAGACATTGTTCTCCTAGAGAATGGTGGTGCTGCGGGTGTAGGGATTGCGGGACATTGGCTGGAGCGCGAGCGTGTAGAACCGGTCGCGGAACGGCTCCTCGTCCGTGCCGCCGAATTCGCCGTAGACGAACAGGTAGGGCATCTTGCTGGCATCCCACATCACGCGGTCGGCTCGGCCGTTAGCGTGGGTGAGCTCGTACCAGCCTTTGATGAACCCGCTCACGATCGCGATACGTGTCGGGGCGCCGCGCTCGGGGATGACCGACGCGTCGACCGTGGTGCCGTCGGCGGCCCTCAGGTACGGCCACGCGGACGCGGCCGACGCGAGGTGCGGGCGGTGGTAGTAATCCAGGACCGGCACGGCCTTGACGCCCGTCGGCAGCACCAGGCGGGTTCCCGGCGCGAGCAGCGGGGCGTTGTACCGCCGCTCTGTTCCGCGCACCAGGTCCCCAGCCGCTGCCGGGACGCTGCCGTCGGCGGCCGCCGGGCTACTGCCCGGCCGCGCAGCCGAGGCGGCCAGAGCAGGGGCGGCCGATCCGACGCTGACAAGGACGGGAAGGGCGGCCAGACCGCCAAGGACATGGCGCCGGCCTACCGTTCCGCCACCCCCGCCGTCCCCGCGCTCCGGTTCCGGATCCTCTCGCTTGCCTTTGATGATGTTCACTCACGTTCCTCTCACTCGGGCCGGATGCCACCGACGCTGCGCGCTACCTGACCGGACCATCGGTTACGTCAGTCCGAGTCATTGGGCGTCCTTCCTGTGGCGGGTAGTTGGTTGATGAGTTCTCGCCTCAGGGTCGCGCCGTGGGACCGCGCATCGCGCCCGTGGTACCTCGGGCCGGAGCCCCGGGTCTGGCGGTGTCGCTACCAGGCGCTAGTGGCGAACGCAGGCTGAGCCACGTGCCCTAGCCCTACGCGGCCAGCACCGGCCGCAGCCTCATGCCAGGCGGGCAGGGTCGCCATGATCGGCGAGGACGGCGCGCAGCCGGTGATGTTCCAGCAGGTGGAGCACTACACCGCGGCACGCTGGCCGGATCCGGCGTACCCGCAGCAGATCCACCTCGACGAGCGCTACCCATCCCAGACCGCTCGCGCCACCGATCAACTCAGGCACCTGCATCGCCCCGCTGCAGGACCGCCGCCTTCGGTGCGCGGGCCATTGCCGGGCGTTGTCCTGGCGCCGCCGCCGCTCCGTCTGACCCACCGGCCGGGTTCCTGTCATCATCGCCGGCGGCGGTCGTGTGGCCAGACTTGTCCGGGGGCGGCTGGCTCGCGGCCGATGCCAGACCGTCCGGGCCCAGGGCCGTGTCGGCGGGACGAATGCCCATGATCACAGCTCCTTTTCAGAAGTGCCAGGCTGGTGCCGCCGCTGGATCTTGCGGCGCGGCGGGAGAGCGGCGGCGATGTCGTGTTGCGGGCGCTCCGCGTGGTGTGCCTCAGCATCGCGCTCGAGGGGACGCGCCGCGCCCGTGGTATCACTGGCCGGTGTCCTGGGCTGCGGTCAAGGCCGCGCCAGTACTTGCTCGGAAACATCTGGTTGGCGGAGGCACGGTCATGCCGCCAGCCGCCGATGCCAGGGCTGATGGCGCAGATCCGCCATCAAACAGCGGCCGGGCGCCTGGTTCCCAGGGTCGGTCCCCCGGGGATAGGCTAACGGCGAACGTCAGTGGTGTCTGGCCGGGAGGCCGTGTGAGCGTTCATGCCTGGCCGGGTGACCGCAGGGCGGTGTTCCGGTGTTGTCTTGCTGCGGTGGGCGGTACCGCCGCCATGGTTGCCGTATAGCGCCGGGCCGATGACGGCACATTCTGGTATCAGGGGGCCCGCAGCGGGGCTGACGGGCCGGCTCAGCGAACGTGGCGTACTTGACCGATTCGTTGCTGGCGTGCGGGCCGGTGAGGGCCGGGCACTGGTGGTGCGCGGTGAGCCCGGCGTGGGCAAGACTGTGCTGCTGGACTACCTGGCCGGGCGGGCCTCGGGGTGCCTGGTAGCGCGGGCGGCGGGCGTGCAGTCGGAGATGGAGCTGGCCTTTGCGGGGCTGCATCAGCTGTGCGCGCCGATGCTGGAGCATGCTGCGTCTCTTCCGGTGCCGCAGCGTGAGGCGCTGCGGACCGCGTTTGGCCTCAGCGCCGGCTCCGTGCCGGACCGGTTCCTGGTGGGCCTGGCCGTGCTGGGCTTGCTGTCGGAGACGGCGGGGCAACGTCCGCTGGTGTGCGTGGTGGATGACATGCAGTGGCTGGATTACGCTTCGGCGCAGGCGCTGGGATTCGCGGCTCGGCGGCTGGCGGCCGACCCGGTTGGCCTGGTGTTCGCGGCGCGGGTTCCGGGTAAGGACGTGGCCGGGCTGCCAGAACTCGTGGTGGCGGGCCTGGCCGAGGGCGATGCGCGGGAGCTGCTGGAGTCTGTGCTGACCGGGCCGCTGGACCCGCGGGTCCGGGACCGGATCATCGCCGATACGCACGGGAACCCGCTGGCGTTGCTGGAGCTGACAACCGGGCTGCCGCCGGCGCAGCGGACGGGCGGGTTCGGGCTGCCCGGCGCGGTACCGCTGGACGGGCGGATCGAGGAGAGCTTCGGGCGGCAGCTGGAGGCGTTGCCCGCGCAGACCCGGCGGCTGCTGCAGCTGGCCGCGGCCGATCCGTCCGGTGATCCGGTGCTCATGTGGCGGGCGGCCGGGCGGCTTGCGATCGGCGCTGGGGCGGCGAGGCCGGCAGAGGAGGCGGGGCTGGGGGAGTTCGGCGCGCGGGTGCGGTTCCGGCATCCGCTGGTACGCTCGGCGGCCTACCGGTCGGCATCGGTCCAGACGAGGCAGGAGCTGCACGGCGCGCTGGCCGAGGTCACCGACCCGGCTGTCGATCCTGACCGGCGGGCCTGGCACCGGGCCCAGGCCGCGCCGGGCCCAGATGAGGAAGTTGCCACCGAACTTGAGCAGTGCGCAGGCCGGGCACAGCGCCGCGGTGGTCTCGCCGCGGCGGCCGCGTTCCTGGAGCGGTCCGCCGGGCTGACGCTCGACCCGGCGCGCCGCGCACAGCGGGCGCTGGCTGCAGCGCAAGCCAAGCACCAGGCTGGCGCGCTCGACGCCGCGCTCTTCCTGCTGGCCATGGCACAGGCCGGGCCGCTGGATGAGCTCGCAAGCGCCCGGGTGGACCTGCTGCGCGGCCAGATCGCGTTTGCCTCGGGCCTGGGCAGCGACGCCCCGCCGCTGTTGCTCAAGGCCGCCAAGCGGCTCGAGTCGCTCAACCTGGACCTGGCGCGCGAGACCTATCTGAGCGCATGGATGGCCGCGCTGTTCGCCGGGCGTTTCGCGGGTGCCGGCGATCTGACGGAGGTCTCCCGCGCCGCCCGGGGCCTGGCCGCGGTCCACTCGCCGCACCCGGCCGCCATGGTGCTCGACGCCCTCACGCTGCTGGTCACGGACGGACCTGTCGCCGCGGCACCGGCCTTGCGGCAAGTCGCCCGCGTCTTCGCCAGCGACAGCATCTCCGCCGAAGAAGAGATTCGGTGGGGCTGGCTGGCGCAAGCGGCCGCCAGTGCCGTGTGGGACGACGTCCGCTGGCGCGCGATGCTGGCGCGGCAAGTCCAGCTTGCTCGTGACGTCGGCGCGCTTGACCAACTCCCGATCGACCTGGGCGCCCTGGGCACGGACGCCGCGTGGCGCGGCGACTTCGCGATGGCCGCCGCCCTGATCGCGGAGACCGATGCGATCAGTGCGGCGACCGGGAGCCGCAGGCCGCCCTTCGCCGCCATGCTGCTCGCTTCTCTTCGGGGCGACCAGGCCGAGGCCGCCCCGCTCATCGAGGCCACCATCGCCGAGGCCACCGCCGGCGGGCAGGGAATCGCGGTGACCTACGCGCACTGGGCGGCCGCGATCCTCGCCAACGGCCTGGGCCGCTACGCCGACGCGCTGGCAGCGGCCCAGCAAGCCAGGACTCCCCTGCGCTCTATATGGCCATGTGGGCGCTGCCCGAGCTGATCGAGGCCGCCACCCGCACCGGAAACACGCACATCGCCAGCGACGCGCTCGCGCGGCTTGCGGAAACGACGCAGGCCGGTGAGACGGACTTCGGGCTGGGGATGGAAGCGCGGTCGCGGGCGCTGGTGAGCGAGGGTGAGACCGCCGAGCGCTGCTACCGCGAGGCGATCGACCGGCTGGGCCGCACCCAGCTGCGTCCGGACCTGGCCCGCGCTTATCTGCTCTACGGCGAATGGCTGCGCCGCGAGAACCGGCGCCGGGACGCCCGCGCCGAGCTGCGGACCGCCTATGACCTGCTCTCGACGATGGGCATCGAGGCGTTTGCCGAGCGGGCCCGGCGCGAGCTGCTGGCCACCGGCGACACGGTACGCAAGCGGACGGCCGGGACGGTCAGCGAGCTCACCGCCCAGGAGGCGCACATCGCCCGGCTCGCCGTCGAGGGCCGCACCAACGCGGAGATCGGGGCCCAGCTATTCCTCAGCACCCGGACTGTCGAATGGCATCTCAGCAAGATCTACACCAAGCTCGGAGCCGGCTCACGCCGAGAGCTGCGGCGGGTCCTGGCCAGCCTCGGCCAGGCAGACCCGCAGGCCTAGAAGCCGCAGCAACCGCACTGATCATGCGTGAACGCACATCGGGTCAATCACGAGGTGCGGCAGGGCGTGCCGGACTGGGGGCTGGGTTCCATTTTTCCTCGATGCGGGCGTAGCGCCAGATGAGCAGGGCGACCAGCCAGGTGACGATGAACATGGCCACGATCACGAACCCGGCGGTGTTGATGTTGAACCGGGACAGCAAACCCCAAAAGCCGGTAGTGCGGCTGAGCCCGTGGATCTCATGCGGCAGCAGGCTCAGGGCCTCGATCGCGCCGATGACGAAGCAGATCGCCACGGACAGCCCGGTGATGGCCAGGTTGTAGTAGACCTTGCGGATCGGGTTGAAAAACGCCCAGCCGTAAGCCAGGTTCATGAACAGCCCGTCGGTAGCATCCATGAGCGTCATGCCCGCGGTGAACAGGACCGGCAGGCAGATGATCGCGTACCAGGGGATGTGCTGAGAGGCCAGCAGCGCGGTGGTGGCCAGCAGGGCGACCTCGGTGGCGGTGTCGAAGCCCAGGCCGAACACCACCCCGACCGGGTACAGCTGCCACTCCTTGGTGATGGCCTTCATCCAGCGGCCGAAGAACCGGTAGAAGAACCCGCGGTTGGCCAGCTGGCGCTCCAGCTCGGCCTCGTCGTACTCGCCACGGCGCATCGAGGCGAAGACCCGCACGATCCCGGCCAGGACCACCAGATTCAGCAGCCCGAGCAGCAGCAAGAATGCCGCCGAGACGACTGTGCCGAACAGTCCCCCGAACCGCTCGAGCCCCGAGCCGCTGTCCGAGACCGCGCCGAAGACCGTCTTCTCCGCCACTACGATCCCGGCCCCGATGGCGACCACGACGGTGGAGTGACCCAGGGAGAAGAAGAACCCGAACCCCAGCGGGCGCGGGGCTCCGGCGCCCTGCCGCTCGCCCAGCACTTTACGCGTGCAGTTATCGATCGCCGAGATGTGATCGGCGTCAAACGCGTGCCGCAAGCCGAGCGTGTAGGCCAGCACCGCCACCCCCATCCCGAGCCCCTGGTAATGCGAGGGCACCACGAACACGAACAAGATGACGAACCCGGCCACGTGCAGGCCCGCGATCACCCCGTACATCGCGATCAGCCTGCCCCGCTCCCGGGCGGTCATTGCCCGCTTGGCGGTATTCATTGGCGTCGCCCATTTCCAATAATGTGTCTATGGCCGACATAGCCCCGGCCGGTAATGGCCGCGAGGGCATGGGGCCCTGGCCTCCACGGTCGCGTGCGGCGAAGGTCACTCGCACCTGTAACGACCCTGGCCCGTCCCCTGGTCTGCGGGTCGGCCTGGACGCACGTGGTTACGTTTTCGCGCAGGTCGCCAACGGGTGGTCCCACCGTGAAGTGGGCGACTCGTGGATCAACTCGTCGGGCACCTGTTTTGTCATGACCGAACGCCCCTTTTCCTCAGGGCCTGTTCGAGCTCGAAGCGGGAGCTGATGTCCAGCTTGGCGAACACCTTGCGCAGGTGCCACTCCACGGTGCGGCGGCCGATGAACAGCTGTGCGCCGATCTCTTGGTTGGTTCGTCCCTCGCGGGCCAGCTGGGCGATCTCCTCCTCTTGCGGCGTCAGGTCGGCGCGGGTATCGTCGCTGCGCTTGCGCGCCTTCTCGCCGGTTGCCTGGAGCTCTCGCCGCGCGCGTTCGGTGAAGGCCTCGGCGCCCATGGATGCGAGCGCGTCGAACGCGAGCCGAAGCTGGTTGCGGGCATCGATCCGCCGGTTCTCCCGGCGCAGCCATTCGCCGTAGACCAGCCGGGCGCGGGCCAGGTGGGTCGTCATCCGGGTGCTGCCCAGCAGCTCGATTGCCTCGCGGTACTCCTCTTCGGCGGCGCGTTCCCCGGATACCAGCGCCCGGGACCGCGCTGCCGCCCCGCGAGCCCAGTTGCTACCGCTCGCCATGGCTAGCTGCGACAGCTGATCAGCCGCCGCGCAGGCACGTTCCTGCTGACCGCTTCGTGCCGCGGCTTCGACCAGCTCGTACAGGGCCCAGGGCGAGATGACGATCTCGTCGACCGCGCTGGCGCCGTGCGCTGCCTCGGCGGCGGGCCCGTAGTTGCCGAGGCCGTTGTACAGCAGCGCCTGTGCGTAGTCCGTGTAGGTCAGTGCCGCGCCCTCGCCCCGGTCCGAGGCGCCACGGGCCATCTCCTCGGCCAGTTCGGCCGTGCCCGGCGCGTCCCCGCGCCACGCCGCGAGCAGCAGTGGGACGTAAGGCAAGGTGGCCTCTCTGGTCCCCGGCTCGACGCGCTCACGCTCCATCAGCAAGGCCGCCGCCTTCGACAGCTCGCCGGCCTGGATGTGGATCTCGGCGAGATAGTCCAGCGCGAACGGAAGCCAGCTGAGGGTGCCGTTCGCTCGCGCCAGCCGGACCTGGCCAGCCGCGAGCTCGAACCACGCCTCATCGTCCCACAGGTCCATGGCGACCATGTTGTACGAGACGGACAGCCAGTCCAGCTCGTGCGGCTGCGCCCGGTAGCGGCGCAGTGCCTCCTTGAGCATGGGAGCGGCGGCCAGGTAACCATCGGCCAGGCGCACGGCGAGGCCGTGAATGAGCAACTGCGAGTGCGGCAGCGGCTCCGGCTCGGAAGACCCCAGCGTTGCGGATCTCGCGGCGCGCGCGACCTGCCTCGCGTCCTGCCCGTGGGCGAGTCGGCCGGCGTAGATCGCGGCTACCAGGGCTTCCAGATAGGTCTGCCGGGCCAGCTCGGTGTCCAGGCTCTGTAGCCGCTGTGCGGCCTGCAGCATGAGCGGTGGTGCGTCGCCGCCCCGTCTCAGCGCGAACGCGATCTGCGCCCGCATCCGCTGCACGCGCGCCTCACCGAATTCGCCCGGCGGTCCCAGCTCAGCCGTTACCAAAAGGGCCTGAGCGGCCTCGAAATCCCCGGCTGCGTACTTCGCCTCGGCCGCCGTCAGAGCCCGTGAGGCGCGCTCGCCCGGGTCCGGAGTGAGCACCACGGCTCGCTCCCAGAAGGCCGCGGCGGCGGCTACCCCGCCTCGGCTCAGGGCCCGGCTGGCCGAGTTGATGAGCTCCTCGGCCACCGCCTCGTCAGGCCCGGCCGCCGCATGGGCGCGGTGCCACGCCCGGCGGTCGGGGTCGGCCTGCGGATCGGTCACTGCGGCCAGCGCCTCGTGTACGGCTCGCCGGTCATCGGCGGCGGCGGCCCGGTAGGCGGCAGAACGCACCAGAGGATGCCGGAAGCGCACGTTCGCACCGAACTCCAGCAGGTCAGCCGCGGCAGCCAGGTTCACGGTTCCGGTGTCCAAGCCGAGTACCTGAGCTGCCCGGAGGATCAGCGCCGGGTCGCCGACCGGATCGGCCGCCGCGAGCAGGACCAGCCGCTGGACCCCGTCCGGCAGCTCACCCAGGCGCGCCGCGTACTGATCTTCGATGCGCCTGGGCAGATCTCCCGCGTCCGGAAGAGCGAACCCGCCGGCTAGGTCGGCGCTCCGGCCTCGGTAGAGCTCGAGCAGGGCCAGCGGATGGCCGCGTACCTCCTCCAGAATCCGGGCGCGGACGCTCTCGTCGAGCGGACCCGAGGTGACCGTCGCCAGCAGCGCCCGAGCCGACTGTTCATCCAGTCCGCCCAGCCGGAGTTCGGGCAGGTCCGCCAGGTGATCGGGCGAGGGATCTCCCGCGGCCGGCGTCCGGACCGCGAACACCAGCGCTACCGGCTCCGCCAGCAGGCGGCGCCCGACGAATCCGAGGACTTGGGCCGAGGCCTGGTCGAGCCACTGCGCGTCGTCCACGACGCACAGCATCGGCTGCTCCTGAGAGGCCTCCGCCATGAGGCTGAGCGCCGCGAGGGCGACCAGGAACCGGTCGGGGCTATCTCCGGGGGCAAGCCCGAACGCGACGCTGAGCCCGCGACGCTGAGGCTCGGCCAGCGACCCGAGCCGGCCGAGCATCGGCGCGCACAGCTGATGCAGCCCGGCGAAGGGCAGCTCCATTTCCGACTCGACGCCGGCCACGCGGGCCACCCAGAAACCAGAGGCCTCGGCGATCAGATGTCGCAGCAGTTCCGTCTTGCCGATCCCCGGCTCTCCCCGCACGACCAGGACGGTGCTCCGACCGCTTCGCACCTTCGCGATAAGCCGTCCCAGGATCTCCAGCTCGCCGGTCCTGCCGAACAACCGGGGCGGAGGATGCACTGTCACACCGACCATCCGGAGTGAGGCCTAGCGGACACGCTTCTCTTCAACGCTACCCGCCACCTCAGACGGGCCGCAACGGGCCAGCCGAGCAGTCGGGACACCGGGCTGCTCGCCTCCGGCCGCGGGAGGATTCTGGGCGAGAACATCTCGCTCGACGATCTCGCCGGATCGGTTGGGCTCGGGTCGCTACCACTTCGCCCGCCGCTTCCGCCAGTCAACTGGCACCACACCGCACGAATTTGTCCTCCAGCAGCGGGTCGAACGCGCCAAGGCACTCCTCGACCGGACCAACACGGTTCTTCAGATCCGGGTTGTGATTCCCGCCGACCTGACGGCCCAGGCGTTATGCGCCACCACCGCGGATCTGGCCACGTGTTGTCGCGCCAGCCATCGACGGCCCCCGCCAGGGAGCGCATTGTCATAGCTAACACACCCTTTCCACCACGCCGATCGGTGTCTGACCCTGGAGATCGGATGGGAGCGCGATGACCATTCAGTTGAGCAAGCCGGCTGACCTGCTCGGCATGGTCGGCCAGGAGATCGGGACGGGCGAGTGGCATGCGATCACCCAGCACCAGGTGAACATCTTCGCTGATGCCACCCATGATCATCAGTGGATCCACGTGGAGCCCGAGCGCGCCGCGAAGGGTCCCTACGGGGGCCCGATCGCGCACGGTTACCTGACATTGTCGTTCTGTCCGGTGTTTCTCGACGACGTTCTCAAGATCGACGCGGTGACGGCCGCCGTCAACTACGGCGTGAACAGGGTCCGGTTTCCGGCGCCGGTGCCGGTCGGCGGCAGGGTGCGCGGGCACGTGGGGCTGGTATCGGCCGAGCAGAAGCAGGCTGGCCTGGAGTGCGTGTTCGGGGTGCTCGTCGAGCTTGAGGGGTCGGATCGGCCGGCTTGCGTCATCGAGACGGTCGTGATCTACCGGTAGTGCGGCTAATTGCCAAGCGCGGGAGTAATTACCAAGGGAGCGCGGTCCGATGAGCATCAGGTCCATTGTCCCGACTGCCCGGTCTGGTTCGACGGGCAAGGTCGTGTCGGCCAGGGAGGCCGTCCGGCTTATCCGCGTCGGCGACACGGTCGCCATCGGCGGGTTCTTCGAAATTGGCCTGGCCCTTGAGGTCGTTCATGAGCTGGGGGCGCTGTTCGAGGCTACCGACGAGGAGTCCGCGGCCTTCGGCAGGCCGCGCGATCTGACCCTGGTGTTCTGCGTCAGCCCAGGCGACTGGGCATCCGGTGGCGCCAACCGGCTGGCCCAGCCTGGCCTGGTCAAGCGGATCATCGGCGGGCACTGGTCTGGTGTACCTAGGTTGTACCAGCTCGTGGCCGGCAACCGGGTCGAGGGCTATAACATGCCGCTCGGCCCGATGTCTCACCTGTACCGGGATATCGCCGCGGGCAAACCCGGGCACTTGTCCCGGGTCGGGCTCGGCACGTTCGCCGATCCGCGTTTCGGCGGCGGCAAGCTGAATGAGATGACGACCGAGGATCTGGTCGAGG
>Ga0302325_10015119_pt1 | contig 16411 bp, 14 predicted proteins | sample Palsa_T0_2_FD_201948 | JGI IMG/M metagenome (GOLD analysis project Ga0302325, IMG submission 201948) | Peat permafrost microbial communities from Stordalen Mire near Abisko, Sweden - Palsa_T0_2 | ecosystem: Environmental > Terrestrial > Soil > Palsa > Peat permafrost | place: Sweden: Abisko... | reverse complement strand
GCGGCGGGAGCGACCGAGGCCAAGGAGGCGTCGAGCGTCCGCTGCAGTGAGCCCCCGGTTTTCGCGGAGACTCGCCCTGCGGGTGGTGGGAGGATCGTTCCGGTTTCGGCGCGAGCGTTCGGGCCGCGAGGCTCGCGGGGATGACCAGGAGGGCGCGGAACGTGGTCGTAGGCGCCGGCACGGCGCCGCCGCTCTCCTCGTCCTCGTGGTTTGGGCGCGCGAAGCGTCCCGAGTCGCCTGCGCCTCGGTCCATGCAACCGGCTTCTCCTCGCAGGTGGCATCGTCGCACCGATGTGCTGAGAGATCATCTCCGCGGGCGCGGGTTCTGCGCCTTGACCCACTTGACCGCGCCGTTCATCGCTCGGCTCTCGGCCTGGGAGAGGCTCATCGGTGGTGGAGAGGCGGTGAGGTGTGCCCGGGCGACGGTGGGAGCGCAGAGCGCCAGGGAGATCAAGCCCAGAGAGGACAGACACCGGGTCGTCATGCAACGGGTCGTCATGAAACGGGTCCTGATGAAACGGGCCTCATGCTGACTGACCTTCTCACGATTCGCATCCCCTGGCAAGGCAGGTGAAGAGCGCGGCACTCCGACCGTGCCCGGCACGGTTGCCCCGGACGGCTCACCACTCGACCGATCGGCGGCGTGACGCCTGGTGCTCTCGCGCGCCCGCTGCCGACCGGAATCTCCATTCGGAACGAGCCGGGAGCCCGCCGTTATCCCAACCATGCGCCGCTGAGCGCCGGGAGGCGCGAGGTGCATCGCGGAGGTCTTCTCCCCCCGCAGGCGCCCCCGGCCGCGACGATCTCCGGGGCGGACGGAGAGGAGCGCCGGCCTGGGAACGTTCCGGCCGGGAGTCTCCGGGGATGCAGGTGCGGACGCGGTCCGCGTGTCGCGAGCCGCTGAATCGCGAGCAGACAGCATCGGGGGCGAGAGCATCGAAACGACAGCATCGGCGACGACAGCATGCCGCGAGCGATTCTCTCCTGCGCGCTCGAGGACGAGAAACCTGCCGCCCCGAGCTCGCTTCGGGGATGAGCGGAGGCCGCGTCGGTCCCGCCATTCCGCGTCGATTGTCTGCTCGTGAGGCGAGCGAGGGCCGCCGAAAAACGGCCGACCCCTCGGGGCACGCCGGTTCGAACGCCTCGAAGTGCACGCAGCATTGCGGCATGCGCCGCGTTGCATCGCCGGGGCGCCGACCGCTACGCTGCGACGGAGTCCGCGGCGCGGCGGACGACCGATGGATCGGGCAGTGTCGCCCCAGCCACTCCGGCTGGGGCTTTTGTTTTTCTTGGGAGGTGGAGTGAAGCACACGACGCGCGATGAGGATGGCGTCGATCACCGGTTCGCCGGTGCATTACGGCATGGGTATTCGCTGAACGGCTTCTTCGACGAGGCGTTCGAGAGCGGCCCACAAGGGGTCGTACCCCGCCCGCATTACGCCCGCCTCCTCGACCAGGTAGCGGCGATGGACGTGCTTGACCTGAAGCAGGCGAAGGAGCTCGCGAACCGCTCCTTCCTGCACCGCGGCGTGACGTTCACCGTCAGATCCGACGCCGAGCCCGATACCGAGCGGATCCTGCCGTTCGACCCGATCCCGCGAATCGTCCCCGCGGAGGAGTGGGCCGTGATCGAGGCCGGTCTTCGGCAGCGGCTGCGGGCGCTCAACCGGTTCGTGCACGACATCTACCACGGTCAGGAGATCCTGCACGATCACGTCGTGCCGCGCCGCCAGGTCGTCCTCGGCCGCCATTTTCGCCGCGAGGTCGTCGGAATCGACGTCGCGCACGACCAGTACATCCACGTCGCGGGCTGCGACCTGATCCGCGACGAGAACGGCCGCTGGCTCGTCCTCGAGGACAACCTGCGCACCCCGAGCGGCGTCTCCTACGTGCTCGCCAATCGCCAGATCATGATGCGGACGTTCCCCGACTGGTTCGCCGACCTGAGCGTACGTCCGGTTGACTCGTATGCCGGGAGGCTGCTCGACAACCTCGTCGGCCTCTCGCCGAGACGGGCGGTCCCGGGGACCGCGAACGGACCCGCGGTCGTGGTGCTGACCCCCGGCATCTACAACTCGGCCTACTTCGAGCACGCGTTCCTGGCCCAGCAGATGGGGATCGACCTGGTCGAGGGGCGCGACCTCTTCGTGCTCGAGAACCGGGTGTACATGCGCACGACATTCGGTCGCCGCCAGGTCGACGTCATCTATCGCCGTGTCGATGACGAGTTCCTGGACTCGCTCGCCTTCCGCTCGGATTCGCTGCTCGGGGTCGCGGGGCTGCTCGGGGCCGTGCGGACAGGGAACGTGACGCTCGCAAACGCGATCGGAACGGGGATCGCCGACGACAAGGTGCTGTACCACTACGTGCCGGAGATCATCCGCTACTACCTCGGCGAGGAGCCGATCCTCCCGAACGTCCCGACCTACCTGCCCTCGGACCCCGAGCAGCTCGAGTACGTCCTCGCGAATCTCGGCTCGCTTGTTGTCAAGGCAGCGAACGAAAGCGGTGGCTACGGCATGCTGATGGGACCGCACGCCGAGGAGCGCGAGATAGAGAGCTTTCGGCAGGCGATCATCGCCAATCCGCGTGGCTACATCGCCCAGCCGCTCGTTCCGCTCTCCAGGCACCCGACCTTCATCGCGGATGCGACCGGCGTCTCCGGCGAGCTCGAGGGGCGGCATGTCGATCTTCGGCCCTACGCGCTTTCGGGTCCCGATGGGATCACCGTGCTCGCCGGCGGCCTCACCCGAGTCGCGCTGACCAAGGGATCGCTGGTCGTCAACTCGAGCCAGGGTGGCGGGAGCAAAGACACCTGGGTCCTGCAGTGAGGTCGCGGCCGTCGTGCTGAGCCGGATGGCCTCGTCGCTCTACTGGATCGGGCGCTACGTCGAGCGCGCCGAGCAGACTGCGAGGCTGACCGAGGTGACCTTCAGCCACACCCTCGCGATGGGCTCGACGCCCGACGCGGAGGCGCGCCGCGGTCGCCACTGGGCCGCCCTGCTCGAGATCGTGGGTGCACGGTCGACGTTTCCGCCTGCGGAATGGCCGGGAGAGACGAACGTCCCGGAGCACCTGATCTTCTCGCGTGCGAACCCGAACTCGATCGTCGAGTGCATCGCCGTTGCCCGCGACAACGCACGCACGATGCGCCATCAGGTTGCGACCGAGATGTGGGAGGCGCTCAACCGTTTTCATCTCGAGGTCGAGCACGAGTCTCACCTGCAGCATGTCACCGCCGACGCGGAGACGGCGACCCGCTTCTGCCGTTCGGTGATCGATTTCAGCCAGCTTCTTCACGGGATCACGAACTCGACCATGCCGCGCGAAGAGGGGTGGTACTTCCTCCAGGTCGGGAAGTTTCTCGAGCGCGCGGAGTCGACGGCGCGCACGCTCGATGTCAACTACCGGCTCCTCGCCGGCGACGACACGGCGCTCGGCGGCGACCAGGCCGCGCTCGCGACGCCCGATGACGTGCAGCCGTGGGCCTCGTTGCTCCACTCGCTCTCGGCCTACGAGTCCTACCACCGTCTCCAGCGGCGAGGGATCCAGCCGTACGCTGTGATCGAGATGTTGACCCTTTCGGCCGTGCTGCCTCGCTCGATCCGTTTTTCGATCGCACAACTGGACGCGGCGCTCGCGCACATCACCGAGCAGGCGCCCGGCTACAACGGCTCGGAGCCGATGCCCGGTTCGAGCACCGAGAGCGAGGCGCGGCGTGAGGTCGGCAAGCTGCATGCCGACTTCGCCTACCAGCGGCTCGACGAGTTGCTCGAGGGCGGTGTCCATCGGGCGCTCGTCGGGATTCAACGGAGCTGCTACCGGATCGGCGACTGCATCGAGGAGGAGTTCTTTGCACACCGACCGCTGACCGCCTGGCAGGCGATGGCGTGAGGTACCGGATCAGTCATCGCACGAGCTACGCGTACTCGACACCGGTGTTCGAGAGCTTCAACGAGGTGCGGCTCCAGCCGGTCGCCGACTCCACCCAGGCGCTGCTCGACTTCGACCTCAGGATCGAGCCGCCGGCGACCGTGATCACGTTCCGCGACTACTACGGCAACAGCGTGCACGACTTCGGCGTCGCCTACCTGCACGACCGGCTCGTGATCGAGGCGAGCTGCGACGTGATCACCTACGCGGCGGCCGACGAGCTCCTGGTTCCCGCCGTCCACGCCGAGGCGGACGTCTCCCCTGCACGCCGCGCGCTGGCCGCCGATCCGACGGTCCAGGACGAGTTCGCCGAGTTCCTCGGGCCGAGCCCGTATGTCGCGCTGGGGCCGGAGTCGAAGGCGATTGCGCGCCAGCTGCTTGTCGAGCAGGGGGACGCCACCGCCCTCTGTTTCCTCGACTGCGCCACGGCGCTCGTCGGACGTCTTCTCGAGTACCGGATCGGAACGACCACCGTTCACAGCTCGGTCGCGGAGGTGCTCGACGTGGGGAGCGGCGTCTGCCAGGACTTCGCCCATGTTCTGATCTCCCTCTGCCGCCACCTGGGCCTGCCGGCCCGCTATGTCAGCGGCTATCTCGGGGACGTGGCGGAGGCGACCGCCTCGCACGCCTGGACGGAGGTGTTCGTGCCCCCGTACGGCTGGCTGGGGGTCGACCCGACGCACGGGAGCCATTGCACCGGCCGCTACGTCAAGATCGGCACCGGTCGCGACTACGCGGACGTGAGTGTTCTGCGCGGAACCTACAAGGGCGGCGGGGTCGCCGAGCTCGAGGTCAAGGTGACCTGCGAGACGATCAACGGCCCCGCGCAGGCCAGCCGCCCGAACGGGGTCAACGGTGAGCAGAACGGGCGGCTCATGGCGATTCAGAACCTGGGGGCGATGCGGCGCTTCCATCAGGGCGCGGTTCTCACCCAGGCCATGGGCGGGATGCGCCAGTCGTTCTCCGACGACCTGCCGCTGCCCCCGCCCCGCGCACAGAGGCGCGTCGAGGACATCGCGCCCTCCCAGCAGCCGCCCCAGCAACAGCAACCGGTCGAGGAGAGCGCGTGAGGCTCAATCTCGGGTGCAGTTTCGAGTACCGGGGGGAGACGGAGACCGCGGCCGTTGTCCTGGTCGAGCCACACTCCGACCTCGCAGGGACGGTCGAGGCGGCACGTTGGGACGAGGATCCGCTCGAGACCTACCTCGACGTTTACGGCAACCTCTGCCGACGCTTCATCCTTCCGGTCGGGCCGTCGAGGTTTCGCTACTCGGCCACCGTTCGCGTCTCCTCGGAGCCCGAGGCGATGCCGGGTCGCGAGGACGTGCAGCGCCGCGTCGAGGATCTGCCGGCCGGGATGCTGCACTGGCTCCTCCCGAGCCGGCTGTGCGAGTCCGACTCGCTGGTCGATCGTGCCTGGGAGCTCTTCGGCCGGACGCCCATGGGTGCCGAACGCGTCCAGGCCGTCTGCGACTGGATCCACGGCACGATCGAGTACGGCGTCGCGAGCGTCCCGACCACGACCGCGGCGGAGACACTCGACTGCGCGGGCGGCATGTGCCGCGACTTCGCCCACCTCGGGATCACCTTCTCCCGCGCGCTCGGAATCCCGGCCCGCTACGTCTCGGGGTACATCGCCGACGTCGGCGTTCCCGGCCCGTTCCCGCCCATGGACTTCCACGCCTGGTTCGAGGTCTGGCTGGGCAGCCAGTGGTGGACCTTCGACGCGCGCTACAACGTTCCTCGCATGGGCCGCGTCCCGGTCGGGCGCGGGCGCGACGCCGTGGACGTCGCGATGGTGACCACCTACGGGGATGCGAGACTCGAGCGGATGAAGGTCTGGGCGGACGAGATCGCCGTCGACGAAGGCGCAGAGTTCGCCCCTTCCGGGAGCACGCGCGGTGGTCTCTGATTCGCTCGGCACGCTCGTCGCCACCCTCGACCACAACGAGATCGACTGGCAGAACGTCCGACACACGACGGTGATAATCGACCAGACTTTCCGCTACGACTACCCGGGCCGGATCATCGGGCTTCGCCAGCGGCTCATTGTGGTGCCGCCCGACCAGCATCGCCACCAGCGTCTCGTCACCCACAGGCTCTGGGTGTCGGGGAGCAATCTCGAGACCGAGCGGTCCTACGACAGCTTCGGCAATGTCGTGCTCGACCTCAGCCTGGACGAGGTCGACGGTCACGTCGAGTTCGTCACGCGCGCGGTCGTCGAGTGTCACCAGTCGAGCGACGATCAGGAAGTCGGCGCCCGCGGGTTCGACCGACGCTTCGGCGAGCCGTCGGCCTTGACCCAGCCCGACGACGCCCTGCGGGCCGTGGCCCAGGAGTCGATGTTCAGCGGTGCCCGGGGGCTCGCGCTCGCCGCGCTGCTCTGCGGTCGCGTCCACGACCACTTCAGCTACGAGGCGGACGTCACCACGGTCGAGACGACCGCCGCCGAGGCCTGGGCGGGCGGTCGCGGCGTCTGCCAGGACTACGCGCACTGCATGCTCGTCCTCTGCCGGCTCTGCGAGCTTCCGGCGCGCTACGTCTCCGGCCACCTGCTCGGCGACGGGGGGAGCCACGCCTGGGTCGAAGTGCTCGTGTCCGGGCGCGACGGCCTGAGACGAACCGTGGCCTTCGACCCGACCCACGACCGGCGCGCGGGCCCGCGCTACGTGACGGTCGCGCTGGGGCGAGACTACCGGGACGTCACGCCGACCTCGGGCACCTTCCACGGCCCGGCGGCCGGCGAGCTGACAACGAGGAAGCGCGCCGGCGTCATTCGCGTCGAGTACCGCTAGCTGCGCGCAGTCGGCGGCGCTCCGCTCACGAGGACCCGATCGCCTCAGCGCGCAGGAGCGCCTTCAGGCCCGGCAGATGGCGCGCGCAGGCGCTTGGGAGGCTCTCGTCCTCGATCTCGTAGACGATGGCCGGGATGCCCCTCTCATCGAGCCAGTCGTCGAATGCGCCCGGGCATCCGGGGAGCTCCGGGACGACCGGGAGTGAGGCCGAGCCGGACAGTAGCTCGGCTACGCTGGCCGGTACACCGCCGCGGACGAGCAGCAGGTTGAGCGGACTGTGCATGTCGATGACGAGCGGCGGCCGCAGCCGCTCGACCAAGCCGATCAACGCCCTCGTCTCGGGCTCGGAGGCGGGCTCCGCGCCGGGCGAGGAGCGGTTGGTGCGGTTCCCCGGCTGGCGGCGGGCCGGATCGATCCCCGGCGGATAGGTGAACGAGGCCTCCGGGCGCCAGCTCGAGGCGGGGAAGTTCCGGTTGAGATCGACGCCGCGGGCGTTCTGCCTCGTCCCCGCGAGGACACCGTCCGGATTCACGACCGGGACGACCGCCCAGGTCGTCTCGCGCGCCGGCACCTGCTCGAGCAGGCGACGAACGAGCACCGCCGTCAACGCCTCCTCGCCGTGGACCGCAGCGGTCAACAGACCGCCGAGCGGTCGATCCCCGCCCGGAAGAAACGCGCGCAAACCGATGTCCTCGAGCGAGCGACCGTACTCGAGCGGCTGCCACCCCTCAAGCGCGCTCCCAAGCACGCCGCAACGCTAGCGCGAGCCCGCGGGTGCCGAGCGGTCGCGACACTCGCAAGCCCGCGTCGATGACGGGTCTCCGGCGCCGCGTGCGGCGGCGAGAGGGCCGGACTGCGTGCGGGTGCGCAATACGGCCCGCGCGGGCCCTTTCGCTCGGGCCGACTCACGGCCGAAACCCACGAGCGCCGCCTGGCAGGGGCACGCGCAGGGCGAGGCAGCGTGCGGGTCCTCAGCGCTTCTGGGCCAGGGAGCGGGCGGAGGAGCCCAGGACGCGAGCGCCCTCGTCTGTCCGAAGCTCGATCTCGGCGCTGCCCGGGGAGATGCGCTCGTTCACGAGCCGGCAGATCGCCCAGTCCTGCATCGCGACACCGACCGACTTGAAGATCGTCAGGGCGCTCGGCGCCCGCGGTGGGGCGAGGAGGAGCTCGCCGAGCTCGCGTATCTCCTCCGGCCGGCGCGCGCCGCTCTCGAGCGCGGCGATCAGCTCGCCGGCCTCGGACATCGCGGCCTCGATCTGATCGACCGCCAGGATCTCTGCCGCCTCGATCAGCTCGCCGGGTAGCTCCCGCATCTCGGGCCTGAAGGACCCGACGGCGTTCAGGTGCACGCGCCCCGCGACCGCGCCGGCCGAGACGACCGGGGAGGCGGCGTTCGTCGCGGTGCAGACGACGTCGGCGCCCTCGGTCGCCTCGGCGCTCGACGACGCGCTCTGGAGCTCGACTCCCGCCAGCTCGGGTGCGAGCAGCGCGGCGAGGCGCGGCGCGGAGGCGCCACCCGGGCTGAAGATCCGCACGCGCTCGATCGGACGGACCGCGCAGACGGCGCGGATCTGGTCGGCGGCCTGCGCGCCGGCGCCGATCACCGCGAGCGTCGCGGCCTCCGGCGCAGCGAGCAGGTCGGTCGCGACCCCGCTCGCGGCGCCGGTTCGCAGGGCGGTCAGCGAGGTGCCCTCGATCAGGAGCCTCGGGCTTCCGTGCTCGGAGTCGAACCAGAGCACGAGCGCGTGCAGCGTCGGTAGGCCGGCGGCGCGATTCTGCGTGCGCAGCGTGACGAGCTTGAACGCGGCTCCGTCTCCCGCCGCCTCGCCCGGGCTGCGTCTGGCCATCATCGCGAGCCCGCTGCCGTCGCCGAAGGCGATCCTCGGCGGCTGGTCGGCGCTCCCGTCTGAGACCGCGACGAACGCCTCCGCGACCGCTGCGATCGCGTCCCGCATCGGCACGAGGCGGCGCAGCTCGGTGTCTGAGACGAGGAACATCGAGCGCTAGAGCGAGCCCGGCTCGACCCTCCCGGCCCAGGTGCCGCGCGTGTGTCGCAGGTGGTGGCTGATCTCCCGGCGGGCGCGTCCGGCGTCCCCGGCCTCGACCGCGTCGAGGAGCGCCTCGTGCTCCTCTGCGGAGGTCAGAAGCTCGCCCCGCGCCGCCAGGTCGCGCAGCCCGTAGAGGCGGGTCTGATCGCGCAGGCGTCCGAGGATCTCGACGAGCCTCCCGTTCCCGAGCGCGGCGATGAGCCGTAGGTGGAAGGCGCGGTCGGCGTCGAGGAAGCGCACGAGGTCGCCGCTTCCCGCCGCCGCCCTGCAGCGCTCGACCTGCTCGCGGCAGGCCGTGACCTCGGCCGCCGAGAGCCGGCCAGCGACGCTCTCGATCGCCGGCACCTCGAGCAGGAGGCGCAGCTGGAGGATCTCATCGAGGTCGTGGTCGTCCAGGTCGGGGATGACGAAGCCCCGGTTGCGCATGATCTGGACAAGTCCGAGATGAGCGAGGTCGCCGATGGCCTCACGGACCGGGGTCGCCGAGACGCCGAGCCGCTCCGCGAAGCTGCCGACCGAGTAGAGGCGCCCGGGCTCGAGCTCGCCCGTGATGATGCTCGTGCGGAGGATCAGGCGAACCTGGTCGCGAAGGTTCGAATGCTCCAGTCGTCCCAGCGTTGGGACAGCACTTGACACGAGTCGTATATTACACCGGACTCCTGACATGAGAGCAGCGCATCGGTGTTCCCAACCACCGGTGAGGTGTCAAGCGACGAAGCCGCACCACACCTTTCGGGCCGTTCAGTCGTTCATGACCGGGGGCTCCGATGTGGGCGCCCGCGGCGGCGGAGGAGAGGGTAAGGCCAGGGAGGGGGAACGGTGAGCGAGCGCCCCGATCCGGTGACGCTCGAGATCATCGAGAGCGGGCTGCAGGCGATCAGCGACGAGATGTTCAGCGCTATGCGCAAGACGGCGATGAGCGCGATCATCTACGAGGTGCTCGATCTCGGCACCGCCGTCACCGCAGCCGACGGCGAGCTCGCTGCCTCCGGTGCGGGCATCCCGGCGTTCGTCGGTACGCTCGACAAGGCGGTCAAGCGGATCATCGAGCTGCACCGCCAGCCCGGCGAGATCCAGCCTGGCGATGTCTTCGTCACGAACGACCCCTACTACGGTGGCGTGACCCACCTGAACGACGTCGTCTTCGCGATGCCGGTCTTCGCCGAGGGGCGTCTCGTCGCGTGGACGGCGAACATCGCCCACTGGAACGACGTCGGGGGCATGGTGCCGGGCTCGATCTCCAACCAGGCGACCGAGCTCTTCCAGGAGGGCCTGCGTCTGCCGGCGGTCAAGCTCATCGACCGCGGGACGCCGATCGCCTCGGTGATCGAGATCATGAAGGCCAACAGCAGGCTCCCGGACTTCCTGCTCGGAGACATGTGGGCCGGGATCTCCGCGGCCCGACTCGGCGCCGAGCGTGTCGGCGAGCTCGCGCGCAGGCACGGCGTCGAGACGCTCCTGATCGCCATCTCGGGGTTCATGGACCACGGCGAGCGGGTGGCGCGCGCGGCCCTGCGGCGGCTGCCGCTCGGTCGGTTCAGCCTCGCCGAGGAGCAGGACGACGGCGCGATCTACCGCGTCGAGGTCGAGATCTCCGAACGGGAGTTCAGCGTCGACCTGCGCGACAATCCCCCTCAGGACCGGACCTCGTACAACCTCGGGCGCGACGGGGCGATGGTGTCGGCGCAGATGATCTTCAAGAATGTGACCGACCCCCACGGCGTCGCGAACGGCGGCAGCTTCCGCCCGCTGAGGCTGCTGACACGCCCCGGGTCGATCTTCGACGCCCGCGAGCCGGCGGCCTTCGGCGTCTACGCCGAGAACATGATCAGGCTCTACGACTTGATCTGGCGCTGCCTCGCGCCCCACCTCGGAGGCCGGCTTCCCTCGGGCCACTACGCATCGATCTGCGGGACCTTCATCGGCGGCCGTCACCCCGACAGCGGGCGGCACTTCACGGTCGTCGAGCCCCAGCTCGGCGGCTGGGGCGCCTCGGCGTCGCGCGACGGCAACAGCGCCGTCTTCACCGGCATGCACGGCGACACGTTCAACTGTCCCGTCGAGATCGCCGAGGCACGTTACGGGCTCGACGTCGAGCGGCTCGAGCTCAGCAGCGCCTCCGGCGGCGCCGGCGAGCATCGCGGTGGCCGGGGGATCGTCCTCGACTACCGCGTGCGCGGCGACGGCATCTTCTTCACCTGCGCCTACACGCGCGCGGTCCAGAGGCCGTGGGCGCTCGAGGGCGGCCGCGAGGGCTCTCCGAACTACGTCGAGATCCACCACGCCGACGGGGGCTGCACCCGCCACGCGATCGCCACGGCGCTCGAGCTCAACGCGGGCGACCTGATCAGGATCCACACCGGCAACGGTGGCGGCTACGGCGAGCCCGCCCGGCGCGCACGCGCGCTCGTGCTCGATGACCTGCACAACGAGCTCATCAGCAGCCGCGAGGCCGTCGAGGTCTACGGGCTCGAGCCGGCCGCGATCCAGGCGGGGTTCAGCGAGGTCGCCTCGTGAGCGACGCCCGGACCCGTGCGGAGCGGCTGGAGTCGCTGCGGGGAGCGATGGACGGCGCGGGGATCGCCCTGCTCGCGCTCGCCCCGACCGACAACCTCCGCTACGTGCTCGGCTTCTCGCCGCTCGCCGACGAGCGTGCGTGCATGCTGCTTCTGACCGCTCGGAAGGCGATCATGGTCGTGCCGAGCCTCAACGCAGAGCAGTCGATGGCGGCCGCCCCGGAGCTCGAGTTCGCGAGCTGGAGCGACGATGCAGGGCCGAACGACGCGCTCGCCGACTCGCTCGGGCGCCTGCTCGATGGCGGAGCCGCGCGTGCGGCGGTCGATCCGGAGATGCGCGCCGACCACCTCCTGCTCCTCCAGCGCTGGCTGCCCGCCACGGAGCTCGTCTCGGCGACCGCGGTCGTCGGTCCGCTGCGGGCGCTCAAGTCGCCCGGCGAGCTGGAGCTGCTCGCGGCGGCCGGGCGGATCGCTGACCTGGCGGTGGTCGCGGCGCAGCGGGCGTGTACGGCCGGGGCGAGCGAGCTCCAGATCGCCGACGCGGCCGCGACGGTCTTCCGCGCCAACGGCTGCGAGGCGCTCTTCACCATCGCGGCGAGCGGCCCCAACGGCGCCTACCCCCACCACCACACGGGGCCGCGGACTCTCACCGCCGGCGACCCGGTGGTGATCGACATCGGCGGGCGTCTTGACGGCTACGTATCCGACATCACCCGCATGGCGCACCTCGGCGCCCCGAGCGAGCGCTACCTCGAGGTGCACGGGATCGTCGAAGGAGCGCTTCTCGCCGGGATGGAGGCGGCGCGACCGGGCGCGAGCTGTCACGAGGTCGACGCCGCCGCGCGCGGCGTCATCGAGGATGCGGGTTTCGGAGAGTATTTCGTGCATCGCACCGGTCATGGCCTCGGACTCTCGGTGCACGAACCGCCGTGGATCATGCGAGGCGCCGAGGTCGAGCTGGCGCCGGGGATGGTGCACAGCGTCGAGCCGGGCATCTACCTCCCGGGCGAGTTCGGCGTCCGGCTCGAGGAGATCGTGCACATCACCGCGGAGGGGTGCGCGCGTTTCAGCTCCCTTCCGAGAGATGTCCACGTGGTCGAGGAGACCAGCTGAACAGCCCTACCCATGGAGCGACAAGGAGGATGGCCATGCAAGGAATGCGGGTGACAGGAAAGGGCAGGTTCGCCGGAGCGGCGCTCCTGCTCATGGCCTCGGTCGCGGCGTTCACCGCGCTCGGGGGCGCGGCGACGGCGAGTCGGGCCACGCAGGCGAAACACGCGTCCGCCAGGCACGTGAACCGGGCGAGCAGCACGGGCACGCTCGTCGTTGCGGTTCCGAGCGACATCCAGAACCTCGATCCGACGCTCTCGAGCGCCGATACGGTGACCCAGGAGCTGCTGACCAACGTCTACGGCTGGCTCGTCAACTACAAGGTCATAAGCCAGGGGGGCCAGATGATCGGCGCTCCGAACGACTTCATCGGCGGGATAGCGTCCAGCTTCTCCTGGAACGCGGCCCACACCGTCGTAACCTTCCACCTGCGCAAGGGCCTCAAGTTCGCCAACGGCGACCCACTCGACGCCGCGGCCGTGAAGTTCACCTACGACCGCATCTTCGACCAGGACGGCGTGACCGCGGCGTTGACGGAGATGGCGGCGGTCCCGAGCGAGAGTTCGGTCACGGTCGTCAACCCCTACACGGTCGAGTTCCACCTGACCAAGTCCAACGACCTACTCTTCGGAAACATGGCCCAGTTCGGCCACTCGATCCTCGATCCGAAGGTCATCACGGCCCACGAGACGAAGGCCGACCCCTACGCGCACAACTGGTTGAGCACGAACGTCGGGGGAGGAGCCTCCGGGCCGTTCGAGCTCTCGAGCTGGCAGCCGGGCAACCAGTGGGTCCTCACCCGCAACCCGAACTACTACGGCGCGCCGGCGAAGGTCAGCCAGGTCATCTTCAAGGTGATCCCGGATGCGTCGAGCCGTCTTGCGCTGCTGGAGAGCGGCGCGGTCGACATCGCCTACGACCTGCCGCTCAAGGACATCAAGTCCCTGCAGACCAACCCCAAGGTGACCGTCGTCAACCAGCCGAGCCGCTTCGTCGTCTTCCTGGGGATGAACGCGAAGGACAAGCCGTTCAACAACACCAAGGTCCGCCAGGCCATCTCCTACGCGGTCCCCTACAAGACGATCATCTCTCAGGTGCTCGAGGGGTACGGGCGGCAGCTCACGAGCCCGATCCCCTACGGCACGCCGACCCACACCGACCAGTTCTTCCACTACACGACCGACTATGCGAAGGCGAAGCAGCTCCTCGCGGAGGCCGGCTACCCGCATGGCTTCACGACGACTCTCGACGTCGCGAGTGGGGTGGACGAGGGCGTCGAGACGGCGGTCTGGGTCCAGCAGTCGCTCAAGCAGATCGGGATCAACGTGCAGATCCAGCAGCTTCCCGGGGCGAACTTCACCGCGCAGCTCCAGAAGCACGATCTCTCGTTCTTCTTCTTCAACAACTGGATCTCGATCAACAACGACCCGTTCTACCACCTCTACTGGCTCTTCGATTCGTCCTGCTGCGACTACACGAACTACGACAACCCCTCCATCATCAAGACGATCTCGGCGAATCTTCTCTCAACCAATACGAAGGCGCGAGACGCTGCATCTCTCGCCATTCAGAAGGAGATCGTCGATCAGGCGGCATGGGTGTTTCTCTACCAGCCCAATTTCGTTCTCGCGATGAGATCAGATGTGAAAGGGTACGTCTATTATCCCTCTGATGAATTCACCCGGTACCAGTACATCTACAAGACCGGACCCTAGGGCGACACGCGAATGGAGGTGCGGCGCAGCCACGTGCGCCGCACCTCCCCGCTGCTCGTGAGAACACGTCCCGGGCGTCGTCCGCAGTGCGCCTGCTAGCCGAACGATGCTGAGCTACACCGCCCGCCGCCTCGCACTGCTCGTGCCCGTCCTGCTCGGCGTGACGATCATCACGTTCATCCTCACGCGCGTCATCCCCGGCAACCCGATCAACGAGCTGATCAGCCCGCTCGCGAGCGAGGCCCAGCGACAGAGCCTGATCCGCCAGCACGGTCTCGACCGCCCGCTCTACATCCAGTACATCCGCTACATCCAGGCGCTCTTCCACGGCGACCTCGGGACCTCGTTCACCACCAGCCACTCGGTGCTCAGCGATCTCACCTCCCGATTCTCGGCGACCTTCGAGCTCACCTTCTACGCGATGCTGATCGCCCTGCTTCTCGGCATTCCGCTCGGCATCATCGCGGCGGTCTGGCGCGGAGGATGGGTCGATCAGCTCGCCCGCGCCTTCGCGGTCAGCGGGATCGCGTTCCCGGTGTTCTGGACGAGCCTCACGCTGCTCTACGTCTTCTTCCTGAAGCTGCATCTCCTCCCCGCGCCCTACGGGCGCATCAACCCGAACATCAACCCGCCGCGGCACATCACCGGGCTCTACACCCTCGACAGCCTCCTGACAGGCAACTGGGACGCGCTGCGCTCGTCGGCCGAGGCGCTCATCCTGCCCGTCGGGGTGCTCGCCTTCGCGGTGATGGCGCCGATCGCGCGCATCACGCGCTCGGGGATGCTCGAGGCGCTCGAGTCGGACTACGTGCGCGCGGCGCGCTCGCTCGGGCTCCCGGAGCGGACGATCGTTCTGCGCCACGCGTTCCGCAACGCGGTGTTGCCGCTGATCACGATCGTCGCGGTCGTCTACGGCTACCTGCTCGGCGGGATCGTGCTCGTCGAGAACATCTTCGCCTGGCCCGGCCTCGGGAGCTACGTCTTCAACGCGATCACCTCGAGCGACTACCCGGCGGTCCAGGGGTTCATCCTCTACGCGACGACGATCTACGTCATCCTCTTCCTCGTCGTCGACCTGCTCTACATGGCGATCGACCCGCGCATCAGGAGCGCGCGCGAGCGCACGTGAGCGCCGCGGCCCTCGACGCCCCGCCGCCGTTCGCGGCGCGCAGGCTCGCCCGGGCGGGTCGCTGGATGCGCGCCAATCCGGTGACGAGCATCGGCTACGCGATCATCGGCTCGCTGATCGCGATCGCGCTGCTCGCGCCGCTGGTCGCGCCCTACGGCTCCGACCAGCTCGATCCATCCAACGTGCTCTCGGCGCCGTCGTCAACCCACCTCTTCGGGACGGGGATCTACGGCGAGGACATCTTCAGCCGCGTCCTCTACGGGGCGCGTTACGACCTGCTGATCGGCTTCGCGGCGGTCGCGATCGGGCTGACGCTCGGCTGCTTCCTGGGTGCGATCGCCGGCTTTTTCGGCGATCCGACGGACGAGATCATCATGCGGATCATGGACATGATCTCTGCCTTCCCCGCGTTCATCCTCGCCATGGGGATCGCCGGTGCGCTGGGGCCGAGCCTGCGCAACCTCATCATCGCCATCGCGCTCGTCAACGTCCCGGTCTATGCGCGCCTGATGCGCGGAAGCTTCCTCGTCGTCAAGCGCAGCCAGTACGCGACCGCGGCGGTCGGCGTCGGCGCCCCGCCCTGGCGCATCCTGCGCTGGCACCTGCTGCCGAACACCTGGTCGCCGATCTTCGTCCAGGCGACGCTCCAGTTCGGCTACGCGATCCTCGACGCGGCCGGTCTCAGCTTCATCGGCCTCGGCATCCGTGTTCCCACGCCGGAGTGGGGCGTCATGGTCTCGCTCGGGATCGAGCAGGTGATCACGGGCCAGTGGTGGGTGTCATTCTTCCCCGGCCTCGCGATCGCGATCGCGGTCATGGGCTTCAACCTGATCGGCGACGGGCTGCGCGACCTGCTCGATCCGAGGCGGAGGTAGCGGTGGCGGCGATCCTCGAGGTGAACGGGCTCAGCGCCGCATTCTCGACACCCGCGGGCCCTGCGCGAGTGCTCGACGGCGTCAACTTCCGCGTCGAGGACGGCGAGATCCTCGGCATCGTCGGTGAGAGCGGGAGCGGCAAGACCCTGACCGCCCTCTCGGTACTGGGGCTGCTTCCGGGCGCGGCACGGATCGTCGGCGGCGAGATCGTCTACCGCGGCTCGAACCTGCTCGAGCTCGACCGGCGGGCGATGAACCGGATCCGCGGCGAGCAGATGGCGATGATCTTC
>Ga0302325_10015118_pt1 | contig 16412 bp, 10 predicted proteins | sample Palsa_T0_2_FD_201948 | JGI IMG/M metagenome (GOLD analysis project Ga0302325, IMG submission 201948) | Peat permafrost microbial communities from Stordalen Mire near Abisko, Sweden - Palsa_T0_2 | ecosystem: Environmental > Terrestrial > Soil > Palsa > Peat permafrost | place: Sweden: Abisko... | reverse complement strand
TCCGGCTCGATCAAACGGCTCCGGGCGTCTATGAGGGGGACTTTGCCGCCGCCGAGTCCGGCACGTATGTCGCCGGTCTCCGTTACGGCGACAGCGCAGGCAAGGGCGGCCTGCTGATGTCCGGCGTGTCGATGGACTCTTCGCCGGAAATGCGCGATCTGCACAGCAACGATGCCCAGCTCGAAGAAATCCGCCTCCGCACCGGCGGCCGGCGAATCGTGTCGTGGGATCCTGCCGACGCCGACATCTTCAACCGTGAAGGCCTCGCTCCCGCCATGCAGTCCGCTCCCCTGTGGGACATTCTGCTGATGATCCTGCTCGGGCTCGTTCTGATGGACGTTGCCGTGCGAAGAATCGCCTGGGACTGGCAATCCACCAGGAAAATGGCGGCGGCGGCAGCCAATCACGTCCGCAGTTTCACCACGCTCCGCCGCGGCGACGCGATTAGCACACTGGCCGCGCTGAAAGACGTTCGCCGCGACGTCGTCACCCGCCGCACCGAGGCGCTCAGTCGAGCAACAGCCCCTTCGCCGCCGATTTCCGTCCCCGATCCCAAAGCGCGATTCACCGTCGCCAAGGGCGTCGAAGGAGACATTACGAACCTTGTCGGCGGCGCGAAGGCCACCGCGTCTGACAAGGCAAAAGGCCAGGAGAAAGCCTCAGACGGTGTTGGCTACACATCCAGTCTATTGGATGCGAAGCGCCGAGCCAGAGAGCGCATTTTGCGTCAAACCGAAGATGCGGCCGGCCCCGGCGAACCGAAGGGCTAGTCGATGGCATTACGCATAGAAGATTATGCATTGATCGGCGACTGCGAGACCGCAGCGCTCATCGGGAAGAACGGCTCGATCGATTGGCTTTGCCTGCCGCGGTTCGATTCCGGCGCCTGCTTCGCCGCGCTGTTGGGCACACGGGAGAATGGCTATTGGCAGATCGCGCCCGCCGGGGAGATCACCTCCGTTCGCCGAAAGTACCGCGACCGGACGCTGATTCTGGAGACGGATTTCGAAACCGCCGACGGCGCCGTCACGTTGGTCGATTTCATGCCGTTGCGAGCGGAGTCGCCTCAACTTGTGCGCCTCGTGGTTGGCCGGCGCGGGCGCGTGGCAATGCGGATGAAGCTGGTGTTGCGATTCGATTATGGAACCGCGGTGCCGTGGGTGCGGCAACTGGAGGGCAAACGCGGCATCCGCGCGACGGCCGGACCCGACACCGTCTATTGCCGCACGCCAATCGAGATGCGCGGCGAGAAGCTGACCACCGTCGCGGAATTCGACGTGACGGAGGGGCAACGCGTTCCGTTCACCATGGCATGGAGTTCCACTTACGCCGACGAGCCGCCGGAGCGCGATGCGGAGCGGGCGCTGAAGGAGACGGACAGTTGGTGGCGCGAGTGGTCGGCGAAATGCACGTATCACGGCAAATGGCATGAAGCGGTGCTTCGCTCGCTTATCACGCTCAAGGCCCTGACGTACATGCCTACTGGCGGCATCGTCGCGGCCGCTACAACGTCGCTCCCCGAGCAGATCGGCGGGGGCCGCAACTGGGATTACCGGTATTGCTGGCTGCGCGACGCCACCTTCACCCTCCTGGCCCTTGGCGAATGCGGTTACATCGAAGAAGCCAAGGCCTGGCGCGAATGGCTGCTCAACTCCGTCGCCGGCACTCCCGATGATCTGCAGATTATGTACGGCGTCGCCGGCGAACGACGACTGAACGAACTGACACTCCCCTGGCTGGCCGGTTACGAAAACAGCCGCCCCGTCCGCATCGGCAATGATGCATACCGCCAGCGCCAGATCGATGTCTTCGGTGAATTGGCCGATGCCATGTACCAGTCGCGAAAGATGGGTCTGCCCCAGAGCGAAGACATGTGGAGCGTCGGCAGTCAGCTTGTGACATACCTGCTTGGTAAATGGCGCGACCCCGATAAAGGCATCTGGGAGATTCGCGGCGAAGCCCAGCATTTCACTTATTCGAAAGTCATGGCGTGGGTGGCGATGGATCGCGCAGTAAAAACCGTGGAACAGTTTGGCCATGGCGGCTATGTGCAGAAATGGCGCGAGGCCGGAGATGCCATCCACGCCCAGGTCTGTGAAAAAGGCTTCGATCCAAAGCTCAACTCCTTCGTGCAGTACTACGGTTCGAAAGATCCCGACGCGAGCCTTCTGATGTTGCCGCTGGTCGGCTTCCTGCCTCCCAGCGACCCAAGGATTCGCGGCACCATAGATTTCGTGCAACGCCGATTGATGCAAGACGGCTTCTTGCTCCGCTACCCGCTCGGCACCGGCGTCGACGGACTCGCCGGCGGCGAGAGCGCCTTCCTCATCTGCACCTTCTGGCTGGCCGACAATCTGGCGCTGATCGGCAGGCGCAGCGAAGCGGAAGAATTGTTCGAGCGGATGCTCTCACTCCGCAACGACGTCGGCCTTCTCTCCGAAGAATACGATCCCGTCGCCAAGCGGCTGGTGGGCAATTTCCCCCAGGCATTTTCACACATCGGCCTGATCAACACGGCCAGGAATCTCTCCAGTGCCGGCGGGCCAGCCCGGAGCCGGCACGATCATACGCCGCGATGAGATGAAAGATGAATGAAGAGCCGCGAAACTCGATCCGAGCCTTCGCAGGGCCTCAGATTCGGCGTGCGTGTCCCCGAGCGGGCTGTTGATCAGCGTGGGGTAAGATCCTGCGGGGGCTGCTCGGCGAGCTTCTGCTTTTCCATCAGGATGGCCACGAGTTGGGCGAGGGCGGTGATCTTCTGGTCCTGAACGCTGACGATCGAGAGCAGCTCGAAGACGATCAGGAAGAGGAAGGCCGAGACGCAGATCAGGGCGAACGTGGGGTATTGGATGTCGAGGCGCTTGGCGAGCCAGCCGACGGTGTCGGGGCGGACGGCCAATAGCAGAAACGGCGTGCCGATCAGGAGGAAGAGGATGGTATAGCGCTCTTTGAGCTTATACTTGCGAAGACGGAGAACGGCCAAAAGCAGCAGGCTGCCACCGATCGCCAGTAGAGAGCAACTCCGGAACAGGTTCATCTGATTTTCCCACCTTTCCACTTGGCCAAGGCTCGCGCACGAGGTCCAGCAGCAGGCAGACCGAGACCTTCATGACATAGAACAAGCCGCGCATCAGCCCGATGCTGGTGCGTCCGGTTCGGCGGTGGCGCATGCGCACCGCCAGTTCACCGATACGGTATCCGGCGCGGTGGAGAAGAAGAATGACTTCGGGTTCGGGATAATCCTCGGGATACCAATGGGCGAAGGCGCGGATGACGCCGGCATTGGCAGCGCGGAAGCCGCTGGTACAGTCAGTCATCGTGAGCCCCGAGAGCTGGCGGATCAGCGCCCGCAGCATCCACGCGCCGAGCTTGCGCGGCGGGGTCTGATAGAATTTTGTCGCTTCGAGAAACCGGGAGCCGACGACCAGATCGACGTTGCCTTCGACGAGGACTTCGACGAGCCGGCGGACTTCGGAGGGGCGATGCTGGCCGTCGCCGTCGACCTGCACGGCAATGTCGTAGCCGTGCAGGGCCGCATAGCGGTAACCGGTTTGCATGGCCCCGCCGATTCCGAGGTTAAACGGCAGGCTGACCACGGGTGTTCCGCAGGGAACTTGCCGGGCGGTGTCGTCCGTCGATCCGTCATCGATGACCAACACGTCGATCTCGGGAAGCGCCCGCCGAAGTCGATGGACCACCTTGGCGACGGAGTTGCGTTCGTTAAAGACCGGAACAATGGCAAGAACCTGCGGCTTTGGCCGGCTGGCGGCGATGGAAACCATCACCGGGCGCGAAAGGGATTCGGCAAGGGCGGTTCGCACAGAGCCACAGTGTAACCGAATTCCTTGGCGCCGACGAATATCAGATTGCGAGGGCTCGGGGTTCGGGGTTCAGGGTTCGGGGTTCAGGGTTCGGGGTTCAGGATTCAGGAAAGCGGTGGGAATGCAAATGGGGGAAATAAGCTCCTCCGTGCCTCCTCCGTGCCATTTCTGAACCCTGAACCCTCTCACAAATCCGCCTCACTCAGCCGACCGTCCCAGACATCGTCGTAATCGTAACCCACGCCAGGCAATGCCCCTGGAAGCGTTTGCCGGCGAACGGCATGCAACCAGCCTCGACCGACCACCCATCGAAAAAAAATAGCGCCCACAAGTTTCTCCGGCCGCGAAATTTCTACACCATGCGCCCGCCGCACCGCGCGGATCTCATCGCGGCCTTCTGTGCGCAGTAATCGCAACGTCTTCGCCTCTTTGTGCTTGCGAAACGCACCGAGCACACGGTTTACCCGCGCAAAGCGCCCCTGCGACATGAAACGCAACAGCAGGTCGTAGTCGAGGGCGAAGTGGTATGACCGATTCAAATTGCCGCATTTCTCAAAAAGCCCTCGCCGCCAGAAGCAGGTTTCCTGCGGGATCATGTCCCACCGCCGCATCAGGTAGTTGCGGTGTTCCGGAAGAATCCAATATGACCGCACGTGATTGTGCTCATCGACGATGCAGCGATGGGAATAGAGGGCGTCGATTTCGGGATGCTCGGCAAAATATTGCGCGACAAAATGGAGCGTGCCCGGCGCGAGCATATCGTCGCTGTTGAGCCAGGCCATGATTTGTCCGGTGGAGCGATCGAATCCGCTGGCGACGGCATCGCTCTGGCCGTTGTCCGGCGCGCTTTGATAGTGTGCCAGACGATCGAGATATGGGGTCAGTACTTTGGCCGTGCCGTCGGTCGATCCGCCGTCGAAGATCATGTATTCCAGGTCGGGATAGTCCTGCAGCAACACGCTGCGAACAGCGTGGCGGATATAGCGCACCTGGTTGAAAGACGGGGTGACGATGCTGATGCGCGGCCAGGAGGTCATTGTGGGAAAGCGTGTAGGAAGCTTGAACCCTGAACCCTCTTCTCATTTGGACTGAGCCGGATCGGCCTCGGGCGCGGCCGCCGCGGGTTTCTTTGCCGGCGGTTTGTTTCCGAGCCCGCTGACGCCGCGCTGAACGACTCCGCGGAGCCAGCCGGGAACGTACGGGGCGTGAATGGTGCGATAATAGGTTGGATAGACGGTGGCGACCATGCGCCATAGACGCGTGCTGGTAATCTGGCGGATGCGCGCCTGCAACTGATCGCGCTCGGCCTCCAGCCGGGCGAGCCGCGCCTGCACCATGGGGCCGCCGCTCGTGTGGGGGGCGACGCGCTCAGGCGCCTGCAAGTTCAGATAGATCGGGTTCGGGGCGCTGGGCGATTCGGCGGCGAACCCGGTCCTTGGGGCAACGCCGAGTTGCGACAATGTTCCGAGGCAGTTGAGCTGTGAGAGGAATCGCTGCGCCGCCGATTGCAGGGACCACTCGTTGGTAGCCCACAGTCTGCCCCAAACGCTCAGTTTTCGCCGCAGCACCGGGTTCTGATGCAGCGTTTCGATGACGTCGGCCAGCGCCCGCGCGGTCACGGGAGTCGCGAACAGTCCGCTCACGCCGGCCGAGAGCGCCTCGGGCACTCCGCCAACCGCAAATCCCACCGACGGCGTTCCGCAAGCCGCGGCTTCGATGAAGGTCTGCCCGAATGTCTCCATCATGCTGGGGCTGACGAACAAATCCGCGGCTGCGTAGCACATCGCCAGCTCCGCCGGATCGGAAACGTATCCCATCGATCGAATGGCCACGCCGTCGCCCGCCGCGCCGGTGTCCATGTGTCCGATGCAGACTGCCAGCGCGTCAGGGAGTTGCAGCATCTGCATCGCCTCGAGCAGGCGGGTCAGTCCCTTGCGTTTGTCACTGAGATTCGACGCGGAGAAGAGGATGATGAACTTCTCCTCCGGGAGCGCCAGCCACTGCCGGGCCGCGCGCTGATCGGGGGCGTTGAAAAATTCCCGCGGCAGACCGCAGCGCGCGTTCATCACCTTCGGGCGAACATTCTCCGGCCCCGAGAATCGCTTCCTGATGAATTCCACAGTCCACGAGCTGAGTCCCGCGAGAATCGGCGCTGTGGGGCTGAGCATCAATTCCTGTTTCGCTTCCCATGCCGGATGAATCTTCGACGGGGCCAGCGCCGGATACTCGTGAGGCGTCGGGCAATCTTCATCGCAGCCGGCGAGATATTTTTCACAGGCGCCGTTGTAGGCGCATCGCCCGGTCAGCAGCCACAGATCGTGCACGACCTGCACGGCCGGCCAGCGCGCGCTGATCGCTCCGATCACATCCGAGGAGAGGCTGGCGCCGTGGATGTTGCCCAGGACAACCAGATCCGGCGAGTGCGTCGCGATTGCCTGAACGATCTGATCGGTGGAGATGGTCGCCGGCGTCACATCGGGCGAGATCGCCACCGGCACAATCTCGCAGCCGGCCGAGCCCAGCGCCATCGCCAGCCGTTGATGGGCGATGCCCGCGCCGACGATCCAGCCGAGATCGTTGAAGAAGACGATCCGCATGCGATTCTTCGACGGCGCTCCCCGCGGCGGCGGCGCAACCCTGCCGGTGCGCTCGATAAACGCGTTGCGCACCTTGCGCAGTTCGGGGAGAAAATCGGCGACGCGGTGCGTCTTCTGCTCGGCATGCACGCCGAAAAGTGCGATGGTTCGGCCGATCGGATGCAGAGTCGCGCCGCAGTCGGCAAAGCGGAGCCACAACTCGTAATCCATCGAATAGTGCAGCGCCTCATCGACGTGCCCGCCGGCCCGATCCCAGATCTCCCGCGTGAACATCACTTCGGGTTGATAGAAGAACTGCCCCTGCATCCAGATGCCATCGAGGTCGAGCAGATCGTCCATCGGCAGCGGGCCGTCGCCGCAGGTGGTCATGTGGCGATTGAGAACCGTGCCGTCTTTCTGGATCTGACAGACCCCGGCGACGATGTCGGCGCCGGAGGTGTAAAACCCCATCGCCATGCCGGCCAGCGCATCGGGGGCGAACATGTCGTCGCTGTTGAGCCAGGTGAGCAGTTCGCCGGTGCAGAGGCGAAATCCCTTGTTGATGGCGTTGCTCTGGCCGGAGTCTGTCTCGCTGACAATGCGGACGCGATGCGAATACCGTGCGAGGATTGAAAGCGTTTCGTCGATTGATCCGCCGTCCATCACAATGTAATCGATGGACGGATAATTCTGATTCAGCACCGAAAGAATCGTCCGCTCGATGAATTTCCCCTGGTTGAGCGTGGGCGTGACGACGGAGATTCTCGGCCACGGCCGGCCATCGGGAAGTGTCGGTGGGAGTGGATCGGAATGGGGATGAACCTCCGGCCACTGTCCGCGCCCGCTGCTGCCGAGGATGTCGCTTCCCATGCGCAGCTCTTTCCGCGCAGGGATCGTATTCTGCCGGTTGGCGGCGTAGTTGACGGTGGAAGTGGCAGTCACCTCCGGCGCGAGATACACCTTGAGCAGATCATCGCGAATCTGCTCGAACGTGCGGCGTCCCAGCCCGCGCGCGACGCCCAGGCATAGGGGCGAAGCACGCAGCAGAATCGAACCGGCGAAGGTGCCCATCACGTCGTAGGAGCCGGTGGCGATCGCTTCATCCACGCCGCGTTTCACGCCCGGCAGCCCGTGATAGTCATGACAGAGGACGGGCGTTCCCGGCGCGAGAAACGAGGCGAGGAGCGCAAGATCCGCAAGAACGCCTTCGTAGCTATGGTCGCCATCCACGAAGACCATCGTGGGCGTGATTGGAATGTCGCGGTGAAAATCCTTGAGCGTGCCGTGATAGAGCAGGCAAAGTTTGTCGACGCCCGCTTCGCGCAGGCTCTTGAGGCTGCGCGGGATGGCGGCTGGATCGAGATCGACTCCAAAAAACTGCGGGTTGGTTCCTCCCTTCTCCGCCATGGCCCGAAGAGCCGCGCGCAATTCGATAACGGCACTTCGGCCGCCGTACACACCGATTTCGAGGATCACCGACCCGCTGTGATAAGCCATCTCATACAGCTTGAAACTGTCCGGCGGATCCTGCCAGCCGGGCAGCTCTTTGGTCGCATCGTAAATGCCCGCGTGCTCGTCATTGAGCATGCCGGTGGCGCCCGACCAGCTCGGACGATACGAGCGATCTTCGCTGACGGCGCGAACGACATCCGGCGCGACCACGTCCGCGCCAGCACATACGGGCAGATCATCGGGTTGGGGCACGGTGGACGCGCGGGACGCCCCTGCCAGCTCGTCGCGGAGTTTGTGGGCCGCGGCGTTGGCTTCGGCAAGGTCAACTTCCAGTCCCCGCATGCGGGCGGCGGTTGCCTCCGCCAGTTTCGCCTTCTCCTGCGCGAGTGCTTCGTCGGCGGCGATCCGCTGGCTCAGCGCGCCGATCTCTTTGCGCAGATCGAGAATCTTCTGCTGCCAGCCGTTCACTTCCACTATCAGCGAAACAAATGGATTGGAAAACAGCGACGCCACGTCCTTCGGCGTTAGCCCGGGGAGGCCCGCGCCGCGGAGTGTGCAGACAGCGTGCACCGACGCAACCCGCTCGGCATATCGCGCCTCAACCGCGCGCTGCGCAATCGCCGTGGCTTCCACGGAAGGTTCGGCGATTCCCATCTCCGCCAGCCGAGCCAAAACCGACTCATAACCAAGCCGGCGAAACAGCGCTGCCCCGACGGCGTCGGCGAGAATGCGCAGGTCATCCGCCGAGAACTCCGTCTCCCACTTCCCCACCGACTGAACGTGCGGCGACTGGGTTTCCATGATCTTGCGATCGCCGAAATCAGACTGCGACAGCGCGCTGTCGTGCAGATCAAAATGGGTGAGATTTTCCGCAGTCTCAAGCCCAAGAAATGCGATCGCCTCCGCGGCCAGCCGCTGCGGGTCGGCCACCAGCTGCTCGTAAGCGATCCGATGCACCGCCGGCGAACCCGCGTCGGCAAAATCCGCCAGCATCCTCGGGCCGAGCACCAGATCCATGCAGCCGCGATGCCCGCCCGATTGCCGGAATTCGGCCGGGAGATCGACCTTCCACGTCGTTTTGAACGACGCCGCCACATCCAGGGGATTGCGGTGAATCCAGAGATATTTGGCCAGCGGGAAAAGCTGCTTGAGATAGGGAAGAATCAGGTAATACCGGGGCGTTTTGTCGATCAGAACGCTTCGCCCGGCTTCTGTCAGCATGCGGTTGTAAATGCTCAGCGCATACGCCCGCGCGGCGTCGACTTTTGCCCCGTTGCTGGACAACTTCAGGATCGCTTCGCCGATCAGCTGGGGGTCGGCCGGGTGATCGAAGCAGCTCTGCCCCAGCGCCTCCAGCGCCAGCATCAGCCACGGTTCGGGCGGGCTGACGATCTGTGGATGCTGCCCGAGCATCGTCGCCAGCAGTGTGGTGCCGGAGCGCGGCACGCCCAACAGAAAAACCAGACCGTCACCCTGTTCTGATATCATGCTCGGCTGCTCAACTGGGGGGCGTCCAACAGATTGCAGACGCCCCAACATCGGGGCGTTCCCGTCACCGTGAACTGATACGCGTCGACTTCGCGCAGAAGAAACTGCTGCGGATCATCGCGCAACGAACAACCGCAGGAGATGAAGTAATCTCCCACGCCCAACCCGGGACGCAACGGCCAGCGGACGACTTCGCTCTCCCCAGCGTGATAGCAGCCCACCGACACGCCTTGCACCTGCGTATTCGTAACCACCAACGGATCTCCGCGGATGTTTGTCACCCTCGTCCCGAAGACCGGATTTTCCTGCGGGATCGCAAAACGCAAAGCATAGCAAATGCTCCCCGGCTCGTCGATGTTCAGCGTCTGCACCACGCGCCCGCCGCTGTCCTCCACCCAGACGCCAAGAAGCTCGGCGCCGCGGGAGGGATACACCACCGCCGCCCGGCTGCGGGGCAACATCCCGTCGGTTGGAATCTTCGGCGCCGGCCGAAGCTCGTTGGATGCTTCCTTAACCGGCGGGGCACTGGCTGCAGGAGCCGTCTGCGCACCGCTGAGAAGCAGTTCCCGCAGGTACGCCTGAACCACCTCCCCCGGGACGCCGCTCATGCGCATTTGTCCGCCATCGAGCCAGATCGCTTTGTCGCAGAATTTGGTGATCGATCCCGTATCGTGAGCGGCGATGATCACGCCATGTCGGCCGCTCCCGATCATCTCCTCCATTCGCCGGTAGCATTTGCGCTGAAACGACGCATCACCCACCGCCAGCGCCTCATCGACGATCAACACCTCAGGCTCGAATGCCGCGAACATCGAGAACGCAAGCCGCACTGACATGCCCGAGGAGTAAATGCGCACCGGGCGATCGAAGAAGTCCCCCAGGTCGGCAAATTCCTCGATCTCGCCCATGTGTTGCGATGCGTAGTCAGGCGGCAGGCCCAAAAGCTGCGCGGTCTGCTGCACGTTCGCCCGGCCGGTGAGTTCGGCGTTGAAGCCGGTGCCCAGTTCCAACAGCGAAAAGACCTGACCGCTTATCTGATAGTCGCCGGTAGTGGGGCGGAGGGTTCCGCTGAGCAGGCGCAGCAGCGTGCTTTTGCCGGCCCCATTGCGCCCGACGATGCCCAGGCACTCGCCGCGGCAGAGTTCCAGGGCGACATCCCGCAGCGCCCAGAAATCGCGATGGCGTATCGTTGAGCCGAACGAGGCCCATTCGACGAGCCGCGCGTACGGATTGTCGTAGAGCTTGTAGCGTTTCCCCAGGCCCCAGGCCCGCACCAGTGGCTCGCTCATACCAGATCTCGGATTTCCGCCCGAAGCTTCCGCAGAACCAAATCGGCAATGATTCCGATGACGATCGGCCACGCCAGCATCCCCACCCAGTCATGTGCCGGCGGCAACGTTCCGTCCATCAGCAGATGCCGGACGGTTTCAATCGCCGGCATGACCGGATGCCAGGCCAGCACCGAGAGCACCCATGGCGGCAAAATCTTCGCCGCATAGACGATCGGCACCGTCCACATCCCAATCTGCAGCGTTACCGCCGTCCACTGCGCAATGTCCCGGAAGAACACGTTCAACGTTCCCAGGAGCAACCCCACGCCAAACCCCAGCGCCTGCAGCGCGATTAACGGCAGCGGCAACAGCAGCCAATAGCGCGTCGGCGTGAAATTGAGCGGCACGGCGATCAGCAGCAGCAGCGCGAAGTTCAGCAGCAGCGTCAGCGTCGCCGACATCGCCGCCGAGGCCACAAACACCTGCTCCGGCACCGGCAGCTTCCGCAGGTAATTGGCGTTGGCCACAAACGCATTGCACCCCGCGATAATCGATTCATTCAGCGCCAGCCAGGGAAACAGCCCCGAGCAGAGATACACGACGTAGGGGAGTTTCTTCCCCTCCATGTGGTCGATGCGAGCGGCCATAATTGTCGAGAATACAAGGGAATAGGTGATGATAAGGGCGATCGGGTGGATGAGATTCCACAGCACGCCGATGCCCGTTCCCGCGTAGCGATTGCGGATATCGGTGGTCGCGCGATGCCAGATGAATCCGCGGTAGCGATAGAGGCTGGTGGTCATTGTCGTTTTGAAGCGCCCGCGATGATACAAGCGGACTCACGCCATGAGCAAGGCGAGCCGCGCTGCGCGGGACAGGAGAGCGGGCGAGCGGTAGAGCAGTTGACGGCGATCCACTGTCCACTGGAGCGTTTTCACCTGACGTGTATCGCTTGCTGATCGAAGCCGCGGATGTACATCCGCGGCTCCGCGCATTTCGGCCGCTGCACTCCAAGTCGCCTGACAAGAGAGACAGCGCTTCTCCTTTCACTATTCACCCTTCACCATTCACTCCCCTCCCGCCTCCGCTTTCCAAAACCTTACATTTCCTGACATCTCCCGGGGGGGTGGGGGAGAAATGGTGAAGGGTGAATGGTGAATAGTGAAGTGCATACGAGAGCGACCGCGGCGCTGCGCGGCCCCTGGCTTCTGACTCGTGACTCCTGACTCGTGACTTCTGACTTCTTGCTCCTGACTCCTGGCTCGAAGGCATTTAACATAAAATAGCCCGGCGGAAAGAGTCTTACTGTCGAGACGCCAAGAGGTGGAAGCCAGAAGCGAGTTGCAGAAACAATGTCGACAAGGCTCAGGGCAGGCCGTCCCTTCCGCATTTACTTTACTATTCACTCTTCACCATTCACTATTTCCCCACCGTGGCACCTTCTGGCACCTTTTGGCACCTCCCCGGCGATATTTGCAAGTGCCACGCGCACCAGCCGACTTTGTTAACCTCTTTTCCGATCGATGGTAACGTTGCAATATCGCCCTGCTAAAAGTGGCACCTCGGCTGCCAAAAGTCGCACTTTTCCCGGTCAAAAACTACGCTGTTTGGCCGTTTTTTTGCTCTCAATTGGCCTATCCCATCCCTCATGCAACAGCGCCCCCCCAAAGCCGACGGATGGCCATCCGTCGGAATCCGCTCCCGCTCGCAATCTGACCCTGCGCATGCATCGGTTCTCGATGGTCGCTGGCGGAGGCAGACCAACGGATGGCCATCCGTTGGCTTTCCCGGCGCGCAAGTTTCCCTTGTGGAATCGGACAAGCCCGGTCCGTTGCATCTTCTGAAGAATGATGGGATCGCCGAGATTCTGAGCGAAGATGACCTCTCTCCCTGACGTGAACGTGACGCTCGATCGGGGATTTGCACAGCTCAATCTGCCGCACTGCGCGATGCTTGCTTAGAGATCGAACAGGGTTTGTCGGATTTCTCCATGTACGGAGACTACCGAGCCCCACTGGCGATGTGTTGTCAGTCCGTATTCTCCGAGTCGGCAGCGCGTGCGGCGCGATGCTCACGCGGCGCGCGTCTCACCCAATTGGCCACGGATTCCAGCCGCTTATTTATCCACGTCGTGAATGTCGTTCTCGACCAGGCGGATCGCATCATCGGTGGAGTCCAACGCCTTGTCGCGGTGCCCTGCGAAGATGGTTTCCGCGGCCGCCAGCTCAACGCGGGCTTCGATCAGACGATCCAGCCCATGATGCAGATGCGGGAATTTCGCATCGACGTCTCGTTCGATCGGTGGCCCATCGGCCGGAACGTCGATGGAATCGCCTTGCTCCCTCAGTCCTGCCTGGACTTCTTTCACGGCGCTGTCCACCGCGGCGAGCACCTCCGCGCTATGGGCCTTGAAGGCGCCGCCCGCCGCCGCGAGCTCCGTTCGCGCATATTGCAGATGGGCCAGGGCGTGTTTCATGTGGGGATTCTTCTCATCGTCCAGCCGTTGGGCCGATGGAGCGCCGTTCAAGATGCCGGCGTGAACAAGGCCAACTCCTCCGCAAAGGCCGCCGGCCACCGCTACCGCCAGTAAAGATCGATTGAGCCCATTCATGAATTACCTCCGCATTTGTTAGAACGATGATGACACGGCCAAGCTACTACCCTACAACGCACTGTGCAACAAGGAAAGTCCCACCCGGCAGTTCGGTCAGAATCATCATTGTGAATTGGTTGGATCCCAGCCGTTGAAGATCTTGGCCGGCGTATAGGCAGCGGCTTGGGCTGCAGTCAAACGCTGGACCCACGCCGCACGCTTGGAAAGATCAATGCTCGTCCCCGATGGAGTCTTGCTCCCGTATTCAGCGGCACGGCAGGTATTCTCGCGGCCGTCCCAGGGGTCCCATGCCCTGTCGGTGATGTGATCATCCATGACACAGTTGATGAATGCAGTCTGTCCATTGGGGAGCCACGGCCGCATCAGGCTTGAGGTATTCGGGGAAACGCCTTCGCCCTTGACGAGGTGGCAGTCGAGAAAGACCAGCCCGAAGGGAACCTTCTTGGGGGTACTGGGGGCGGCCACCGGACCGCCGTCTGATCGACGTTCGATCACGTTGCAGTGGTCGAACACGGCGGTCCCCCCGCTGTAAATGAAGTCGACGCTGCCGCGAACATCGCAGTTGTGAAAATATGCTTCGCAGCCGTCCCAAATCCCCGCGGTATCCTGCCAACCATCGAACACCATCCGTTCAAAGACTTGCTTTTTGCCGTCGGCGAAGAGGGCATTCTGGGGTCCGATTTGGCCAGCGGTGTTCTCTACGGTGAAGTTTTCGGCACGGAAGTTACTCGCATGTACCGTCAGAGGCGCTTGCCCCTTTCCCTCACCGACCCATACGTCATTGGGACTGCTTCCCGTCCCCATGAGCGTGATGAAATCTTTCCCGCGCGGCACCAGCACGCGTTCCTGGTATCTGCCAGGAAAAATCTCGATGACGGTCGGCTGCTGATTCTTGTCGGGCACCGCATCCACTGCAGCCTGGACAGTCTTGTAATCGCCTGTGCCGTCCTGCTTCACGCTCTTCGTCGGTGCGCTGTCACCGAGGACAGGCATCACTAGAAGACCCAGAATGACTGCCGCTTGAGCGCACTGATGCTGGAGCATGTTGAACATTGGCTGCAGTTCCTGTTTGTCGGGGGCCAAGATAAATGGGACACTTCAACGCTATGGCTGACCGGCGTCGTACCACTCATTGACAATATTTGCGCCGTTGCCGGTCACGTCGTCGTATGGATAGCCATTGGGGCTCTTTCCAGCTCCATTAATGTATGAGAGATCGGAGGCAAAGATGGCGAATTCGTCCATTCGTCCGTAGAACGCATTGTTTTGGTTAGGCCAATATGCCTGGTAGAGACATAGACTAAACCCGTCGTTTGAAGTGGGTCGAGGAGTTACATTGAAACCCTGCAGTGGGGGCCAGATGCCGCTGCCGATGGCTCCTGATCCGCTTGGCGTCAGGTTTGTGCCGTTCTTGAAGATCCACATGCTGTGAGAATACTGGTTATAGGTGAATACCCAGAAGTCCCAGTCGGAGAGTTTGTTGGATTGGGAGGCGTATGCGCAACTGCAGTAGCGGCCGTTACCAAACGGCGCCACGCTCCAGGTGATGTTCCCCGTAGGGCTGAAATTAATCCTGAGCATGTTATTGCCGCTGGTATCTCCCCACTGGAACATCTCAGTATTGGCCGTGCCCGTGCCGAGGGTATCGAGCCACATGCAAATACTGATTGAGCTGTTATTGTTGACGAACAACTCTCGGGCAAGGCCAGCCTGCCCCGGACCTCCGATTGCCGGATAGCAATAAGTGGTTCCCGGCGTGACTCCGCCTGGACTGCCGGTGAGGCACGGCTTGCCCGGCCACCGTCCCGACATGGACCATACACTTGCCAGGTTCTGCTGGTAGTTTGCCGATTGCAGTGTCCCGGTGATGGAATCTTCGAGCGTTGCGTTCAACAGATCGAGCTGCAGGCGCTGGTCGTTCCCGCCGATCGTTGCCATGTTCGTGAGCGTTGAACTGCCGGCATCATTCTGAAGGTTGTAATACACGCATAAGTTTGGATCGAGGCGGATCTGGTTGCTCATGGCTCGCCATTTCGTGTAGCGGGCCTGCTGCCTCGCCTTGCTCAACGCCGGCATCAGGATGGCGACGAGAACCGCGATGATCCCAATGACCACAATCAGCTCGACCATGGTAAAACCGGCGCGAGATCGCTTCATAAATCTTCTCCAAGCATCAGATGGGCGCAAGCCAGGATTCACGACCGTGCAACGCGCATTATATCATCAGCCGGTCCGACTGTTCATCGCTGATCTTTTGGACAATGGGGCAAAACATTTGCATTTCGTGTCATTCGACATGAGAAGCAAGATCCGGCAAAAACACTTCATCAGGTTCCGTCCCGAGTCGTCGCGACGGCCGATTGGGGCTTCCAGCCGTCGTCGCCGCCAAGGACGGAATCGATCGTAATCTTCTCCGCCTCTTCCTTCGTCAGTTGCTTAGACCACCCCACCCGCTTCTCTGGGTCGGCGCCCGGACCGGTGCTGCCGAACTCACTATAGCGGGCAGTTTTTTCATTTTCCGCCTTGCCCCAGTTGTTCCAACCCTGGGGCTTGATGTGGCTTCCCATCTCGCAGTTGATGTATGTGACGCTGGCGTACGGGCGCCATGGGCGACCGAGGTCGGCGAGGGGGGTAACACGCGGCGGCGGACTGCCGGTCGGCGGGGACCAGGGAATAGCATCGCCGGTTAGCTTGCAGCTTAAGAACACGAACCCATAAGGATGATCCTCCGGCGTGCTGGCGGCGGTGACATGGCCGCCGTTTTTGCTGTGGATCTCACAGTGGTCGAAGACAGCCGTCGCGCTCCCGTAGATGAAGTCGACCCGTCCCTCAATGTAACAGTCTTTGAAGTACTGACGGCCATTGTTGATCATCAGTGTGTCCTGCCAGCCCAACAGCCGACAGTCCTTGAGCACCGCGCGGTCGCCATCGATGCGCAGCGCCAGCGCCTGGCCGTGGTCGCCGGAGGTGTTCTGAAAGGTGATCTTCTCGGCCTGGAAGTCATCGCCGAGGATGACCACGCCGGTTCCCTTGAAGCGTTGCTCGACCTCTGGTGGGTTTGGTTCGTTTGTGTTGAGGGCAAAGGTGAGGATGGTCTTCTGGGCGTCCTCTCCCTCGAACGTAACCTTCGACTTGGTGTTGGGAAGGATGATTTGGCCCTGATACGTGCCGGGCTTGATATGAATGATTG
>Ga0302325_10015117_pt1 | contig 16412 bp, 17 predicted proteins | sample Palsa_T0_2_FD_201948 | JGI IMG/M metagenome (GOLD analysis project Ga0302325, IMG submission 201948) | Peat permafrost microbial communities from Stordalen Mire near Abisko, Sweden - Palsa_T0_2 | ecosystem: Environmental > Terrestrial > Soil > Palsa > Peat permafrost | place: Sweden: Abisko... | reverse complement strand
CTCTCCATGACCGGCGGAGGCGGGCCAGGGTACTCCACCTACACCGTCACCCAGAACATCTTGCTGTACGGAGTGTCTGATGGACAGTACGGGCCGGGCTCGGCGCTGAGCGTCCTGTTCCTGGTGCTCGTGGCGACCACCTTTGTGGTCGTACTGTCGGCCCTGCGCTGGAGGGAAGCTCGCCTCCGGTGAAACGACGTCGCTTAGTGGGCAAACTCCTGACGAGCGTCGTCATGCTCCCCATCGCCTGCGGGGCGGCCCTCCCCTTCTACTACATCATCGTCAACACCTTCAAGACCCAAGAGCAGACCGCGCTGTCGCCGCTCGGCTTACCATCATCGCTCAACCTGTCCAATTAAAAGAGCGTTTTCGACACCGTGCCCGTCTGGCACAGCTTCGCTAATACGCTCTACGTGACGGCACTGGCCGTCGTGGCCATGCTGCTCATAGGTTCGATGGCCGCCTACACATTCACGGTGCGCAAGACGCGGTTCAATAAGCGCCTGAATACGGTCATCCTCCTCGCCCTGGCCGTGCCTTTTCAGTCGACGCTCGTACCGCTGTACGAGATGATGGTCAAGCTCCATCTAGTGGACAGCCTCAGTGGCCTTGTCGTCGTCTACAGCGGCGGAGCTGTCTTCTGCTGCTTCCTCATCCAGGGCTACATGTCCACATTGCCCTTTGAGCTGGTCGAGGCTTCCCGGATCGACGGCTGCGGCCCGCTGCAGACGTATTGGCGTGTCATGATGCCGCTGTGCCGACCGGTGCTAGTGACGGTCGGTGTCTTCCAGACCATGTGGGTGTGGAACGACTTCTTGGCGGCCAACACATTCCTCAGCTCACCACAGAAGGACACCATAGTCCTCGAGGTGTTCAATTCTGTTGGGCAGTACTCCACCGACTGGCCAGCCTTCATGACACTGACAGCGCTAAGCCTCGTGCCCGTCACGGTGTTCTTCATATTCATGCAACGCCACATCGTGAGCGGTCTCATTGCGGGAGCGGTAAAAGGGTGAACCGGGCCCGGCGGCGTGTGCTAGCGACGGTGGGCGCGTGAGCGCGAACCCGAAGCACCCAACCATGGACGTGGGTTAGTGGGACCTTCGGGATCACTGGTCCCGAGTGCTAGGGGCAGGCCACCACACTGTTGTTGGCAACTGCGCAGAACGGCGTCGGTTGCCGTACGCGCCACTTCACCTGCGCCCTGCGCGTCGGCGCGGACGTCGTCGGTGAGGACCTTGACATTCGCCTAGTCGCCGCTGAGCTAATGATCAGCAGGCGCTATCCGGCCGCGGCTGTGGAAGAAGGCGCCGAGCACGGTTCCCGCTCACTCGTCGGCTCGGCCGGCGAGTGCGGCCGCCGCAGGCTAGTATTCCCATCTCGCAGGAGCCGAACGGCATGTCCTGCGTTACTGGCTTCGGCTGGTACTACAGCACTCCTCGGCCCACTCGGGCATTGACGGTGGCGGCCCAAGGTTATCCCGGCAAGGGCCATGCGCTCGGCTCGGCCCTGTCGGTGGTGGCTAGCCTTCAGCAGGTGGGAGACTAAGGCCATGGTGACCATAGGGGACGTAGCGAAAGCAGCTGGCGTTTCGCCCATGACGGTTTCGCATGTCATCAATGACCACCCCCACGTCAGGACGTCCACCAGGGCCAAGGTGCTTGAGGTTATGGAAAGGCTCGATTACCGGGTAAACGTGGCCGCGCGTAACCTCCGAACCGGGCGTACCGGGACTATTGGGCTCGCCGTACCGGAGGTGGACCGCCCATACTACGGCCAACTTGCGGCGCGCATCATCACAGCCGCAGCAAAATACAACCTGCGCGTCGCCATAGAACAAACCGGGGCGTCGCGCGAAAACGAGCTCGACGCGTTGTCCCTCTCGCGCAACCTGCTGTACGACGGTCTCATCTTGAGCACCGTGGGTTTGGGACCGGCTGACGCTGAGATGCTAAAGGTTGATTATCCCGTCGTCATTCTGGGTGAAAGGATCTTTGATGGCCCGGTAGACCATGTTGCCATGCCCAACGTCGAAGGCTCGTGCGCCGCCACGGCCCACCTGATCGAACGCGGCTGCAGGCACATAATCATGGTCGATGGTCAAGTGAGCGGGGAGGTCGATGTTTCGAGGTTACGGCTCACTGGGTACCGCCAGGCGCTCGAACGGTCCGGCATCGCTTTTGACCCCACACTGATTGTAAACATCGACGCGTTCACCATGCAATCGGGTGCCGAGGTGGCGCGGGCGCTGGCGGCAAGCCGCAAGCGTGTCGACGGGATCTTCTGCGTCACTGACACGATTGCCATCGGCGTGCTGCGGGGTCTCGCCGACGCCGGCGTGAAGGTGCCATCGAAGGTGAAAGTCATCGGGTTCGACAATGTTGACGAGGGTGCGTTCACGGTGCCATCGCTTTCGTCCATAGACCCTGACCACGAAACGATGGCACGGACAGCCGTGAAGCTTCTTGTCCGTCGCATAAAGGGCGGCGTGCCGGGGGAGTCCCGGCAAGAATTTGTGAGCAAGTTTTCGGTAGTCGAGAGAGAGTCGACTCGCGGCTGAATCGTCCCAGGCGCGGCCCTGGCATGGGTGCCCTCTGCCCGCTCCCCCGGTCCAACCATGGTTGACAACCTGTACGCGCCAACGCCTTGCGCGAGGGTCCCGTCGGGTCATGGCTTCGCCGTGGGCCGTTCATTGGCGGTCGTCACAGGTTCGGGCTGCGGGGAGAACGTCATCGCCATCTCCACCGACTTGGGCGAGACGTGGTCCGACGAGACGACCGACGAAGCTCGCCGCCGGGCTGTGAGCGGCGGGAAGAGAGGTCGACTCCGACATTTTACGAGTTGTATTGCCAGGGAACGTCCACCGCCTACGGACCGGAGAGCACCTTTACGGGCTGTCAGGGCGCCGGAGGCGATATGTCTCCACCGCGTTGGTCGTCATGACCATGTCCGTTTCGGCTGGCCCCAGCCGCTGGGCTAGCAGTGAGCTGGCCAGGTCGACGACCTCGGCGTAACTCGCCGCCGCAGTGCACACTGGCCAGTCGGAGCCGAACATCAACCGCTCGGGGCCGAAGACCTCGACGAGGCGGTCGACATAGGGGTTGATGTCTGCCGCCTTCCAGGGCTGGCTTGCCTCGGTAACCAAGCCCGAGAGCTTGCAGGTAACGTGGGGACGGCGAGCCAGCTGTCCGACCATGGTGGACCAGGGCTCTGTAGTGCCCGAGGCGATCTCGGGCTTGGCGCCATGGTCGAGCACGAAACGGCCTCCTTCGACAGCGTCGACGGCGACAAGAGCGGATGGAAGCTCCCGGGGCCGCACAAGAAGGTCGTAGGTGAGCCCAGCGGCGGCCAATGCCTTGAGCCCGCGAATCACCTCGGGGCGTTCGAGCCAGTGCGGATCTGGCTCGCCTTGGACGAGGTGGCGGGTACCCACTAGTGCCCCGCCTCCAGGGCCGTGGCGCAAAGCAGCGATGGCGTCCGCGACATCTGGGGCCGCTAGGTCGACCCAGGCGACGACACCTGAGACAAACGTGTTAGCACGAGCCACGCCGATCAAGTCTTGGGTTTCTTGCACGGTGTCTATGGCCTCGACCACCACCGAAGCCCCGACGCCGCGTGCCTTGGCGAGGACAGCAAACTCGTCGATATCAAAACGGCGGCGCAGCTCGGGCGGGGCCCCCTGAAGCCAGTCATGGCGACGCTTGACGGGGTCCCAAACGTGAAAATGGGCGTCGACTATAGAAGTTGACGGGATCGTTGCTGGCCTCCTTTCGGATTGGCGTCAGTTGGCGTCGAGCTCGTCGCACCCGTCGGCGCTAGCTGCTCCCACTGGTCGCCTGTGGAGCTCCCATGCGGATCTCACTCACAGCTCCCAGACTACGGGCAACGGCTTCGAGGCGCCCCGGCGGGGGTCGTCGTGAACGACATCCAGGTACTCGACCATCCGCGCCTGCCAGGCGTGGTTGACCGGGAGCGTCTCCAGGGCAGCGTTGAGCCGGGCATAGTCCTCGCACTCGATCAGATGGAAGAGCTCATCGCCGCTGCGCCAGATCGTCCACCCGCGCACGCCGGCCCTAATGAAGGCGTCGCGTAGCTCGGCTGGCACATTCTCGTGTGCCTCCTGGTACGGCACAGCCATGCCCGGCTTGAGCCTCGTGTGTAAGGCGACCCGTGCCCCGGCTCGTCCGGGCAGCGCGGTCACCTCTGCGTCGCCGGGGCCCGCGAGGCGAGCATGGTACAGGAGGCATCGAGAGCTTGCGAAATCCGGGAATTGTCCTTGGGTATTAGAATGCGTATGAAGGTAATCGATCACTGGCTGTTCCGCTTGGTCCAATCGACATTGCGCCACAGGCCGAGCGGAGGTTCGCTGGCAGGTTGCAGGTCGGCGGCGGGCTGCCCCACCAGCTCAGAGGTTTGAGAAACGGCAGTCCCCCTCGTTTGCACTGGTAGAGAGCTTTCGCCACGCTCGGATCGACAGTTAGTTCACCGTGGCCCGGGTGCCCGAGAGAGCCGCTCGGGCAAGGATCCTTTCAGCGACCTCCGACCACGAGCTTCTGCGCTGCCGTGGACACCTCGGGCTACGCAGCCGTCTACAGCCGCACCTCGTGGTCCACTCCCTCCGACGGTTCGCAAGCCATAGAAGCGTGCATGCACTCGACCACCCGGGTACGGGCTCTCGCCGCTGAGGGGGACAACCCCGAGGAAAGGCTTCACAGTTCTGGCCCGAGAGCCCTTAGTGCCGCTGCCACCTCACTTCTGGCCTTTGTGGCGCCGTCGAGCTCGTCAACGCGCCCTCCCACCTCTTGAACAAGCAGGCGGCAGGAAGTCAGCTCGCCTTCGGGAAAAGCCGCGAGCTCGTTCTGCATGAGCGCGGTGGCGCTTCGCCACTTCTGCTGGTAGGGCGAGCTAGCCGGGACCTAGTAGACGATCTATGGGTCACAAGGGGGCGCGGGGGGTCGTGACCGGACAGCATGTGTCCTGGTAGACGACAATTCAGTCGGTCGACGAGCGGGTACGCCTTTCCCTCTCAAGGCTGAGACACAGATTCGAATTCCGTTGGGGATCTCAAGCAAAGTGCGAAGTCAAACACCGAACCCTGACTAGGGCAAGAGACCGGCGGATGCTCAACCGGATCACGTCCCTGAACCTCGCTGCCACAGTTTGTCCCCACTCTCCCTATGGTATTACCGTGGTGAGATACCCGTCTCTCGAGTCAGTGCCTAGGGAGTTTCACGATGACCCATCTAGGATCTTTGCCGTGACCGTCGCCCAGTCGCAGGCCGCCCGGGTGCTCGCGGTAGGGGCCATTTTGGGTGAAGGCCCGGTGTGGGACGAACGCGAGCAGGAACTACTGTTTGTCGACATATTCGGCGAGCGGGTGCACCGTTTTCACCCGACCACAGGTGAGCACTCCTGGTTCGGCACCGACGGGCCAACCGGAGCGGTGGTGCTCACTGAAGAGGGCCAGCTCCTTCTCGCACTCCACGACCGCTTCGTCTACTCGGGCCGGTCGGGGGAAAATCAGGTGGTCATCGAGGGTTTCCAGGCCGATGGTGCCCTCCTCCGTTTTAACGACGGCAAGGTCGACCCGTGGGGGCGGTTCGTGGTGGGCACAGTGGACCGCAAAGAGGCGCGGCCCAACGGTACTCTCTACATGCTTAGCGCGGACCACTCGGTCATCTCGCTGGTAGAAAAGGTCACAGTTTCCAATGGTTTGGCGTGGACGGCGGACCGCACGACGTTGTACTACATCGACACTCCAACGCGGAGGGTCGACGCCTTCGACGTCGACCCTGACATCGGCACCCTCTCGGCTCGCAGGACAGTCGTCGAAGTACGGGACGGTAAGCCCGACGGCATGACCATCGACGACGAAGGCTGCCTGTGGGTTGCCATCTGGGACGGCGGACGAGTCGACCGCTATGCGCCAAGCGGCGAGCTCCTGGAGATCCTCCGCGTGCCAGAGGGGGGTCGCGTTACCAGCGTCGCCTTCGGCGGGCCAACAATGTCGACTCTCTTCGTGACGACAACGCGCGCGTGGCTCAGCGACGACGAACTTGCTCACGCCCCCCATGCCGGGGACCTCTTCGCTTTTGAGGCACCCGTAACCGGGCCACCCGGCAACCGCTTCCAGGGCTCTCCAGCCAGTTGACAGAGCCCGTAGCCGACGGCGACGCTGGGGCAACCGACAGCCGGTTCGCCAGTTCTCCGCCGCCCCGTCGCTCCCTTGAAGGAGTGGCCGCCCTCGCTTTCGGATAGCGCCGAGGACAAGTACGGTTGCCGACGGAGTTCCAGAGTTCAAGACGTCCGCGACCTGAAGTTTGAAACCTTCGGATCAAGTCCCCCTGGTGGTGCGGTGCTCTCGCGCACCACGAGGTCGGTGGCAGGCTCGACGCGGCGCTTGGCTGGCTCACTGCTCCTGCCGCTCCCGAGGAGTACATGCACGGCCACCTTGGCCATTTCCTCTAGCGGCTGGCGCACAGTCGTCAGCACGGGTGTGCTCCACTCGCTCATCGAAACCAACGACACTCAAATCCTGAGGAACATGAAGGCCGGCCTCGTGAGCTGCGCGCAAGACACCGAGGGCTGACAGGTCGTTCCCAGCAAAGATCCCGGTAGGGCGCGAGTCCAGGCCGAACAATGCCTTCGCCTGCTCGTAACCAGACCTGACTCGGAAATCGCCCCTTCCCACCAACTCGGGGTCCGCGGAAAAGCCAGCCTTTTCGAGAGCTGCGCGATAGCCGTCGAGGCGCGCTCGGCTAGATAGCAGCTCCGGGGGGCCGGTAATTATGCGCCGGTGGCCACGCCTGGAGCCCTGAGGCCGACTCGCCCAGGGGCGTTTAGAGGCTCCGGACCCTTGCGGGACCCTCGGGGCGGCGGTCGCTCGCCGCCTCTTTGTTGGCAGGCCCAGGGGCCAAGGGGCCGGGCTCGGGAAGCGGGACGTATCGCCGCCTGTCTCGGCCCCGAAGACCTCGGCACGCCCAGGGCCACCCCAGGGATGGTCTTCGCTCTCCGGAAGACGGTCCGAAAGGGACCCAGGTGGCGGCGACCTCCTGGTCCAAAGCGGCGATGTTGGCATCCGGGAGGTCGACGTGGGCCGCGATGGTCGCGGCCACGGCGCCGTGGTGGGCACCCAAGCGGCCCACCAAGACCTCGCCTCCGGGGCGCCATCTTGAGCCGCAGCTTGCCCGGGGCCATGGTTGCCAGCACGGCCGGGTCTCTCTCGCTGGCGAGCTTGCTGTTCAATCAACTTGGACGGTACGGCGTCCATTCAGCAGGTGGAGCAACCCACAATTTCTCGTTATAACTCCAGGTCAATCCGGAGGGCTCCGACAAACCGTCCGCTGGTAAACACTTATGGGATTTGACCAATGCTGATCGTCCGAGATGCCTGTGATAGCGTGGAGGATGTGGGTCAAATGAACTGTGGGTGCCCGGGGGCTAGGTAATCAATGTCGGAGCGCGTCTCCTCTCCGAGCTCTCGTGTCGCTCCGAAATTTGGGGTGGTCGTCGTTGAAGAGCTAGTACGCAAGGTGGTCTCGTCCGACTTCCTGCCCGGAGACGTGTTGCCTCCCGAAGCCGAACTATGCGAGGAATTCGGCGTTAGCCGTAGCGTGATCCGCGAGTCGATCAAAAGGATTCAAGAGAAAGGCTTGTTGGTAGTCGCGCAAGGTCGAAGAACTACGATCGCCGAACCTCGTCAATGGAACATGCTCGACCCAATCGTCCTCGGGTCGCTCATCGATCATGACATGACGTTGGGCGTACTTGACGAGATAACGGTTGTGCGCAGCAGCTTAGAGGCTTCTATGTCGGGCGAAGTAGCCGCCGACCATACCAAGGCGGAAATTCGTCGCCTGCAGAGCGTGCTCGATCGCATGCAGAACCATGTCAACCAGCGAGAAGAATTCGATCGCGACGACGCTGAGTTTCATTATCTGATCATGGACTTTTCTGGCAATCGCCTCGCTACGAATGTTGCACGCACCCTCTACGATCAAGCTCTGAAGAGTCCTCGTTACCGGGGAAATGTTCCGCGGACTGCGCTTTCCGATGGATATCAAGAGATGATGGACATCTTTGATGCAATCAGAGCCTCCGACCGACATAACGCTGAGGAAGCGATGCGATACCACATAATGGAAGGGTGGAGGCGTCGAAAGCTTCCTAGCGAGGCCGGCAGGTCACGTCGTCGAATGAAAGGGGGCGCGACATGACGAGTAAGTCGAATCGCAGGCAAGAGCCGGCGCGAGACTTGGACCTGCGATACGCCCCTTTCTTGATGTGCTCATCCCCTCGCCAAACACTCCGCTACTGCGACACGGGTGCGCCGGGAAGCCCGGACCTCGACCGGGATCGCGTAGCGAGCGCCAACGGTCTCTCGGGCCGCCACTGGGCTGACCTTGCGACCGTCATCGCGGAGCTCGTAGAGCGTCCCGGAACGAGCGCGGCAACGACCTCGTCAGCCGGGAGGCAGACCTCAAGACCCTCACTCAGCATCACTGTCACAGCACTTCATGGGTAGGAGCTTTGAGTAATAACACCTCGGGCACCCATAACAGTTGCCTAAGCCAGGACGACAACGAGACAGATAAGCCAGTCATTAATCGGGCAGTCTCGGCAGCACGCGAATCGCACGCCCGTCGACTAGACCCGATTGCACCAGTGCACTCCATAACCCGGGGGGCGGCGAGTCCGCCAAAGCTAACAGGTTCTCACGAACCTCGCTTCGCGAACGCATCCCGAGCAGAATACTATTTACGGCTGGATGCTGGAATGGAAACGCAAGTGCGGCTTGAAGCAAAGAACATTTATAATCTAAGCAGATGCTCGCGATTGCCCGTACTCTTGAGAGCACTTCCCTTGAGGCCGTCCGATCGTACCGACTAGACGACTCCGGTTCAGTCGCCAGAAGCCCCGACGCCAACACGCCCCCCAGAACTACAACGGTCCCGGAAGCAAGTGCCGGGTCCAGGAAATCCTCGATCGCCTCGTGCTCGAGGAGGTTGTGGCGACCCGCCAGCAGCACAAAATCAAGCTCAGGAAGGTAGTCCTTTACATACTCCGAGCTATTCGTGCCGATGCCGATCGCAGCACTGAGGCCCTCGGCCCTAAGGCGAACAAGCGACTCCACCGCCATCTCGGTGGCCGCGGGGTCGAAGAGATCAGGGTCATGCGCGAGCACAATGTCCACTCGGTCAAGCCCTAACCTCGAAAGGCTATCCTCTAAACTACGGCGCATTCCGTCAAGGCTAAAATCCCAAAACCGTTCCAGCGAGCCCGGCACCTCGAACACGTCGTCGTCTCGCGCTCTGGGAGGACACCGTGGCATGAGGAGGCGCCCAACCTTGGTCGAGATCACAACCTCTCGGCGTGGCCAAGCCCGTACAGCGGAACCGATCCGTCGCTCCGACAGGCCGAGGCCGTAATGAGGGGCGGTGTCAAAGTACCGAACACCACCGGCCCACGCGGCCTCAAGTGCCGCCTCTGCCTGTTCATCCGTGACAGCAGTAAACAGATTGCCGATCGGAGCGCCGCCAAAGCCGACCCGTCCCATACGCGAGTGCCATTCCGGCACTGTTGTCCATCTCGCCATCTTCCAGCCTCCTTTAGAAAGGGATACCGTCGATTTTCCAGGAGCCAAGATGAAGGCCCGCTTGAGCCGGCCGGACATATGGGCTGGTCTCGTCATAATCATCTGCACCGGAAGGAGCAGAGGTGATTTCTAGCTCGTTCACCGAAACACCGCTACCAGCAGACTCGCCCAAGACAATACCGCCGTCTTCAAACTCAAGATCAACCTTGATCCCATCCGGGAAGCAAAGATCTTGAAGTTCCGTAACCATGTGATTGGGAATCGCAGCAGCCACATGGGGGGCTGACGTAAAATTGTAGCCAACGGGGCTAATGGGAAGGTCATGAGCATGTGCCAGGGACGCGACCCTCAGCATGTGAGTGACACCCCATCCTCCACTCGCTTGTACAACATCGACGGAATGGGCTAAAATGAGCGGTATAAATTGCTCCAGTCCCGTTAGATTCTCGCCACTGGCTACCGCAGCATTTATCTTTTGACGTACCAACGCGAGACCCGCTGCGTCCCAGCGCCTGACCGGCTCCTCGACCCAAGTGAGGTCAAACCTGGACTCTATGACAGAGAGGAACCGCACGGCTTGCGAGGGGTTCCAAGCCTCGTTTACATCCAGCATCAAGGCGGGATTAGTCGTATTTCGTGACAAGATATCCTTGACTATTCCCAAGCGTCGTAAAGCACCGGGTAAGTCGTTCCCGCCCTTTAACTTAGCCGCGACGAACCCGTGGTCGGCGAACTCCTCGTAAAGCGCCGCTAACTGCTCGTCCGAGAGAGGCGCATCAATGCCCGACGCATAGGCTGGAATGAACTTATCTCTTCCGCCTAGTAACCGCCACAGTGGTTCACCGGCCATCTTGGCCTTCAGGTCCCATAGGGCCATATCGACAGCGCCGATAGTACCGAAGGTCGCGCCTGCATGCCCCGTTTTGAATACGCTCGCAAGCATCCGATCATATAACACCGTGACTGACCGGGGGTCCTCCCCGTCAATGGCGCCAAAAACACGATCTATGTCTTGATGTGCGCCTATGCCTATGCCCTCCATCCCTTCGTCGGTTGTCAGTACCAGGACGGGTACAACCATGAGGTTGCTCCGAAACACGCCATTCGCATCACCGGTCTTGCGCCGCCGGTCGTGTTGGGTCAATATAGTCCTATGCCCGGTTATTTTCATCTGCCTTCCATTCATCTTGGGATCGGGTCGCACTAAACCTTGCTACAAAAATTGGGTGGCAACACGCATGAGCGCTTACCGCTCATCCAGGGTTGGAAGCGAAATAGATTGCGACGACACCGCGCTCGGGTTGAACGCTGAAGTCGCCGTGATGAGGGTCCGGAGCTCAACCTGGAGAAGGTAAGTCGAGCTAGAGGGAAGCATAACGACTGTGCAACTCCAGCGTCTCTGTTATGGGATCAGGGATATGGGCCCCTTTTTCGCTGTCAGCAAGGAGCGTTACAAGGATCGTCGGGTCCGGCAAAGTTCTCCTATCAGTTCACTCTTTTGTAGCGCCGGCGAGCATCCCCGTGACTAGCGCCCGCTGTGCGAAGAGGAAAACGATGAAAACCGGGGCCACCGCCACGAGGGCCGCCATTGCCAGCTCGGGTCGGAGGATCGGGCTGCTGGCGCCAGCCTGCGGGTTGAAAGCCGAGGCCGAAGATACGAGGTATTCCAGCGCGACGGGGAGCGGGTCACGCCTGTCGTTGTCGAACATCACATAAGGCAGGAAGAAGTTGGTCCAGTCGGCCACGAAAGCGAAGAACCCGACCAGGGCCACGACGGGCCGGGCCAAAGGCAGCGCGACCCGTCTGAAGACGTCCCACTCGCTCGCGCCGTCGACGCGGGCTGCGGCCAGCAGCTCCTTCGGGATCGTCGACGAGAAGAATATGTAGGCGAGGTAGACGCCGAATGGGAAAAAGCCAAAGGGGAGGACCACCGACCATCCGGTGTTCTCGAGGTGGGCGACGTTGACCTCCAAGAAGAGCGGCAACACGAGGGCGCTTGCGGGCATGATCATGACGAGGAGGGTGATGCTGAGAAGGACCCTCCGTCCCAGGAACTCGGTCAACGCCAGGCCGTAGCCGGCGGGTATAGCGCAAAGCAAGGCCAGCCCAACACCCAGCGCGGAGTACCAGGCTGAGTTCTCGAGCCACTTCACGATCTCGTGGGATTGGAAACTGTACAAGGCGTCCCACGTCCGCAGGAACTGGTGGACCGACCCGAAAGCGAAAGGGCCCTCGAACACGAGCTGGTGGTCGGTCTTTGTCGGGGCGATCAGCAGCCAGATGAGAGGGACGACGAAAAAGGCGGTAAACGCGAGCATCACGACGAACCAGACCAGCCTCGTGGCAACCCGGCGCCAGCTGGGCGTGCGCTGGGCCCGGCCGGCGGTCCGCACCGGGACCCCCGAGGTGCGAACGTCCGCTCCGAGCGGCGCCGGCGGCGCCGTTCCCTGGGTCATGTTCGAGGCCTCACTTCTAGTCGAGCTCGAAGAACTTCGAGCGGAAAACGAGCAGGCCCGCTGCTACCAACCCGACGAAGAGCAGGTCAACGGAGATCGCGGCGGCGTAGTTGAAGTTGTCCATCTGAGTGGCAAACCAGTAGGCGAGCTGGTTGGGAGACCAGTACGAGCTGATCGTGCCGAAGCTGGCGGGCTCCAAAAGGGTCGGCTCGACGATCAACTGGGTGCCTGTCGCGAAGGCGAGGATCAGCATGTAGACGACCCACTTTTTGATGAGGGGCAACTTCACGCGTAGGGCCAGTTGCAAGGCGTTGGCGCCGTCGATGCGGGCCGAATCGATGACTTCGTCCGAGATGTTGTTGAGGGCGCCGTTCATGACGACGATCCAGCCGCCCGCCCCAGTCCAGAAGGCGATCACCGCAAACACCGGTGGCAGGTGCTGGGGGAGTATGACCGATTGAAACCCGGCGAAGTGGAAGATCGACGAGAGAGCGAAGTGCCAGGGGCTCAGCTCGGGTTCGAGCATGAATGCCCATACGACCACGCTGGCGGCACCAGCGAGGGCGCCCGGGATGTAGAAGACAAAGCGGAACGCCGGTACTACCCGGCGGACCCCCCCGTGCAGCATGAGGGCCAGGAACAGGACCACCACGACCAGCATGGTGAGCCATATGGCCAGGTAGATGGCGATGTGTTCGAAAGCGGGGATGAATCGGTAGTCGCGTCCCGTCTTGAGGAAGTTCGATAGGCCCGCCCAATGCCACGGCTGGTTCGTTTTTGTGAACGCAAGGTAGAGCGCGTACAGCGTCGGGACGACTCCGAAAAGCAATAACAGCACCAGATACACGGACACGAAGATGTAGCCGGTGCGCTGGCGACCACCAGCCCGCCTGCGCCCGGCACGGCTTTGAGCTCGCGTCGGGGCGGGCAGGCTGATGGTGTGGGCCAAGGTCAAGTGTTAGCCTTTGACCTGGTAACCGTAGTTTTGCGCGCTATTGGCGATCGCGGTGGCCATAACGCTGAGCTGCGACGTGACGGTCGAACCGCTCACCAGGTTAGGAACCACATTTTGCCCCCAAAGTGAGAACACGTTCCAGGGGGTCTGGGACCAGTCGGGCCAGATTAGAGGGGCGGCGGCGGCGAACACTGGCGCCAGAGGCCTGGCGAAGAGCCCGCTCTTGTCCTGGATGGCGATCCAGCTCTTGGCGGCGGGAGCATACCCCGGGTAGCCCTGGGACTGGTCTTGCGACACCGTCGACGTGGCTAGACCGACCATCACCTTGGCGGCAGCCGCGAGCTGGGAACTATGCGAGGAAAGGATCCACAAGCCTCCGCCGACGTTCCCGGTCCACGTCTGCTTGGCACCCGCCCACTTCAGGGGGGCGGCCGCCTCGTAGGTGCCCTTGGGGGAGTTAAGGGCCGAACCCGGGCCCTCGAAGATGGCGCGCGAGTCGTAGGCCGGGCCGACGGTCAAGAGCACCTTACCGCCGTACTGCTTGGCGAACGTAGAGCCGAAGTCGTTGGCGATGGGCACCGACCCGTCTTTCAGCAGCGGGTCGAGCAACTTGGTCATGTTCGTGCAGTTGGGGTCTTTCGGGTTGCTTTCCACGACGAAGGGTGCAACCACGTCGTTCAGGTGGCACTGGGCCGGTTGCAGGTAGATGTCTTCGTCCCAGGGGACGCCTTGCTCGCCGATGATGTAGCCCGGGTGGTGCTTGGCCACGTCCTCACCTATGGCTTGCCACTGCTGCCAGGTGGTCGGGATCGTGTACCCGAACTGCTTCATCAAAGGCACGTTCACCCAGAGCACGTCGAAGCCCAGGTCATTGCGCAGGCATTCGAGCTTCTTGCCGATCATGCAGGGGTCATTCACACCTGCCGTGAAGTTGTTGAGAATTGCATTAGAGACGAGCCCGTTATTAAGGGTTGCCGGGAAGTTGAACGGAGCTTGCCCCAGTGACTGGACGTCGTTTGCGTTCTCGGAGAACACGATGTCGGGCCACCCATGGCCGGTTCGGTTGTCGAGGCCGACCATGCTCTGGATGCTGCCATCGCCGCCCGACCCGCCGTCGAAGGTTACGACGTCGAGCTTGACGCTCGGGTTTGCCTGCTGCCAGGCGTGCACCATCGCCAAGCGGGCGGAGTCGACCCATACCACGATGGGTTTGGAGCTGGCGTTGGCGTGCGGTGATGCCGCGCTGACCCCGGTACCGAGGCCCATCGCGGTGCAGATTGCGAGACCGCTGGCAACCGCGCCGGCCCAGGTCCGCCGCGACGGCCGAGAAGACTGTTCCTTCATTCTTTTCCTTTCGATGTCAATCACGAGAAATCCCCTTAAAGAATTGGAGCGCGCGGCCGAGCGAAACCCCCCGGCCGTCACACCCTTCCGACCTGTCAGTTATCAGACATCAGTTATCTTATATCTGCGGATGTCGTTTCGCAAGTGGGTCTTGTCCGGTCAACCTGTCGGGGGTGGGTTGGTGGACGTTTGGACCTGGCCGCGTGGATGAGGCTTTTGACTGGGGCCACTGGGCGCCAAGCAATGTCCCACCGACCGAAGGTGGACTTCGCCCGCAATGGGCTTATGCGCATCGGTCGCGAGGTCATCTACGGGGCTGTCGCCCGCCAGCGACGTGGGGCCCTCTCTGACTTAGTTCCGCCAGCGACATAGGGCCCACCCTGGCGGAGGAGTGGACCCATCTCGGCGGGGATTAGCGCTCGGGCTTCGGGGTCGCTCTCGGCGGGCTGGCCACCGAGCGACCCCGCTGCAGTTGTAAACGTGCTCGACGCCAGCAGCCAGGCCGCCGCCCGCACTGTCAACCATCACTGCGATCCGGGTTGGGTCGACCCTAAGCTCGTCGACGTGGTCGAGCAACCAGAGCTGCCTGCAAAGCAATCTTCCACGTTTTGCCACAACTCGTTACCGTCGTAACGTACATCGACGTGTCATTCACGTCACTGGATGGCGGATAATGACGATCCCTGAAGGCTTCAACGAAACGCTCGGTCCGACGTCTACCCCGGTGAGCAACTCCAAGCCCCCAGCGCCTACTTCAAGCTCCCTCTCTTCGGCCGCGAAGTTAATAAGGAACTCGTACCGCCAGTTCGGCCCCGCTCGAACAACACGCTCGACCGCGAGCCCGCCTCGCGACGAGGTAGCGTCCCCACGGAGAGCGGGCACAAGATCAAAGAGATGGGCGGTAGTAGCAGCATCGAGTCGGGAGCCAACGTAGTAGGCACGCCCGTCACCGTAATTGCTCTCAACTACAATTGGCCTTCCCGATAGACCGCCGCCCGTAACACGAGCGAGAACCCGCCCCTCGCATTCTGCTATCACGTCTGCCCAGAAGACACCCCCTCCGCTCTCGCCAGTTTCCCACTTCAACTCGAGCGTCTCGCCGGACCGAAGAGGAGCGACATCGACCACGTCGCAACCCATGAGCGGTCGCAACGGCCCACCATAGGGCCCTAGGTACACCGAGTCACACTCATCTACGATTCCGGACCAAAAGGACGCTACGACGGTACCTCCCGCCTGCACATACGACACGAGGTTGGCCGCCTGGCCCGCGCTCAACAGGTAGAGGCTCGGGACAATCACCGCGTCGTAGCGATCGAGCCGCTCGTCTGGACTGCAGAAGTCGACCGTTACGCCTCTCTCGTAGAGTGGCCGGTAAACCCACAGCAGTTGGTCGGCGAGCAAGAGGTCCCTCGAAGGCTGTCCGGGAGCTTCGAGAGCCCACCAACTTGGCCAAGAGATCACCATTGCCACCTTGGCCTCGACGGGCGCATTTTCGAGCTCGTCAAGCGAAGCGAGCTCACTGCCTAGCTCGGTTACTTCTGCCCAAACGGGCGAGGCGGTACCTGCGTGGGACACCATTGCCGAGTGGAACTTCTCGGCTCCTGCCCGCGACGCGCGCCATTGGAAGAACAACACGCCGGTCGCACCCCGGGCCACCGCTTGGTAGCTCATAGCGCGCATGTGGCCGGGTTGTTTGGGCAGATTATGTGACCGCCAGTTGACCCGCGAGGCGCTCTGCTCCATGACCATCCACGGGACGTCTTTGTTGAGACCCCTTGACAGGTCATAATGCATGGCGCTGTACATTGGCCACTCCGGGTCGGCTGGGTCAGCGTAGTTGTCGGTCGACACGACATCTACGTGAGCAGCCCACTGGAAGTAGTCCAGCGGTCTATAGAAGCCCATGAAGTTGGTCGTCACAGCCAGATCTGGCCGCGCACTCTTCAGGATCGTCCGCTCTTCTAGGAACTCCTCCAAGAACGCGTCACTACAAAACCGCTTGTAGTCTAGATCCAACGACGGGTTGACGAACGCCGCGGTCATGCGGGGGGCACCACTT
>Ga0302325_10015115_pt1 | contig 16413 bp, 10 predicted proteins | sample Palsa_T0_2_FD_201948 | JGI IMG/M metagenome (GOLD analysis project Ga0302325, IMG submission 201948) | Peat permafrost microbial communities from Stordalen Mire near Abisko, Sweden - Palsa_T0_2 | ecosystem: Environmental > Terrestrial > Soil > Palsa > Peat permafrost | place: Sweden: Abisko... | reverse complement strand
AGGTGGCTGGCTGAGGATGCGGCACAGTGCGGCTGCCGAGTGGTGCGTGTGCCCTACGGCCTGGACCGCGGGGTGTTCGCGCCTAGTTCGGATCCGGGGGAGCGACGGCCGCTAGTCGCGATGATGACCCACGATGCGGCGTGGAAGGGCACCGATGACGGCCTACAGGCTCTGGCGGGTGTGCGGGCGCGGCGCCCGGACGTCGAGGTCGTGCTGTTCGGCGCCAAGCGCGCCGAGTTCGCGGCCGAATTCCATCATGCGCCCGATCGCGCCCGGGTCGCCGAGATCCTCAAACGGGCGAGCGTGTACGTCGAGCCGAGCTGGGAGGAGGGATTCGGGATGATCGGGGTGGAGGCGCTCGCCTGCGGGGCTAGTCTGGCGAGCACCGACACAAAAGGTAGTCGCGACTACGCCGAGCACGACCGGACGGCACTGGTCAGCCCGCCGCGCGATCCCGAGGCCCTGGCGGACAACGTGCTGCGGCTGCTCGACGACGCGAGCCTGCGCTCGCGGCTACTCACCGAGGCCGACTCGCTGCTCGAGGAGCGGATGCCGAGCTGGGAGACGTCAGCCGAGCTGTTCGCCGCCGCGCTGAGCGGCGAAGCGCACAAGGACGAATGACCTCTGCATCCCTCGACGACCTCCGGCGCCTTGGTGTCGAGCAGGGCTGGACATTCCTCGCCGAGTGTCCATTGTGCGGGTCTACCGCGATCGCGCCGCTGGGGCTGGCACGCGACAGCTTCGGGATCTGTCGCTGCCCCGAGTGCACGATCGTGTTTCTCAACCCTCGCAGGGGATCCACGTGGCCCCGCTACCGCGAGAGCTCGATGCCCCACGGGTTTTTCGCCCGCCAGATCGAGTTCGGCCTGCTCAGCAGTGAGTTCGAACCGGACGTCCGCCGCATCACGGCGCGGTACGCGCGCATCGTCACGCTGGTCGATCAGGCCCCGACCGGCACGGTGGTGGAGGTCGGATGCGGGTTGGGATTGCTCGCGTTCGCCCTCCGTGCGAGGAGCCGAGAGGTGCGCGGAATCGAGCTCAGCGAGGCGCACGCAGACGCTGCCCGTCGCGTTTTCGGGCTGGACGTCACGGTATGGGACCTGTTCTCAGCGCCGCCCCTGGCCGACCGCAGCTCGGTCGTCGTCCTCAACTCGGTGCTTGATCATCAGGAGGCGCCGGTCGAGTTCCTCCGACTTGTCCGCGAGAAGATCTTGCGTCCTGACGGAGAGGTCGTGGTGGCCTCCCCGAATCTGCGGTCGACGGAATTCCTGCTCTCGGGACTCGACTGGCCGCTGTTCACGATCGACCGGTTGTGGTACTTCACCGATGACAGCCTCGCCGAGGTCGCCCGCCGGGCCGGGTACCGGATCGCCGGCTCCCACTGGCCGACGCGCCGATCGGTGGATGATGCCGCCGGCCTGACAGGAATCTACGTCCACGAGCTGCTCGGCCTCGACGTGAACGTGAGTGGCGGCATCGGCCTTCGACTCGCGCCGACCGGAGAGTAGATGCCGGTCACGACGGAGCTGAGGACGGCGCCCGCCGGCATCGTTTATTCGGCGACGGGGGAGCAGCATGTGAACGAGGCTCTCGTCGGCGCCAGGTCCTCGTTGCGGCATAACGACGTGCCGCACGTGTTGTTTGCGTCGCCGGTGCCGGAGGACGAGGTGCCGCCGGGGTTGACGGTGGTGCCGTTCGAGCCCGAGCCGTCGGGTGACTGGTTTCTCGACGCGATCGCCAACATGCGCCGCTCGCCCTTCGAGCGCACGATCTTCCTCGATACCGACACCTATGTCGTCGGCGAGATCGTGCACATGCTGCGGGTCCTCGACCAGTACGACATCGCCGCCGCCCACGAGCTCGGCCACCGATGGCAGCACGATACGGAGGTGCCGCCGATCTTCCACGAGTTCAACACGGGAGTGATCGCGTGGCGGGCCGGCGAGCTCACGACGATGTTTCTCGACTCCTGGCACGAGACGCGGCGTGAGTGGACGCGCGCCGAGCCGTTCCGGCACGCAGCGACCGATGATCAGCGGCCGTTTCGGCACTGTGCGTGGAAGCACGGGCTACGTCTGTACGTCCTCGCGGCCGAGTACAACTGGCGCACGGTGTGGCCCGATACCGTGGTCGAGAGGATCCGGGTCATCCATGGCCGCTACCACGATTACGAGGGTCTGGCGGCGCAGGTCAACAAGGATCGTGGCCCGCGCACGTTTGTGCCGACGGCGCGGCCAGGCGCTCAGGTTGGATCGAGAAGGCTCGGGCGACCGGCTGAGGCCGTGCCAGGGATCGTGCAGGTCTGGCCGGCCGGCGCTCTCGACGTTCCGAACCAGCGGCTACCGGGACCAAACGGGCGGCCGGAGGGCGAGGTGGACCGTCGCGCGGCGCTCGACGGCGCCGGCGCCACCTCGGCGAGCACAGGGAGTCCCTCATCGCCACGGCGCTCGCGCCGAGGCTCTCGCTTTCGTCTCACGATCGTGCTGCCCGACCAGAAGCAGAGTGCGGCCGGGATCTACGCCATGCTGCACTACGCCCGGATGCTCAGGCAGGCGATGCAGGTTCACCTCGCGGTGCAGGACACGACGCCGACGCCGTGGCGGTACACGACGGCGGGATGGGCGCTCGAGCCAGACGACCTTCCTGATGCCGATGGGCTCCTGATCCCGGCCGACACACCGGACGCGTGGTTGTTGGGCGCGCCCGAGCGCGCGGGGCGCCGGATTCTCTATGTGCAGGGGTTCGGCGCCCGGCGGGATTACCACACCGTGCGCAACCTCGAGCGCTTCGGCGACCGGTGCACGCCGACCGTGGTCAACGCCGCGGCGACTCCGAATGTCATCGCGGTTGCGCGATGGCTCGCGGAAGAGGCGGCGCAGTGCGGATGTCAGGTTGCGCACGTTCCCTACGGGCTCGACCGTGCGGTTTTTCAGCCGGGGCCGAGCACCGGCGACCGTCTCGCCGTCGTCGCGATGATGACTGACAAGGCGGAATGGAAGGGGACCGGCGACGGCGTCGAAGCGTTGTCGCTCGTGCGCGAGAAGCGTCCCGACATCGAGGTTGTCCTGTTCGGTGATGCACGCGTCGACTTTGCCTGCGAGTTTCACCGGGCGCCCGACCGCCGCGCGGTTGCGGCGCTGCTTCGACGCGCATGCGTATACGTGGTGCCGAGTTGGGAGGAAGGGTTCGGCATGACCGGCGTGGAAGCGCTCGCGTGCGGCGCCGCGCTGGCGACGACCGACACCAAGGGCAGCCGCGACTTCGCCGAAGATGGTCACACCGCCCTGGTCAGCCGACCACGCGACACCGAGGCGCTGGCCGAGAACATCTTGCGCCTGCTGGATGACAGCGAGCTGCGCTCGAGCCTGCTCACGCAGGCGACGTCGGTGCTCGCCGAGCGTGTGCCTACCTGGGAGGCGTCTGCTGCCCGGTTCGCCGACGCTGTCGTAGGTGCTACAGCGGAACGCGATTGAGCTCACCGGCGAGGTCCCGAGTCGACTCCGCAGAGTCGACGCAGAATTCGGCGCCCCCCCAAGCCGTCTCGCCCCGCGTGGCGCCGTCACCGAAGCCGGCCGCCACCGGCAGCGCGATGCCTTCGGCTTCGACGAGCACGCGATGATGGCCGGTTTCCGGCAGCGCAGCGGGCAGCCGGAAGTGAAATCCGTGGCGCCCGTCGCCGATTCCCTCCGCCCGGAGGGACGGACGATCCACGTCCGCCACGCTGCTGCATGCCTCGGTGCCATCCACGACCAGGCGTACCCACACGCGCCACGCCGGTGCCCCCGGTCGCCAGGCCCAGCCCGAGACGATCCCGTCCGCCGCATGCTCCACACGGCCGATGACGGCATCCTGCACGTGGAACTCGACCCCGGCCCAGAGATCCCAGCGCCGCGCGACCATCGTCACGAAGCTCGCGCTCGCACCAAGTGGGACGCCCCCGGTGGCCTCGACGCGGAGGCTGTGATGGGAACCCCCGGCGAGCTCGGCGGGAAGAGCGACTCGGAAGCCATAGCGGCCGTCCCCCAGGCCCGTCTCGGCGAGCTCCGGCCGGTCGAGATCCGCTCGGCCTCGGCCAACCTCCGCACCGTCGACGATCACCCGCACCCGTACGCGCCAGCCCGGCTTGTCCGGCCTGCACGCCCAGCCCGACACCACGCCATCGCACACCCGCTCGACGCGTCCGAGAACCGGATCCTCGAGCGCGAACTCAACCCCTTCCCACACGCTCGACGGCTCGGCAGGCACGGCCCGGAAGCTCGTGGCGGGCGGCAGGCGAGTCCCGCCGGCTTCGATCCGCAGGCGGTGGTGGCCACTCCGGGCCACGCTCGCGGGCAGCTTGATCAGAAAGCCGTGAGCTCCGTCACCGACCCCGAAGTCCGCCAGCGGCGGACGGTATCGGTGAGCGACAGCGCCTGTGATGTCCAGCCCGTCGACCAACGCGCGCACGCCGACGCGCCAGCCCGGCGTAGCTGGATCCCAGGCCCATCCGGAGACCACGCCCTCCCGGACTTCCTCGACGCGACCGCGAGCGAATCCGTTGCCCACGATCTCGACTCCCCCACACGCCGCCCCGTCGGATCCGGCGACGGTCGCGAACGTGGCGGTGGGTGGGAGGGGAACGCCCCCGACCAGGACGCGCACGCTGTGACGCCCCGGGCCCGCCAGCTCGCCGGGGAGACGCAGGCGGAAGCCGCGGCGACCGTCGCCCGATGGGGCGTCCGCCAGCGACTCACGGGGCACCTCGGCGAGACAGCTACCGGCGTCATGGCCGTCGAGGAGTACGCGGACCTCCGCCGGCGCCCCCGTCGATTCAGGGCTCCAAACCCACCCGCACACGACGCCACCACGCACCCGTTCGACGCGCCCCACCACGAAGCCGTCGACGGCGAACGCGGCGCCGCGCGACGGATCCGGCTCTTCCTCGACGCGCGCGCTGAAGCCCGCGGCCGGCGCCAGCGCGACGCTGCCCTCGGGCTCGACCATCAGGAGGCGGTTTCCGGGACGCGCGACCGTCGCCGGCAGGCTGACGCGAAAGACGTAGCGCCCGTCACCGATCCCCGCATCGGCGAGCGACAGGCGCTCTCGTTCGGCCACGCCATCGGTGACGCCCGCGCCGTCGACGATCACGCGGACGCGGACGCGGTGCTCGGGAGCAGCCGGTCTCCACACCCAGCCCGACACGATCCCGTCACGCACCTCCTCGACACGACCGCTGAACACAGGCACCGCCCCGGGAACCGGTGTTGGTCGGGGCAGATCGTGAGCACCGGCCCACCGCCGAGCTACGTGGCCATCGCCGGTCCCCTTGCGAGCCAGGTGAATCTCGTCCTCCAGCGTCAAGCCGAAGCGCTCGGCGCAAGCCTGGCTGATCCGGCGAGGGTATGGGTCGACTGTCACCTGCAAACCGGCTCGCGCGAGCGGGTCAGCGCCGGCGCCGCCCCCGTGGACGAGCGCCCATCCTCCTGGCCGCAGCACCCGCGCCAGCCCACGCGCCGCATGATCGCGGTCAGCTGCGCGCGCCAACGCGCGGCCGCAGCAAACGACGTCGAAGGACTCGTCTGGGAACGGAAGCTCTGTGAGGTCGAGGCCCGGCGGCTCGCTGCCGAGATCAGGGCTCACGAAGGCAACGGTCGGTGACCGTTCCAACCGTTGCCACGACGGCACCTCGGGGTCGAGGTGGAGCATCCGCCGGCGCTCAGGACCCGAGAAGAGGTCGGTCTCGTTGAGCAGGTAGAGCCACGCGAGCCGGTGACGTTCGAGCGATCCGCAGCTCGGGCAGCGGGCGCCCGCACTCCCCGCTTCACCAACCGGCTCGAACCCAGCGCACACCAGGCCGCAGAACGGGCACTCGCGGCTCGGCGCCGTCGAGCAGCGTCGGGGAAGTGCGGGATCATTCGCGGCCTTGCTAAGGCCCGAGAAGTCCGGGACGGTCCGTGCGAGCTGGAGGGCGCGCCCCCAGTTCGGCGGGAGCTCGTGGGGGCTCCCCTCGAGCCCGGCGAAGACCCGATCGAGAACCTCGAGGGTGGCGGCGTAGCTGAGCTGTTCGGCGAAGTATCGGCGACCTCGCTCTGCCTGTGCTCGCATCTCGTCAGGGTTTGAGAGCAGCTCCGAGATCCGCGCAGCCACCGAGGAGTCGCCGATTCCGCTGATCAACCCCTCTCGCACGAAGGGCTCCAGCGGTGGTGTCTCACGGGCGAGCACCGGCACCCCCATCGCCAGGATCTCGGTGAGCTTGGCGGGCAGCTGGTGGCGGGTCGTCCGGTGCCCGGGGTCCTGGAAGAGGCAGACGAGGTCGCCGATCAGCGTCAGCCTCGGAACCTCCGACGCCGGGCGGTACTCGACCAGCTGCGTGCGTCCGGCGGCGATGCGCGCGAGCTCGATCCGGTCCACCGGGTCGGTGATCGTCCCGATCACGCACAGCTTGTTCCGGGGATCGCCGAGCTGCTCGAGTGCCTGCGCGAGCTCGAGGATGCCCTTGAACCGCTTCGGGCTGCCCAGGAAGAGCACCACTCGGTCATCCGGCGTGTATCCGTACTCGGCCCGGACCTCGTCCCGGTCATAGCGCGAGGGATCGAACACCAACTCGTCGCGGGCCTGGGCGACGATCGTTCCGCCATAGATCTCCTGTAGCACCGGGCTCGCCACCGTGACCGCGTCGGCGTCGGCGATCAACGGCTCGGCGGCCCGGCTCCACAGAGTGCCGAAGGCGAGCTCGAGGCCGCGCTGGCCACGGAGTCGCTCGAGCCCGTCGAGCGACAGCGCATCCGTCGCGTCGGTCCAGCTGAGCTCCCACTCGTCGAGGTCGGCGATCACCGGAACGCCGTGCGCTGCTTTGAGTAGCATCGCGATCACGAGCCCCGGGAAGCGTGGCTTGCACACGATCACGAGGTCGGTCGGGATTCCGCGGATCGCCCGCTCGGCCGCCGCCACGTACTCGGGCAGATCTGCTCCCGGGAATCTGCGGATCCGCAGGTCGGTGTTCCGGATCGGATCCCAGAGCTCGGTGCCGTAGAGCGGGAAGTTCGGGCCGACCAGGGTGACGTCACATCGGCGCCTCAACATGTCGGCGAGGAAATAGGGGCGGCCCACAGCGTTGTGTCCCATTTCCCAGGAGACGACGGTGATGCGCGTGCGCTGCGCGCTGCTTCCGAGGCGCATCATCGCCGCCATTCTATGAGCGGGGATAGCCGAGCTCGTCTAGCAGCGTCCCGGCGATCGTATCGAAGCTTCGTAGCTCCTCGGCGGTCATCTCCGTCCGCCACCGGCCCACGCTGGCGGCGTCGGGCGGCCCGCTCAACCGGCGCACCAGGCGGGCCTGCATTTCGATCGGCGAGACGCGGGTCTCGGGCTCGTCCGGCTCGCCCGGCTCGGCCGCCAGGGCAGCCGCGAGGGGCAGATTCACGAGGTGTGGCGCTATCGACGTGGGTTCCGTGCGAACGCGCTTGTCGAAGCTCAGCATCTGCGCGTCGAAATCGAGCCCGATGAACCCGCAGATGCGACGGAGCTCCGCCTCCGGCTGATCGACGAGCTGTTCGTAGCGAACTTCGAGGTAGGGCAGATGGGCTCCGTCGCGGCGGCCGCGACGGACGCGATCGACCCACCAGGTCGCCGCCTCGGCCACCGAGGTGGGTCCGAACCACAGCGGTATCACGGACAGTGCCACATCGCGTCCGTCTCTGACAAGGTGTAGGAAGTGCGCTTCGTCGAGCAGCGCGGCGATGATCGGCATCTTGAGCACGTACCACGGCGTCTTGTCACCCCAGCGTGCCTTTCCCCGGTTCGCGGCGTACATGTCGTAGAACAGCCGCAGAACGTCGGACAGCGAGCGACATCGCAGCGTCAGTGCCTGCGTCCGGAGCGCGTCGGGATCAAGCCCGAAGGAGCGCCAGCGATCGGCGGCGACGATGGCTTCCAGCGCGAGCGGGACGGGATCCTCGGCCTCTTCGCAGAGCTCGACTACCCGCGGGATGAAATGGGTCTCCGGGGGGATCGCCAGCTCCGGATGTGTGTCGAGCATCAGCCGCAGCATCGTGGTCCCGGAGCGGGATGCGCCGAGGATGAACGGGGCCGGCGGCCTCACCAGCAGATCGAGAGTTCGCTCCTGCGCCCCATCGCGACCTGAGCATACGCGAGGCGATAACATGGTTCGATGAGAGTCGGGGGGCCGGCGGCTGGTTTGGCGGATCCTGCTACGGCCGCGTGGGCGCTGCCGGACACCGAGTCCTCGATTCCGGCACGGTTCGCGCGCGTGCTCCTGGATCGGGCCGATGATGTGGCAATCGGGGGCGGTGAGTGCGAGCTCAGCTACCGGGCGTTGGACTCCCTGGCCGCGGGGTTCCTCGGGGCGTACAGGGATCGCGGGTGGCCGGGACCCGGCGCCCGCGCGGCGCTGCTGATGCGCCACGGTGGACGGCAGCTGGCCGCGGCGCTGGCGATTCTGCGCGGCGGCGGCGCTATCGTCACGCTCAATCCGAGCGACCCGCCGGCGCGTCTGAGCGAGATCCGCGAAGCGATCGCGCCGGCGCTGCTGGTGACCGAGGCCCCGTTCCTCGGGCAGGCCAGGGCGGGCGGCTTCGCCGAGAGACAGATCGTCGTCGAACCGAGCCGCGAGCCAGGCCGCGAGGTCGCCGTCGAGCCCGGCGCGCTCGCCTTCCTGATCTGCACCTCGGGCTCCTCCGGGCGACCGAAGATCGTCATGCAGACCCACCGCAACATGCTCCACAACATTCTTCGCTACACCAACGGGCTGAGCGTCAGCCCCGGCGAACGGATCGCGTGGCTGGCTTCGCTGAGCGGCGGGCAGGGGATCGTGACCGCTTGGTGCGCGCTCATGAACGGGGCGACGCTGTGCCCCTTCCCACTGGCCGAACGGGGCCAGCACCGCCTTGCGGACTGGATCGAGCGCGAGCGGATCACGCTGTTCGACGCACTCCCGTCGATCCTGCGGAGCTTCGACCGGGCGCTCCCGGCCGACCGAGCCGTTGCCGGCGTGCGACTCGTACGACTCGGGTCCGAGCCGGCGTTGCGGGGCGATTTCGAGATCTTCCGGCGCCGGTTCGGACCCACGAGCATGCTCGCAAGCGTGTTCGGCTCCTCGGAGGCCGGAACCATGGCCCAGATGCTGATCGCCCCCGGCGACGGGATCGCCGCCGAGCGCCTACCCGTCGGGGGGGTCACCGAGGGGATCGAGGTGCAGCTCGTGGACGACCGCGGCGAGCCGGTTACGCCAGGCGAGGTGGGTGAGATCGTCGTCTACGGAGATCATCTCTCGCCCGGTTACTGGGGCGATGAGCGCCTGACCGCCGAGCGCTTCAGAAGCGTGAACGGCGGGCGCAGTTACCGTACCGGCGATCTCGCGCGACTCGACCAGGACAGCGGACTGACGGTGATCGGGCGGACCGACAGCCTGGTCAAGGTTCACGGCTACGGTGTCCAGCTCGAGGAGGTCGAAGCCGCGCTGACTCGGCACGTCGACGTGGTGGCCGCCGCGGTCCTCGTCAGGCTGAGCGAGAGGGGTGACACAAGCCTGATCGCGCACGTCGCGGGACGCGCTGAGAGCGAGCTCTCAGCATCGGAGCTCCGCCGTTCGCTTCGCACCGAGCTTCCACCCCACGCCGTCCCCGCCGAGTTCGTGTTCGTGCCCGAACTGCCGCTCAACCCCAACGGAAAGGTCGATCGCGCGCGCCTGGCCGCGCTGGCCCGAAGCCCAGGGACTCCGCAGGTTCCCGCGGCCAGCATTGAGACCGTCGAGCGGCTCGCGGGCATCTGGGGCGAGGCACTCGAACGCGACGGGATCGATATCGATCAGTCTTTTCTCGAGCTCGGCGGGGACTCACTCATCGCCGCCGTGATCGCCGCGGACGTGCACGAGCAGTTCGGGTTCGACTTTGGGCTCGACGCATTCGATGACCGGCTCACGATCGGGCGAATGGCCGCGGTGCTCGATCACAGCCCTGCGCCCGGCGGTTTCGAGGGGCCACCCCCGCCGCGCCGCGAAGCGCACGCGGACTGCTCGTCACTGTCGTACGCCCAGGAGTCGATGTGGCGCGACGCGGCCAGGAAGGGAGCGGGCTTCAACGGCGCTGCCGGATTCCGGATTCGAGGGCCGTTGGACATCGCCGCCCTTCGCCGCAGCGTGGAGAAGATCGTCCGGCGCCACGAGGTGCTGCGAACCGGCTTCGTGATGCGCGATGGCCAGCCGGTCGCGGTCGTTCATCCACCGGGCGCGATCGAGCTTCCGGTCCTGGACCTGAGCGCCGACCCCGAGCCCGAGCAGCGAGCCACCGAAGTGCTGGCGGCCGATGCGAGGACCCCGTTCGATCTGCAGGCCCCATCGCTGCTGCGGCTGCGCCTGGTGCGCGTACGCCCCGGCGAGCACTGGCTTCTGCGTACCATCCACCACCTCGTCTCCGATGCCCTGTCGTGGCGGATCTTCGTGGCTGAGCTGGCCGTGGTCTACCCGGCGTTCCGGCAGGGGCTGCAGTCACCGCTGCCGGACGAGCTGCCACTCCAGATGGGCGACTATGCGCGCTGGGAACGACGCTCGATCGATCGCGACTCACCGGCGTATCAGGCCGAGTTGGACTGGTGGCAGCCCCGGCTCGATTCCCGCCCCGCTCCGATCGTGCTTCCCTTCGTGCGGCGCGAACCGGCACCGGACACAACGGACTCGGACGGCCTCGTCGATGTCGTCAGCCCGCGCGGCGTGACCGCGGGGCTCGACGAGCTCGGTCGCAAGCTCGGCGCTACTTACTTCATGACCCGGCTGGCCGTGTTCTCGGCGCTCGTGGGGCTCGAGACGGGAACGCAGGACATGGCGATTGACACTTACCTGACCCTCCGCCGAGGAGCCGAGCTACGAGGCCTGTTCGGTCCACTGATCAACCAAGCGGTGATCCGCTTACGCTTCACGGCCGAGATGGGCTTGGCGCGCTGGGTCGCGGCAGTACGTACGGAGATCGTCGATCTGGGCCGCCACGGATGGATTCCCTACACCCTGCTGATGCAAGAGCTCGGCGCGCGGGGGGTCCGCCCGCCGGCGCTGGGGACGAAGTTCCAGGTCGATGAGGAGCCCGCGCCGGCGAGGTTCGACGGGCTCGAGGTCGAGCCCCTGCCGCGTGATCCGGTCCAGCCGTTCGCCTTCAGGTTGGAGGTCAAGCGGACCCCGTCCGGCGAGCGCTGGCGGGCAGTGCTCGACCCTCAGCTCCACGACCCCGCCGGCGTCGAGCGGTTCCTGATCCGCATGCGGTCGCTGGCCGTCGATGCCTGCGCCGAGCCGCGCCGGTCGCTGCGTGAGCTCCACGCTACCGCGGAACCGTCGCTCCTACCCGAGCGAAGTGGCTGAAGTCGTGGCTGCCAGGTTCGACACTCTTGTTGTCGGGGCGGGCTTTGCCGGCGCCGTCATGGCCGAGCGTCTCGCGTCCGAGTGCGGCCAGCGCGTGCTGTTGATCGATGAGCGCGAGCACATCGCCGGCGCGGCGTACGACTACGTGGACGAGCACGGCGTACTCACGCATGCCTACGGTCCGCACATCTTCCACACCCAGTCATTGCGGGTGGTCGACTACCTGTCGCGCTTCACGGACTGGCGGCCATACGAGCATCGGGTGATCGCAAACCTCGGCGACCAACTGATGCCGATTCCAATCAACCGGACCACGGTGAACATGTTCTTCGGCCTCGATCTGAACACCGACGCGGAGGTCGAGGCGCTCTTCGCCGAGAAGGCCGAGCCCGTGGCTCAGCCCAGGACGAGCGAGGAGCTGGTCGTCTCGAGGGTCGGCCGCGAGCTCTACGAGGCGTTCTTCCGCGGCTACAGCCGCAAGCAGTGGCTGCGCGATCCCTCAGAGCTCCATCGGTCAGTGTGCGGACGGGTGGCGATCCGCACCAACACAGACGATCGCTACTTCAGTGACTGGCACCAGAAGATGCCCGCGGACGGGTACACGGCAATGTTCGAGCGCATCCTCGAGCACCCGGGGATCGAGGTGAGGACCGGGGTGGCGTTCGACGACGTGCGTTCGCAGGTCAGCTACGGGCACCTGGTGTACACCGGCAGGATCGACGGCTACTTCGAATACGAGTTTGGCTCGCTCCCGTACCGCAGCGTCAGGCTCGATCTGCGCAATCAGCCTACGCCGGGCGGGAGTCTGGTGCAGCCCGCCGGGACGATCAACTTCCTGAGCGAAGACGTGCCGTGGACGCGCGTTACCGAGTACCGGCATCTAACCGGCCAGGTACACGATTCCTCGACGCTGGCCGTCGAGTACCCGCGCAGCGAAGGCGATCCGCACTATCCGATTCCCTGCGACGCCACGCGCGCCCTGTACAAGCGCTACGAGGCGCATGCTGCCGAGCTCGCCGACGTGACCTTTGTCGGGCGCCTTGCCCGCTACCAGTACCTGGACATGGACCAGGTCGTCGGGCAGGCACTATCGGCGGCGGCCAGGCTCGTCAAGGACGGACGGTTGCGAGTGGCCGCCGGCAGGCGTGGGCGTTCAGCTCAGCCTTCGCCGCCGATGTGCTCAAACAGTGCAATCGCGCCGAAGCGACCCCGGTAGGCCAGGCCCATCTGCTCAGTGCACTCGTCGAGCGCGCGGGCGACGCCGTAGTCACCGGTCGCGTTGGCGGGGTGGAAGCAGTCGTGAAACATCGCTACTCCACCCGGCTCGATGCGCCCCTCCAGGGCATGCAGGTCGCGCATGACGCCGTCGTAGGAGTGGTCACCGTCGACGAATACGGTGTCGAACCGCCCGGGCAGCCCCGCGAGCACGGTGGCGGAGTCACCCTGCACGAGCGTGACGAGCTCGAGTAGACCAAGCTCGCGAAGGTGGGATTCCGCGACCAGCCGATCCTTCTCACTCAGCTCCACGGAGTAAAAAGGAGGGCGTCGCTCGCTGCCTTTGCCGTCGCGCAGGCCCATCGCGAGGATCACCGTGCTCTTGCCATGCATGCGACCGATCTCCAGCATCGGCCCGCGGCTGAAGTACGCGGCCTCGTACAGTTTGTGGTGGTCTCCAGGCGCAAGCTTGCCGTAGATGTCGCCCATAGCGGCCGGAAGCCCCTCGTGTAGCCCGCTGAGAAAGCCACCCAGCCCCGGGCGGGGGATGTAGAACGACGGCTCAAACGAGCGGAACACCGGCTCATAGGCGAGCGGCCGACGCGCCTCGTGGCGATAGAGGAACCGTGGTGGAGCCTGGAGTTGATCGGATACGACGCGCCGGATCGTCGCCAGCCACGCCTTGGCCGGTGACTCGCGCTCTGCCCGTCGCTCGCGCGAGCACTCTCGCAGCTCGTCGATCACCCAGCCTGCGGCGAAGGTTGCTCGGATCTCGGCCTCGCCGACACGGCGCGGTCCCCAGTCGCCCACCTGCCGATCGCTGACGCACGTGAGGTAAACCACGCCCTCCGGCCGAACCACCTTGGCCAGGCTGGACGCGTACAGCGAGCGCTTGCCGGCGTCGAACGTGTGAAACAGGCCGCTGTCGATGACGACGTCAAAGATCTCGCCTAGCAGGTCGAGACGAAGGGCGTCGCCCACCACGAAACGAGCTTTCGCTCCCCTGTCCCGCGCCTTCTCGGTCGCCCGCCTGACCGCGTTTGGAGATATGTCGACGCCCAGCACCTGGGCGCCGTGTTGGGCGGCGAGGATCGCGTGCTCGGCGGTGCCGCAGCCAAGATCGAGCACCCGACCCCGGAGCCGCCCCGAAGCGGCGAGCTCGACCAACACCGACTGGGGCTTGTTGATCTCCCACGGCGGCGGGTCGGTGCGGACGTACTTCTCATCCCATCGATCGACATCGGCGCTCGACATACCGGGTGACGGGCCCGTGGTCATCGCAAGCGATTCTAGATCGCCATGACGAGGTTCGAGTAGCAACAGCGCGACGCTCAAGTACCGGCGTCCCAGCAATTGCGCTTCTGCGCCAACTGAGATCGGCTGGTCCGCTCACGGGCTGCCGCTACTGGAACCTCGAGAAGGCCCGGCGAGTCCGGTTCGGGCTCGTCGGCTGGTAAGCGTTCCGGGGGTGTCGGCGGCCGGTGGGGGTTTCCTTCTGTGAGTGCGTCGAGCGGCCGGCGGGTCTTCAGCCGGGGACGAGTGTGGGGATCGGGCGGCCGTGGAGGCTGGCGTCGATCGCGTCTTGGAGGTACTGGGGTGCGGATCGGCCTTGGCGGCGGCACGTCTCGAGGGTGGAGAGGATCCGTTCGATCCAGCGGTTGCCGCGTTCGGATTGGGTGCCGCCGGAGATGCGGCGCAGGATGACCGGGCCGCGCATCGCGCGCTCCGCGTCATTGTTCGTCGGGGTGATGCCCGGCACGTCGGCGAACGTCCACAGCGCGTCGTATTCGGCGAGCAGTCCGGCGCAGAAGCGGGCGGTCTTGGGGTGCCGGCCGCGGGTGCCCTGCTCGAGCAGCTCTCCGAAGCTCGTGCGCAGCGGTTGGAGTTGCTCACGCAGCGCGATCAGCGCCGGGTGTTCGGGATGATCGGCACCGGCCAGGGCGGGGGCGTGCTCGCGGTGGGGGTTTGAACACCTGGCCGGCGATCTCCAGCAGCCGGGTGCCGAGCTTGCCGGCCGCGCCCGGACGTTCGGAGATCTCGGTCAGCTGTCGCACCAGATGGGCCCAGCACAGCTGCTGTTGGAGAACGTCAAGCCAGTGATAGCCGACGTAGCGATCGGAGGTCAAAAACCCGCCGAAGTTCTCGCCCAGCAGCTTCTTCGCGGCTTCCTGGGTGCGCCTGGGATCGATCCGGTAGCAGACCAGCGCGGCGGCGGTTGCGGTCCACAGCCAGCACGGATCGGACTTGCACAGCCATGTCGTCTCATCCGCGTGCACGGCCTCGGCGAGCTTGATCGCTGCGTGCAGCTCGCGCCACGGGTCGTGCAGCACGCGGCTGACGCGTCTGAGCATCGTGTCGACCGCGCCGGCGCTCAGCTCGATCCCGTAGCACTCGCCGAGCAGCTCGACGATCTTCTCGCGCGAGAGGCGGCACACCCCGGTCAACACCGCGACATGCGCGTGCAACCTGGGCCCGAACGCGCTCAGCGACACACCCGCCGGCAGCTCGGCGAGCGCCGGCTTGCCGCAATCGGGGCACTCCAGCCGCAGCCGCCGCCATTCGCGCACCTCGGGCACGACCACCGGCAGCTCCCACTGCTGATGGCCGACCGGATCGCCGACGCGCTCCTCATCACCGCTGAAGTGGTCGCCCGCACCCGCACCGCTGCGGCAGGCACGCCACCGGCCCGACCGTCAGCTGCTCCGGCTCGGCCGGCGGCCGGCTGGAGCCCTCATGACCCGGCTGCGCGCCCTGATTGCGCGCTTCGCGCCGCTCGCGCTCCAACTGCTTCTTCGCGCGCTCCCGCGCGAGCTGACGGCGCTGCTGACGCGTCAACGGCGGATCCGAGGACGGCGCCACCGAGCTGTTCAACGACGTCCGGTCCTGCTGACGCTCAAGCTCCAGCATGCGCTCCCGCAGCCCGGCGACCTCCTCCAGCGCCCCGTTCACCTGATCCAACCCGTCGAGCAGCAGAACCACAAGCTCACGCGCAGGCTCCCGCCCGCCAACGCGATCGCTTCGGCTTCCACTCGATCCACAAACGCAAGATTCCACCCACCGAGAAGGACTCCTGCTCACAACGACGACGCCACCTGAACGGTTACGTCGGCTGGCCGGGCGGCGCCTTCACTGGCACGGCTCCTGCCTGCTCACAACGTCAGCTCGGAATCGAGTTCGCCGGGTCGGCCCGGATCGCCGTCGCCCCCGAGGTAGGCCTGCTGCAAGATAGGTGACCGCTGGATTCTTCGACGAACCGCCAAAGCGTCAGGAGACCACCAGTACAAACGCCACGCACTCGCCGTCCACGGGTTTTTGGCATGCGTGCGACTTCGAGATCAGCTCCGCCTGCCCCGCCCGCGTCGCCACGTAACTCGCAGCGCTTCCACGCGCAGACGTAAGTCTGATGGTGCCGCCCCGCGGTATCAAAACCCCGAATTCCGGCTTTCCTGCGGAGGTCACAACGAACCGCTCTCTCTGATGCAACGCTACTCGCACCGGTGGGTAACCGACTGTGCCGAGACAGATGGTCGCCGCGCGGGCAGTCGGGGAGGTCAGCGCATACGCGGAACCGCAGTTGTTATCCGGCGCAACCTGAAGTCCGGCGGGTAGTGCGGCGCTGCCACCGCAGCCTGCGAGAACCACCGCAGTGGCGATGCTCCCGAAGAAGGTTACGCCCGAGAGCTCACGGACCAGGGCGCCGAAGCAGTCAACGAACGCCTTGCCTCCCCCGATGCACTTTTCCCCTCCACGGCTGCTAGGTCTGCACTCCGCCATGTGTCGATGCTAGCCGGCGCAGTTATTCTGGGTAACCGTGAACGAGCCGGCGGAAAAGCCTCCTAAGGTGGCATAACCGG
>Ga0302325_10015114_pt1 | contig 16414 bp, 15 predicted proteins | sample Palsa_T0_2_FD_201948 | JGI IMG/M metagenome (GOLD analysis project Ga0302325, IMG submission 201948) | Peat permafrost microbial communities from Stordalen Mire near Abisko, Sweden - Palsa_T0_2 | ecosystem: Environmental > Terrestrial > Soil > Palsa > Peat permafrost | place: Sweden: Abisko... | reverse complement strand
CATATTTATGTACAGTATCTGTATGTTGCGTTGACCCAAGAAACGGCCAAGGCTCCTGGTCGGCGAGGAGAGGACGTTGGCAAATTGACGCCGAGCCGGCGGGCTGGGCCAATTGGACCGTTGCCATGACATCTGACACCGCCGAGCCTCTTAATCTCATTTCGTAGGAAATTCTTCTCCAACCATCCACCCACCCACCTCACACAACCCCATCATCGTCATCGTCATGCGCGACAACAACTCCTTGGTTTTGTACTAATTGCGAGCGAGGACTTCTTTGTCTTGGTTTTTGGGCCGGATGGCCTGGGAGTGGAAAGTCGGGGCTGGGCTTGAATGTGTCGTCACATCGGCTTGGGGCGGTGAGGATATGAAGTTTTGCCCGGCGAGATTCATGGAAAAGCGGCTTCACGTGAAGAAATCTGTCCCGCTACACAGTTATAAGGAATTCTTGGCCAAGAAGTTCCGTGGATTCGGGATTGAGTGACTTTTATTGCACCGAATGAGAGAAAGCCGCACGGGTCGAAAGTGACAGGCTATTATACAAAAAGGCTACGTCGAGGAATAAAACGTCGTTGGTTTTGGAAGACGGTGGTTTCAGCATTGTGTGCATGGGTCACGAAAGATCTGGCTGAAGGCGCACTCATGTTTCTGTTCTAATCTTTGGAGATCGTTCAAAGGGAAAGCTTTGTATCGATTTTGCAGGTCGAAGATGAGGTGTTGTTCTCCTTCGCCGAAGCTATACCGTCTTTTAGGGACTACGGGCACTGTTTGGATGTTATCAAGCAGGAAACAAAGGGAACTGAATATTAGTCGACTTTGGAGGGAATTATGGATATAGAGACCCTTCAAGTTGCTCATCTCAGAAGATCGCAGTTCGTATTGCGGAAGAAAATCAGACCAGAAGATCTCACCGCTGCGCTAGATTTTAAACCTATGGATAACAGAGTCTATGTTTCCTTCACAATGTTGTAGCTCAGCTCATCTCAAGGCAAGATGCTTCCTCGCTTTGGGATCTGCGTTTTGTAAACTTACGGGTCAGGCTGAAATATTCCCGACCATGTGAGAGTCATTACGTCATTGGTCGAGCGAACCATTATGACGAGATGGAACCAGGGCAAGAAGCAAGCAGATCATCGAAAAGCCATTCCAGCCAACCTCGCCCACACACAACCAACCACATCGCCATCATCATCCTCACCAGCAACAACAACAGCAAAAAATGGCCTCTCTCCCCGCCAGCAGAGGAGAAGCCTCTCGCATCACCGCCAACGCACAAACCCAAACCGACCCTCCTCCCTCCATCTCCACCTCCCCGGTCCAGTCGCCCCCCTCCGACACCAAGCGCTACAACCAGAACCGCCAGTCCTACCGTCCGCCCCATCAATTGAATTCCCCTGACGCAACGCACGCGGGCTCAGCAGCCCTGCTAGCAGCTCAGCACACAAAGTCGCCAGATGCATGGACGTATGAAGGGAACGCGAACGCTGGTGCCGCAGCGAGTCTGGCCAGAGCGAATTCAAGGCCAATTGAGGCGTGGAAGCCGGATAAGTTGAGTTCTGCGGGCGCGGCAGCGAGTTTGGCTCATAGGGCTAGTATTGCCGAGAGACCTGCCTCGAGGGATGCAAGTAGTAGTGCTGCAGCGGCGTTACGTGCGCCACATCCTCGTATGATGCCCACGCGAGGGAAATGTTAATGGGTAGATGAGACTCATGAACCGGCTCAATTGGCAGTGAGTTCTGCGGGAGCGTCGTTGACGAATTCAGCTACACATGCTATGAAGGCAGCTTCATTGGCTCATAAACCGTCGTTGTCAAAGTCGCCAGAACAAGTCAAGACGTCACCCTCACATGCATTGAAAGCTGCTTCAACGGCTGATCGAGATTCTGCGCCTCACAAATCAACCTCTCCCACATACTACCGCACTCCCGAGGAGTCCGCCCGAATCCAGAAATTAGCCCATGAACTAGCCAAACGGGACATGCAGAAAGCGGACGCCATGGCCACGGGAGGCGTAAATCGCTCTGATCTAACAAGAGTAGCCACCCTGAGTATGCAACGCAAAACGGCTGCAGACCTCGCCGAACAAGAAAAAGAAGCAGCACACAAACGTCAAGTCCAAGAAGAAGCCATCGCAGAGTACAACAATCAACACGACCTGGACGATGCAGCGAGACGCATCGTCGCAGAACGACTCGCTAGAATAACCCTCACAGGAGAAGAAGGCGACGAAGTTCTCGCGGGGAAAGCCGCAGGAGAGTCCATCCACAGAGGAGACAAGCGAGTCAAGGACTGGGAGGAAGTTCTCCGAACGCTGGACACGGAGAATAAATCTGATAGGGAGCGGGGAACAGGGTGGTTGAGACACAGTATGCGGTTGAATACACCCTTGGGAACTGGTCGACAGGATCCTGCGTTGATAATGGCTGCTGCGCAACGGAATGTCAAGTCTCAGATGGATGCGCAGGACAAATCTATTGCTGAGGAACAGCTGATTCTTGGGAAACCGATGGGAGAGAATGCTGCTCGACGGGATGCATATACCAAAGATCTGGAGCAGAAAGGCAATACTGACTTACAACGAGTTCAAAAAGAACGTGCAAGTATGACCCTTTGTGAAGAGGCCTTCTGACGACAGGTACCTATGATATTGGCGGTATGATCATGACGCGCGAACAAGTCGAAGCAATCGCACAGAAACATGTCAACGAAGTCCTCGCCGAGATAAACGAAAAAGTAGAGCGCGAGAAAGAAAGAATCGAGCAAGAACGTCAAGAAAGGGAAGCCCGCCAGCGCGAGAAAGAAGCCGAACGCCAAGCCGCAAGGGAAAAAGCCGCTGAAGAAAAAGCCGAGAAGGATAAACTGAAAGCGGAACAGAGAGAACATAAAGCGGAGGAAAAGAGATTGAAGGAGGAGGCCAAATTGGCGGAGAAGAAAAAGAAGGAAGATGCCAAGAATGCGCAGAAGGAATTGAAAGCGGTGACGAAGGAACAACTTGCTGCGGGGGAGGGGATAGTGCAGTATGATGCGGAGAAGGACAGTGAGGCGGCTTTGGCGCATAGGAGGGAGGAAAAGGCCAAGGAGCGGGATTTGAACGAGGCCACGAATGATCAGGTTCATGCGGTAGATGACGTGATGCAGTATGATGCAGAAAAAGATGTAGTGGCAGCCATCAAGGAAAGTCAAGACAGAGAGCGATCTGAGAAAGCTGTCTCAGAGGCGTCTATGGATCAAGCTCATGCTGTGGGAGGAGTAATGCAACACGACAACGAAAAGGATCAAGAAGACTTCCGCAAGTTGGTGGATGGGCGAGTCCAGGAAAATCGAATGCTTGATTCAGCACGGGCAGAACAAGCTCAAGCAGCTGAAGTTGCTTTACACCCTGATACGGCATTAGATGACGATCCAAGCAAAGGTGGAAGAATCAAGTCATGGTTCAAGGGAAAGATCGGAAGGAGATTAAGCCGTGCACACGAAACTGGACCACCTCCAGCAACCGCAGCGGCAACAACTACTTCCCCTCCCCCAAAGACTTCGACTTCGACTACATCGGCCGCAAAAGACGAGGACGATCTCTATGGAGAACAACTCCCCATGGCAAGTAACTGGCGTTCAATCGAAACTTCCGAACCAACCACCTCCACAACGAAACCACGCGATGATTCCCTCCGAAAGGTAGCTCTCGCTCAACCCGACTCCCCACCCTTTCTCCCAAAAGTCAGCACTTCCATCCCCTCGGCAATCCCACAGCACTCCGAAGACGAACCACATGAAATCAACGATCTCTCAGCATACAAAGCAGGCAACTACGATGATCCGGAGTACACCAGCGCAGACGAGGAATTCGATGATGCAGAAGAGGAGTTCGATGAACCTTCTTCCACGGGTGGTGCTGAGAAGTTGGATGTTGCGGAACCCGAGATGGAGAGGAAGGTCAGTGGGGAACGTGCTTCGCGGTTCAAGGAGGAGTTTTAGGTTGCTGTTTTATGTCTTGCTTGGTTTCGGTTGTGGTTGTGGTAGGTATATTGGAAGGTATGTGTTAGTGTGGATTGTTTGTAGTGTACTTAATATAGATGGATTAATTGATGTATATTAGTCTGCTAGTATTACTGTACATGATTCGTTTTTCTTGATTTCGTTGTTTTGAGTGGAGTAGATTGCTTTGCTGGGTATCGTTTGCATTGCGATATTCTTGTAACGCAATCTGAGTGAATCGTAATGTTGAGATGAACCGAATATCATACACAGCCCGCCATGGGAGTGTGTCACATTGTTGATAGCCGTGATGACTTCGTGTTGTTCGAATGCCATACGAGATCTCGCTTTCTTTTCATCTTCCGTCGACTTCTGACACCGAATAACATGCCACTCTACTCTCGCTCCCCTCGGTAGTCCGTCAACCACCACAATAGCCAACGAAGGCACAACTTCAAATGCAGATCTCCACGTCTCCGCCACAAGAGGTACATCATTCTCATCAACGATATACGCCACAGCACACTCAATCCCACTCATAGGATCAACATTCACCGCCCTCACAACCCGAAAAATATGCTGCAACGATAGCACAGCTTCCATCGCCGTCGACCTCGGTAACGGAAACTCCATCACTGCAGGGACAAGTCCAATCTGACCCGCCAAATATGTTGAAGTGTCATACTACAATTGAGTTGAATTAGGCCAGGGGAGTACAGAGATTGATTGAGAATATGGGCCGATATTCGCGGGCGCCCAGTAACTTCGAGATTGGACGTGCAGACCAGTTCGGGGTCGCGAACTTATAATTGCGGAGAGACGGACTTTTTCGGAAATTGTGGTTGAAATTGTAACGCGAGAGGGCGGTAAGGCCAAGGGAAAGTATGTTGAGTAGATGGGATTCACAAGAGTGAAATCCGACATGTCTTGTAATAGGAGAGTGATGGTGATGATATTTTGAAAGGCCAGATTTTGTTGCTGGAGGAGGGCTACTATTAAGAAGGCTAAAGGTAGTTTACTTGTGAGGGTGTCGAAGCAGTATAACATACTCTCTCGTACTGAAAATGTTGCAGGCGGCGCTATGGTGTCCGTTGCAAATACACCGTCTCCTATCTGCACAATTCTGGGTTTTGTTTCGACGGCAATATGAGTTGATTCAGGCGCCATGAATTCCACATTCTGAACCCTGGGAACCTTGATAATCGCATCATGAATTGCTTGAAACTCGCTTTCGAGGATCGCCGGGGCTTGTAAGCAGAGAGCGCTGGAGTTAGGCCTGACTTCCGTATGAGCTGTTAGCCGCAGATATGCTACATCTCCAGACGAATGGTCTACTATTTCGGAAGACTCTCTACAATTAATGACTTCATGGCTAGGACATACATTCTGATTCTTTTTGTCCATAACGGACAATCAATGACAAAGGTTTCGTATTCTCCGCCTTCACCGCACACGTGGATATCAAATCTCTCATTCTGAAGTCAGCATCAATGAAAAATCCGAAACTAACCAATCTTAGCAAAGTCGGCTGTAATTCTCCAAGCGTCTTTCCTAAATGAATGCTTTTCAATCCTTGTATTAACTTACGATGCAGGATATAATACCAATAGCGGCAACTTTTATGAACACGGCCGTAAGTCCCGCATCAATCATTTCGCCTAATAGCTCCTTTTGATCTCTCTGCCAGAGATATGCCAAACAAGTCAGCCCCAATCGTCCGCAAACATTCTCCACTCTTGCTCTTTGATAATTCGACAAGATAGCGCCGACGGAAACTGCCTCAATCTCCGGCTGAGCAGCTTTGACCGTCTTCAGAAGGCGTAATAAATCTTCTGTTTCGTCATTCTTCGTCACAGTGTAGTTCAGCGCCTGATCAATGGACTCTCCGGTGATATAGTCTCTGTATAGTGGTATTGAGAGACACTCTGCCTGCAGATGAATAGCGTCGTGGCCGACGGTCTGATACATGAAACTGTCAAGCTCATCTTCGATTAGACACGACGCGAAAATCAGGTACCTGGAAGTGTGGGAGGCGGTCTCAGGTTTGCAAGGGCAACGATATCATGGCCATTTGCCACACAGTGCATGGCATTGAACCACGAGTCCTTGCCTCCACTGATCAAGGCAACGCATTTCATTGTCGTCAAAGGCGGCCCACTCGGTCAAACGTGAACCTCCAACTCTGTGCCTCCGTCGGCCGCCGATCTTTTTCTGTGCCGCAGCTCGTATTTTTGACGAGATTTTTGCCGCGAGCAATTCAAGCTTTATTCCGCTCGCCTGAGCCGCTGATCTGCATGAGCTTTGCCTCGCCGCTGCGCAGACGCCTCTTCGCACACATCAGCGTCCCACAGCTCCACGTCCCGAGACCAGCATCTTTCTCGCCTCTCTCATACTTGACACGCAACATGGCGACTTCCGCAAAGGCCAATCCACCTCGCGAGATCCTTCCCACGAACGTCATTCCAAGGCACTATAAACTTTCCCTTACACCCGACTTTTCTACTTTCAAGTTTGCCGGGAGTGTCAAAGTCGACTTGGAAGTTGCAGAGTCGACAAAGTCGATTGTGTTGAATGCGGTGGACTTGCAATTGCATTCCGCGACGGTGACGAGTGCGGGCAAGGAGCTTAAGAGTACGAAGATCGAGGTGGATGAGGAGAAACAGACTGCCACGTTGGAGTTTGAGAACGAGCTGAAGGTCGCAACGAATGCGACAACACTGGATATTCAGTTTACTGGAGAGCTGAATGACAAGATGGCCGGGTTCTACAGGTCCTCGTACATTGACAAGAAGACAGGCGAGAAGAAATGGCTTGCAACGACGCAGATGGGTATTCGTTCCCTCGCTATAGCGAACTGACAGTGCAGAACCTACGGATGCACGTCGCTCGTTTCCTTGCTGGGTATTTCCCTAGAAAGAAGCTGGCAGTGCTAATGACAGGATGAACCAGCTGTCAAGGCAACCTTTGAAGTCGAGATTACCGCAGACAAGAATCTTACCGTCTTGAGCAACATGGACGTAAACAAGGAGACCGAATCAGACGGAAAGAAAGTCACTCTATTCAATCCTACTCCCAAGATGTCTACCTATGTATGTTGCCCCTATGTTTTGTTACTGAGAAAAGTTACTTGCATTCATTGTTGGTGATCTTGGTTACATTGAGACGAAGACTGCTGCCGGTGTTCCTGTTCGTGTCTATGCTCCTACGGGGATGGAAAAAGATGGCCAATTTTCTCTCGATCTCGCAGCCAAGACTCTCGACTTCTTCGGCAAGGAATTCGGCTCCCCCTATCCTCTCCCCAAAATGGACATGGTATTTCCACATTCACACATATAACTTACAAAAGGTCGCCATTCCAGATTTCTCAGCCGGAGCAATGGAGGTATCCGCCGTCTAGAAACGCAGGTTAAAAGTAGAATTGGGGATTAGTTACATATCGCATTGTGGATTTACTCTTCGATCCGGAGACTTCAGGCGCGGCAACAAAACAACGAGTTGCAGAAGTGGTCCAACATGAACTGGCTCATCAATGGTTTGGAAATCTGGTTACGATGGATTGGTGGGAGGGTCTTTGGCTCAATGAGGGGTTTGCAACTTGGATGTCCTGGTATTCGTGTGACCGCTTTTTCCCTGAATGGAAAGTATGGGAAGCCTACGTTACTGTATTTCATGCCTTCTTGAATTTGCTGATACCAGGATAACTTGCAATCTGCATTGAGATTGGATGGATTGAGATCGAGTCATCCAATTGAAGTACCTGTCAAAAAGGCCGATGAAATCAACCAAATGTACCCTCTCCTTCATTATATTCATTAACAATAGTTTCGACGCAATTTCCTACTCCAAGGGTTCTTGTGTATCTCTTCTCCGGGTATATTGAATTGACCATAGGTAATCCGAATGATTTCCAAGTACCTCGGAGAAGATGTCTTTATGGCTGGAATCCGTCGTTACATCAAAAAACATTCCTACGGCAACACAGAAACAGAGGATCTCTGGTCCGCCCTCTCCGAAGAATCCGGCAAAGATATCTCCCACCTAGCCTCAATCTGGACCAAAAAAGTCGGCTACCCAGTCCTTACAGTCACCGAACCCAGTCCCGGCAAAGTCCACATCAAACAGAACCGATTCCTCACTACCGGGGACGTTAAACCCGAAGAAGACGAGACGTTGTACTGGATTCTGCTCGCTTTAAAGACACTGAATAAGAATGGCAAGCCAGTCATCAACGAGGAGTTGACTACCACGGACAGGGAGACTACCATTGATGTTCCCGAGGATGGCGTTTATAAATTGAATGCGGGATGTTCGGGGATTTATCGCGTTGCGTATACGCCTGAGCGATTGGAGAAATTGGGAGCATTGCCTAGAACACATCCTGGATTCCTTAGTATTGAGGATAGGGCAGGTCTTGTAGCTGATACCGCTGCTCTTTGCTCTTCTGGGTATACCAAGACGACCGGCCTCCTCAATCTCGTCTCAGGATGGAAAGACGAGTCTGAATATGTGTAAGTCCCTGATCCCGCAGTTTGACCACCTTCTTGGTTGTCCTCTGTACAGGAAGTAATGTGTAGTGTGTGGGACGAGATCTCTGCGAGATTGGCTGCTTTGAGGATGGCCTGGATTTTCGAACCCAAGGACGTTAGAGATGCATTAACAAGTCTTACACGAGAACTCGCAGCTCCAAAAGCCAAAAGTCTAGGATGGACATTCAAATCCGAAGACGACCACATTCAACGACAATTCAAATCTGTACCTCCCATTCTACTCTGCATCCCTAATATCTAGTCAATGTTCGCGATGGCCGGTCTAGCCGATGATCAAGAGTTAGTCCCCCTTAGATGTTCACAGGGTAACGATATAGGATTGTGAAAGCTGCGATGGAGATGTATTCGAAATGGGTGAAGGGTGATAAATCGGCTATCCATCCTGATTTGCGATCTGCTGTATTTGGCATTGCTATTAAGAATGGTGGTCAACATGAGGTATGGACCTTTTAGCGAGAGATGGCTGATGTGTAGTGGGAGGCGTTGTATAAGTTGGCTACGGATCAGACTGTCTCGCCGGATGAACGTAATACGGCACTTAGAAATATTGGACGTACCACGAATCCGGAGTTGATTAAACGCACTCTTAATGTTGCTCTTAACGAAGTTAAGGAACAAGATATCTATCTCCCGTTCCAAGGGTATCATCTCTCCTCCATCGGCTTTTGTATCCCGTTTCCTCTCCAATCCCCTTTATTTCTCGTCCTTAGCATTGTTGACGTTAGACTCCGTACCCATCCAGAAGGTATTCGCGCACTTTGGTCCTTTGCGAAAGATAACTGGGACACTTTGGTCAAGAAACTTCCGCCCGGTCTCTCTATGCTCGGCACCGTAGTCCAACTCGTAACCAACTCTTTCACTTCCAAGGAAGCGGTCAACGAGATTGAGCAGTTCTACAAGGACAAGAGCACCAAGGGATTCGATCAAGGTCTTGCGCAAAGTTTGGACAACGTTCGTGCCAAGGCAAATTGGATCGAGAGAGATGCGCAGGATGTTAGATCCTGGCTTTCTGAGCGGGGATTTCTTAAGGGGAAGCTCTAGATCATCAAACATTTTTAAGAGATCAAGATGAGATTAAGATGGTAGATGAAAATTGGGAAGATGAAGATTGATCAGATGTCTTGAAAGACTAGAATCTTACTCGCTGATTTAGCTGATAATACATCATTTCCCTGACTTCGTTGCTCCGCTGGGATTTCTTGTTAGAGGGTGCTTCGTTTTTATTAGGTTATACTTCTACGATGCTATGGTATATTGCCTTCACTTCAGTGGGTATCTCCGATTCGACAACTTTAACCCTTTCAACCTTTGAACTCCGTTTGATCACACCAACGACACTTTTCCAGTACCATCTTGCTTCTTTATCCGCTACCAAAGTCCATACATCACCATCTCGTCCTGCTCTGGCTGTTCGTCCTGCTCGGTGGATATATATCCTTGACGTGGGAGGAGAATCGTAACTTATCACATGTTGGATCCCTTTGATATCCATTCCCCGTGATAATAGATCCGTTGTGATTATTCTATGGTCAGTTGTGTAATAACAAGGAGGAGGGTACATGTTGAGTCTCCCGGAAGTGAATGCTGTGAGAAGTTTCTTTCGTCTCTGGAGAGGAACTTCCGAGGAAATGACTTCTGTCGATACTTCACTCTCGCGGCTTTTATAAAATTGTGTGAAGAAATGGTTTAGTCGTGTAGCTGTTTCAGTCGAATGCGTGAATATTAAGGTATGCTCCTGGAGCCGATATTTGTCGAGTAGATAGAGAAGACATAAAGGTTTATCGTCAGTTACACTGACGGCGTATTCACGTAGTGTCGTTGGCACTGAGAACACAGCATCATCGCCTTTCTCCTCCCCAGTCTGCTCCACCTTACCAGCCTGTACTGAAACAATCTCAGGGTCTTTAATTCCCAGAGCCGTGAGTTTTCCCACATCATAAGACAAAGTTGCTGAAAAAATCAGTTTTCTGACATCCTTCCTCACGGACCGGACAGAGTCACCAAACAATGCATCAACATGTCGTTGTCCAATGATAGGTAATTCATCTGTGCTTTCCAACAGTGCCTTTATATCGACTTCCGTTTGCAGGACTTTGGGTGTAGAGATTTCCTTCATTGCCAGTTCTGTCCAGTTTTGAAAGGATTGATGGAGAAGCCGATCGGCTTCGTCGAGGACGAGGTACTGTAGATGTTGCAATGTAAAACCTGGAGTATGAAGGATATGTTCTGCGAGTCTGCCCGGTGTAGTGATCAGGATATCAATCAACATATTACCTCCTAAACTCACGGGCCTATTTTCAATACAGGTTTCCAAGGATGTGTACCCCCGTCGAACCAACTTCTCCTGTTCCTCGGCAAAGTTACGCTGTCCCTGAGCCGATTCCACCTACTCTCAGCGACTTCAATTGGAGACTCGATACCTTTAGTCCCGTCTTCCTGACACACATATCAAATACCTCTCGCACTTGTTGGACCAATTCCCTTGTTGGCACAATCACTACACATCCCAACGCGGTATACAATCGACTTGACAACCTCTACGCTCAGCGCCTTGCGTGAATAATCTGAACCTCAGTAATGGGCACCGCATATGCCAATGTCTTGCCACTTCCTGTCGGTGCATTGACACATAAGTCTCCGCCTGCACCATTCCGTATCTTGGGAATCACTTCAAGTTGGACTTCTGTCGGCAGGGTCAGGCCCTTGCGTTCTAGGTTTGCGCCTAACTGGGAAGACAACGAGAATTGAAAGGACGAAATCGAACTGTGGCCATTGAGTGAATTCTCACCGTCCTTCAGGCCAGGATCATGGCCTGCTTTTTCTTCAACAAGGGTCATTGATGGTGGTGATGCACGGGCCCGCCGATCCGAGCAGTCATTTTCAACAGAAAAATCTCAAAAATCGGGCATCTCTATTTACCATGCGCCCTCGACTGCATTCTTCGAGCAAAGATGTGTGATACTAGCTGTACCAATGTTTTCCCGCTCGAGATACCATGGAAACCGTGGCCATCCTCGAGGACCCTCGTCCACTTCAAATTCACTTCACGTGTTATTAGCTGTCTTCACAGGCTCACAGCCTACCCGTACATGTGTGAAACGTCTAGTGTGATGGAAGGCGTGGAATCGATATCAAATCCTTGTATCACAGTGTTGGGCCAAGGGTATAAATGGACGGAAGTCCTAACAGATAACTATCGTCTTAGACATCACCTCCCGTTCACTACAGGATGACTCTTCAAACGGTTCCCCATAATGCGTTGGACATCCTTCCAGTCCCGACAAACAGCGTCTTCTGCAAAGCCTGCTGCACTATCCACACCCTCCGCGCACAACTTTGCCCAGCCAAAGTCCTTGATATCTGCCCAACTCACAAAACAGTCCTCATTCCTCACGAGAAATCCCTCTACCCCGGCTCGCATCTAACGGACGCCGACACCGAATGTTCAAGTTGTATTTACGGATCTGAGAAGAAACTCAACCGCGCTCTTACACGTTCCAACTCACGAGCCCTGCGTCCGTCTTTGACTCACAAAGACCTCATCTTCTGTGTTTATTGTTGGGCTCCTGCGACCAAGAAATGCGACCATCTCTCGAGTTGTCGGGAACATTCTTGTCTTTATATTCGCAGTCAGATCGATATCAATGCGAAGTGGTGGCTACGACCGAGCGATTTTGCTTGTCACCTTTGTCCGCCAGGAGCGGTCATGAAAAGGAAAGCAGAGGACTGGTCAAAAGAAAAGTCCAAACCACCTTCTCCAGGGTATTTCAGTGAGGAATGGGTGGTTTGGCAGGATGTTATCATGGAACAGATTCAGAAGTCGAATCCCGGTGCATTTCAAAGTTGGGAAGCGAGGAATGAATATGTTTCATGGATGAACCAATTGGGACCTAGTACCATGCTGTACCTCAGATATCTGTCATATGAGGGAACGTATCCGGTTACGATTATCTATGCTGAGACCGGAACTATGCCTCGAACGATTCAATATCCTCTCCCACCTCCCCCGGCTCGTATGGAGCCTCCTCCTCCCTACCCTCATTCGGCACAGCCAACTCAGACAACTTTTCAACTTTCTCCATTGTCGACAAGTTTACCTGGCTCTTACCCATCAACTTCAGATACTTCAGGAAGTTCGACATATTTATCTGGTTCAACTGTAACTTCGGTTTCGTCTGTTCCGTCTTCCGCTGCGTCGACCCCCATGCCACAATTTGTGCGACCTGTGACATTGATCGGAAACCATGCACCCTCATCCTCTTACGGCGAACAATCCCAGGAAATTCGATCCTTTGCGGCTCCCCGTCCGTCTCAAATCCATTCGTTGCATTCTCAATCTCACAGTCGTCAATTATCTCAAGTTCGGTCTCCATTGATTCAAACAACTCATGCTGCTCCTTCTCATCAATCTTGGAACTCCCAATCGGCATCGTCACAGTTTTTTCGGGACCAACACCAAAATGCGATTACGCAACAGCACTTACAGCAACAACTACAGCAGCAGCAGCAGGAGCAGCAGCATCACGCAGCTCACCAAAGCTACAGCGCTCCGGCCGCGATGTCTCAACTGCAACAGGGTTTGGCTCAGATGACTATTTCGAGTCAGAACGGTCCTCGGGCTATCCCGTCACCATTCCCTTCCGCACCGGTCGTTCCTATGCAGTTACCCGTAAACCCACCCCTTGGATTCCATCAGAAGCGAGCCAGTATCATGTCGGAAGGTCCTACGACTCGTCCCCCTCCTGTGGTTCCTCCTCAGCCTCCTGTCATACCATATCAAATACCTGGAAGTGAGCCCCCATCAAGACGAGTCTCTTTCGCAAATCACGTCCAACACCAAGCTGGCTCATCTCAATACCAAATCCCTCTGAGCCCAGCGTCATCCTTGGCACAGCCGCAAACTCAGTTGTCTATGAGTCCACCCGCACCTATGAATGCCGCTCGACCCATCGATTATCCATTCGCCCCTTATGTTCCTGGACCTCAACCGGGCCAAACAGCAGCACCAGGTTCTTCAAGTAATGCAATGTTGCAGTACCTGGCACAACTTCGTGGCGCCCGTTTACCTCCTCACCATGGGTCCACTCCCAATACTCTGCCGGAGACCTATCCCCCTGGTCGACCGGCTGATGACGACTGGGAGACTATGAGTAATTTCAGTACGGAGTCTCGTGCTACTGCGGGTTTGAGTTACCAGGGACAGCCTCAGACGAACCCGATGTACGCAGCTTTTCAGGCTGCTCATGCTCAAGGTCATGTGCCGTCTGGTAGTACAGCACATACGGCGAGGTCGTTTTACAATCCTCATGCGAGGATGTGATAGTGTTGCAGCGAGTTTGTGTTTTCTCTTTTCATGGACGTTGTTTCAGTCAATGTGTTTCATCAGATGTAGAATTTCAATTTGTATGGGGCTGGGATTAGGAAATCGGGAGGGTAGAAAATGAGAGGGTAGCAGGTTCTGGCTTTAGACTTTCTTTGTTACAAGTCGCTTAATGCATATTTATCATAAACCTACAAACTTCCCCCTGATGTTTGTGCGGAGAAGTGCTTCGTCTGAGATCGGCAGGGGCTGTGGCTGTCATTGGCTGACACATAATCCCGGGTTTGGGTGGCGGCTTTATTCGCGAAATTATTTTGATTGATGAAGATCGTCAAAAGTTTTCTCACCTGCAAACAGGCACCAAAACCACGCATGGAATCACAAGAACGGGCCTCTCGGAAACGAAAGCCAGTCACCACGGTAGATCTGCGCTCCACGGATGACGAAGATGACAGCGATTTTGAGCTAGGTCTCCTTGACGACGAATTGTCGAGCGACGAGGACGAAAGCGCTGAAAATGAAAGCGATGCTAGCGACGAGGAAGAAGTCAATGGAGAGGACAGAGAGAAGGACTTTGTAGCAAATGGCAATTCCAACGGTGTTGGAGGATCAGAATCGGAGACTTTATTGTCCGACGAGGAGTCGGAATTTTATTCCTCGGACGATGATGTTGTTCTTGATGCCGACGGCAATCCACGCAAGCTTCTTCCCGAAATCGAACCTGGCTATGATTCAGACTCCTCGGCATATTCCGAAGTGAATACGATTGGAAATATCGACATGGCGAAGTACTATCCTGAATCAATGCCTCATATTGGATACGATATCAATGGACAGCGAATTATGCGACCGGCGACGGGAGCGGCTTTAGATCAGTTACTCGACAGTATCGATATACCTAAAGGATGGACTGGAGTTATTGACAAAGAAACCGGTCTACCTAAGAATCTGACACAAGATGAATTGGAAATTATCAAGAGAATACGGAAAGAAGAACTCCCTAATGATCAAATTGATATCTATGATGTATCCCTCCTACTCCTCTCCTGTTTTTGCAGATTCTTATAATTAGGCCTACCGAATCCCTACAGAAGATCCCTTCCCACTGTCCTCGGCACCAGAACCCAAACGCCGGTTCCTTCCCTCCAAACACGAAGCTATCCGCATAATGAAAATCGTTCGCGCGATAAGGCAAGGAAAAATCGTCAAGAAGCCTCCTCCCAAATCCAAAGCCCTCACAGCCTCCTACGACATCTGGTCCTCTGACCCGCCCATGCAATCTGACGTCAAACATCCTGGAACACAACATATTCCTGCCCCGAAACTTAAACTCCCCGAACATGACGAAAGCTATAATCCTCCCGCAGAATACTTGCCAACAGAGGATGAGATCAAGGAGTGGGAGGAGCTGGATCCCGAAGATAGGGAGAAGAACTATCTCGCGAAGAAGTATCCTAGTTTACGGATGGTGCCTGCTTGGGGGGAGCTTATTAAGGAGAGGTTTGAACGATGTTTGGATCTGTATCTCGCGCCGCGAGTTCAGAAACAGAGACTCAACATTGATCCGGATAGTCTAATACCGAAGTTACCTTCTCCGAAGGATCTACGGCCGTTTCCGAATAAAATCGGTGTGGTGTATGAAGGCCATACGGAGAGAATCAGAGCGTGTAGTATTGATCCAAGTGGAATGTGGGTTGCTACGGGGAGTGATGACGGGACTGTACGGATCTGGGAGATCAGAACCGGTCGTGAGGTGTGGAAATGGAAATATCCATCTCATGGAGGCGACGAAGTTGTCTATTCGATGGCTTGGAATCCTGTGAAAGATGTTGGTGTACTGGCGGTGGCGGTGGGAGATACAGTCTATCTTATTGTTCCACCAGTGTGGAATGAAGGAAAACAAGAAGGAACGAAGGAAACGTGTGAAAAAGGATTCCATGCCGAGGGGGCTAATCGAAATGATACTTCTGGTATTAAATGGTCTCGTGGGAAGGACGATGAGGTTGTCCTCATTGTTAAGACGCAGAACACAATACGGCAGCTGATATGGCATCGACGAGGTGATTATTTCGCGACTGTTTCCCCACAAGGTACCTTTCATAGGTTGACAAGACTAACAATTTCAGGAACGAGTGGCAAGTCTGTATTAATACACCAATTATCTCGACATCAAACTCAATCCCCCTTCTCTCGCACGAAAGGGTCCTCAATCCAAGCGCTTGCATTTCACCCTATCCAACCACATATCTTCGTTGCATCCCGAACAACCGTCACCCACTACTCTCTCACGCCCCCTCAACTAATCCGCAAACTTCGTCCCGGAGTCAAATATATCTCCTCTCTCGATGTTCATCCACTAGGCGACCATCTCATCATTGGCAGCTATGATAAGCGAGTCGCATGGTTTGATTTAGACCTCAGCGATCGTCCTTATAAGACTCTGCGATACCATGAGCGAGCTGTTCGGGATGTTGCGTTCCACAAAGGTGGTATTAAATTATTCGCGAGTGCGGGCGATGAGGGCGTTGTACAAGTATTTTGGGCGGATGTTGGATCTGAGTCATCTATAGATGTG
>Ga0302325_10015113_pt1 | contig 16415 bp, 13 predicted proteins | sample Palsa_T0_2_FD_201948 | JGI IMG/M metagenome (GOLD analysis project Ga0302325, IMG submission 201948) | Peat permafrost microbial communities from Stordalen Mire near Abisko, Sweden - Palsa_T0_2 | ecosystem: Environmental > Terrestrial > Soil > Palsa > Peat permafrost | place: Sweden: Abisko... | reverse complement strand
GTGTGCGGCGTTAACGGGGCGGTGCGGCGGAAAACGCGTATGAAAATCCTGCTGGCCGCCGACGCCGGGGTCGCCGACGAGGCCATCGCCGCCTCGGTGCAGACCAGCGGCTCGACTATTTACCGCACCAAGAAGCGCTTTGTGGAGCTGAGCCTGGAGGCTGCCCTCAGTGAAGAGCCGCGTCCAGGCGCGGCTCGCAAACTGAGCGGCAAGCAGGAGGTGCAACTGGTGGCGCTGGCCTGTTCTGATCCACCGCAGGGATGCGCCCGGTGGACTTTGAAGCTTCTGGCCAACGCCCTGGTCGAAGTGATCGAACACCCGAGCGTCTCTCGCGAGACCATCCGCTGCCGGTTGGACGACAACGATCTGAAGCCCTGGCAACAGAAGATGTGGTGCATCGCCAAAATCGATGGCGAATACATAGCCCGTATGGAGGATCTGCTCGATCTCTATTGCCGAGCCGCATGACCCCAAGCGACCGGTGGTCTGCTTTGACGAAAGTCCGATCCAGCTCATCGGCGAGGTGCGCGTGCCCATCACGCCGAAACCCGGAAAGCGATACCGCTATGACTCCGAGTACAAGCGCAACGGCACGGCCAACCTCTTTGTCATGGTTGACGCCAACCGGTCGTGGCGCAGGGTCAAGGCCACCGATCGGCGCGCCAACGAGGACTTCGCCGTCTGCATGCGCGACCTGGTCGACGTGGACTACCCCGATGCCGACAAGGTCCGCGTCGTGATGGATAACCTATCAACCCACACCGCCTCAGCTATCTATCAGACCTTCCCCGCCGCCGAAGCGCGTCGGATCTTGCGACGCCTCGAGTTCCACTACACGCCCAAGCATGCGAGTTGGCTCAACATGGCTGAGATCGAGATCGGCGTCATGCGTCGACAGTGTCTTGACCGCCGGATCGATAATCGCGATCTGCTCGAAACTGAGGTCCGGGCCTGGGAGCGCCGCCGAACCGAAAGTGGCGCCCAAATCCGCTGGATGTTCTCCACCGATCAAGCCCGAGTGAAGATGGCCAAATCCTATCCCACGCCCTCGCTCAACGAGTCATAATCACTGCGACGGCACACTAGGCGTAGATGGTGGTCTTCATCGTCCGGTGTTCCATTGGGCTCGCCACGCTGCGAACTCGGTTGGCCGTATCTGATAGCGGGCGAAGTTGCCCTCGTGCAGGCTGAGCAACTCGGTCTCGGCGACTTCGACGAATTTCTCCTGGTCGGCCACAGGGACCAAGGCGCGGGCTTTTTCACGTACATAGGCGCTCGCGGCCTTGCGGTCGCGGGCTCCGCGCAGGACGTCGCCCACTGTCTCGCGCAGCAGATCGCGGTAGCGCAGCCGAAAGGGATCGGGTTCGCCGAGCGATTGACGTATCGCGGCATAGCGAGCGGCGGAACGTGCATAGGCCCAGAGGAACACATCCTTGAGCAACTCGACGCGGCTGAGTTCGTAAACGCCTAGGGTGGCCTGACCGTAGAGATTGCTCGGGACGTCGATGAAAGACAGTGGAGCCAGATTGGCCTTGATCATCGGAATGTTGGCGGCCAGTCGCGAAACGCGTTTGTTCACGTCGTCGAACGGCTGAAGGTAGGGAAGTTGGACCATGACGAAGAAGGCCTGCTCGAACGGGTCCTCGATCGCCGCCGCCGTCGCCAGAAGCTGATCGAAACACTCCTCGATCAGTCCCGGAATTTCGAGCGGATGGAACACCGACTGTTCGATGCCGACAGGAATGTGACGCAGTCGACCGACGGCGCTCGGATCATGCAGCAGATTGTTCGCCAGCAGCGCGTGCAGATTGAGGATGGTGTAGCGATTGAACCCGATGTCGTCGGCGGAGGCGACCAGAAACTCGATGGCGTCCTTGTGGTTCAGGATCATCTGCGCTTCACGCTTCCCGCGCCCTTCGGCTTCCTGTCCGAAGTCGAGCAGTCGGCGTGTATCGAGGAGTGAATAGGTGTTCCCCTCGAGCCGACTGGAGTTCCAGGCAAGATCGATCAGCAAGCGACTGAGAATCTGCCTGGCGTAGGTCCCTGCGGGCGCTGTTCCCGTCTGCACCTTGCCGAGCGTGCGTAGCTGCTCCCGCTCGGCCGCGCTAAGGTAGAACGACACGTTCGGTCGATAGCTGTCGAGGAAACCGCGGTCATAGCCGACCGGACGGCGCCCCTCGACCGGTTGGCGAACGTAGGCTCGCACCGCCTGTCCCCCTGGGGATAGCGGGACGATCTGAGCCAAGTCGGCTTCCGCCGACGCAACGGCGCCGTCCTGGCTGCGGATGACATAGCGGGCCGATCGACCTTCACCTTCGATCCTCAACCGGCCAGCGTTCACAAGCGCGCGAAGGCGGTACTGCAGAGTCCGACGCGCGCCTGGGCGTGCCAGGAGTCCTTCGATCTGGGCCGCTGAAGCTCCGTCGGGCTGGCCCGCGACGGCCGCTTCGATCGCGTTCAGGTCGGTTTCGGGGATAGGGCGCGCCACGACGATTCCTTAGTTGCGCGAAAGCTAAACCGCGCAACTAAGCGGGTAAATGCGCAACTATCTAACAATCGCGCAACGTCAGCCGCTTTCGCGCAAATACGTCTCCTTCGCGCAACATGATCGTGCGCCAGTCCCCGATAGGCATAGCCTAGTGCGGCGCGACCTCTCATCCAGATCGTCGCGTTAGAGTGGGGTTCACTGGCGCGACGGCCTCCTGTTCCAGGTCGAGATCGAGATTCGCGTCGGTCACGGCCTCGCAAAGAGACCGTACTCCGCTATTCGCAGCAGGTCGGAGCGCCCGCGCCCAAGCTCGGCGCCGCGCAGGCAGGCCGTTTGCGCGCAGCAGGCCTTCAGTCATCAGGTGAGGCTGCAGCACCAGATCCGCGTCCGACAGTGCTCGCTCCAGATGGATGAAGATGCGCAGGCCGCCGAGATCGATGTCGCCCCAATGATAGGTCGGGGCCGCCGCGAGTCGCGCCGCATGCACGATGCCTTTGAGCGTCGGGCGTGATGGAAAGCCGCCGCTGAAGACGACGGCTCCCGCGAGATCCTGGTTCACTTCCCGAATGTGGCGGATGAAGGAGGTGAAGTTCTCGACGATGAGCAAGTACATCGGAGCTCGTGCGAAAGTCAGGCGGGGCGCCTGCTCCGGTGGTAGCCCGATGTAAGTCAACGCCGGCAGCTCAATTCCATCCAGCGCAAGCGGACCGCTGATCAAGAAGGGCTGCGGCAATCGGGTAACCCCGAAGGCCCCGATGATTTCTTCCGGGGTCTGCATCTCGACGGATACGGCGTCCGGAGCCAGTCGCTGGGCGAGGATTGCAACTGCGCGTGCGACTCCTTCGAGTGCCTTGCTGTCCCCGACCACGGCGCGTGAGAAACTTCTGAAGTCGGATTGAGTCGGGTCGTTGGCGTTGAGGCGTGCAACCAGGGCCTCTGCAAGGTCGACAGCCATGTTCAGGCGTAGGGCCTCCCCAGGGCCCAGCCCCAGAGCGCTGACATTGCGGGACCAGGCCGCCCTGACCTGCTCCAGAAACTCGGCCAGCGCGGGGGCTGTCGAGCCGCGCTGGCCGAGTTGGGCCAGAGCCTGATCCGCTTTCTTAGTGGCCGGCATGCGGCCGAGATGTCGATATACGGCTCCTGGCGCTGCCAAGCGGATGTTTTCGACGTGATCAGCGCCGCCGGTGCGGCGTCGCCGAATGATGACGCCTCCCGCTCGTTCTACGACGGCGAGTTCCGCGAGACATGCGTCGAGGTCCACCACAGAGGCGAATCCATCGATATCCAACGAGGCGAGGAGATGTCCGGCTTGAGGATTGGCTTCGTGGCGGTCGAGGAGATCGCCAAGCAATGCCCGAGCATCGGCGAATCGGCGACGGGTCACTCCGCCGCTGCCTCGATCTGCTCCGAGCCGAGCCTCGTCCGCAAGTCTTCGTCCGTCAGATAGTGGGGATTGGCGGCACGCATGGCGGCCCGAGCATGGGGCTTGATGTAGGTAGTCTCGGCGATCACCTGATCGCCATAGCGATGGATGTCGATAATGCTGTCGAGGTTTTCCAGGACGGCGGGGCGTTTTTCGCTCGGGGCGGCGATGAGAACCTGCAGCCCGATATCGGCATAAAAGTCCAGAAGCGTTCTCTGGTTCTGACCGTCCAGCTTACTGAAGGCTTCGTCGAACACCGCGAGACCCATACCTTGGCTCTCGGGACCGTTCGGGCGTCTTACGCCATGGTAGAGGTTCGCCAGCGCTGCGCCGATGATGACGTAAAACGGGACCTGCCGTTCCGCGCCACTGGCGGTCCCCCGACGGGTCTCGAAGCTTGTCTCTCGACCCGTGGAAGTGTCCCGCATGCGCAGATCGAAGCTGTAGTAGTTCCGGTAGTCCTGAAAATCATCGAAGCGAAGGTTTTCATCCTCCATCAGGCGCTCAAGTTGTGCTAGCGCTGCGGCGTGCCGATCATCACGCGGCGCGCCGCGGCCGAAGAGTGACGCGAGCACGGTCTCGTCGTTCTCGCTTTCACGCGCCAACTGGTGCAGCGCCGCGAACTCCGGTCGCACGTGAGAACGCAGAGTGTACACCTCGCCATGCAGGGGGCGTGTGCGGAGCGCCTTGTTCAGCTCGTTGAGATCGCTCTCCAGACCACTGAAGCGACTATTGAGCGTATGGATGAAGTCCGTTCGGAACAGGCGACTGATCTGATCGGCAGCTTCATCAGCTTGCTTGCGGTAGCGGATGAGTTCGTTGCCTTCCAGCCCCGTTACATGCTCGTCGACCCAAGGCTTGATGTCGGCGAGGATGCGCATCTCCGGACCCGAAGGCGCGTCGGTGTTGAATGTGAGACGGTAGTGCGTGAGGTCGCTGCGAATCCCGATCTCGCAGGTGCGATACGCGGTCGCGAGTTCGTTCGCTTCACTGTCCATGTCCTGCGCGATGCGCCCAGGATTCGGCTTCGTGGTCTTACCCCGCAACGCGGCGTAGCACGCGCGTACCGGCCCAAAGAGCGCGAGGTTGCCCACCTGCTCGCGGAAACGGCGTCTCCGAGTGTTGAGCGAAAACCAGGATCCCGGCGCGCTTTCGCCCTGACCAAGCCGTCGGCGGGCTTCGGTGATTTGTGCGACAAGATCGGCGCGCACGTCGCGAAGGGTGTCGCGATCGGTTTGAAGCGATTTCAGCTGGGCGCTCGCGTCATCTAGCGACGCCTGGAGTTCAGGGTCGACGAAGCTCGCCACCTTCGCTTGGCGGCTGTGGATGTCAGCCAATCGGTCGTAGGTCCTGGAGACATCGGCGACCAGGACCCGGAGTTCATCCTGGGCTTCGGGCTGCGCAGCGAGCTCTTCAAGGAGCCTGCGGACGTCGTCCAGAAAGGCTGCATTGTCGCTATGGCGCTTGTGGATGGCGCTCTGGTCGGCCAACTCGCGTTTGAGTTCGCCCAGCATGAGGCCCGCAGCCGCTCGTCCGATCTTGTAATCCCGGGTGCGCCGCACCTCGACGACGATTCCGTCATTGTAAGTCCCATCGCGCATGATCGCACGGCCGCCGGACAGGAGCTCGGTCTGGTTTGCAGCCAATCGGACGTTGCCCAGCCGGAAAACGATGAACGCCATCGCTAGCGGATCGTCACTTCGCAGCGTCGAGGCTAGCGAGCCCGCCCGCGCGGCCGAATCCTCGGTCGCCAGCCGACGGGTGTTTACAATTCGACGGCCCAGGAACCGTTGCCGGTCGCGACTGAGCAACTCCACGGCGCGGACGGCCTCGGCCGGCTCGACCAGAATGGCTTCTCGGTCGCGGCCCAGCAAAATCTCCGCGGCGTCCCGCCACTCGTCTTCAGCCACATCAACCACTTCGCAGATTGCGCGGGGATGCATACCGTCACGCCGCAGGGCGTCCATGAACTCACGGGTCGCGGGCTCAAGAGTGATTCGTCCCTCTTGAGCGTATTTCAAGTTCTGCTGGACGCGTGCGAATTCCCGCTGAGCCTGGCCGCGGTGTTCAATGGCCTCGTCCCGGCGTTCCAGGAGGACCGAAAGCTTGGACGCCGCCGCGCCAGCGGCCCGGTCGAGGAGTTCGTCCATCATCTTGGCGTTGCGTGGCCAGTCCGGCGGCTGCAGACCGGCGCTCTGGGTCTCAATCGCCTCCAAGGCATGCAACAGCTCGCCCAGGCGATAGGGCTGCAGGCGGTCGCGGTGCTGAAGGAGAGTGACACCCCTCGCCGCAACACTGAACCTGGCGGACAGTCTGCGCAGGACATCTGATCGCTCGCGCTCCGCCTCCCGCGCTTCGAGCGCTAGCATAGCTTTCTGCCCGGCGAGGTCGGATGCCGCCAACTGGGCGTTCAGACTGTCGATTTGCGTTTTGGCGCGCGCGATCTCGGCGTCATAGTCGTCGATCTCTCTCTCAACCGACCGTAACGAGATCGTCTTGGTTCGCAGTTCGGAGAGGTTCGCAAACAGAGCGCCTCCGGCCTCGATCAGGTGGGCGAGACGTTCAACTCCGCGGGCTACGCTCTCCCGCAGCAGAAGGTCGTCGTATCGCGTCACCTGCGCCTGGAGGGCCTTCAAGGCGTTCAGCCGCTCCTCAAGTTCGCGGATGTCCTTTTGGATCTGGCGATAGCGCTGGATCGACTCCCGCAATTCGCCGATGTCGATGTCCTTCTTCTCCAGAAGATAGGTGCGGACGAACTGTTCGACGCGCCTGATATCCTCGAACGACAGCGCCAGCACGAACGCCCGCGCGAACCGCTCCGCCTCGACGGCGCGGCGATCGGTAAACAGTAGCCGCATGTACTCCCGGATGTGATTGCGCGGGGTATCGGATCTGAGGAACCGACCGCCGGCCTCTTTGCAGGCCCGCTCGAGACGATCACGGACGACCGTCCAGGGCGCCGAGCGGAAAGTGCCATCGGCAAGGGCCTCAACAAGAACTTCCGTCCCGGCCATCACGCCCTCGGCCACGTAGCGGCCGACGATCGAAATCCCCTCCCGTAGCGGAGCTTCAATGCATAGCCCGATTGTCACCGGTTTGCGCGCGCCGCTCGGGTCTTCGAAGGTGAGGGCGATATGGCTGATCGACTCGTTCCGCAGCGCCTCATGTTCATTGAGCTGCCCGAGACAATAGCCGCGAAGGTCCCGGTCAGAACGCCCGCCGCCTTCCCCTGCGGAGCGGTTGAAGCGAAACAGGTTTGCGGAGCCGCCCGTCAGCACAGTCTGAATCAGGTCGATCAGGGTGGACTTGCCGGATCGGTTGGGACCGAGGATGGCCCCGTTGCCCCCGACGTCGAGGTCGGCTCGCGTGAACAGATGCCATTGGACTAGCGCGATCCTGCGGAGACTCATCATGCGAAGGGCTCGGTTTTCCCTACCTGCGGATCTGCACCGATCGCGTCGTCGTCAGCGCCCGGCTCGTCATCCAGGTCAACGCCTTGTAGCAACTGTTCCAAATGGACGATGAAGTCATCGCCTGCGACGAGGGTGACGATGGGCCGGATCGACAGCTCCATGTCATCGTCTTCGACCGCCCCGAGCCGGACAATGGCCCGCCGCTCGATACTCTGCACCACATCGCGAAACTGAGGTGCCGGCATCGCGGCGCGCCTACCGCGCGAGACCACATCTTCATAGGCGGCGTAAGCCTCGTTGAGTGTCAGCAGGACAGAGCCCCCCTCCTCGATGTCGCCGTTGTGGATGCTCTCCTCCCAGAGGCGTCGCAGCACGAGGAGCACAAGGGTCTCGTCGATGCGCATGCGGGGCGCGCTGATCCTATCGAGGTCCGGCAAAAGGCCCGCCCAGCCCTCGCTCTCCCGCACCACAAGGCGGTATCCGGCCACGTCGAAGTAGTCGCGCAACAGGTTCACAGCGATCGGCCGATAGAGTGTGTCCAGGAGGCGCGCGGAGCCGTGGTCTTGCCGATGGATGAATTGGTCGCGCAACAATCGGGCGATCAGTTTCGTGATGCGCCCCATGAGCGCCGGGTCACGCTCTTCTAACTGGCGAAACTCAGAGAGCATGGTCGTCCACCACGGTCACATGATCGCCCTTGCGGCGGACAAGGAAGCCGCGAGACCTGACCCATAGATTGTCGACAAGGTCATCCGGAGCGTTACTGAATTCGAAGTGCTCCAGCAGCCGCCGGGTGAGCGTGTTCTCCGTTACGCCGGCGATCGCCGCCGGCACGGCCAAGCGCAGGGCCTGAAAAGACAGGAAGTCATCCAGGTCATTGATGCGAAGGTTGGCCGCCAAACTCACACCATCGGGTGGCACCTGCCGTTCGAGATAGCGAAGAACCTGCTGCGGCCTGACATTGAGTCTATTGAGGTGCGCGCGCTCCAACTCTCGTCGCAGGGCCCAGAGCGGATCATTCTCCCGCAGGAAGATTGGCGTACTCTCGATTGGGCCGCGTAGGGCGCGGCTCCGGCCGAGCAGTAGCGAAGACCAGGGGGCACGGATGGTTTCGAACGCACCGTCGATCTTGAGCGGCGTTCCGGAAACGAGAGCGCGATCCAGCTTCGCGATGATACCCTCGCTGCGGTGGAGGAACGCGCCCGCGCGGCGGCCGGCATAGCGGACTGTGTTGCGGAGGCGCGCTTCCAGGCGACTGCGGTGCTGTTGGATCCGCCCGAACGCGTCTTCGATGCGGTCAAACACACGGCGGATTTTCGACAGGTCATCGAAGACGAGTTCGCGCGCCAAGGAGATATCGGCGGCGAGCCGGGCCTCCAGATAGGCTTCCGCGAGGACCTGGATCTCGACGGAGGACTCTTCGAGTTCCTGGAGCGCTTTGAAGATTCGATGCCGAAATCGGTAGGGATGGGACGTCGTGGAAATCGCGGCGTAGTCCCGCAGGAGCACCTGCTCGACGAAGTCCTCGAAGTAGTGCCGCAACCGACGCTCAAGGCTGTCGCTGGCGAGCACGTCACGCTCGACGTCCCGCAGCGCGGACAAGACGCTGCGCAGATAGCGGCCGAACGTCGTGGCGTCGCGCGCGGACTTGTGCAGCCCCAGAGCGTTCTCCCGCGGCATGAGTCTGGCCGCTTCGACGGTCGTTTTGATCTCAATGACAAGACCGCCCAGTTCCTCTGAAAAACCTTCGCGCATCTGACAGAGAAACTCTATCAGCCGCATCGCGCCGGCGGGCATGTCGACCGTAGTCTTCAGGCCATAGCGGCTTTCCTCGATCCAGCCGGTATTCCTCAGGCGCGCGTAGATGTGGCGGACTCGCACCATGGCTTGCGAAGTCGCATCATCATCCGCGACTGCGGATCGGCGTCTGCGAAGTCGCCGCCCCTTCGCGGGGAGAATCTCGTCAAACTCGACAGGCGTTTCGTCGTCGCGCCAAAGGTCGGGGCGATCCGAGAGCATCTGGTAGATGACACCAAGAACCTCGGCCTGGGTCGGAAAAAGCATGTCCGACCGGATCCATGTCTCATAGATACGGATGAGCACCTCTTCGTAGAGGTACCGGTTCGCACCCGCGAACAGAGTGAAAATGTCCGAATGCAGCGCGCGAAACACAAAACCCCCTATCTAGACCATAGCCACTTCAACCGAGTGCGTGACTCAAAATCCGTTTCTGAAGGGTGTGTCGGTTCGACGCCGGCCGACCGCGCTCGCCTTCGTACCCATTCCACGCCGTCGTGCCAAAGGGCGCTTCGGCGCGACTCACGTGCCTTGAGGCTGCCATGTTTCGCTGGCCTCAGCGGTGCTATCTTCGGCGTGTCACCACGGAATTAGATCCATGTTGCGTACGATCGAGGTTGAAATCGACGCCGACGGTCAGGTTCACCCGCTGGGAGTCGCTGTGCGCTTGCCCGCCGGCCGGGCACTGTTGAAGCTGCTCACGCCGTCCATCGATGAGGCGGTCCATCTGGCGGAGCCGACGCTTACGGAAGACTGGCTTCGCCCCGAGGAGGACGAGGCGTGGGCGCATTTGCAGCCGGCCAAGGAGTCGATCTGCCGTTTCCATATTCGGATTTGACCGGCGACAACGTAGCGTAACTCTACGAACTGAAGACGAGCGGCGCCTTCACGCGACCCAACGGGAGAACACCTCGATGAGTGAAGTCTGGAGCGGCGAGCGCCGGCTGCAAGCGTCGGACCTGCATGAGCGTATCGCTCGCGTCGCCACCGGTCTGGAGAGCCTCGGTGTCGGGGCCGGCGATGGCGTCGCCATCTATCTGCGCAACGACTTTCCGTTCTTCGAGGCCAGCGGCGCGGCCGGCGTCCTGGGCGCCTACGCCGTGGCCGTCAACTGGCACTACACGGTCGAGGAGGCGCGCTATCTCTTCGAAGACTCTAAGGCCAAGGTCGTGGTCATCCACGCCGACCTGCTGGCCCCGGTCCGCTCGGCGATCCCGTCGAACGTCCAGGTGTTGGTGGTTCCCGTTCCCCCCGAAATCCAGACCGCCTATGGCCTGCCGGACGAGGTCTGTCGCGTGCCGGACGGCATGACCGACTACATCGCCTGGCGCGATGGCTTCGCGCCCCGTACCGCGCCGCCGCTGCCGGCCCCCAGCGCGATCATCTACACGTCGGGCACCACGGGCCGGCCCAAGGGTGTCAAGCGCGCGGCCCTGCCCGCCGAACAGGCGGCGGCGGTGGCGCGCATGCTGGCCCAGTCCTACGGCTTCACCGACTACCTCGATCCGGCCAGCGGCAGGTCGACCGCCGAGATTACCACCGCCGTGGTGGGGCCGATCTATCACTCCGCGCCCAACGCCCACGCCAATTTCGCCTTCCGCAACGGCGCCAACGTCATCCTCACCCCGCGCTTCGACGCCGAGGGGCTGCTGCGGCTGATCCACACCCGGCGGATCACCCACCTGAACATGGTGCCGATCATGTTCAACCGCCTGCTCAAGCTGCCCAAGGAGGTGCGCGAGGCGTACGACCTGTCGTCGCTGCGCTTCGTCGCCCACGCCGCCGCGCCGGTGTCGCCGCCGATCAAGCGGGCGATGATCGAATGGTGGGGTCCGGTGATCAACGAATACTACGGCTCGACCGAAATGGGGAACGTCACCTTCTGCACGGCGCAGGAGTGGCTGGCCCATCCGGGCACCGTCGGCCGCCGCATGCCGGACGCCCTGGTGCGGGTGGTCGACGGGGAGGGGAGCGACGCCCCGCCCGGAACGCCCGGCGAGGTGATCGGCCGCCAGCCCGGCATGGGCGACTTCACCTATCAGAACGATCCGGCCAAGCGCCGGGCGATGGAGAAGCAGGGCCTGATCACCCCCGGCGACATCGGCTATTTCGATCGGGACGGCTTTCTCTACCTCTGCGACCGCGCCAACGACATGATCATCTCCGGCGGCGTCAACATCTATCCCGCCGAGATCGAGGCCGAGCTGCACAAGATGCCGGAAGTTGCCGTTTGCGAGGTGTTCGGCATCCCGGACGAGGACTACGGCGAGGCGATCTGCGCGGTCGTCCAGCCGCAGCCCGGAACCGCGCCCAGCGAGACCGACGTCAAGGCCTACCTCCGCCAGCACGTCGCCGGCTACAAGGTCCCCAAGCGGGTCGAATTCGCCCCTGATCTGCCGCGTGAGGATTCCGGCAAGATCTTCAAGCGCAAGCTCCGCGCGCCCTTCTGGGAAGGCGCCGGCCGCTCGATCTGATCGGCCCTGCCGGTGGTGAGACGGCGGCGGAGTTGATCACACCGGCTTGATCGGATGCTTGTCGGCTTCTTTGCTCGCCACGTTGTCCTGGCTTGAAGTGTTGGCGGGCTGCCCAAGCGAGACTGTGATACCGGCGAAAATCTTGTCGGTGTCCTCGATGATCTTTGCGTATTTCCGTAGGACCTGCTCGATCGTTTCGTATTTCGCGCCTTTCAATGCGGCCACGTCGAGTTCGATCGACAATAGGTGTAGGGCGTTATAACGCTTGAAATGAGCGTTGGATCGCTCGGCCAACTTCAGTTGCTGAATGATGAAATACAATGCGCCGGCCACGGCGGCTGGAATGGTTGCGAAGAGCTTCTGGTCGGGTATCACCGCGCCGACCGCCGCGGCCCCGCCCGCGATGACTCCGCAGCACCGCAGCAACGTCAGCCAAAAGAAATGACTGCCGGCGTTCTTGAAATTCGACGTCGCCTCGCGGGCGATCAATAGCGCCAGCTTGTCGTATTCCTTGACCGCGTCGTCCGTGTTCAAGCCGACCATGTCTCTTTCGACCCCCGAATGAATCCCCAATCACCCACCGCGACGCCGAGGCTGGCCGCGTCAGCCAAGGTCGTTTGTTCCTGATTTTCCGATCGCGCGCCAGGGGCGCGGTTCCTCCCCGGTCCTTGCCCCGACCCGGGGGGCGTGCGCAAAGCAGTGCCCGTTCACCCATGAGCTGGAAGCTTGCAGATGTCCGCCTCCCCAGACGCCCTGAACGAAGACTTCGTGCGCTCGCTGCCGGACACCGGGCCGGTGGTGATGGTCAACCTGGTTCGTCTACGGCCCACCTCACTCGACGGCGACGGCGCGGGCTGGGACGCCTATGTGCGCTACAGCCGGCTGTTCATGCCCCTGCTGCGGGCCTGCGGCGGGTCGATCCTGTGGGGCGGCAAGGGCGAGGGCCTGGCCTACGGCGACTTGGGCGACCAGCGCTGGGACTATATCGTGCTGGTCCGCTATCCCTCGCGCGCCGCGTTCCTGGAGACGGTCACCAGCGACGCCTATGCGACGGCCAACCTCCACCGCGAGAACGGCGTCGAGGATCACGTGATCATCGCCGCCGACGAGACCTATTCGAAGTTCAATCCCGGCTGAGGAAAGCCCGCCCATGACGCCTGTCGCCTCGCTGGCCGGCCTTGCCGTGACCCTGACCATGCTGGCGACGGCCGGTCCCGGCTTCGCCGCGTCGACGCCGCCACAGATCCCCTTCACCGCCGCGGATCCTCTCAAACTGCCGCCCGACATGTATCTGGGCGAGGTGGCGGGCGTGGCCGTCAACCGGGCGGGTCACATCTTCGTCTTCCACCGCGGCGCCACCTCGGGGCCGGCCTATGGGGCGGCGGCGGCGCAGCTGCTCGAATTCGACCACGACGGCCGCTTCGTTCGCGAGATCGGCAGGAACCTCTACGCCTGGTCGTTCGCCCACGCGGTGCGCATCGACCCGAAGGGCGACATCTGGGCCGCCGACAAGGGTTCGGACATGGTGGTCGAGTTCAGCCCGGCCGGGCGGGTGATGATGGTGTTCGGCCGCAAGAGCGAGGCCGCCGACGAGAGCGCCCACCCACTCGAGCACCCCAAGCCGCCGCTGCCGGCCGTCGACGGGCTGTTCCGCCAGGTCACCGACATGACCTGGGACCACGCGGGCAACACCTACATCAGCGACGGCTACATCAATTCGCGGGTGGCCAAGATCGCCCCGGACGGCCGGTGGCTGACCTCGTGGGGCTCCTACGGCTCGGCGCCCGGCCAGTTCAACACCCTGCACTCGATCGCCGCCGACGCCCATGATCGCATCTTTGTGGCCGATCGCGGCAACCGGCGCATCCAGGTGTTCGACACCGAGGGACGGCTGCTGAACATCATCACCATCGACGTGCCGTTCCCGCCCGACGCTCCGGCGGCCATCGGCCCCCGGCCGGGCCCCGGCGTCACCGGCACGATGGCCCCGGGCGCCCCGTGGGCGATCTGCATCACGCCGCCGGACGCCAAGGGCGCGCAGGCCCTGTTCGTCGCCGACGCCTGGCCGGGCCGGGTCTACAAGCTCGACCTTGAGGGCCATGTGCTGGGCTGGCTGGGTGGGGCCGGCAAGCAGCTGGGCCAGTTCGGCTGGATCCACGAGATGGCCTGCCCCTCGCGGACCGAGATCTATGTCGGCGAACTGCTCAACTGGCGGCTGCAGCGCCTCACGCTGAAGCCCATCGCGGGCGAATAGACCAGGACCTCGGACCTACACCAGCAGGCGGTCGTGGATCGCCGCCCGGCGCTCAGGGGTCAGCCCGACCACCTCTCTGAGATAGGTTTCGGTGTCGCCGTGCTGCTCGGCGATCGAGGCGAACGAAGCGTCCAGCCACGCCGGGTCCACCGCCAGCATCGCCCGCAGCAGGTCCTCTGGAGCCGGCCGGCCATGGGTCTCCTGGAACTGCGCCGCCAGTTCGGCCATGCGCAGGTCGGCGCGGTTGAAGCGATTGGTGGCCATGTAGTCTTCGACGATCGCCTCGCGCGGCGCGCCCAGCACGTGCAGGGTCAGCGCGCAGATGAAACCGGTGCGGTCCTTGCCGGCGTGGCAGTTGACCAGCACCGGGCCGTCGAGCTCGGCCAGCAGGGCGAAATACTCGCGCCAGATCGCCACATAGAACGGATCGTAAGGATAGTAGCGATAGCCGGCCGTCATCTGCTCGGTCATCCGCTGAGGCGTCGCGTCCGGGTCGGCCAGGAACGTCAGGTGCGGCGCGACCGCCTGGTCGATGGGACCCTGGTGCTCGATCAGTCGGGCGTGAGGCGCCGGAGGGCGGCGCGCGGGATCGCGAATCCGCTCCGGAGGCCGGCGCAGGTCGACGAACATCGCGAAGTCCAGCGCCTCGATCGCCTTGAGGTCGGCTTCGGTCGCGGCCGCGTGATGGCCCGAGCGATAAAGCCGCCCGGTGCGGATGCGCCGGCCGTCGGCCCCGACGCCCCCGCCGAAGTCGCGAAAGTTGATCACGCCGTCCAGGTCGATCGCGCTCATAGTCTTGGGTGCTCCGGGGGGTTCGGCGGGTTAGAACCATGGCGCGCCGCCAGGGTCCAGCCCAAGCGACGCCGCCGGCATGGAAGTCTTGCGACGTGCACGCGGCCCCCGTAGCCTTGGCTTCGGGCTCGAGTCTGGGCCCGGGGCGAGGGCGCGATGAACGAGCCGGCCGTTGACGAGGCGCGCGCGTGGGCCGACCTGGAGGCGGTGCTGCTGGCCCTGATCCGTGCGCTCGAGGCGCTGGGCTTCATCGGCCGCTATCTGCACCCGCCGGAGCTCGAAAGGCTGATGACGGCCGTGGGCGACCCCGACACCGCCTTGCGCGAGGCCCGCCCCCGGCTGGCCGGCTGGCCCGACAGCCTGGCCGGCGCGCGCGACGCCCTGGGGGCGGCCGCCGACGAGGCGCTGCTGGCCTTCGACGACCTGCGGGCCGCGAGCGACATGCGCGCGATCTTCCGGGCCTTGCGCCACACGCCCCAGGCGCTGGAGGCGTTCTATCGGCTTGCGCCCGTCCTGCCCCCGGTCAGTCGCTACTTCCTCGATCCGACCGCCCGGGCCGACCCCGAGGCGATCGCTCGCCTCGACGCGGCGCAGCCGCGCGACGACACCGGCGTCTTTCATTTCGACAACCAGCCGGGAACCCGTGGCGGCTTTTCGCTCTATGTGCCGGAATACTATTCGCCCGATCACCCGCTGCCGCTGGTGATGGCGCTGCACGGCGGCTCGGGCCATGGCCGGGCCTTCCTGTGGTCCTGGCTCGCCGCGGCGCGGGGGCAGGGGGCGATCGTCGTCGCTCCGACCGCGGCGGGCGGCACCTGGGCGCTGGCGGGCGACGATGTCGACACCCCCAAGCTGCTGCGCATCCTCGACTTCGCGCGCGGCCGCTATGCCGTCGATCCGAGCCGCCTGCTGCTGACGGGCATGAGCGACGGCGGCACCTTCAGCTATGTCAGCGGCCTGGAGGCGGCGTCGCCCTTCACCCACCTGGCGCCGATCGCCGCCTCGTTCCATCCGTTTCTGGTCGAAATGGCCGACCCGGGCCGGCTGCGCGGCTTGCCGATCCATATCGTCCACGGCGCGCTCGACTGGATGTTCGATGTCGAGGTGGCCCGCACGGCGCGCCGGGTTCTCGCCGCCGCCGGCGCGGCGGTCACCTACCTAGAGGTCGACGATCTCAGCCACACCTATCCGCGCGAAGCCAATCGGGCGATCTTGGCGTGGCTGACCGGCTCCTGACACAGTGGCGTCAGACCCCGATCGGGTCTAACTTCGCCCCGTCGCCATGACCTCGCAAGCAAGCGTTGGGCGGATGTAGACGAACGGGAGCGGGGCGCGGTCATGAACAGATCCCTGGCGAAAACCGCCCTGGCCGTCCTGGCCCTCGCCGGCGTTCTCTGGAACGCGGCGCCCGCCCACGCCGCCGCGCCGGCGCCCTGGCGTCCACCGCACCTTCCCGACGGCCATCCGGATCTCAACGGCGTCTGGCAGGTGCTCAACACCGCCAATTTCGACATCCTGCCCCACATGGCCAAGGCGGCCATGGCCCTGCGCGCCGGCCCCAACGGCCCGGTGCCCGACAAGCCGGTGCTGGCGCTGGGCGCGGTGGGCGCCGTGCCGGCCGGCCTCGGCGTCGTCGACGGCGGCGAGATTCCCTACAAGCCCGAGGCCCTGGCGAAAAAGCAGGAGAACCAGGCCCACTGGCTGGAGCGCGATCCGGAGATCAAATGCTATCTGCCGGGTGTGCCGAGGGCGACCTACATGCCCTATCCGCTGC
>Ga0302325_10015112_pt1 | contig 16415 bp, 11 predicted proteins | sample Palsa_T0_2_FD_201948 | JGI IMG/M metagenome (GOLD analysis project Ga0302325, IMG submission 201948) | Peat permafrost microbial communities from Stordalen Mire near Abisko, Sweden - Palsa_T0_2 | ecosystem: Environmental > Terrestrial > Soil > Palsa > Peat permafrost | place: Sweden: Abisko... | reverse complement strand
ACAGTTGCCACGGCGCCGGCGTCGGTCTCTGTATCGACGCTTGCGGCCATCGCAATCTGATGGGCATTCATCACATCCAGCTCCTTCCAAGGAAGCCTCGAATTGATTTCCAGAGGGCCTGGACCACGAGATCCAGCGCCCGATTGAGACGTGACCGGTAGGAGCTATCCCGGTCGCTCTGGAATCAGAACGAAGCACGCCGTGCGCCAGGGCTGACATGACAGCCGCAGGCGGCGCATCGCGCGCGGAGCCCCCAGGAGCAGGAGACCCGCAAGAGTTAGAAAGCCGGCGAGAGCGAGGCCGCTGGCGCCCGCCGAGGAGCCGGAGGCTCCGGCCGGTGCCGGGCCAGGGCCCGGGCTGACCGGGGGACTGCCCACGGCCGAGCCACCGTGGCCGCCGTCCCCGGGAGAGCCTGTGGTCGGCGCGAGGGCGGCCACCGCCGCGGCGTAGCCCGCCGGCGATCCTGAGAGGAGGCGCTGCGGGGCGAGCCATTCAGTGCTGCAGCCGCCGGCCATGTCTCCGCTCAGGGAGGAGAGCTCGCAGCTCAGCTCCCCGGCCCGTTGTCCGTTGCTGATCTGAGCGACCGCGGCCGCGGCGGCGGCGCCTTCGGAGGCGACGAGTTCAAGCGACCCGCCGGCAGGAGGATTCGTGGGCGAGTTGATCAGCGCGCCCGGGACGTCTGGCGCCGCTTCGTAGCCGATTTCCGGGGTCGCATAGCCGAGATCACTGCGCGTCAGTGTGACCGGCGGCTCGACAACGGGCGGTGGCGGCGGGGCTTCCGAGGTCTTTTCCGGGCTCGTGATGATGCCCGCCAGTTCCTTTTCTGGCCCCGGGGCGGTCTTCGGTGATTCCGTCTTTTCCGGTAGCGGGACCCCGGTGGATTGTTCGGAGCCCACGGTTGGGGGCGCTATTTCTGTGGGCACGCTCACGATTTCGTTTTCCGGGGCCGGGATGGCGCTGACGGTTTCCGGCGCTTTTATTTCCGGAGCCGGGGTGGCGCTGACGGTTTCCGGCGCTTTTATTTCCGGGGCCGGGATGGCGCTGACGGTTTCCGGCATTTTTCCGGGGAGCAGCGGTGTATTCGACACTCCGCTTTCTTCCGTGGCGGAGCCGCTGCCGCCTGCTTCCGACGCGGGGGGGGTACTGCCTGCTTCCGACGCGGGGGGGGTACTCGATGCTTCGGTGGAGCCAACGCCAGCAGACGGTGTTTCCCCAGCGGCCTGCGCGCTCGCAGCAAGGACGAGGGCGCCCAGCAACGCCAAAGCGACCATTCTCAGACAGAGGGCAACTTTGTAGACAGTCCGCGTCGTGGGATTGTGGGCTATCCCGAGCATCTTTCCTCGTAGCATACGCTTCCCAGACCCTGATGATAAACGGAGTCTTCAATTGCGCGCGTTCCGGCCATTCGCCGAGTGCAGGATTCGGCTCACGCCGCGGAGGATGACGCCGGCGTACCAGAGCGACGCCGGCTCGTGGGATACGCCAAAACGGCCAAACCCGAGCGCGCATATTGGACGTCGGCTGCCGACGCGCCGCCGAAACCTTGGCGCGGCCTCTTGGGTTATTGGCGCAGGAACCAAGCCCTTCGTCAGCCTACGAGGCCCACTTGCGAACGATGAGCACCCAGGATCGACACTCGTGCGTTGTACAACCCGGCAGATTGTGCTGCGCGACGGCCGGATGATGGAACCCAGCCTCCCGCCACTTGACCCGGAGTCCGGCGCCGCGCTCGTGGTGCGTGTGATCGACGATATCGACGAAAGCGACGAGGAGCAGCGCAACGCGCTGCTGTCCGATCTGCTCTGCGCGGCATGGGGAAGCATCCGCGCTCAGAATCAGTGAGCCTCGGCTGCCGGCGTAGCGAATCGCGGCGATAGGCTTCCGTTCGTGCGTGTCCCGCCCACAGCCCCGATCGCAGCTGGAACGCTGATCGTGGGCTATGCAGTCGCAGCGGGCACGGGCTCGCGGCCGCTGGGGGGCGTCGTCCTGCTGGTAGGCGGCCTGTGGTGCATCCAGATGTGGACTCGGCGCCATGGAGCAAGGATCGCCGCGTCTCTGGGCTGCGTGGGTCTCGCTGCACTCATCCTCTCGCATGTGCTGGCGCTGGCCATTGGCGCCTGGCCCTCCGTGCTGCTCGTCGCGGCGGTCGCGGGAGCAACGGTCTGGACGCTGGCCGACACGCGGACGACCAGCTTGTCCTGAGAGCGCCGCCCGTCGTGGAGAGCCCGTCGGTGCCGGCTCAGCTGAGCGGCTGCAATCGTGTCTCTTCGACCTGGGCGAGCTTGCGGCGCAGGCGTCTATATTCGCGCTGTTGGCGGGCGTTGCGCTTGTAGTGCTTGTAGGCGAGGTTCGTCTGCTCGAGCGGATCGACCTTCAGGTCGTACATCTCCCACTGGTCGGGAACCTTGCCTTCGACGTCGTAGTAGCGGGCGAGCTTGTAGCGCTGCTCGCGGATGCTGACGATGTGGTTCGGGGGCTCCGGGTAGGGACCTTTTGACTGTCCCGACTGCCAGTCGTCGTAGGTGAACACGGTGTAGTCCTGTGCCGGCTTGGGCGAGCGGCTGAGAATCTGGTCTGAGTAATCGACCCCCTGCCAGGACGCGCGCGCCGCGGCCGGCGCCTCGATCAGGCTTGCGAGCGTCGGTAGGAAGTCCACGTGGGAGACGAGCGAATGGTTCGTCTCGGGCTTCTTGAACAGGCGCGGGTTGGAATAAACCAGCGGAACGCGTGAGGACTCCTCATAGAAGTTGAAGTTCTTCTGGCGCAGGCCACCGTGAGCGGTGCCCATCTCACCGTGATCGGCTGTCGCGATCACCAGCGTGTTCTCAAGCAGCCCGCTGCTCTGAAGCGTGTCGAGGATCTTGACCAGATAGGCGTCCGAGGACTTCATCAGGTTGCCGTAGAAGTTCAGGTAGTTGCGCTTCATCTGCGGCGTGGGGATCGGCCCGGAGAGGTTGAACAGCTTCAGGAACTGCGCCTGCACGGTCGGCTTGGTCGAGAGATCCTCGTTGGCCGTCGCCGGCGGATCGATCTCGCCTTCAAGCCACGAGCCGTCGTAGCCACCGGTGGTGTAGTTCGACGGATACAGCAGCACGTCGTGCGGGTTTACGAGCGAGACGACCATGAAGAACGGCTGGCTCTGCGCGGCCGCCGTTGCCAGGTACTGGACCGCCCCCTCGGTGCCCGCTTCCGCAGTCCCCTGCGAGTTGATGAAGCGTCCATCGCTGTCATAGATCCCGCCACCCTCCTCTGAGACGCTCTGGTTGGCGCCGGCGTCGGGCGGGTCCCAGCGCGTGAAGCCATACTGGTTGACGTCTTTCGGTTCCCATGTCGAGCCGTTGCCCGGCTTCGTGCAGTGGAACTTTCCCTTGTAGACGGGCGTGTAGCCGGCGGCGGCGGCAACGGTACCGAGGTTCTTGAAGCTCAGCGAGAGCTCCATCTGGGGGTATTCCGGCGACGGCATATTGCTCTCGAGCGTGTACTTGACGCCGTGCTGTGCCGGAAAATAGCCGGACATCAGTGTTGAGCGCGCCGGCGAGCACATGCACGTGTTCGTGACCGCATTGTCGAACAGCATTCCGTTCTTGAGCAGGCGCGACAGGCCCGGCAGGTTGCGTTGGGTCCAGCCTGCGGGGAAGTGCTGGATCGCGCGCTGCTGGTCGGTCAGGAAGACGAGCACGTTCATCCCGGCGATTCCGGGAGCGGGCGAGGCCGGCCCGCTCTGCGGGTTCGTACCGGCCGCGGCAGCAGCCGCTCGCCCGCCCAGAAGCATTCCGGGCGCGGCGACCGCTGCAGCCTTCAGCAGCTCTCCGCGCGTGATTCCATCCGTCCCGTCGTCCTCGTCGGAGGCATTCGTCATCGCGACTCCTTTCCGGTCATCGGCCGCCTTCGGCCGCCTTGGCGATCCGCTTGAAGACAGCGACAGCGTTGCTTGCAAATGCCGCCGAATAGACGTACCTGCCGTCGGGGCTGACCGCGGCCGAGCTGGCTCCGAGCAGGCCGCGGGCAGGCGTGCATTCGGCAGTGGCACTCGTCGTCATGCAGCCCGCGCTGCGAGGCTTCTGGATCAGAGAACCCGATGCACCGCGGTTGAACACATCGAGCGCGCCCGACACGAACGCGGTCGTGTAGACGCTCGCGCCGTCAGGGGAGACGACCAGCCCCTCGGGAGCGCTGAAGGCCCGGGCGAGTGAGCAGCCAACGGCGAGGACGTAGATCGCGCAGGCGGAGGTACCCGTCTGCTGGGAGAGCTGTCCTGTCGTCGCCGTGCGCGTAAACGCGGTGACGCTGTTGCTCAGGAAGGACGTGACATAGACGTCATCGTCGTCGGGACTGACCACGACCGCGTCCGCACCGCCCACCTGGACGCCGACGGTGCAACCCGAGAGGGCGGTATCCACGATGCAGCCGGTGCCCGCCAGCTGCGTCAGAGCGCCGGTGGAGGCGTTACGGCTGAAGGTGTCGAGGGCTCCGCTGAGCGCGGCGGCAACATACACGTCGTTGCCGTCCGCGCTGATCGCCATGCCCTCGGGAGAGGCCAGTGCCAGAGCGGATGCGCAGCCCGACATGGGGACCTCGACGATGCAGCCCGTGGTGCCGGCCGGCTGAGCCAGCGCACCCGTGGAGGGGTCGCGGGTGAACACCGCGATCGAGCTGCCCGCGAACGAACCCACGTAGACGTTGAGTCCGTCTGGGCTGACGGTGACGACATCGGGGCCGTCGAGGGCACGCCCTGTAGCGCAGCCGGAGGTTGGCACGTTCGCGATGCAGCCACCTTCGGCGGCCTGGCTGAGAGCGCCGGTGGCGGGGTTGCGACGGAAGATATCCACGGCGTCGCTTGCCAGAGAGGTGGCATAGACGTTTCTGCCGTCGGCACTCACGGTCACCGAGTTCGGAGCTATCAACCCGAGAGCCGGCGCGCATCCGCTCGCGCCGCGGAGGGCGATGCATCCGGCGGCGCCCGGGCCCTGGCTCAGTCTGCCGGTGCTGGGGTTGCGTTTGAAAACCGCGATCGCATTGCTTCGCGACGCGGCGACGTAGACGTCTCTTCCGTCAGGGCTGATCGCGATGGCCTCAGAGCCGAGGAAGGGGGCAGGGCCTGCCAACGCCCGAACGCGCGTGCAGCCAGCGCCGCGGCTCGAGCGGTCGATGAGGCATCCGCTCGCTCCCGGGAGCTGAATGAGCGCCCCGAGCGTGGTTACCGGTGGGCGGCTCGGCTGCGGCATCGGAGCTCCCGGCGCGTTCGCCGGAAGAGCGAGCGCCGCGAGGACGGTAAGCACGAACAGCGCTCGTGGGCCACGTATGGGGAGAGGAAGAAGGCGCATGCACCGTGGTCATTGACCGCGGGGCCACGACGCTAACAGAGGGTTAGCGTTCAGACAGTCGGATTATCGGCTAGTCCAACCACACGGCCGCGCTGCACGGTTCCGCCGGAAGGGCTGGGCAAGGTCCACCGCAAGGCGGCCGACGGTCACGGCTGTGCCGCGCTCACGCCGAGCACAATCGCGCGGGCAACGACCTCCGCGGCGGCGACCTCGACGGCGTCATATGCGGCGGTCACGGCGCCGGTCGCAAGACAGAAGATCGTATCCCCGTCGTACATCGTGTGGGCCGGACGAATGGCACGCGCGATGCCGTCGTGCGCGACGGTCGCGACACGGTTGGCCTGATCCTTGCTGAGCTCGGCGTCGGTGAGAACGACTCCGATCGTCGTGTTCGCGCCGGCGAGCAGGCTGGAGCCGTGGTCCCACTGGGTGAGCGGCACGACCCATTCGTGACGCTCGTCATCCCAGATGCCACCGACGCTGTTCACGACCATCACCGCCGCGACGATCGCGCCGTCCACCTGCGCACTCGCGAGGCCGACACCGCCGCGCCGTTCCTGGCTCCCGTCGCCGGCCTTTGCGACGGTTGCGCCCGTGCCCGCGCCCACGGACCCCACCTCAGGCTCGCGGGTGGCCGCCCCACAGGCCGCATAGCCCGACTCATCGCCGGGTCGCGCCGTCGCATCGCCTGCGAGAAGATCAAACACGGCCGCGCCCGCGACGATCGGAACCGTGGCCGAGCCGAGCGCGTAGCCGACGCCCTGCTCCTCGAGGTGGCGCAGAACGCCGGCGGCGGCGGCGAGGCCGAATGCGCTTCCCCCGGTCAGCAGGATGCCGTGCGCGAGCTCGACGAGTGTCGCCGGTGAAAGCGCGTCGGTGCCGAACGTCGCTGGCGCAGCGCCACGAACATCCACCCCGCCCACGGCGCCGGCGGGCGCGAGCACGACGGTGCAGCCCGTGCGGCCCTCCGCGTCGGTCCAGTGTCCGATCGAGATGCCCTCCGGCAGTTGCATCATGCGCCCGGCCCTCAGTGCGATCTTGGCGCGCGCCATGATGGCCAAAAGTACCAGGGGCCAGGCACTGCGAGCCGTCCTCTTCGGGGCACACCGGGGATTCAGCCGTCGTCGGTGCGATCCACTTTGGGGGAGTCGCGATGTTTCGCGACCTGCATGAACAGTTCGCGATGGAGGCGAACGCTCGGCCCACCCACGAGCCCCCACGCGCGCTCGATCCCGATCAGAAAACAGACGATCACGAGGACGCAGAGGGTCTGCAGGTCGCCGCGGTCAGCTGGGTGGCGATCGAGACCGATTCCCGCGATCAGCTGGATCACGAACACCACCAGCAGCCCGGCCAGGAACGTGAGGTCGAGGAGACGGACTTCCCCCGCTCGCCAGCCAGGGAGCAGCCGCAACAGGGCTCCGCCGATAAATAGCAGGCCGATGATGGCGATCACCACCGCGGCATCGCCGGCATCGAAGCCGGGAATCAGACCGAACAGAACGACGATGAGCGCATTCGTGAAAGCCGTGAGCGTGGCGGCAGCCCGCACGCCGTGAACGTCTGAGGCCTCGGGGCCGAGAATCCGCTCCGGCGCGACCGAGATGGCCACGAACAGAAGACCGATGAGAGCGCCCGCGACGCTCGCGCAGGCCGCGAAAAACTCGTGCGCGGACGCAGTCGTCATTCCCAGACGGACATCCCACGACGCGACACCCCAGCCATTCCGCCCAGTCTAAGTGCGCCGGCGACGCAACTGCTCACGCAGCGCGTCGCGTGCCTCCGAAGCGGTGGCGCGCAAGCGCGCGAGCTGCTCCTCACTGACGTCGGTGTCTTCTCCTCTGCCACTTTGTTCCAGCTGCTGACAGCTGAGCCTCAGCCGGGTCGCGCCGAGGGTCGCGCTGCTGCCCTTGAGCAGGTGCGCCGTGCGTCTGAGCCCACTCCGATCGTTCCGTCGGACCGCGGCTTCGATGTCAGCCACGGACTCAGGCAGCGATGCCTCGAAGGTTTCGATCAGCCTCTCCTGGGCATCGATCGTCAGGGTGTCCTGGAGCCCAATGACGGTGCCCCGGTCGAGTACGTCGTTGAGGGGTGAGGCGGACTCGGCGGCGGCGGAACTCGATACAGAGCTCGCCTGGATGTGCGACTCGTAGCCCGGCACCCACCGCTTGATCACGTCCTCGAGCTGCCCGGCTCGAACAGGCTTGCTGAGATAGTCGTCCATTCCGGCCGCGAGGCAGCGCTCGCGATCGCCGGGCATCGAATGCGCGGTCATGGCGATGATCGGGACATGGCGGGCGCCCTCGGCCGCGCGGATGGCGCGGGTTGCGTCGTATCCGTCGAGCTCGGGCATCTGGCAATCCATCAGTACGGCTGCGTAGTCATTGGCGAGCGCCATGTCCAGCGCCTCCCGGCCGTTGTGTGCGATCGCAGTGCGCAGCCCTGACTTGGTCAGTAACGCCTTCGCCACCGCCTGGTTGATCTCGTTGTCCTCGGCTATGAGCACCAACGGGGCAAATGACGCCGGCGCCGCGGCTGTCTCTACGAGCTCCTCCGCTACCGGTGAGTCAGGTTCTCGATCAGTTGGGGGGCCCGCTATCGCGTCGGCGATGGCCTCGTAAAGCTGTGACTGGCGTGTGGGCTTCATCAGGAACGCTGCGATCTCCAGCCCGGAAAGCTCCTCGCGCTCAAGCGGGGAGGAACTGAGTATGACCAGGCGCAGTCCACGCAGAGCGGGTCGATCGCGGATCGCGTGAGCGAGCTCCACCCCGTTCGTCGTGGGCATATTGAAATCCAGGAGAGCCAGCTCGAACGGCTGTCCGCATTGGGCAGCGTGCTCCAGCAGCTCAAGAGCCGGGCCGGGGCCGTCGACGGCCTCACAGGCGATGCCCCAAGCCCGCAGATAGTGATCAAAGATCGTCCGGTTGGTCTCGTTGTCGTCGACGATCAGCGCGCGCAGGCCGACGAGCTGGGGGCAGGAGCGAACCGGTGCACTGCTGACCGCTGCGGCAGCAAGCTCGGCGGTGAACCAGAACACGCTGCCGCCGTGCTCGCGAGGTGCGGCGCCAATCTGCCCGCCCATGCGGTGCGCCAGCTCAAGCGAGATTGCCAGTCCCAGGCCCGTGCCGCCGTACTGCCTGGTCGTCGATTGGTCAGCCTGGACGAACGCCTCAAACAGGTGGGCCGCGTGATCTGCGGCGATCCCGACGCCCGTGTCTGAGATCTCGAAGCGCAGCATGTCGCCGTCGCCGGTCGTTACGCGCACCAGAACCTCGCCGGAAGCCGTGAACTTGACGGCATTCGAGAGCAGGTTGAGCAGAATCTGGCCCAGGCGGCCGCGATCGCCGTTGACGACCTCTGGCACGTCGGCGTCGACCCAGTGGCTTATCTCCAGGCCTTTCGCATGCGCGCGCTCGGCGAGCATCAGGCAGGCCTCCTCGACGGCACCGCGTAGCTCGAAGTTGGTGGGGTCAAGCTCGAGATGCCCGGCTTCCATCTTCGAGAAGTCGAGGATGTCGTTGATGATCGCCAGCAGCGCCGCACTCGATGCCCCCAGCGCGTCGGCGTACTCGCGCTGAACCGAGCTCAGAGGGGAGTCGCGAAGAAGATCGGTCATACCCACGACTCCGTTCAGCGGGGTCCGTATCTCATGGCTCATGTTGGCCACGAACTCGGACTTCAGCCGAGATGCCTCGACGGCCGTGGCCAAGGCCTCCTTCTGGTCGGTGATGTCGGTGGAGATACCGCCGATGACGGTGCTGCCCTCGTGCTCAATGGGAAACTTCACCGAGAGGAAGGTGCGATCACCGTCCGGCGTCTGCATCGCCTGCTCGAACGACATGGGGACGCCCGCCCGCAGCAGCGCTTCATCGCTGGCTCGTATTTGCGCGACGAGGTCGGCGGGGCCGATCTCGGAATCGAGATGGCCCACGACCTCCTGCGCCGTCACCGAGCGGATGTGTTCGAACTCGTGATTGACAAGGATGTAGCGCCCATCGGCGTCCTTGATGTGGATGGCGGCGTTTGCATTGTCGAGGATGCCCTGAAGCCGGGCATTCGTGCTCTGCAGCGACATTTCACGGTCCTGAAGCGTCCTTGACATCGAGTTGAATGAGCTCGCCAGCGCGCCAACCTCACCGAGACCTCCCTCGGGGACGGTGATCCCGGCCTCGCCCTCACCGACACGTTTTGCAGCCCGTGCGGCGCGTCGCATCGGCGTTAGGACTGCGTGTGCCAGATAGGCGGTCAGCCCGATCACGAGCAGAACGAGAAGCGCAAAGCCAGCCGCGGCCGCCGCGAGGGCCGCGTGGGCGCTGGAGGACGTCGCCGAGCGGCGCTGAGCTGACTGAAGCTGCTCAACCTGTTGCACCACGGCGAAGCGGCCGCGGAGCGCGTCGAGGAGACGCTTACCTTCGGAGGTGCCAGCCACATTCTGGGCATGCGTCAGGCGTCCGGAGCTGCGGGCCAGCGGGGCGGCGTATGTGCGCTCGTAGGATGCGACCGCGCTCGAGATCCCACGGATGCGGGCCTGCTGCGCAGGTTCATCCTTGGTAAGGGCTTCCAGGTCGGCAAATTGGGTCCCGAGGGTGACGAGCGCCGCGAGGTACGGCTCAAGAAATCGACGCTCGCCGGTGAGCAGGTATCCACGGATGCCCGTCTCGAGATCGACCACGGATCGCTCGCTGGCGTTGAGCGTCTGTGTCGCCTCCTCAGAGCCACGTTCTCTCTGCGCATCGCCGTTCAGCGTGTTGATGCCCAGCGCGAGGACGACGAATACAGCCGTGACGATCACCAGCAGAAGGCCGACCGCGCTGAAAACCGCCGTGCGCAAGCTGCCGCGCTGAGCTGCGTCATTCATGCGAGCGCTGGATCGACTCATCCGGGCACCCGGGCGTCGACCCGGAGCCTCGAAGCCCCCGAACCGGCGGCAATGAGAATATGCTGCATCGTTCCATCTATCGGCACCACACGCGAGCGGCGTGAGCCCAGCTCAGCGCTAACGGCAGCCACGCGAGAGCGACGCGCGCAGTAGGCTGGATGGATGCCGTTGCCGCCGGCGGGCCCACCTCCGGTCGCGCCGCTTTACGGGGAGCTTCGCTATGGCCTCGAGCTAGCGCGCCTGCTCGCAGATCGCGACTTCCATCGCCCTGCTAGCCGGTCGAGCGATCCCGCAGTGCTGCTGGTGCCGGGGTTCATGGCAGGGGATCAGTCCCTGCGAGCGCTCGCGAGGTGGCTGCGCAGGCGTGGTTCGCGCACCATGGGAGCAGGCATTCTGCTCAACACCGATTGTGCCGAGCGCGCCCTGGAGGGGATCGAGTCGCGCCTTCGACGACTCGCTGAGCGCGCCGATGACCGAGTAGTGCTGATCGGACAGAGTCGCGGCGGCGAGCTCGCGCGGGTAGCGGCCGTCCGCAACCCGGATTTGGTCAGCACGATTGTGATGCTCGGCTCGCCGGTGCTCCATCCGCTCAGCGTCGGTCCTGCTGTGCTCGGGGCCGTGCGCTCCGTCGCGCGGCTCGGTGACCTCGGCGTGCCAGGGATGCTTTCCAGCGAATGCGGCGACGGTCCGTGCTGCGCGGCTTTTCGCGAGGATCTACTGGCGCCGCTCCCGCCGGCCGTGCGCGGCGCGGCGATCTACTCTCGTAGCGACGGGATCGTCGCCTGGGAGGCGTGCCTTGATCCGTACGCAGAGCACATTGAGGTCGAGTCGAGCCATGGCGGCATGTCGGTCAACCTGGACGTGTACCGCGTGCTCGCCAGGATTCTTGATGAAGGGGAGGGCCGATGGACTGGATGAGCCCGATGGACGCCTCGTTCCTGCATATCGAGGGTCCGATGAACCCGATGCACGTCGGCGGCGCGAGCATTTTTGAGGGACCGGCCCCGCCGTTTGAGCGGCTCGAGGAGATGGTTGCGGGCAAGCTGGGCCTCGTCCCACGCTATCGCCAGAAGATTCGCTTCATACCGCTTGGATTGGGCCGCCCGGTATGGGTGGACGATCCATACTTCAACCTCTCCTACCACCTGCGCCACACCGCCCTGCCGGCGCCCGGTAGCGATGAGCAGCTCCGCCGAACGGCTGCACGCATCTTCGCCCAGCGCCTGGACCGCAGCAAGCCGCTCTGGGAGATCTGGATGGTCGAAGGATTGAGCGACAGCCGCTGGATGCTGCTGTCCAAGGTCCATCACTGCATGGTCGACGGCGTCTCTGCTACCGATCTGATGTCGGTCATGTTCGAAGACAACACTGCGCCGGCGGAGCCCGGCGCGTGGCAACCCGCCCCGGAGCCCAACGGCGCTGAGCTCACGCTGCGCACGCTCACCCGGCGCACGTTCAGTCCCTCGGAGCAGCTTCGCAGCGCGCGCGCGGTCTTGCGAGCGCCGCGAGCGTCACTAACGCAGATTCGAGATCTGCTGTTCGGCATGACCTCAGCGGCGCGACTGATGCGTCCGCTTCCCAGCTCCTCACTGACCGGTCCGATCGGGCCACATCGCAAGTGGAGCTGCGCACAGGCGCGGCTGAGTGACGTCAAGTCGCTCAGGGCCGTGCTCGGTGGCACCGTCAATGACGTCGTGCTCACGGTCGTCGCAGGCGGGCTGCGCGACCTGCTCGAGGCGCGTGGCGAGCCCGTCGCCGATCGCGCGATCCGCGCTCTGGTGCCGGTGTCGGTGCGCAAGCCCGGCGAGCGCGGCGTCTACAACAATCGCGTTTCCGCGATGGTGGCCGATCTGCCTGTCGGGATCGCCGATCCGGCGGAGCGTCTGGCCGTCGTGCGCGCGCAGATGGACGGCCTGAAGCAGTCAAAGCAAGCCGTCGCGGGAGACGTGCTCACCTCGCTTTCGGGCTTTGCCCCACCGATGCTGCTCGCGCTCGGCGCTCGCCTCGCTGCGCGTTCTCCGTCGCTCGGCGTGCAGATAGGCGTCACTAACGTTCCGGGTCCCCAACAGCCCCTGTACACACTCGGGCGAAGGCTTCTCGAGTCGTTTCCCTTCGTACCGGTAATCGGTCAGGTGCGGATCTCGATCGCCATCTTCTCCTACGACGGCGGCCTCTACTTCGGCGTCACCGCCGACTACGAGAGCTCGAGCGACATCGACATCCTCACCGCCGGCATCGAGCGGTCGATGGCGGAGCTGCTCGCGCTCATCGCCCCGAAGCCGCCGGCCCGAAAACGCGCCGGCCGTGCCAAATCGCTGCGCTGAACGGCGCCTAGGCGAGCTGTCGTCGGTGGAGCGCCCCTGTCATCGCAGCTTCACGATCGTCTGACTTTGCGTCGCGCCCGCGGGGTCGCGAGTAACGATTGTTGCGCTTGCTCGGAGCACGTGGGCCTGCGCGATCAGCGCTCGCGCCTTCGCGGAGAGGCGCAGCTTGAGCGTGCCGTTGTGCCCAGCGAGGAGGTCAAACGAACCGTGTGCGAGGGTCAGAATCGTGGCCTTGCCGCTCTGGCCGCCGACGGCAACCGCGTTGAGGGTGCGGATCTTGATCGTGCCGCGGCAGTAGCCCTGTCCGGCTGGGCAGCTGACGCTGACGCTGATAGTGCCTGACCCGCTCTCCGTCAACGCGGTGCTCCTGAGCTTCAGGCTCCCTACCGCAAGCTTCTGTTCGTGGAAGAAGAGCACCCCCAAAGTGGCCGGAGCCCTCGTCGGGGAGGACACCAGTTCGCTGAGGACCGCCGGCGGAGGCGGCAGTGTCTCGAACATCTCGTCAACACCGGCGCTCGTGCCACCCGGGCCGGTCGCGGAGATCCTGTAGTGGTAGGTCGTGTTCACGCTCAGGCCGGGCAGCGACGCGGACACCGCGACCGGCACTTCGCCGGACCCCGGCAGCGAGGAGCACGCCACGCCCTGACCATACGCAACCGTGGTCCCGTAGTCGAAGCGACATTCGCTTACAGCCCCACCATTGGGATTCACCGAACCATGCAAGACGACCGAGGCCCCGGTCACCGAGGACGCAGCTTCGCTGAGGACAGCCGGCGGGGCCGGCAGTGTCTTGAACGTCTCGTCAACGCCAGAGCTCGTGCCACCCAGGCCCACGGCGACGATCCTGTAGTGGTAGGTCGTGTTCACGCTCAGGCCGGGCAGCGACGCGGACACCGCGACCGGCACTTCGCCCGATCCCGGCAACACCGCGCATGTCGCGGTTTTTCCGTAGGAGATGGTGGTGCCGTATTCAAATTCGCAGTTGCTGACTTCTACGCCGTTGGGATTCACGGTCCCGTTCAGGGTCGCCGTGGTCTGGGCGATCGCTGAAGCCGGCTTCGTGACGACCGCCGGGGAATTCAACGTGGTTTTGAACGTTTCGTCCGAGCCTTCGCTTTGAGCGCTCGCCGTAGCGGCTGTGGCGGCGACGATCCTGTAGTGGTACGTGGTGTTCGCGGCCAGGCCCGCGACCGCCGCGGACACCGCCACCGGGCTTTCGCCCGATCCCGGCAACACCGCGCATGTCGCGGTTTTTCCGTAGGAGATAGTGGTGCCGTATTCGAATTCGCATTTTGTGACCTTCGCTCCGGTGGGGTTCACGGTCCCGTTCAACGTTGCCGTGGTCTGGGCGATCGCTGACGCCGGCTTTGTGACGACCGACGGGGGGTTCGGCGTCGTCTTGAACGTTTCGTCCTGCGCCTGGTTGCTTCCGCCCGTGTTGGCCGCGACGATCCTGTAGTGGTACGTGGTGTTCGCGGCCAGGCCCGCGACCGCCGCGGACACCGCCACCGGGCTTTCGTCCGATCCCGGCAACACCGCGCATGTCGCGGTTTTTCCGTAGGAGATAGTGGTTCCGTATTCAAATTCGCAGTTGCTGACTTCTACGCCGTTGGGATTCACGGTCCCGTTCATGGTCGCCGTGGTCTGTGTGACCGAGGACGCCGCGTCGCTGACGACGGTCGGCGGAGCCGGCGGGGTGGCGGGCTGGGAGATCTGATACGCGGTGACACTGGCTCCGGTGGCGACGAACACTCGTCCCCCGGCTGCGCTGGGTGAGGCGAAATGGTCAACGACCGGGCTCGGCAGGGTCTCGGTGAAGCGCGCCGCGCCTGTCGCGGGGTCAAGGCCGTAAAGCTTGGTGCCTTCGCCTTCGAGGAATTTGCCGCTCACGACCCACACGAGACCCCCCGAAACGATCGGAGGTCCCGTCGCTTCGGCAGGTCCATGCCAGAGCGCCGTAAAGGTACGAGCAGCCTGGTTGTAGGTGAGAGCCCGGACTCCGTCCTCACACGGCACATAGATCGTCCCGGCGGCATATGCGTCACCGCCAAAGCTGCCTTCGCCCTGGCCTTCCACCTTGCCTTTGCACACTTTCTGGCCGAATACAGCGGGTGCACCCGTACCCATCGTCGCCTCATCGATGAGGTAGCCCATTTCGTTCTTGCCGGCCTGGAACATCAGTCCGCCGGGCAGTAGCTCCGGGCCCGATGAGCTCAGGTCACCATCATTGTTGCTGTCGAACAGCCAGCTATCGGGCTCAAAGTTGCCGATCAGGCTCATCGAGGAGTTGAGCTCGATCACACTGTCGGAGTCATCGTAGGTAGCGACTGATTTTCCGTCCGGGAAGTTGGGATTGCCCGTACTCACGTAGATGTGGCCTTCAGCATCGACCGCCGGTCCACTGGTGCCCCACACGGCCCCGCCACCGTATGCCGGCGAGGCTGGGTTGTACTGCCAGAAGCTCGGTGGGCCGCCTGACTCAGGTGCTGCCACAACCGCCCCTCGGTATTCACCGCAGTCGCCGGCGTTGCCGCCGAAGCCAAAGATGATCTTCCCTTCATCGATGGTCAACGCGGGACGCTCGAGCAGTGTTTTGGGTTCAGCGCCGGGTGGGTCCACCGGGGTTTTGAGTACGCTTTCGCCGCTCGTCAGGTTGTAGCCCTCAAGCACATGATGAGCTTCGTGAGTGGTCGCGTTCCAGGTGTCGGCCACCGCGTAGAGGGTGTTGTTGGACGTGTCGATCACCGGTGTGCCGACGATGCCCACGGTCGGATCGATGTCCCCGCACAGCACTTCCGCGGAGGGCACCGGGGTTCCGGCGCTTTTTTCCCAGATGATCTTGCCGGTGGAGGCATCCAGCGCGTAGATCTCGTCGCCCACCGTGGCGACGTAAACCCTCGAGCCGAGAACCAGCGGCTGGCTCCAGATCGGGGCCCCGAGGGCGGGGGACTGCCACGAGAGCTTCGGGGTGATCGGGTTGGTCGCTTCCGGGTCATTCCCGGAGCGCGCGGCGTCGCGGTGGTAGGTCGGCCAGGCCGGTTCGCCGTGCGCGCTCTTAGCCAACGGACCGGCCAGCAATCCAACCAGCAGACTCGCGAAGATGAGTAACGCGCAGCGACTGGTTCCCATCCGTGGCATCCCCTTCCCCCTCTTCCTCTTCCGTGAAGTCAGCATGTGACCGAGAGGCTGGATAGTAATGGGTACGAGCAGCTAGATCGAACATGGCGGCTGTTTCGGCAACGGTGCACGCCGATAACCAACGCTTTGCACACAGATGCGCACTTGTGCCTGCCTACCCTCGCGACGGGAGAGATGACCGCGCCCGATTCGACGGGCGGCCAAAGCGCACTGAACGGCTCACCGTCGTCGCAGGTTCACGATCGTCTGGCTTTGCGCCGTGCCCGCGGGAGCCTGCGTGACCACCGTCGCGCTTGCCCGGAGCACGTGGGCCTTCGCGAGCAGCGTGCGCGCGCTCGCGGAGAGGCGCAGCCTAAGGATGCCCTTCCGCCCGCCGACGAGGTCGAACGAACTGCGTGCGAGGGTGAGGATCGCGGGCTTGCCCCTCTGGCCGCTCACGGCAACGGCCTTGAGCGTGCGGAGGACCATCGTGCCACGGCAATAGCCCTGTCCGGCTGGGCAACTGACGCTCACGCTGACGGCGCCTGAAGCGGACGCCGTCAATGAGGTGCTCATAAGCTTCAAGCTCTCTGCCGCCGGGTTCTGCGCGTGGAAGAAGAGCACGGCCAGTATGGCTGGAGCTTTCGCCGTGGAGGACGCCGGCCCGCTGATGACTGTCGGGGCGTTCGGCAGCGTTTTGAACGTTTCGTCAGCCCCTTTGCTCGTGCCGCCGGCGTTCGTCGCTGAGATCCTGAAGTGGTAGGTCGTGTT
>Ga0302325_10015110_pt1 | contig 16417 bp, 14 predicted proteins | sample Palsa_T0_2_FD_201948 | JGI IMG/M metagenome (GOLD analysis project Ga0302325, IMG submission 201948) | Peat permafrost microbial communities from Stordalen Mire near Abisko, Sweden - Palsa_T0_2 | ecosystem: Environmental > Terrestrial > Soil > Palsa > Peat permafrost | place: Sweden: Abisko... | reverse complement strand
TCAGCGGTCTGGCGTCCGGTGCCGGACCGGCGACGGTCATCAAGAAAGTATTCCCCATGATTTTCACGGACGGTCCGCGCACGCTGCCCGTCGTCGCAATCGTGGGCTTCGCACTCCTGATCCCGGGGATTTTCCTCATCCGAGCCGTTGCGGGCTTCTTCAACAACTACCTGATGAGCCACTGCGGTGTAGGCGTGCTGGAGGGCCTGAGGGTCGAGCTCTACGACAAGCTCCAGCGATTGCCACTCAGCTATCTCGGGCGCAACCGCACCGGCGATCTTCTGTCGCGCCTCACCTCGGACACGCAGGTCGTCCAACAGACGATCACCAGCTGCGCAAGCGATCTGGTGATCCAACCGCTTACCCTGATCGGCGCCGTGAGCTTCCTGGCCTGGATCGCCGTCACCAACCACGGCGTGGTCGTTTTCCTTGCCTCACTCGTAGCCGTCCCCGTCTGCGTCTTCCCCGTTCGCTTCGTCGGCAAGAAACTTTTGCGCCGCGCCCACGAGAACCAGCAGCTCCTGGGCAATATTTCCGACCTCGCCAATCAGAACCTGATGGCGGCCCGCGAAGTCCGTGCGTTTGGATTGGAGGATTCCGAGGTCGCGTTATTCCGGGCCACCACCCACCGGCTCTTCCGCATCCAAATGAAGGTGGTCAAGTACTCCCAAGTGCTTTCGCCTTCGATCGAGGTGATCGCCTCTCTCGGCATAGCCATCTCGCTCTATTACGCCTACTATCAAGGCATCTCCTTGGTGGTTTTCACTTCGATCCTCGCGGCGCTGTTCGCCTGCTATGAGCCGGTCAAGAAGCTGGGCGCCCTCCATGCCCAGTTCACGCGAGGCGCCGCATCGCTCGACCGGATTGAAGAGGTCCTCCATGAACCGCTGACGATCACGGATCCCGCCGCGCCGGTTCCGATCACCCGGCTGAAAGGAGATATCGCCTTCGAGAATGTCGGCTTCAGCTATCAAGCCAACGAGCCCGTTCTTCAGGAGGTATCGATCTCGATTCCCGCGGGAACCGCCTGCGCCCTCGTCGGGCCAAGCGGCGCCGGCAAGACCACATTCATCAACCTGGTTCCCCGCTTCTACGAGGTGGCGCAGGGAAGGATCACCGTCGACGGCGTGGACATCCGCGATCTCTGGGTCGCCGATCTCCGGCGCAACATCGCCCTGGTCTCTCAAGATCCCGTCCTCTTCAACGACACGATCTACAACAATCTACTTCTGGGAAGGCCGGGAGCGAGCCGAGCCGAGGTCGAACAGGCGGCGCGGGACGCATTTGCCCAGGACTTCATCACAGCCTTCCCAGCCGGCTATGAAACGGTTGTCGGTGAACGGGGGGCTTTGCTTTCGGGAGGCCAGAAGCAGCGCATCGCAATCGCACGCGCGTTTCTGCGAAACGCCCCCATTCTCATCCTGGATGAGGCGACCTCGGCCCTTGATTCCCAGAGCGAACAGTTCATTCAGCAGGCGCTGCGCAAATTGATGGAGGACAAGACCGTTCTCATTATCGCCCACCGCTTCAGCACAATCCGGGACGCTTCGATGATCCTGGTCTTCGAACGAGGACGTATCGTCGCCAATGGAAGCCATACCCACCTCTACTCCGCGAACGCCCTCTACCGTTCGCTCTATGACCGCCAGCTCGGCGGCGCCCCTTGAGCCGGAATCCAAAGGTCTCCGTCCTCATCCCGACCTATAACTACGCCCGGTACCTTTCCGAGGCGATCGACTCCGTCCTCGAGCAGCACTGCACCGACTTTGAGGTGATCGTCAGCGACGATGCCTCCACCGACGAATCCGCGGATATTCTCCAGGCCTGCGCCTTGCGCGACCCGCGCATCCGCCTGACGCTCCAGCGCCAGAACCTCGGGATGGTCGCGAATTGGAATTGGTGCCTGCACCAGGCCCGCGGCGAGTACGTGAAGTTCGTCTTCGGGGACGATCGGCTCGCGGGCCGGGATGCTCTTGGCCGCTATGTGGCGATGCTCGAAAACAATCCCGGTGCAGTGATGGCCGCCTCGGCGCGGCTGGTCCTTGACGAAGAATCGCTGGTGTCGGATGTCTGGAGCGAGCTAGGCGCGGCCGGCGTGCGCTCCGGGAGGGCGACCATCGCTCGCGCGCTCTGGGCGGACCGCAATATCATCGGCGAACCCACCGCCGTACTCTTCCGCCGCTCAGCCGCCATGCGGGGATTCGACGAAGGCCTCCGCCAGGTGGTCGACCTCGAGATGTGGTTTCATCTGTTGATGCAGGGCGACCTGGTGTTCGAGCCAGAGCCCTTGTGCTGCTTCCGGCGCCATTCCCTCCAGCAAACCGCGGCGAATCGCGCCTCCCTCGTGGGACCTTCGGAGTGCCTGGTGGCCACCGTCCGCTATTTGGATGTTCTGGCGAACGATCCCGAAGCAGGCCGCCATCCCGTGGCGTTGAAGCGGATATGTCATCGCCGCCTCTATTACTCCCGCAAGCATGGGCCGCGGACCGCCGAGATGCTCCGCCTCGAAAAGATTCTAGGCGCCCGGGTTCCGGGCGCCTGGGGGCCCCTCCTCTATTTCTGGCACCGTCTCACCAAGCCTTTCGCCAATCTCGCGCGCAAGACGAGCCTGTGGACCAAGCCGCCCAGAAAATACCCGCAGGGCCTCACCGTGGATGAATTCCGCGCCGCATGGACCGACTTTCAATGGAAAGAAGAGAGCCCCCGATTCTGAAAGGCCGCGCTCGGAGATTCGCTTGGGGTGTCCTCGTTCCGTTCGACATTTGCCCTGGGGACTCCCACGCTCGGGCGGTTCATGGCCCAAAGCCCGAAGATCCTGATCATCCGGCGGCGCTACCTCGGCGACATTGTCCTGCTGGGCTCGGTGCTTTCCAATCTGAAGCGGCATTGGCCCGCGGCGCACCTGTGCGTGTTGGTCGAGCACGCCTATGCAGGCATCCTTGAGCTCAATCCCGATATTGATTCGACGCTGGAGCCTCCGAGTTCGCTTGCCGGATGGCCGGCCTTCGCCCTGCGTCTGCGGCGCCTGGGTTTCACGCATGTCTTCAATTTCGACAATACCGAGAAGACCGCGCTGATCACCCGGCTGACGGGCGCCTCTTTTCGCCTGGCGCTCCACCACGGCGGGTACCGGATCAAACTTCCCGGATTCTACACAGTGATCGTCAACGATCCGAATGAGCGGCACGAATCAAACCCGATCACGGAGTACTATCTCCGGGCGCTTCCGGCCGCCAGTGTTCCGCTGGTGACGCGTGAAGTGCGGCTGATCCCCCGGGAAGCCGACGTTGCCGATCTTCGGCGTTTCGTGGGCGCTTCCGGGAAGGTCCTCCTGGTGCATCCGGGCAGCAGGAGCCCGTGGCGGGTGTGGCCGGCGGATCGCTTCGCAGCCGTCTGCGATTGGGTCCAGGACGCTCTCGACGTGCAGGTGGTCCTGATTGGGGGGCCCGCCGATGGCGAGACGATCGCGTCCATCCGCGCCCAGGCACGCACGCATATCTTATGCCTCGAGGACACTCCGTCGCTGCCTAGGCTGGCCGCGCTTGCCAGCCTAGGTTCGGCCTTTCTTTGCCACGACAGCGGCCCCATGCATGTCGCCGCCGCCGTCGGAACCCCGGTAGTCGCCCTTTACGGATCTCAGAATCCCGTGCTGTTCCGTCCATCCGGGGACGGCCATTGTTTGCTCGTTCCCGAATTGCCCTGTGGGGCGGCATGCGTCGCCCCGGATACCTGCGTTCCAGGCGACTCGTACCACTCCGCATGCGTGCGCCGGCACTCGGTCGAGTCGGTTTGCGCCGCCGTCCGCGAGGTGCTCGCACGGGCGCCGGCTCCGGTTCGTTGACGCGCCACCCATGACGGCGCAGAGGTCACGCCCCATTCGATGACGGCCGCCCGCCCCAGGGTCACCTTTGCCCTTCCCGCCTACAACCGGCCCCAGCTTCTGGCGGAGGCGCTCGCGGGACTTGCGGCGCAGTCCGACGCCGCCGATTGGGACGTCGTCGTATGTGACGATTTGGGCAGAGACGACACCCGGCAGGTAGTCGAAAGCTTTCCGCGAGCCCGCTTCCAGTATATGCGCAGTCCGGGTCCTTCCGGAGCGGTGGCCAACTGGAACCGCTGCCTGGCGGCGGGACGCGGCGATTGGGTGAGCGTCCTCCATGAGGACGACGGTTTGTATTCATGGTATTTGGACACAGTCGCCCCGCGCCTGCGCGATGGCGTCTCCGCGGTCGCCGTCCGCACCGTCGAGGCCGCAGAACGCCCCGAGCTCGGCCGGCCCCCGCGCCCCGCTTCGGCGCGCTCGCTCGCCTACCCTCCGCGGTATTTCATCAAGAGCTCGATGAGCCCATTCCCCGGAGTCATGGTCCGCCGCTCTACGGCCCTGGCATTGGGAGGATTCGATCCTCAATGGGGCCCGCTGGCTGACTACGAGTTCTGGTACCGGCTGGCCTGTTCGGGACCCGTCGAGGTTATGCGCGTGCGCGCGGCGTTTTACCGGGTCGCTCCCGGGCAGTGGACTGAACGGGCGTGGACCGACATGGTCCGATTGACTCACTTGCTGAGGCTCCGGATTGCCCGCGAACAATTCGCCGGAAGCCCGCGCGTGGGACGATGGCTCGCCCGCTTTTTCTCCTTCCGAAACGCGGAAGCCTACGCGCGCCGCTTTGGCGACCGGCCCGAATCGCTTCGCCGGGCGCTGCGCTTGGGTTCGATTCCAGGTGCGCGCCTGCCCAGCGGGTGGGTCTGGCGCGGGGTCCGGTGGAGCGCGTGAATCCATTGCACGAAGGACCCATGCCAGCCGCTTCATCCGACCCTGCGTCGGCGCCCTCCCCGGATCCCTCAGCTATCGGGGATCCCTCAGCTATCGGGGCGCCCGGGCATCGCCCCATGGTGACGGTCGCCATCTGCACCTACAACCGGGCGGGCACCCTCCGGCAAACTCTGGAGGGCGTAGCCCAGCAAACTTATCCGGCTGGCAGGCGCGAGGTGATGGTCATCGACAACAATTCAACCGATGACACAGCGTCCGTAGTCATCGCATTCGCCGGCAAAATTCCCGGCCTCCGTCGCGTGCTCGAAACGCGGCAGGGCCTCGACCATGCGAGGAACCGGGCCATCGAAGAGGCTCGCGGTGAGATCGTGCTTTTCGCCGACGACGATATCCTCGTCGAATCGGACTGGATCGCGCGAATGACGGAGCCGTTCGGAACGACCCAGGGGGGTCGCGTCGGAGCCGTGGGCGGCGAAGTGATTCCGGTATTTCCGGATGGTCTCCCAGCATGGATCGCCGAATGGCACTCGCCCCTCGCATTCCGAACGGATGCCGGCCCTATTTCCCGCAACCAATGCCCTATGGGCGCGAACCTAGCGATCCCTCGGGCGATCTTTGCCACGATTGGTATGTTTCACACCGGTTTGGATCGCACGGCGGGAAGCTATTTCTCCGGGGGCGACAGCGAGATGGTCGGCAGGATACGTGCCGCCGGGCTTGAGGTTTGGTTCTCTCCCCAAGGGGCGGTCCGGCACCAGATGCCCGCCGAAAGAACCACCTTTCGCTACGCGGTCCGGCATGCCTTTGACTCGGCCCGCTCCCGGGTTCTCGACCGGGCGGGCGGCCCGGGGGCGCTGGGCTATCTGCTTACGCGCCTGCCTGCCAATGCGTTCAAGGCGGCGGCTCTGGCATTCCTCGCGCTCATTTTCGCCCTGGTCGGTCTCCGTGGCCGCGCGAAACAAGCGCTTGTGCGGGCGTGGCGCTGCTGCGGCTACCTCTATCAGATCGTCCGATGCCTCGTGCGCTGAGCGGCCGGAGGGCCCGGAATATGCTTTCCCGTCTGGAGGCTTCGGGCACCCTGGGAAGAAGACTCTGGAATCCATGCTCGTCCCCTTCTCTCTCAACGGCTCTTGGGCCCGCCTTCTTCTCCTCGCGCCGCTGATGGCCGCAGCCGGTCCATCCGGCGCGGACGGATCGGCAGGTCCCGCGGGTGGTCCTGACGCCCGCTACGCCCGCACGGAACGGGAGTTCATCGACAGCTACCTGGACTGGCGGCCGCAGCTGGCCACCTCATTGGGGCTTCACCGTTACGACGGGCGCATCACCGATTTCAGCGCGGGCTCGGTCGCCGCCGAGCTCGCCCGGCTCAAGCAGTTCGATACGCGGCTGGCCGCCTTTGAACCCGCCCAGTTGACCCGGGTTCACGCCTACGATCTTCGGATCCTGCGTTCAGCCGTACTCAACGAAATTTTCCAATTCGAGGGGCTGCGGGTATACACCGACAACCCCATGACGTATGCAGGAGCGCTCGACGTCAGCATCTACGTCAAACGCGACTTTGCGCCCCTTTCCGCACGCGTGGCCTCGCTGACGCGCATCCTCGAACATGCGCCGGACCTGATCGCGGCCGCGCACACGAACCTGGCCGCGTCGCTTCCGCGCCCATTTGTGGAAACGGCCATTCTGGTCGCCCGCGGTTCGGAAAGTTTTTTGGAGGCCGACCTGGTCGAAGCCCTCAAAGATTTCCCCGAAGGACCCGAAAAGGCCGCCTTCAGGCAGGCCGATCAGCGCGCAGTCGCCCAGATGCGTTCCTTCGCCGACTGGCTTGAGAAGGAACGCCTGCCAGATTCCAACGATCGTTGGGCGCTCGGCGCCGAAAAGTATGCCCAAATGCTCAAGTACAGCGAAATGATCCCCCTTTCGCCCGCCCAGATTCTCGCCATCGGGGACAAACAGCTCGCTGCGGAACAGGCTCGGTTCGTGGAGGCCGGCCGCATCATCGATTCGTCGAAGCCCGCAGCCGAAGTCTTTAAGAGCATCCAAAAAGATCATCCCACGGCGGCCGGGCTAATTCCGGATACGCGCGCCTCGCTGGAAAAGATCCGCCAATTTGTCATCGACCACTCCATCATCGAAGTGCCCTCCGCGGTGCGGGCGAGCGTCGAGGAAACACCGGCCTTCGCCCGCGCAACCAGCAGCGCTTCGATGGACACACCCGGACCCTTTGAAACGGGGGCCACCGCGGCGTACTACTATGTGACACCGGTCGAGCCCACCTGGAGCCCAGAACGCGCGGAGGAATGGCTGACCTCGTTCAACGACTACACCGCGGAGGTCGTTTCGATTCACGAGGCCTATCCCGGACATTACATCCAGTTCCTTCACCTGAATCAGTCTTCCGCCACCGAGGCCGAAAAGATCTTCGGCAGCTACGCGTTCATCGAAGGCTGGGCCCACTACTGCGAACAGATGATGATCGAAGAAGGCTACGGCGCCTCGGATCCGGTTCGGACCGCAAAATACCGGATGGCTCAGTCGTCCGAAGCGCTCCTGCGACTCTGCCGCCTCTGCGTCTCAATCCGCATGCACTGCTACGGTATGACTGTCGAGGAGGGCACCCGTTTCTTTCACGAACATTGCTATTATGAAACGGCGCCAGCCCACGACGAGGCTATGCGCGGCACGTTTGATCCGGGCTATCTCTTCTACACGCTCGGCAAGCTGCAGTTTCTTAAGCTGCGCGAGGATTGGAAACGGCAAGAGGGTCCAGCCTATTCGCTGCGGCGGTTTAATAATGCAGCTCTCGCTCATGGGATGCCTCCCTTGAGGCTGCTCCGCGAGCAGTTGCTTAAAAACCAAAAAATCTACGACGACATTCTCTAGGTGTCGCCCCGGAATATCCCTTCAGAAGCCCAGCGCGCCCCTCCCTTCGCCCTTGTCCGAACCGCTTCCTATTTCGGTCGTCGTTGTCGCCCGTAACGAGGCCGACGCCCTTCGCCGCTGCCTGCGGAGCGTCGCGGACTGGACGGCCGAATCGATCGTCGCCCTCAACCAGACGACCGACAATAGCGCCGAACTCGCCCGCTCGCTGGGCGCTGTGGTCCGCGAAATCCCCTGGCAGGGCTATCGCGACACCAAGAATGCAGCCTGCCAATGGGCCGGCCAGCCGTGGATTCTCTCGCTGGATGCGGACGAGGAGATTTCCAGCCGACTGCGAGACGAAATACAGGCGCTCTTCGCCAGCGCGGAGCTTGCGCGGGTTTCAGGCGCGCAATTCCCGCGAAAAGTTTGGTTCATGAACCGCTGGATCACACACGGCGACTGGTATCCGGACCGATCGCTGCGCCTGGTGCGGAAGGACCAGGCCCGCTGGGTAGGCGACGCTTTTGTCCACGAACGCCTTGAATGCGATGGAGCGGTGGCGACGCTGGACGCCGATCTCTATCACTATTCTTTCCCGACGGTGGCCCATCATGTCGGCAAGATGATCCCATTCGCCGACCTCTTCGTGAAGCAGCAGGTTACGGCGGGAAGGCGCTTCTCCGTCGCCGCCGCCGTTTTCCGTCCCGGCTGGCGATTCGTCCGAGCCTATGTGTTCCGACGGGGCTTCCTCGACGGCTTTGCCGGATTCTATATCGCGGTGGCAACGGCCTTTGGCGTTCTGGTGCGACAGGCGAGGTGGTACGAAGCCGAACGGGGCCCCACGGCTTCGCCAGCCCAAGCCGGCGAACCCGAAGCCTCCGCCCAGCACCGTTCGCCATGACAGGCAAACCCTGGAAGACGCCCCGGCCCGAAGACTCGCCTGCACGCTTGGGCAAGCTGGCCGAAGACCTTGTGGCCTCCCTCCGGCGAGTCCCGAGCGAAGACCCCGCCGGGGCCCGGCTTCGGCCGGTTCAGACTGCGGGAGATTTGATCGAAGACCTGCGCGTCAAATATGCCATCGGCCGCGAAGCCCCCGAGCACGTCCTCAGGGAGCGCTGGGCCGAGGTCGTTGGAGCCGCCAACGCCGCCTATTCCCATCCCATCCGTTTGGAGGCGACCGGGCGACTGGTGATCCACATCTCGCATGCCGTAATCCGCAATGAACTGTTCATGCACCGGGAAGAGATTCTGATCCGTATTGGGCGCCTGCCCAGCTGCGGTGGGGTAAAGAGCCTGTTTTTGACGTCTGGCTGATATCTCATCGCGGCTGCCGAGGCCAATCCAGCGGCTTCGAAATTCCTGGCCAGCGGAAAGGGTCCCTCCTCGGCCGAAGCTGCCCAAGGCAGACGGATCGGGAGCCAAACCGGCGGCAGCCGGTACGCGGGCGAGGCCGGGTTGCGGGCCTTGGATTCCTCTTTCTGGTTTTCGGAGCCCTCCACCTTCGGGGACCGCGGCGCCGCCCAGAGGCTCCCAAAAGGCGGGCAGCAATCGCCGCTTCGGGACCCTTCCCGCTGGCCGGGATCCTATGGAGGTCCGCCGCAGACCTTCGCCCTAGAGCGATTTACCAGATTCAGAGTTCCCGCGCACTCACATGAAAGTCATCCGCTCCCTCCTCCTTCATAGACGCCAGTAGGGGAGCGACCAAAGCAACGAGCGCAGGAATCATATCCTTCCACGACACAGTATCGGGCACTCTGATCTCCGAGGACCCGTAAGGATATGGCATGCCTTTGTATCGCCCTAGCTTCGCCTGATCGCCCACATCGTGTTGTTTCGCGAATGCAAATGGAATCTTACTAGGCCGATAACCATCGCCTGTGGCGTGAAACGAAAGCCTAAAGGGCACTCTATCCATGGTGCATCTTCCAGAGTTAATCTTTCGATCGGCACATTGCTAGAAGTTGCTTCTTGGTCAACCGCGCCCAGCAGCCCGTCCCCGGGGCCTCGCTCGGGCCTTTGGCCGCGGTCCGATGGGACGCGTCAGACGGCCCCGTTTCGATAAGTCCGACGAAAGCGCAGTCCCCCACAAGAAGGGTGCCCGCAGCGGATAGAGCAGCGGAACGCCAAAAGGCCCACGCCCTGTGGACAAGCGTGTCGGACCGCACTTGCCGCCCCTAACGCGTCCCATTGGACCATGCCTTGCGGCCTCGGCCCGAGCGAGGCCCCGGGGGCGGGTTGCGGGTCTTCAGCTGCCATCGCCAGCCTTGCCCGATCGAAGCCTCCAAATTCCCCGCAACTTTGGGCTTGCGCGCAAACGGATGGCTTTAGATTCTACCCCCTTGCGTCAGTGGAAGTCCGCCGGTTGCGGACCTCCGCCATGACTGGTCCGGCACTCCTGCCGGATTAGAACGGTGACGCCGGCTTGGCCTCGTCGGCCGCCGAGAAGGGTGCTAAACCCTTCGCGGCAGCGGGCGATGTAAAGCGGGTGGCACGGAGCCTGCAAGGGTTCCCTACAGTCGTGCAATCCAACCTCATAACCATGCCCACAGTCGTTAAACCAGAAATCATAGCAGAGTATAAGACCCACGATAAGGATACCGGATCAAGCGAAGTTCAAATCGCCCTCCTCACCGCTCGCATCAATCACTTGACCGAGCATCTCCGCACGCATCGCAAGGACTTTCATTCGCGCCGGGGCCTTCTTCAGATGGCCAGCCGCCGCCGCAAATTGCTCGACTACCTAAAGCGTCACAATTTGCCCAAATACAACGAGTTGCTCCAAAAGCTAAATCTTCGTAAGTAACCGTTTTCGCCTATGGGCGACCCGATCCGCGGGTCGCCCGTTGTCATCTCGACACTCGCCGAAGACCGGGACATTTCCGTTTGCCGCCCCATTGCGGCGGAAGCAAACGGAAATCTCTCGGGTCTCGCAGAGACCAGCGAAAGCCCCGGACCGCCCGCGCGCGGTTCGTGTGCATCCCCACCCCGCCTCCTGGCCGCGCTTGCCGCAGGCCTGAGGCCCGCCTCCAAACCCGTCCGTTCCAATCAAATCATGAATCAGAAATACACCGTTACGGTTCCCGAGTACGGGATCACGTTCACCACCGGCTCGATCGCCAAGTTCGCCAATGGCGCCGTCAATGTCACCGTCGGCGAAACCAATGTCTTCGTGGCCGCAACCGTGGCTGCACAGACCAAACCCGGCCAGGACTGGTTCCCGCTGACCGTCGACTACCGCGAGAAGTATGCCGCAGCCGGGCGATTCCCCGGTGGTTATTTCAAGCGCGAAGGCCGGCCTTCCGAAAAGGAAATTCTCACTTCCCGCCTGTGTGATCGCCCTTGCCGTCCCCTGTTCCCCGAAGGCTTCCTCAATGAAGTCCAGGTGATCGGTATTCTTCTCACGGCTGACCAGAAGCACGAATCCGATATTGCCATGGTGAACGGCGCGAGCGCCGCCTTGGCGATCTCGGACATTCCCTGGAATGGCCCCATCGCCGCTTCCCGGATCGGCTTGGTGGACGGGCAATTCGTCGCCAACCCGACCATCGAGCAGATGTTCGCCTCCTCGCTCGACCTCATTTACGTCGGCACCGAGAAAGACATGCTGATGATCGAAGGCAGCGCCGACCAACTGCCCGAGGATCGCTTCATCGAAGCCCTGGAGTTTGCCCATCAGGCCATCCAGCCCGTGATCAAAGCGATCAAGGAACTGGTCGCCGTCGCAGGGAAGCCCAAGGCGACTTTCCCGCTTGTCGGCGCTTCCCCCGAGGCTCGCGCGATCATCGAACGCGTGGCCGGCCCCAAGATCTCGGAGGCAATTTTCGGCAAGGAAAAGGCCGAGCGCTCCAAGAACGTCAAGGCGATCAAGGAGGAAACCAAGAAGGCGCTGGTCGCCGAACTCGGCGAAGGCAAATTCACCGACGTCGACATCAATGTCGTCTTCGAGGATCTCCAGTACAAAGCCTACCGCCGCACCGTGCTCGAGCGCGGAGTCCGCGCCGACGGGCGGGACGCCAAGAGCCTCCGCCCCATCAGCTGCGAAGTCGAAGTGCTTCCCAGGGTCCATGGCAGCGCGCTCTTCCAGCGTGGCGACACCCAGGGCCTGGTCATCACGACCCTCGGCCCGACCAAGGAAGCCCAGGATATGGACGGCCTCACCGGCGGTGCGACCTCCAAGAGCTTCATCCTCCATTACAACATGCCGCCGTTCACGGTGGGCGAGACCGGCCGCTTCGGCGCCCCGGGTCGCCGCGAAGTGGGCCACGGCGCCCTCGCCGAACGCTCGCTGGTGCCGATCCTGCCGCCTGAAGATGCCTTCCCGTATTCGATTCGCGTGGTCTCGGAGATCATGGCTTCGAACGGCTCGACCTCGATGGCTTCGATCTGCGGCGGATGCCTCTCCCTCATGGATGCCGGCGTCCCCATCATCGCTCCGGTGGCGGGCATTTCGTGCGGCTTGATGACCGAAAGCGCAGCCGACGGCTCCATCGCCAAATGGGTCACCATCACCGACATCCTCGGCGAGGAAGACCACTTCGGCGACATGGACTTCAAGCTCGCCGGAACGACCAAGGGGATCACCGGCTTCCAGCTCGATCTCAAGATCAACGGCCTGCCCTTCGAGATCGCCAAAGCGGCTATCTACCAGGCACGCGACGCCCGCATCGAGATTCTTCGCTCGATGCTCGCCGCCCTTCCTGCTCCCCGGGCCAATCTCTCCAAGTTCGCCCCGCGCATCCAAACGATCCAGATCGATCCCGAAAAGATCGGCCTTCTCATCGGGCCTGGCGGCAAGACGATCCGCCGGATCACCGAAACGACCGGCGCCCAGATCGACATCGCCGAAGACGACTCCGGCAAGGTGTTTGTTTACTCCAACAACGCTGATTCGATGAACCGCGCGATCCAGGAGATCGACTCCCTCTGCGGCGGCGGCGCTGGGGGTGGTGGCGGCGCCCAAATCGAGGCCAACAAGATCTACACCGGTCGCGTGACGGGCATCAAGGAGTTCGGTTGCTTCGTGGAATGCCTGCCCGGCAAGGAAGGCCTCTGCCACATTTCTGAGCTGGCCGACTTTCGCGTGCGCCGTACCGAAGACGTGGTCAAGATGGGCGAAATGATCACGGTCAAGTGCATTGGCATCGACGAGAGGACCGGCAAGGTCCGCCTCTCGCGCAAAGCCGCGCTGAAGGAACTCGAAGCCCAGAAGAACCAGCCCGCCGTCGAAAGCGCCCCCGCCCAGGTCTGACGGGTGAAATTCCTCGTCACCAACGACGACGGAATCGGGTCCGTCTTCCTGCACGAACTGGTCCGCGCGCTCGGTGCCGCGGGCCACGGTGTGTGCGTGGCCGCGCCAAGGACGGAGCAGAGCTGGATTGGGGCGGCCAAGTCTAGGGACCGCCCAGTCCACTCGGCCCCGGCCGATTGCGGCCTCGCCTGCCCGACCTGGATTGTCGATGGCACGCCGAGCGACTGCGTCAATATTGCCCTGGATCATCTGGTTCCCGAGATGCCGGATGGAGTCATCAGCGGGATTAACGTGGGGCTCAACGCGAGCCTCGGCTTCATCATCGCGAGCGGCACCATCGCCGGCGCCTTCGAGGGCGCTCTCCATGGCCTGCCCGCGGTGGCATTTTCCCAGGACCTGACGCCAGATCTGTACGAGCGGCTCAAACACAACGGTGGGAAACCGGATCCCGGCCTGCACTCGACGCTCATGGCCTCCGCGGCCCACGCCGCGCGCTTGGCGCCGGAGCTCGTGCGCTCGACGCCACCGCGGCAATTTGTGGTGCACAATGTCAATTTTCCGCTTCCGTGCACCGCGGCGGCCGGGATACGCCGGACCGTCCCAGCCCGCGTGGTTCTGCCGAAACTCTTCAGCGCGCAGGCCGATGACGGAACGCATCGGCTCGTGTTTCACCAAGGCTGCGACGTTTCCCCCTCCGAACCGCTGACCGATCGGGCGGCGTTGATGGCCGGCTGCATCAGCCACAGCGTGCTCGACTACTCGAAACTAGGCGCCGCGTGACCTCTTGTCATGATCGAAGTCGAGCATCTGACGCGGGTCTTTAGGACCTACAAGAAGCAGCCCGGTTTCTGGGGCGGCGTCCGAGGGCTCGTCAAACGCGAGTACGTGGACACAGCCGCCGCCAACGACATTTCCTTCTCGATCGCCGAGGGCGAATTTGTCGGGTTTCTGGGACCCAACGGCGCGGGAAAGACCACGACGCTCAAGATGCTGTCGGGATTGATCTATCCAACCTCCGGAAAGGCCCGCGTTGCGGGCTTCGATCCCGCCAAGCGCGAAAACGCGTACCGCCGAATCTTCGCTCTGGTGCTTGGCCAGAAAAACCAGCTCTGGTGGGACCTGCCCGCAATCGAGTCCTTCACTCTGATCCGGGCCATCTATGGCCTGCGCGCCGATGCCTACAAGCAGACGCTCGACGAGATGGTGGATTTACTGGATGTGAGGTCCAAACTCGACGTCATGGTGCGCGAGCTTTCGCTGGGCGAGCGGATGAAAATGGAACTGATCGCCGCCCTCCTTCACCGCCCGCGGGTTCTCTTTCTGGATGAGCCGACGATTGGACTGGATGTGGTCTCCCAGCGCGCCGTGCGCCACTTTCTGCGCGAATATAACCGAGTCCACCGAGTCACCATCATTCTGACCAGCCACTATATGGCGGATATCCAGGAGCTCTGCCAGCGGGTGGTCGTCATCCACAAGGGACGCAAGATCTATGACGGCGCGCTCGACCGCCTGGAAGCGGGAAACAATCAGAAGATGAAGATTGTGACCTTCATGCCTAAGGAGACCGCGCACTTCCCGGCATCGTGGCGCTCATCCCACGGCGAGACCACGCGATCCGACAACGGAGCTATCATCATCCGTGTTCCCGGGGACAAGGTCGTGGCGGTTTCGCAGGAATTGCTGGGCGCCGGCTCAGTCGCCGACATCACGATCGAAGACGTCCCGCTCGAGGACGTCATTGCCGAGCTTTTTCAGGCGCAGTAGACGGAAGGACTGCCCCTGGAGGGCTCGCCTTCGTGATCGCCGAGTTCGACTCTATTTTTTGGTGGTCCTGTCCAATCGGGCGTGTTAATACGCAGCGATGAAACAGAATCGTGTTTCGCCTCTCTCCGGCCGCCGGATGACCGCTGCCGAATACCGCGATACTCCGCTCGGTCCACCCTGGTTCCAATTGATCGACGGCCTGTTGATCCAGGAGCCCTCACCGACCGACGGCCACCAGCGGTGCGTCGGCAACCTCTACCTCGTCCTGGCTCATTGGGCCCGGCAATCTGGCTGCGGTGTCGTCCGGATTGCTCCGCTCGACGTTTGGCTTTCCGAGAAGGATGTCGTCCAACCGGACATCTTCTTTGTCTCGTCAGAGTCGCAGGAAAGACTGCGATCGGACGGCCTGCATGGAGCTCCCGATCTGGCGGTGGAAGTCCTTTCTCCCTCCAATGCCACGTTAGACCTCACCAAAAAACGCGCCCTCTATGAGCGCACCGGGGCCAAAGAATTATGGCTGATCGATCCGGTAAACAAGCGCCTCACCACTGAGCGCTTCGCTGCCCCTTCATCTCCCCAAACCACCGTGCATTCGGTGGGGGACACGTTCAGCTCACCCCTGCTGCCCGGGCTGGCAATACCGGTGGCTGAGATTTTCCGCGCCTGAAAAAACGACTTCTCAATCCAGGCGCGGCCATTCCCACGCGGCGCCGATCAGCTGGCGCATGAGATCGCGGCAGCTGCGAACACTCCCGTCGAGCGCCGCTCCGAGCGCCGAGGCGTCACAGGGCGCGCTCACGGTCGTCTGCGCGAGCTCCTCCTGGGTGGCGATTCGCTCGATCCGGCGGCCTTTCTCGAATGAGCGCTCGCCACGCCTCAGTTTGAGCTCATGGAGGAGCTTGAAATTGGTTTCCGCGACCTCGCGGTGAAGCATGCGTTGGGCGGCCCGGAGTTCCCCTCGCACCAATTTCCGCCGAATCCAGACATAATCGCAGGCCAGGCCATCCGCCAATCGAACCGCGTCGGCATCCGAAAGCCTCGAGTCCGGAACTTCGGCCACAATCCGCCGGAAAAACGGATCCCACTCCGATCCCCCCTTTAAGAAGCGCCACCCCGGACGGATCACTTCCGCCAGCGCCTGCAAGTTCCGACGCAGCCATCCCTCGCGCCTGTGAAGTCCGGCGGACACCATGAGCTTTCCCAGGGTCAAAAGGTGCGCGGGAATCACCACCAGGTCGACCTCGGCGCCCTCAAAGAGCGCATTCACCTTGGGGGCGCGGCTGTCGGCGGTTCTGCGCGAGACATAGGCAAGAGGAGGCGGTATCGCCAAGCCCCGGGTCCACGCCGCCGTCGCAAACAGCCGCGGCTGAGAGGTGATGACATAAAAATCCCAGTCCGACTCGGCGTCAGCCTTCCAGACCGCGTCGCCCGCGGCCCGCTCCCGTGAGCCGATCAGCGCGAGGCCGCGCACCGAACGCTCGCCGGCGGCCCAGGCGGAAAAGGTCTCTCCGAACGGAATCGATGACACCATGCTATTTGGTCTCTTGATTTTGGCCGACCGAGGCAACACCGTACCGAACGGCATGAGCGCCCTCCCTCCCCCGCCGGGTCCGTCACGGCGCTTCCTGACGCCGTCGCTCCTTGCGATGAGGGATCCGCTTGGTTTCCTCCAAAATCTTTCCCGTGACTACGGGACGGTCGCCCAGTTTAGACTGCTCAAACGGACCATGGTTCTGGTGAACGAACCAGAGCTGATCAAGGAGGTCCTT
>Ga0302325_10015109_pt1 | contig 16417 bp, 15 predicted proteins | sample Palsa_T0_2_FD_201948 | JGI IMG/M metagenome (GOLD analysis project Ga0302325, IMG submission 201948) | Peat permafrost microbial communities from Stordalen Mire near Abisko, Sweden - Palsa_T0_2 | ecosystem: Environmental > Terrestrial > Soil > Palsa > Peat permafrost | place: Sweden: Abisko... | reverse complement strand
CGATCGACGAACGCCATCGGATCGAGGCGATACTCGGACGCGTGTTGGCGATCAAGCGCCGCGGTCTGATCACCCTCGAGCGCGCGCGGCTGCTCTCCGGCGAGATCGGTCCGGTGCAACTGCCCGAACAGCTTGGCGAGGCGACCAAGCTCACGATCTACGTCGGCCGGCAGGAACGCGTCGACGGCGCCCCCGCCTATGTGGCGGTCTGTGACCTGCTCTCCCGCCGTGAGGTCGCCGGCGCCAGCGTCCTGCTCGGTGTCGACGGCACCCGCCGCGGCCGCCGGTACCGCGCAAAATTCTTCGGACGCAACGCCGACGTGCCGATGATGATCATCGCCATCGGCTCCGGAGCGAAGATCGCGACCGTGCTCCCTGAGCTCGGCCGACTGCTCCGCGAACCGCTGATCACGCTCGAACGCGTCCGCGTCTGCAAACGCGACGGCGAACTGCTTGCCGAGCCCCATGAGCTGCCCGGAACCGACGAACACGGCCTCGCGATGTGGCAGAAGCTGATGATCTACACCTCACACGGCGCCACCTATAAGGGCCAGCCGCTGCACGTGGCGCTCGTCCGCCGCCTGCGCGAAGCCGACGCCGCCGGCGCAACCTGCCTTCGCGGGATCTGGGGGTTCCACGGCGACCATGCACCACATGGCGACAGGTTCTTCCAGATCCAACGTCACGTGCCCGTGTGCACGATCACGATCGACACCCCGCAACGCACCGCCGAATCGTTCAAGATCATCGACGAGATCACCGCCGAGCACGGCTTGGTCACCAGCGAAATGGTTCCGGCGGCGACCGCGATCAGCGACACGCAGACCCGCGGCGGTCTTCGTCTTGCAGACCACTCCTTCTAGCCGACCGCCGCCGCTCCCGGACTCGTGTCGAGCATGAGGCGGCCGGCGTCAAGAATCTGGCGGCCATCGATCGAGAGCGTCGCATCGGTCACGATCACGTCGAGATGGATCGCTACGACGACCGTGCCGCCGATTGCGGCGCTTGAGCCGAACGCGACGTGCACGCTGCCCAACAGCTTCTCGTCCTCCAGGACGTTGCCGGTGAGGGTCGCGTGGTCGTTGGTGCCGACCCCGAGTTCGGCGAGGTTGCGTCCCGCGTCACCATGAGACCGCAGCGCGTCGAGCAGTGCCGGCCCCAGGCCTCCGTCGGCCGCGACGAGCCGGCCGTCGCGGACGCGCAACGTCGCCCGCGGGTCGCTCAGACCCAACGACGCAATGCTCGCGGCGACGATCACGCCCTCGCCCGACTTCGGGGCGATGAACGCCTCGCCGCACGGGAGATTGCCGAACGCGCCGCGCACAGACAGGTCGCCGTCGTCGGCAACCGCTCGGCGATCGGAGAGGTCAAAGCTCATTCGCGAGCCGCACGGGCACGAGAGCTCCGCCGTGTGCCCGGCGCTCAGCGCGTCGGCGACCGCCCGTGACCGACGCGCGAGCAAGCCCAGGTCGCTGGTCATCAGACGAGCGAGCACCTCCGCGGTCACGCCGGGGAGCGTCGCCCCGCGGACGCCCAGCGTCGACGCCCGCGCTCGCGCCCGTGTGTGGCTCAGGGAGCACGTGGTCGGTGCGAGGTACGCGTCGCACTCCAAGATGGCGGATGCGATCGTCCTCGGCGGCTCGCTTCCATGGCAGGCCCGCGGATCCATGCTGGCGAGCACCACCTCGGCTCCGGTCGCTCGGGCCGCATCACGGAGGCGCTCGGCGATCAGCTGGGTCTCGACGTCGGCGATCACGAGCACGTCTTCGCCGGCGTGGATGCCCAGGCAGCCAGTGACGATGTTCTCGATCGCGCGCTGCAGGCGAGGCGGCTCGAGAGCCGTCCACTGCTGCGCCGGCCGGGCTTGCGGTTGACGCACGGCGTCACAGGCTCCTTTCGCGTATCACGGCAAAAGGAGCCATCAGCCCTGTCGAGCAGTTTGGGACCGAACCTGCACGATCCCGCCAGAGCTCCATCTGGCACCGCGAGCCTATCGCAGCGCGGAGCGGCGTGGAAGGCTTGGACGGTGCTCCGCAGCGGCGCAACCGGACCGGCAACTCCGGACGGCGCAGGTGACAACGGACACATAAGATCCGCGGATGGCCGACCCCCCGCCACATCCGCTCGATCCGCTCTCGGCCCAGGAGATCCGCGCCGCGGCCGCGGCGGTGCGCCGCCAGCACGCCACCACCGATGGCTGGCGCTTCTCGGCGATCGACCTGCACGAGCCCGCCAAGGAGACGCTCGGCGGGGCGGCGACGCCGCCGCGCGTGGCCGACATCGTCTGCTGGAACCGTGAGGACGGCCGAGCGTTCAAGGGCACCGTCTCGTTGCCGGAGGACCGCGTCACGTCGTGGGCCGAGCTCGCGCCCGGCGAGCACCCCTCGATGACGGTCGCCGACTACCACGAGTCCGACGAGGCGCTGCGCCGTCATCCGGCGGTGATCGAGGCGCTCGCCAAACGCGGCATCACCGACATGTCGCTCGTGCTGATCGACGTCTGGGCCTACGGCGCGGCGGTCGCGCCGCCGCAGTACGCCGGCCGGCGGATCGGCTGGGGCGACGTCTGGCACCGCTCGACGCCCGACGGCAACCCGTACGCCAACGCGCTCGCCGGGCTGCACCCGATCGTCGATCTGAACACGATGGAGCTGCTCGAGCTCGAGGACGATTGGGATTCCGGCTACGCCGCGCCGCCCGTGATGGGCGAGTACGCACCGCAGCTCGTGCCCGGCCTGCAGCTGCGCGACGACGTCAAGCCGCTGGAGATCAGACAGCCCGGCGGCGCCTCGTTCACGCTGAACGGCAACGAGCTGCGCTGGCAGAACTGGTCGATGCGGATCGGGTTCAACTACCGCGAGGGCCTGGTGCTGCACACGGTCGGCTACGAGGACCACGGGGCACTGCGTCCGGTCGCGCACCGGATGTCGTTCGCGGAGATGGTGGTCCCCTACCGCGACCCCAGCCCCGACCACTACCGCAGGACCGCGTTCGACATCGGCGAGTGGGGCCTGGGCCACATGACGACGTCGCTGGCGCTCGGCTGCGACTGCCTGGGCGAGATCTCCTATCTGGACGCGACCCTGTTCGACGCGATCGGCGAGCCGGTCGAGATCAAGAACGCGGTCTGCATCCACGAGGAGGACGACGGCGTGCTGTGGAAGCACGTCGACGACGTCACCGGCGCCGACACCCGCCGGATGCGGCGACTGGTGATCTCGTTTCACGCGACCGTCGCCAACTATGAGTACCTCGTCTACTGGCGCTTCCAGCAGGACGGGTCGATCCAGTGCGAGGTGCGCGCGACGGGGATCATGATCACGACCCCGTACACGGGCGACACGCCCCCGTACGGCACGAAGGTCGACACCGACACCTACGCGCCGTTCCATCAGCACTTCATCATCGCCAGGCTCGACCTCGACGTCGACGGCGCCGGCCACAACACGGTCGTGTGTACCGAGTCAGAGCCGCTCCCGGTGTCACCCGAGAACCCCCACGGGCTGGCGCTCACCCAGCGCTCGACGCCGCTGGGCTACGAGTCAGACGGGGTCCAGGACTACGACTGGCACCGCCAGCGGGCCTGGAAGGTGATCAACGAGTCCTCCGAGAACCGGCTCGGCAGCCCGGTCTCGTACAAGCTCGAGCCCGGTGCCGCGATTCCGTCGCTCCTGCCGGCCGACTCGCCGGTGCTCCAGCGCGCCCGCGCGATCGAGCACGACCTCTGGGTCACCCCCTACGCGCCGGATGAGCGCTGGCCGTGTGGCGAGTTCCCCAACCTCTCGCTCGACGACAAGGGCTTGCCTGCCTGGACGGCTCAGAACCGCCCGATCCGGGACACCGACGTCGTGCTCTGGTACGTGTTCGGCATCAACCACATCACGCGCCCCGAGGACTGGCCGGTGATGCCCGTCGACGTCGTCTCGTTCTGGCTGAAGCCGATCGGCTTCTTTGACCGCAACCCGGCGCTCGACGTGCCGGCCGAGCCCGGACACGGCTGTACGCCGGGCGCGTAGTCCGGGACCACCGTGACGACGCGACGGTGACCGTGCCACCCGTCACGCGTTGCCTGAGCGCGACCGACTTCGATGCGCCGAGCGAGGACCGCTGGTTCGAGGATTACGTGCCCGGGCTCGTGTTCGAGTACGGCTCGGTGACGGTCAGCGAGCCCGAGATCGTCGAGTTCGCCCACCGCTACGACCCACAGACGATGCATGCCGATCCGTCGCTGGCCGCGGCCGGCCCATTCGGCGGGGTGATCGCCAGCGGTTGGCAGACGATCGCGATCGCGATGCGGATGTACGTCGATCACTACGTCACCCACGTCGCCAGCCTCGCCTCGCCGGGCGTCGACGAGGTGCGCTGGACGGTCCCGGTCCGCCCGGGTGACGTGCTGTCGATCCGCACCACGATCACTGAGGCCCGCCGCTCCCGCTCGAAGCCCGACCGCGGGCTCGTGCGGACGCTGCTGGAGGCGATCAACCAGGACGGGACGCCCGTGATGTCGCTGACCGCGATGAATCTGATCGCGCTGCGCGACCCGAGCTGAGCGCGGCTCGCGCTCCCGCGGGAATCCCTGAGACGCGTACCGCTTCTTCTCCCCCGGGGGGCCGGCACCCGCTGTGGGTGGCAATCGCCCAACTCGTGGCGCCGGGTGTCTCACGGGTCCAGCGCGCTGTGGTGGCGCTCGTAGATCGGGCGCAGCAGCTCGGGGTCGATCGGCCCGGTCGGCGGCAGCGCGGCGCCGATCTCGGCGACGAACGCAAGCGCCGTGCCCGGCGTCAACGTGCCGAGCACCAGCGCCGGCCGGTCGTGGGGGTTGGCGAAGCAGTGGCGCACCCCTCGCGGCGCGAAGATCAGCGTCCCGGTGGGCGCCGGCTCGGGCTCGGCTCGGCCGATCGTCATCGTCAGCGCACCCTCAAGCACGTACAGCGCCTCGTCGAAATCGTCATGGTGGTGCGGCGGCGGGCCCGCAAACCGGGCGGGGATCGGCCAGTGCACGAACGCGACTTCCGCGGTCTGCGCCAGGACCCGGATGCGGTCGCCCGCGTATGGGATCAGTCGTGGTCCGGCCATCAGCCGAGCCCGCCGGGTGGCTGTGTGTCAGCATCGCCAACGGGCCTCAGACCCGCGAGCAGCGCGTCGAGGCTGCGTCGCATCAGGACCGGATCGCCCAGCGCGCGGCCGAGCACCATCGCGCCCTGCAGGGTCACGAGGATCCGCTCGGCGACCAGGTCGGGGTCCTCGGCGTCGCCGAGCTCGCCGGCGGCCTGCAGGCGCGCGGCGGCGTCACGCAGCGGCGCCAGCCAGCGCTGAAACGCGGCCGCGACGACCGGCCGAAGTTCGGGGTCACGATCGAGCTCCGCCGCCAGCGACCCGAGCGGGCAGTCAAACGGCCCGCCGGGCGCGCGGTGCAGCGTCGCCACGTCGTCAGCCCAGGTCGTCAGATCGGTGAAGCGCTCGATCGCATACAACCGCGGCTGATTGCCCAGCACCCGCTCGATCTGACGGTCGACGACGGCCGCCGAGAGATCACGCTTTCCGGCCGGGAAGTAGTGGTAGAGCTGCGACTTGCCGGCACCGCTGCGCTCGAGCACCTGATCGAGCGAGGTCGCGGCGACGCCGTGGGCATAGAACAGGTCGGCCGCGGCTTCGACGATCGCGCCGCGGCTACGGCGGCCGCGCGCCGTCGCTGGCCGGGTCGCGGTCGCGGTCGCGGTTGCGCTGGCGGCCGCGGTCGCGGCTGCGGCTGCGGTCGCGCCGGCGGCTGCGGCCGCGGTCGCGCCGGCGGCTGCCGCCGCGGTCGACGCGGTGATCTCGGTCTCTCGGGTCGACATTTCTGGACTGAATGGTACAGTCGCTGAGCAACTGTACTAAGTAGTCCAATCAGACGATCGGAGATGTCGATGACCACGATCACCGAACAGGAGCAGCATGTGTACGAAACGGTCGGCTCCAAGCTCCCGCCCGAGGTATCGCAGGCGTTTGCCGACGACCGGCTCGCGCTCGAGGTGCGAACCGACCGCTCCAAGCTGGTCAAGGCGGGCGACACGCTTGCGCCGTTCACGCTGACCGACGCGACGGGCGTCGACGTGACGCTCGACCAGCTGCTGGCCGACGGGCCCGCGGTGCTGGTCTTCTACCGCGGCGGCTGGTGTCCGTACTGCAACGTCGCGCTGCACGCCTACCGCACCGAACTCGAGCCCGCCCTGACCCAGCGTGGGATCTCGCTGGCGGCGATCAGCCCGCAGCTGCCCGACGGCTCGCTGAGCACCAAGGAGAAGCACGAGCTGGAGTTTCCGGTGCTGTCGGATCCGAAGAACCGGGTCGCGGGTCCACTCGGGATCGTGTTCGAGCCCTCAGATGAGGTCGGCGCCGCGCAGCGGCAGCTCGGGCTCGACCTGACCGTCGTCAATGGCCAAGAGCGCGTGGCGCTGCCGATGCCGACCGTACTGCTGGTCGACGAGGACCGGACGATCCGGTTCGCCGACGTCCGCGTCAGCTATCTGGAGCGGACCGAGGTCTCGCAGATCCTCGACGCGGCGGATGGGTTGCCGGCGCGGGCGTGAATCGTTTCGCGTCGCAGCGGGTCAAACTCACACAGAGAGCAACGAAAGGACCCGAACAGATGAGTCTCAAGGATCACATGAACCGATTTCAGTCGCGCACCGACAATCCCGACGACGCCCGCTGGCGCGAGCAGCTGTCCGACGAGCAGTACAAGGTGCTGCGTGAGAAGGGCACCGAGCGGCCGTTCACGGGCAAGTACGTCCACACCAAGGACGACGGGATCTACCGCTGTGCCGCATGTGGCGCCGAGCTGTTCGCCTCGGACACGAAGTTCGACTCCGGCACCGGCTGGCCGAGCTTCACCGATCCGGCCGTGGCCGAGAACGTGCAGTTGCACGAGGACAACAGCCTCTTCATGCGCCGTACCGAGGTCACCTGCGCTCGCTGCGGAGGCCATCTGGGGCACGTGTTCCCCGACGGCCCCAACGGCTGCGACCGGTACTGCATCAACTCGGTCTCGCTGGAGTTGGACCCCGCCGAGAAGCGCTAGTAGGTTGATGCTCCATGACCCGGGAGCCCGTCTCAGAGCATTACCGCTCCGGGCCGCTGGGCCCCCGGGTACAGGCCGCGCTGAAGGCCGCTGGCCTGAGCTCGCCGGGCGTGTCGTGGGAGGCGTTCGCGCCGATCGACGAGTTTCACGTCGGCGGCCTCGACGCGACGCGGGCGCTGGCGCAGGCGCTCGCACCGGACCCCGGGGCGACCGTCCTCGACCTCGGGTCCGGGCTTGGCGGACCGGCCCGGCTGCTGGCGGCCGAGCGCGAGTGTGACGTGACCGGCGTCGATCTCAGCGATGAGTTCGTCGCCGTCGCGTCCTCGCTGACGTCGCTGGCCGGGTTGGATCAGCGGGTGCGCTTCCAGGCCGCGGACGTGACCGCGTTGCCGTTCGCCGACGCAAGCTTCGACCACGCGGTCACGATCCACGTCGCGATGAACATCGCCGACCGCGCTGGGTTCTACGACGAGGCACGACGGGTGCTGCGGCCAGGAGGCCGGCTGGCGATCCTCGACATCGTCGACGGCGACGGAGACGGCGAGCCGCTGACGTTCCCGGTGCCGTGGTCGACCACGCCTGAGACCAGCCACCTGTTGACGTCGGGCGAGACGATCGCCGAGCTGAACACGGCGATGTTCGAAATCGTCGACGCCGTCGACCGCACGGCCTGGTCGCTGGACTGGTTTGCGGCGCAGGGGCGCGCCGCCGCGGCCGCCGGATCCCCGCCCCCGCTCGGGCTCGGAGTCGTGATGGGCGACCGGTTCGCCACGATGGGCGCCAACCTCGTCGCGAACATGACCGCCGGCCGCGTCGGCGTCGCGCAGATCGTCGCCACCCGCGGGGATCGGTGATCGGCGTGCCGCGTACCCGGCTTGGCTTCGCGCTCGACCACCGCTGGGTACCCGGTCGCATGTCGCGCTACCTCGATGACCAACTGGGCACGATCCTGCGGCGGCGGTTGGCGCATCACCTCTCCGAGTGTCAGGAGTGCCGCGCCCTGTTGGCATCGCTGCAGCACCTGCTCGGTGTGCTTGGGCGCGCGGCGCAGGCCGGGGCCGACGAGCCGGCGCCACCACTCGCCGCCGCCGTCCGGGCGCGGCTGCACGAGCACGAGCACGAGCACGAGCACGAGTAGGACGCGGGCGTGGTCGCCGACGAAGCCCGGCTCCTGGAGATGCACTCCGATCGCGTCTACCGCGCGCTGCGCCGGTTCGGGCTGGACGCCGACGAGGCCAGCGAGGTCGCGCAGGAGGTGTTCCTTCGCGCCTGGCGGGGCCTTGACCGGTTCCAGGGCCGCTCCCAGCTCTCGACCTGGCTGTACCGGATCGCGTTCAACGAGGCCCAGCGGCGACTGAGCCGTCGCCGCCCACCCCCGGTCGCGGCCGATCCCGATGGCCCGGACCCGATCGCCGCGATCCCGGACAGCCCCGACCGCGGGCCGGACGCACGGGCGCTCGATCGCGAGCTCGGCGAGGCCGTCGACGCCGCGCTCGCGCGGTTGCCGCCGGATCTGCGCGCGGCGGTGATCCTCCGTGACCTCGACGGTCTCAGCACCGACGAGGCCGCGGCAGCCGTCGGGGTCCGTCCGGCGGCGTTCAAGAGCCGCCTGCACCGCGGCCGAATGGCAATGCGAGAGCTGCTGACGCCCTACCTGGATGCGGCAAACGCGTAAGGCGCCCGGCTCCGGGGCGAGAAACACGCCTATATGGCGCGTTCCCCGCCCCGGTACGCATCCGTACCCGCGCCTGGGCCAGCCGGGCTCAGCCGCCGCCCCGGCTCAGCGTCGCCGTCCGGACCGCCACCACGTGAGCCCCGAACCGCGGAGCTCACGCGTTCAAGCGCTCCGCGTGGGCCGAGGCGACGCGTGGGTCGAGGCGGCGTAGTCGTCGGGCAGCTCGATCCGCACGCCGCAGGCGCCCCGCTGGCGCTCGAAGTAGCGCTGGTGGTACTCCTCGGCCTCGTAGAACGGGCCGGCGTCGGTGATCTCGGTCACGATCGGGCGCAGCAGCGACAACTGCTCATGGTCCAGCGACGCATGCGCCGCCTCGCGCTGCTGCTCGTCTGAGACGAAGATCGCCGAGCGGTACTGGTCGCCGAAGTCCCACCCCTGGCGGTTCGGGGTGGTCGGGTCGTGCATCCGCCAGAAGGCGGCGAGCAGCTGCTCGTAGCTGATCCTCCGCGGGTCGAAGGTCACCTGCACCGCCTCGGCGTGGCCGGTGCTGTGGCCGCAGACCCGCTCGTAGGTCGGATTCGGGACGGTCCCGCCGGTGTAGCCGACGCGGGTGTCGAGCACCCCGTCCAGCGCCCGGAAGCTCGCCTCCACGCCCCAGAAGCAGCCGGCCGCGAAGGTCGCGTGCCGCTCGTTGTCGTTGATCGTGTCAGGCATGCATTGCTCCTTTGGTCTGCGGGCGCCGGTCTCGACGGCCGCATACCAATAGACCGGCGCGACGTCGCAAACGATTCAGGCCGTCGCCGCGGCGAGCTGTTCGCGGCCGAGGTCGAGTCGATCCTGGCCTAAGAAGCTGTCTCGAGCGCTCGGAGCCCGTCGGCGGCCGCGGCGCGGTAGCGATCGACTGCCCGCAGCTTGACCTGCTCGTACCCGCGGACCATGTCCGCCAGCCCCGCGATCTTCGCCACCGCGTCCGCGTTCTCGGCGGTCAGGTGGTGAAGCGCCTGGCGGGTCAGCGCCCGGTGCTCGTCGATCAGCCCCCGCTCGAGCCGGCGCAGCGCCGTGGCGCCGAACGGATCAAGCGGCGTCCCCCGCAGCCGCCGCCCCGCCCGCAGTCCGGTGAACAGCGGCCGCGCCGCCCGCTCAGGCACGCCGAGCTTGCGGTCGAGCCCCAGGGCTCGTAGCAGCGGCGGGTGCAGCATCACCTTGAGCTTGGCTCGCGGGCCGAACTCGGTGTCGCGTCTGACCTGCTCGGCGGCGTCGAGGTGCAGCCGGGCAACCTCGTACTCGTCCTTGTAGGCCATCAGCTTGTGCATCGAGCGGGCGTACGCCTCGGTGACGGGCGCGCGGCCGGGTGCGCCGGCCCGGCGCTCGACCGAGAGCACCTCCAGTGCGTCGTCGACGAACCGGCGCGCGTACGCGACGGTCTGGTAGGCGCACAGGTCGGCCGCGCGGCCGCGCAGCAGCTCACGCAGCGACTGCGGCGGGGCGCCGGCGTCGATCGCGTGCGACAGCGAGCGCGGCAGGCGCGAGACGGGCGGCTTCGCGGCCAGCGTCCGCGACGGGTCGCCCGCGGAGCCCACGGCCAGCGTCCGCGACGGGTCGCCTGCGGAGCCCGCGACGGCGGCAGCAGCGGCGAGCGTGCCCGCGGGGTCCGCGGCGACCGCCCGCCCCCACGCGAAGGCGGCCAGGTTGCGCGCGACCGCCGCTCCGTTGAGCTCGATCGCCCGTTCGATCGCGGCCGCGTCGATCGGCAGGCAGCCATGCTGGTAGGCGGCGCCGAGCATCATCACGTTGGCCGTCATGTGATCGCCGAACAGCGACTCCGAGAGCGCGCCGGCGTCGACGAACAACGCCTCGGCGGCGACCGTCGCGGCCTGCACCCGGGACACGCATTCGGCGAGCGGCAGCGCCGGCTGGTCGACGTCCGCGACCATCGCCGCGGTCGCCGTCTCGTGGATGTTCACGACCGCGACCGTGCGTGCCGGATCGAGCGTGCGCAACGTCTCGGGAGCGACCGCTCCGAGCAGCTCCAGCCCCAGCAGCACATCGACCTCGCCGCCCGCGGCCCGGGGTGCGCCGTCGTCGGCGTCGGGCGCCAGCCGCACGTCGGAGATCACCGGACCGCCCTTCTGCGCCAGACCGGTCTGATCCAGGCCGGTCGACCAGCGGCCCTGCAGCAGCGCCGCCATCTGCAAGATCTGTGACACGGTCACGACGCCGGTGCCGCCGACGCCCGGCATCCGCACGACCACGTGCTCGTCATCGGCGAACCGGTTCACCGGCTCAGGCAGCGGGCCGGGCGGCTCCGGCACCGTGGCGGCGGGCGCGGGCCCGGGCGGGGTTGGCGTCACGACCACGAAGCTCGGGCAGTCGCCGTCCAGACAGGCGAGGTCCTGCGTGCACGAGGACTGGTGGATCCGCGTCTTGCGACCGTAGTCGGTCATCACCGGGACGACCGACAGGCAGCTGGACTTGTCGCCGCAGTCGCCGCAGCCCTCACACACCCGCTCGTTGATCCAGACGCGCTGGGCTGGCGCCGGCAGCTTGCCGCGCTTGCGCAGCCGGCGCTCCTCGGTGGCGCAGCGGTCGGTGTGGATCAGCACGGTGACCCCGTCGACCTGCTCGAGCTCCTTCAGCGCGTCCTGGAGCTCGGAGCGGTCACGGACCGACACCCCGTCGGGAAGCCCTGCGCCGACGAAAGACGCCGGATCCTCGGTCGTCACGATCACCCGCCGGACGCCCTCGGTCCCCAGCCAGCGCGTGAGCTCGGGAACCGCCATCCGACCGGGTGCCGCCTGACCGCCCGTCATCGCGATCGCGTCGTTGTACAGCAGCCGGAACGTGATCTGGCTGCCGGCCGCGACCGCGGCGCGGATCGCCAGCGAGCCGGAGTGATGAAACGTGCCGTCGCCCATGTTCTGGATGTAGTGGCGATCGCAGGTGAACGGCGCCATGCCGAGCCACTGCGCGCCCTCGCCTCCCATCTGGGGCGCGCCGAGGATCTGACCGCGGCGGCCGGGTCGATCGAGCCAGATCAACGCGTGGCAGCCGATCCCGGCGCCGACGAGCTGCTCGGCCGGGGTCCGGGTCGAGAGGTTGTGCGGGCAACCGGAGCAGAAGAACGGCGTCCGCGCGGTCGGCAGCGCCTGCGCTCGCGTGATCGTCCGAACCCGCTCGCCCGCCTCGGCGATCCGCCGGACCGACCGCTCCGGCAGCCGGTCGCCGAGGACGCGCGCGAGCGCCCGCGCTGCCTGGTCGGCGTCGACCGTCCCCGACGCCGAGATCAGCTCCCGGCCGTCGGCATCCTGCTTGCCGAGCACGCGCGGCGCGTCGGCGATGCCGTAGAGCAGATCGCGCAGCTGGCGCTCGACGAACGGCCGCTTGTCCTCGATCACGATCAGCTCGTCGACGCCGGCGGCGAACTCGCGCGCATCGTCCTCGTGCAGCGGCCAGACGAGGCCGAGCTTGACCAGCCGGATCCCGAGCGGCTGCAGCTCGTCGTCGCCGATCCCGAGCTGGGACAACGAGCGGCGGAGCGTCGCGAACGCCGCGCCGGGCGCGACCAGCGCCGTCCGGGGACGGTCGGGCTCGAACACAACCCGGTTGAGCCCATGCCGGCGACCGTACTCACGCGCGAGGCCCAACCGGTGCGACATCAGGTCATGCTCGGCGGCAACCGAGCTCAGCCCGATCAGCACCGGCGGCCCCCCGCGGCTCTCGGACGGCGGCATCGGGATGCCCGCCTGCACCGGGTCGCGCAACTGCACGACGGCGGAGGCGTCGGCGACGTCGGAGACGATCTTGAGCGCGGTCCACAGCCCCGCTTGACGGGACATCGCGACGGCGTGCAGCCCGAGGCCGACGACCTCGGAGACGGTCCCGGGCGACAGCAGCGGCAGCATCAGGCTCTCGGCCATCAGCTCGCACGAGCTCGGCAGCGTCGAGGACTTGCACAGCGGGTCGTCGCCGATCAGCGCGACGGCGCCGCCGAGGTGCGCGGTGCCCGAGACGTTGCCGTGGCGGATCGCGTCGGCGGCTCGGTCGAGCCCGGGCGCCTTGCCGTACCAGAACCCGGTCACGCCGTCACGTGTGCGTCCGGGGAGCTCCGCGACCAGCTGCGTCCCCCCGACCGCGGTCGCGGCCAGCTCCTCGTTGACCGCGGGCACGAACTCGACCCCAAGCGGATCCAGGTGCATGTGAGCGCGCGCGAGCTCCTTGTCCAGACCGCCCAGCGGCGAGCCCGGATAGCCGCTGACGAACATGCCGGTGTTCAGCCCTCGGGCCACGTCGAGCCGCCGCTGCTCGATCAGCAGCCGGACGAGCGCCTGGATCCCGCCGAGCAGCACCCGGCCCGAGTCGGCCGTGTAGCGATCGTCCAGCTGCGCGTCGATCAAGGGCAGGGACTCGGTCGCGCTCACCGCGCCGATTATCTCATCCGGCGGCATCAGCCCGTTCATTCTGACCGCTCTGCGCCGCCGGGCGGCGAGCGCTCAGATCTTGATAATCCGCCGCAGCAGCACCAGCGAGGCCGCCACCGTCCGCTGCTCGTCGGCCGAGAGCTGCGCGAGCGCGCCGCGCAGCCAGTCGCGCTTGACGACGCGGGCCGCGGCGAGCGCCTGCTCCCCGGCCGCGATCAGCGAGATCAGAACCTGACGGCCGTCGTCGGTGTCGTTGCGCCGCGCCACGAACCCGAGCTGCTCGAGCGCGGTCACGCTGGCGCCCATCGACTGCGGGCGCATGCACTCACCCCGCGCGAGCTCGGAGATCGTCGCGGGCCCGTCCCGATGCAGCGAGAACAGCACCGCCTCCTGCGACCACGACACGCCGCCGGGCGCCGCCTCGGCCCGCAGCCTCCGCCAGCCCGAAGGCGCCTGGCTGTTCGCCGAGCGCACGCTCCTGGTCGACTGGACCGAGACGCGGCCGTCGAGCGCCTGATCTGAGTCGGCGCCGAGCTCACGCCGACGACGGCGCGGCGGCGGCCGCCAGTCGCCGGCGCAGCGGATGGTCCGGCCCCGCCGGCGCTCGAGGATCCCGTGCTCGACCAGGCGCTCCAACCGAGCTTGGAGCACGTCGCGCGCGATCCCGAGGTCGGTCTGCATGGCTTGTATCGTCGATTCCGCGACCCCCGGCGAACAGGAGCAACGGATGACCGCGACGAGCACGAGCCGGACCCGGACGTACAGCTGGGCCGACCCCGCCGCGCTGGCCCGTGCCGGCGCCGGGCTCAGCGGACTCGAGCTGATCAGCAGGTTCGCCAGCGGCGAGCTGCCGCCGCCGCCGATCATCTCAATGCTCGAGGGCTCGATCGTCGAGGTCGAGGAGGGGCGGGTCGTGTTCACGCTGACGCCGGCCGAGTGGATGTTCAACCCGATCGGGTCGGTGCACGGCGGGATCGCGGCAACGATCCTTGACTCGTGCATGGGCTGCGCGGTGCACACCGTGCTGCCCGCCGGTGCGGCCTATACGACCGGCGATCTGCATATCCGCTATCTGCGGGCGATGACGGCCGAGACCGGTCCGGTGCTGGCCGAGGGCAAGGTCGTGCACGCCGGGCGCCGGCAGGCGACGGCGGACGCGCGGCTGTACGTGCAGAGCACCGGCAAGCTGATCGCGACGGGCACGACCGCCTGCGTGATCCTATAGACGATCCCTCTCGGCGCGCGCTGAACGGCGGGCATAGACTGCCGCCGTGCCCGTCTGCCGACGTCGACAAGGAGCCTGATCGATGCCCGAACACAGCGCCATCGTCACCGGGGGGACCCGCGGCATCGGCCGCGCGATCGCGCAGGCGCTCGCTCAGGACGGATACTCGCTGACGATCACCGGCCGCCGGCCCGACGGCGTCGAGCAAGCCGTCGCCGAGCTGCAGGGTGACGGCGCCGAGGTCCACGGCGTCGCGCTCAACCACGCCGATCCCGAGGCACCCGCGGAGATCGTCAAGCGACACGCGGACCGGTTCGGCCGACTCGACGTGCTCGTCAACAACGCCGGCGTCGGAATCGGCTCCGCCGCCGATGAGCATCCGACGAAGTTCGTCGACCTGCAGCTGAACGTCAATCTGCTCGCGCTGATCCTCTTCTACCGGGAATCGATCCCGTTGCTGAAGGCGTCCGCGGAGCAGACCGGGCAGTCGCACGTGATCAACCTGTCGTCGATCAGTGGCAAGAGCGGGCAGCCGTGGCTGTCGGTCTATTCGGCGACCAAGGCCGCCGTCGTCGGCTACACCGAGGCGATGAGCAAGGAGCTCGCTGTGGCCGGCATCAAGTCGACCGCATTGTGTCCAGGGTTCGTCAACACCGACATGAGCGAGTTCGTCAAGCAGCAGATTCCCGCGGACGAGATGATCCAGCCCCAGGACATTGTCGAGGGCGTCCGCTTCGTCCTGCGCATGTCGCGCGGGTGCACGATCCCTGAGATCGTGTTCATGCGGCCGGGCGAGAGCGGCGGGATCGTCTGACAGCTGAGAGGAGGGTCGTTGGCGATGGCGATGGACTGCACATACCGGCTGCGGATCCCACACGTGGCGGGGCAGCTGGCGAAGGTTGCGACGCGGATCTCGGAGTACGGCGGGCTGATCGGCGACGTCTCGACGCTCGCGATCGCCCGGCATGAGGCGATCCGCGAGATCACGATCGAGCTCCGTGACAAGGAGCACGCCGACGCACTCGCGATCGGCCTCGGCGACCTGGAAGGCGTCAGCGTCGTCTATTTCCACGACCGCGCGTTCATCGCCCACGACGGCGGCAAGATCAAGATGGTCGGCCGCCATCCGATCAACACCAACCAGGACGTCCGCGACGTGTACACCCCGGGCGTGGCGCGGGTGGCGACGGCGATCTCCGAGTTCCCCCAGCTGGCCGGGCGGTTCACGATGATCGGCCGCTCGGTCGCGATCTGCACCAACGGCACACGGGTGCTGGGACTGGGCGACATCGGGCCCGTGCCGGCGATGCCGGTGATGGAGGGCAAGGCGCTGTTCTACGCCCAGCTGGTGGAGATCACCGCCATCCCGATCCTGATCGACACCAAGAACGTCGACGAGTTCGTGCAGACCGTGCTGCGGATCGCACCCGGGTTCGGCGGCATCCACCTGGAGGACATCTCGACGCCGGCGTGCTTCGAGATCGAGCGGCGGCTGATCGAGGCGCTGCCCATACCCGTCATGCACGACGACGTCCATGGCACCGCGGTCGTGACGATGGCGGCCGCGATCGCGGCCTGCCGTCAGGTCGGGATCGCGCTCGACCACGCGGTCGTCGGGCAGATCGGTCTCGGCGCGGCGGGGTTCGGGATCGCGGCGCTCGTCCACGACGCCGGCGTGCGCGTGCTGGCCTCCGATCCCAACCCGGCCGCGCAGGCGCTGGCCGCCTCGCACGGGATCGAGATCGCCGACTTCGAGACCGTGATGCGTGAGGCCGACGTCGTCGTCGCCACCAGCGGCGTGCCGGGCCTGATCACGCCTGAGATGGTCCGCCCCGGCCAGGTGATCCTGGCGCTGACCAACCCGGTGCCCGAGATCGAGCCCGACGTCGCGCTCGCGGCGGGGGCCGCCTTCGCCGCGGACGGCACCAGCGTCAACAACGTACTCGGCTATCCGGGGATCTTCCGCGGGGCGCTGCTGTCCGGCGCGTCAGCGATCAACCTGGAGATGAAGCGTGCCGCGGCAGCCGCGCTGGCCGGGC
>Ga0302325_10015106_pt1 | contig 16419 bp, 13 predicted proteins | sample Palsa_T0_2_FD_201948 | JGI IMG/M metagenome (GOLD analysis project Ga0302325, IMG submission 201948) | Peat permafrost microbial communities from Stordalen Mire near Abisko, Sweden - Palsa_T0_2 | ecosystem: Environmental > Terrestrial > Soil > Palsa > Peat permafrost | place: Sweden: Abisko... | reverse complement strand
TGGCTGTGACGATTGCGGTGCTGGTCAGCGGTTTCTACTCGTGGAATCTGAATAACAGCGAGGTACTCGCGCTATTTCTCGCCTTGATCGGCTGCGGCTACGTGGCCGTATGGGAGGCTGCTATTAACCGGGCGTAAAAGTGTTCGGTCAGGTCGACGGTGCGCTCGATGGAAAACAGCGCGGCACGTTCTCGCGCGTTGCGTCCGTATTCACATCGGCGAGCCGGATCCGACGCCGCAGCTTCAATCGCGTCCGCGAGCGACGACGGCGAATCCGGTGGCACGAGCCAGCCAGTGCTGCCGTTCTCCACGAGTTCCGCGAGACCGCCAACATCTGTTGCGACGACCGCGAGGCCGTTGGCCATCGCATCGAGGGCAGCCAGCCCCCAACCTTCCGACCGCGAAGGCATAATGAACAGATCCAGAGCGGCGTAGAATTCGGTCAAATCGTCCAGAAATCCTGGCAGGATGACAATTCCCTCAGTGTGTTTGGGCCGCTCGGGACCGTCACCTGCGAGAAGCATTCGGGCGTGTGGGAGCCTGGGCGCTAAAAGCCGAGCCGCTTTCAGCGCGATGTCCTGGCCCTTCTCCTTGGTGAACGCTCCGGCGTGGCCGATGACGAAATCATCGCTTGAGAAACCCCACCGCGCCCGAGCTTGAGCACGCAAACTCACTTTGGGAAGTTCGGCCGGCAGCTCTACGCCAGGGGGAATAACTTCAATGTTGAAGGCTGGAATGCCAGTGTCGATCAGCACTCTTCGCACCGATTCCGAGTTGGCGATGACGCCATGGGACGTGTACGTATATTTGCAGCGATGAACGAGCGGATGACGGGGTGCAAAGGCCACCTGACGGCTAGCCACGCGCCGCACAGGCAGTCCAGCCGAGGCTAGAAAAGAAATGTTTTGGGCTTTTCCATCGTGCGCGTGCAGAATATCGAAGCGTTCAGAGGAAAAACGATGGCGCAAGCGACCGATAGCTGCGAGCTCAAGCGGGGCTAAGTCGAAATCTTGCGCCACCGCGCGTTTGGCAAGGGCGCTATCAAATGGACAAACGATCAATTGACGGTGGTCTCGCCGACGCAGGCCGCGCGCCAGCGACAATAACGATTCCTGGCCGCCGCGAAAATCCTTGCCGGTGTCGATATGAGCGATCTTGAGAATGGCCTAAGCTCCAGCTTTGTTAGAATTCGATTGCAGACCGTGGGACGCTTCGATTCTACCGCTCCCTTCTACGCTCGATATCGCGAGCCCTATCCGCCTCGTTTCTTTCGAGAAGTCGCGCACCGTCAAGGGCTCCAAGGCAGCGAGCGGCTGATCGATATCGGATGCGGGCCTGGGTCCCTGTCAGTTGGCTTCGCGCCGTTTGTGCGATCCTGCCTGGGCGTCGACGTAGAGACCGAAATGCTTGCGGCGGCACGTGTGGAAGCTGCCCGGGCGGGGGTCCACGTCGATTTCCTCCAAGCGCGAATCGAGGAGCTGCCTCGGGAAATCGGCGTCTTCCAGGCGGTCACCATCGGACGTGCTTTGCATTGGTTCGATCGCGACGAAGCCTTGGCGGTTTTGGATCGGATCGTCGATGAACAGGGCTGGATCGCCATTTGTGGGACCAAGGGACAGAGCGCGGCGGCGCAGGGATGGAGCGGCAAATTCCACGATATCCGCCGAGCTTGGTCATCGAAACCGGACGAGACTTGTTACCACATCGATTATGAGGAATGGTTCCGAGATTCCCGATTCCACAAAGTGGAGAACGTCGAGGTCACCGAGACTTATCAGGTGACCATTCCCGATTTGATCGGACGCGCTCTCTCTATGTCGACAACATCGCCCGAGGTTCTAGGCGACCGGCGGCCGGCGTTTGAGGCAGCCATGCGCGGCGCACTGGAGCCGCTCTCGGCCGGCGGCATTTTCGATGAGCAAATCGCTGCCTTGGCGATGATCCTGCGCTGACGTAACGTCATTAAGCATTCATCTGGTAGTAATCGGGAGTTGTTGTGCGTGACGCAGACTGTTTGCTGAGTCTCCACGGTGAAGCAACTTTTCTTACTTGCGCTGGCGAGCACAGTCTCTGCGCAATGGCATGTGGAGCTTTGCGCCAAAGAGGTGCCTGCCGGCACTTGCTCTCGCCCAGCGCCCGGGAGCGTCGTGCCAGAACCGGAAGATCTACGCAGCCAGAACGGAGTACTCAACGTCGATCTGACGATTCACAACTATGCTGAGCCGGAGAGCTCAACTCGCTACTGTTACGTTGACGGAAACGGCAACCAGTCACCGAATCTAAGACTAAAGCCAGGCGATCTTCTCATCCTGCACTTGAAGAACGATTTACGGATCGTCGATCCCTCCGCGGCTGTGGCGAACCATATTCACGCTCGTATGAATGTTGAAAAGAGCGCCGACCCGTGTGCCAGGGGCGCCATGACGGCGACGTCCACGAATCTTCATTTCCATGGTTTGACTATTCCTCCGGTTTGCCATGAAGACGATGTTCTGAAGACCTCGATCAGCCCCAAGGATCCGCCGTTCGAGTACCGGTTTCGCATTCCAGCCAACGAGCCGCCTGGGTTGTATTGGTATCACCCGCACATCCACGGATTCAGCAAAGTGCAAGTCCTCGGAGGCGCCTCGGGAGCGCTGATCGTCGAAGGAATCGAGCGCGCCAATAAGGCAACGGCCGGCTTGCCGGAACGCGTGCTGATCATCCGCGATCAAGATTTGCTGAACCCTAATGCGACGCCGTCCAAATCGGAGCCGGTGGTGCCCAAGTTGCTCCTCGATCGCGACGGAGATGCCGCGAACAATGGTACGGGGTTCGGTAAACCGGCAAAGGATCTCTCCATCAACTTCGTGCCGGTTCCGTATCCCGACTATCCGCCGGCTGTCATCCAGATGAAACCGGAGGAACGGCAGCTGTGGCGCGTGTTGAATGCCTCGGCCATTACGTACCTCAATTTGGCCGTCTTGATCAATCGAGTGCCGCAAACACTGGGTCTGGTCGCGCTGGATGGCGTGCCGCTAAATGAGAACGGGACTTTGGGGGATTTTGTCAGCTCCCAAACTCACCTAGGAGTGCCACCCGGGGGGCGCGCGGAATTTATTGTGCAGGGACCGCCTTCGGGCGTGACCGGGCTGCTTGTGACGCGTAGCGTAGATACGGGACCAGGGGGAGAAAACGATCCCAACCGCGCGCTCGCGACCATCAAAGCTTCCCAAGATGCCCTTGAGCCGCGCTCAAAGCTCGCCGCGTCACCCGAGCCGCTTCCATGGTCCGGCTTGGCGTGGCTTGGAAACGTGGCTCCTGTGCGTACACGGAAGTTATTCTTTTCCGAAAAGCTGACTGACCCGAACGACCCCAACAGCGCAACGGAGTTTTACATTACATCGGATGGCCAGACGCCGTCGCGATTCAATCCGCAGTCGGCCATACCGGACATCATCGTGAAGCAGGGAACCGTTGAAGATTGGATCATCGAGAATCGATCAAAAGAGTTGCACGCTTTCCATATTCATCAGCTGCATTTTCTGCTGCTGGATTACATGGGAAAGCCGGTTGACGAGCCGTTTCTCCGCGATACAGTGAATGTCCCTTACTACAAGGACAACATGCTCGTGTATCCGAGTGTGAGATTACGAATGGACTTTCGAGATCCCAACACAGTGGGCATGTTCGTGTATCACTGCCATCTTCTAGAACATGAGGATGGCGGAATGATGGGGCTGATTCGCGTGGAGCCGCCGTTCTAAATCGCGGCAGTAATTCTATATTCACCAAAGATACATTTGATCTGCAACTAAGGTGGCTATCATAGGCTGCGTTTTATTTACAGAACGCCAAAAACCAAGGAGAATGAATGACAGTTACACAAGTTGCATCCAGTGCCTGGAAGCGCCTGCGCATGGGGACAGCGTCGGTCGCGCTGCTCCAGCTTATAACCAGCACTTCTTTGAACGCCCAGCAAACCGGGGACTCCGATACCACCACACCCATCAAACACGTGATTGTGATCATCGGCGAAAACCGCAGCTTCGATCACGTATTCGCGACGTATCAGCCCGCGCAAGGGCAATCAGTCTGGAACCTGCTTTCTGAAGGGATCGTAAACGCCGATGGCACGCCGGGACCCAATTTCCGATACGCGGAGCAGCATGCCGCCACCGATGTGGCTCCCGACACGTTTTTGTTGAGCCCGCCCAAGACGGCATTCCCGAACGAAGTTCTGCCGGCCCCTCTGGTGGGCGGTCCAAGCGCTTCTTACGTGAAGAATAACAGCCTGTCGCTGGCTGAGCAGTCCGAGAACGGGCTGCCATCGAGTTACTATAAATCCCTAGTGTCCGGCGGTACCGGCTTAACGTCTCACACGCCGGACAAACGAATTACGAACGTGAATGCATTGCCGCCAGGGCCGTTTCAACTGACGAACGGATCCACTTTTACCTATAACTCCTACGCCGCAAGTCCGGTTCATCGGTTTTACCAGATGCGGCAGCAACTGGATTGCAACGCTGCTAATGCCACCTATGAGAATCCTTCGGGCTGCGATGCCGGATTATTCCCGTGGGTAGAAGTCACCGAGGGCGCAGGCAGTAATGGCGCGGCACCTCCCGCGGGCTTTAGCACGGAATATTCGGCCAGCGGGAAGACCACCGGCGAAGGCTCGACATCCATGGGTTTCTATAATGTCCAAAACGGCGACGTTCCCTACTTCAAGAGCCTCGCCGACAAATACGCGATGAGCGATAATTTCCATCAATCCGTTCTCGGCGGCACCGGCGCAAATCACATCATGCTGGGCCATGGCGACGCGATTTGGTTCAGCGACGGAAAAGGCAACCCAGCGACTCCACCTCACAATGCGGAAGTCGACGCGGGAACGCCAAACGCCGGCACAGTGGATGAAATCGAAAATCCAAATCCAGCGAAGGGCACGAATAATTGGTACACCGAAGATGGCTATGGAGCCGGTTCTTATGGTTCACCTTCCTCAGGCGGAGGGTCCTACACCAACTGCGCCGACGCATCCCAGCCCGGCGTCGCTCCGACGCTGAACTATCTCAAGGCTCTGGCTACTCCGATTAGCCCGAACTGCGAAGCCAACCACTATTACTTGCTGAACAACTACAATCCGGGTTATTTCGGAAACGGCAACAACGCTTACACCGACACCAACCCGAACAATACCGTATTTACCATTCCACCTTCTTCGGTTCCAAGCATTGGCGACTCGCTTATCGCCGCCAATGTGTCATGGAAGTATTACGGTGATCAGTGGAACAATTATGTGAACGATCCTTATCAGCTGAACTATGGCGCGGTGGGCGCGAACAGCGATGAGTACTGCAACATTTGCAACCCGTTCCAATACGACACTTCCATCATGTCCAACCCGGCTCTTGTCACAGCCCACATTCAGGATACGGCCAACCTTTATTCCGATATCAAGTTCGGAACGGTGCCGGCGGTTTCCTTCGTCAAGCCCAGCGGGCTGGTGGACGGGCATCCATCGTCGTCGAAGCTTGACCTCTTTGAAGGTTTCACGCAGAAAATCGTCGACGCGGTTCAAGCCAACCCATCTCTTTGGTACGAGACCGCGATCATGATCACGTTTGACGAAGGCGGCGGTTATTACGACTCGGGTTATGTTCAGCCGATCGACTACTTCGGCGACGGTACGCGCATTCCATTGATCGTCGTGTCGCCTTATACCAGTGCCGGAACCATAGCCCACGATTATTCCGATCACGTCTCCATCCTCAAATTCGTCGAGAGGAATTGGAATTTGGGTCCTGTGACCAGCCGCAGCCGGGACAATCTCCCGAACCCGACGGTAAGCCCGGCCAACCCCTATGTGCCGGATAATACTCCCGCGATCAGCGACTTGTTCGAGCTCTTCAACTTCGAGCCATTCTTGGCTGGCGACGGGCGGATGGGCCTGACTCGGAAGTAGCTTCAATCGTGTCTCGGCGCCGAGGGCTGTAGCCTTTGGCGCCTCTTTTTATTCGAGCGCCTGTCGCAAGCGGCAGTGTCATGATTCTGCTCAATAACGTTCGGTTCCCGCAAGCCATTGCCAAGACCCGCGTGATAGCATGTGAACCAACGCGAGGTGTGTGCGATGCGAAATGCCAAGCTGCTTTTGCTGACGGCGATTCTGGGTAGTGTTCCAGGCTTCGCCCAAATGGATCCGTCCGGTGAGTGGGCGCCGCAGTTCCAGGAGGATTTTCTGGAACGCATTCCAGGGCCGGATATCGGCGACTATCTTGGACTGCCTATTAACGACGCGGCCCGTCTTCGGGGCGATAGCTGGGACGCATCTTTGCTCACGCTGCCCGAAAATCAATGCCGTCCGCACCCGTCCGATTATGCCTGGCGCGGCCCCGCGAATCTGCGCATTTGGAAGGAAGTAGACCGGGACACGCAGAAGCTGATCGCTTATCACACCCACATTTCATGGCAAGCGCCCGAGCGAACCATTTGGATGGACGGACGTCCGCACCCACCGGCTGATGCCGCGCATACCTGGCAAGGATTTTCCACAGGCAAATGGGACGGCGATGTGTTGACCATCACCACCACGCATTTGAAGGAAGGCTGGATCCGGCGCAATGGTATTCCGCGCAGCGAGAACGCCACCACCACCGAGCATTTGTTTCGGCATGGCGACCGCTTGACGGTAATGGTGATTGTCAACGATCCGGATTACCTTACGGCGCCCTTTGTTCGGACCACGGATTTTCTGTACGATTCACGCCAGGAGATCGCTCCCTATCCGTGCGAGGCGGTGATTGAAGTGCCGCGTCCTCGCGGGACGGTGCCGAATCACTTGCCGGGTAACAACGCGTTTCTGGCGGAGTTCGCGAATCGCGAAAAACTGCCATTCGAGGCGACGCGCGGGGGAGCGGCGACCATGTATCCAGAGTACCGGCAGACCATGAAGACGTTTTCCGCTACCCCGGACATCGCGGCAATCGTTGCAGCTACGGATGCGCCCCCGGCGGCCGAAGAGAATGCTCCGCAGAATAGCATTGTGAACGATGGCGAAGTCCACACTCAGCATGTTCAGGGCAATGTCTACATGTTGAGCGGAGCAGGAGGCAACATTACGGTGCAAGCGGGCCCGGAAGGCGTGCTGGTGGTGGATACGGGCCTGCCTAACATGACGGATAAGGTGGTGGCTGCCATACGGAAGATCTCCGATGGACCGATCCGCTACGTTGTTAACACGCACGTGCATGCCGACCACACGGGCGGCAACGAGAAAATCGCCAGCCTGGGCGCTACCATCGTGGGCGGCAACGTTACGGGCGATATCGCCGATGCGGGCAAAGGCGCGAGCGTGATCGCGCACCAGACCCTTCTCGACCGCATGACCGCGAAGGATGGCAATCAGGCCGCGTATCCATCGGGCGCATGGCCCACCGATACCTTTGAGGATGAAAAGGATTTGTTCTTTGACGGCGAAGGTATTGAAGTGCTGCACCAGCCCGCGGCCCACACCGATGGAGACAGCTTCGTCTTCTTTCGGCGGTCCGATGTTGTCAGCGCCGGAGACATTTTCGTCACCACCGGGTATCCGATTATCGATATAGCACGAGGCGGCAGCCTGCAAGGGATTATCGATGCGCTCAACCGTTTGATCGCGATCACCATTCCGGCCGGCAAGCAGGAAGGCGGCACCATGGTGATTCCGGGTCACGGCCGTCTATGCGATCAAGCCGATGTGGTGTTCTATCAGGAGATGGTGACCATTCTGCGCGACCGCATCCGCGACATGATCAAAAAGGGGATGACGCTCGAGCAGGTGAAGGCGGCTCGTCCCACGCGCGATTACGATCCGGTGTACGGCTCGATAAAGGGCTTCTGGACCACGGACATGTTCGTGGAAGCGGCGTATAAGAGTCTCGGCGGGAAGTAATCACCAGCGTCCGATTTTTCCCTCAAGCAGAATTCTGGCTTCGTGGCATTGGATTTCGGTCAGTTTTAACTTCGGAATTAGAAGCTCGTCATGCGCCTTCATTGTGAGGACGAGGAAAATGAGAGCCCTCGTGAAATCCAGTTAACTCGCTCCAGGGTATTTGGATGGTTTGACCAATCAACGACTTCAACTGAATGCCGATGTCATTGAGGTCGATCGTGTTATACGGTCGATAGCGATATGACGAGAAGCGCTTCGCCGCATGGCCATATCGGTTTACCCAGAATTCGTGAATCTTGCCGCCGAATAGCAGGCCAATTACGATTGCGACAAACAGAATTCGGCCGACGGTCCTCCACCTGAGGCCAAAGTCGTTAATCAGCGCCCCCGCGCCCTTAAAATGAGAATGCCGACGACTAACAGCACCCCGATGAGATTCACGCGAGTAATTACGTACGCGAACCAATAAAAGATGTGGCCTCGCGCAGGGGTGATACGCTCGGCTTCGGCGAAATCCTGAAGGCTTAGCTCGTTGGCAATCTCCACGCACTGAACATTATATTCGGCGCTGTGGAGCGGAGAGTAGGATCCTACTTTGCTTCGCAGGCCGATGGGCTGAACTTCGACCCGTCCTTTTCCATCTTGAAATGGGTGCTGGTCACGAAATCCTGGTTGAGATTTGCTGGATCGTGGACGATGGTGGTGACGATGAGCCAGGAGTCGCCGTTGGGCTCGTTGGTGCGGTCGTAGTACTCGGTCAGCTCTGCATTGCCGCTATACGGCACGCCGTTTTTGCGCAAGTAGCCCGGCTTCATATTGGTGGTCATCACCTTCAGCGATCCTCCCGGCGGACGAGCACCACCACCTCGGGGCGTCGGCCTTAGCCCATCCCAGCTCGCTACTGAATATCCCTGCCAGCTCGGGGCTTCGCCAGCCGGAGGCTTCCCGCCAAAGTGGAAGGTACGCATCTGTGTACCGGCGTCGGTATCGACTTTGAGTGTGTTGTCGTCGGCCCAAGTGATGTGAACGCGCCCGGGCACACGCATAATAGCTGCTGCGCCATAGGCTTTGCACTGGTTGCCGGCGGCGATGTCCTTATCCGGATCCCAGGCATCAGCGGCTTTGCGGCCAGCCGGACTCAGCGGAACGCTTGCGTAATCACCCTTGGCCGGAGTCACCATGCGCCAGCGCCAGTCTTCGGTTACGATCGAAACCCAATTTCCGGTGAGATCCTCGGGAGCGACTGTCTTGGCTGGCTGCGGCGGGCCGGGCGGGGGACCACCGAACTGCGCCTGCATGCCCAAGGGCGCCATTATCAGCAGCGCGGCTGTGGCGCTTTGAGTTAGAAATTTGCGAATCATCGAGGTTTCTCCAGTTTCATTTGGCAACGCACGCGGTCGGGTTCCATCCGGCGCTATCGGGAATCTTCTTGAAATCGGTGCTGGTGACGAACGGCTCGGTCAGATACTTAGGATCTTGGACTATGGTGGTAACTGTAAACCAAGTGTCGCCGTTGCGCTCTTTGTGAAGATCGTAGTATTCCTTAAGGACCGTATTATCGCTATAGGGCGGTCCGTTCTTACGCAGATAACCGGGTCGTAATCCGGAGGTTACAACTTCCAGGGCTTTTCCGTGAGCCCCTTCTCGAGTTGCTCCCAGTCCGAAGCCGGGAGCGCCCGAACCGCGCACCGGCCGTTCCCAATTGGCGACGGAATATCCTTGCCAGGTTCTAGGCGTCGAAGGTTCGTAGCCAACCAAGGTTTTTCCCGGCGGTGCGAAGTGCAACAGACGGGTCTGCGTTCCGGCGTCGGTTTCGATCTTCAGCGTGTTCTCGTCAGCCCAGGTGATATGCAAACGGCCAGGGACGCGCATGATGGCCGGAGCGCCGTACGACTTGCATTGTTCACCGGCGGCAGTGTCCTTCGCTGGATCCCACGCGTTGCCGATCTGCCGCGCTTCAGCGTTCAAGGGAATGCTGGCGAAATCACCCTTGATGGGCGTCACCATCCGCCAGCGCCAGTCTTCGCTGACAACCGAAACCCAGTAGCCGGTGAGATCAACCGGAGCGGTAGCTTGCGCGGATTTTGGAGGCTGCGGTCCGGATGGGGCGCCTATGCCCGACGGCGGAGGAACGCCTTGCGCGAAAATCGCCGTAGCGGCCAACGATATAGCAGCCAGCAGTCGAGTCGCCGTCATCTAAGTTTTCCCACTCATGCTTTTGTAGACCGCGTCAATGAACATGTCGGTCGTCCAGAAACCGGTAGTTGAGCCGTACTGGGTATCGTAATCGAGCGTGGGTTTGGCGGCTTTGATTTGCTCCAGCGTCATGCCTTTTTTGATCATGTCGCGAAAACGATCGCGAATCACGGTCAGCATGTTGCGATATTCCACCACGTCCGCTTCATCGCACAGCCGGCCATGGCCTGGAATCACTAGCGTGCCGCCTTCCTGGTATTTGGCGGGGACCGTGATATCGATGATTTTATTCAGCGCGTTGATCTCGCCCTCGACACTTCCGCCGCGCGCCAAGTCGATGATCGGGTAACTGCCGGGCGTAAAGACGTCGCCGGTGCTCAGCACGTCGGATCGGCGGAAAAACACGATGCTATCGCCGTCCGTATGCGCGTTGGGCACGTTGTAGACGACCACGGCTTCGCCATTAAAGAAGAAATCCTTGGTCGGGAGGAAATATTCATCATTGGGCCACTCCGCTTCCGGAATCTTGGGAGCGTTGTTGGGTTGGGGACCGGTCATGCGGTTCAGAACGTTGGACTGCGCGATTATTCTCGGCGGTCCGATCGACTCACCCGTCATTCCGAGCTTAGCCATCGCCGCAATGCCGCCGGTGTGATCGGCGTGGACGTGCGTGATAACAATCCAGCGAAGCGGGCCTTGCGACAACTTGCGGATCTCGGCCATCGCCTTGGGCGCGAGCGGCTCGAACCCGGTATCCACCAGCATCACGCCGTCCTTGCCAGCCTGCACGGTAATGTTGCCGCCATCGCCCATGAGCACATAGACCGAACCCTGTACGGGGGCCATGGTGAGGTGCACGTTGTCGGGATTTATCTGGGGCGGCTGAGCGAAAGATAGGGCGGTGCCCAGCAAAAGCATCCCCAGGAATGCGCGCGCCAAGGTTAACCGGCCGATCATGGTCATTTTGAGTTCACGTTGCAATCGAACAAGCTTGTGCACTTGCAGTAACGCGAGCATTTTTCAGGAGGATGGTATTCGTTGGCGATCTTTTTCTGATACTCGGGGTACATGGTTTCAGCACCGCCTCGCGTGGCGTCAAATGGCAACCCATACCAATCCGCGAACTCATGCAAGTACGGATTCTGTCCTAACAAGTGGTTGGGAACCGTACCTTCGGGCCGAGGGACTTCGGGCGCATACTCGCATCCGAATATTCCAATGTTCTGTCCCGGATCCAGATACCAGTTGTCGCTGCGAACCAGCGGCTCAGTGAGATAGACGGGATCCTCAATGACCGTGATCACGGTCAAGTAGTCCCCATGGCGCGTCCAGTGTTCGGTGAAGATCGCTTTATCGCTGCGCGGAATACCATTCCGGCGCATGTAATTGACCTTCAGATGCGTAGTGGTGATGTTGAGCATGTTGCCATCCCAGACGCCTGTAGAAAAGCCCTGCCAGGTATGCGGCGCCCAGTCGGGCGGATGCGGACGGCCATCCATCCAGATGGTTCGCTCACTGTCCCAAGCCAGCAGGTGAGTGTGGAACGCGATCAGCTTCTCGGAGCCCTGGTCGATTTCCCGCCAGATTCGGAGGTTGCCGAGGCCGCGCATGGAATAATCACCGCCGTGTGGACGGCATTGATACTCGGGCACCACCGAAATACGGTCGGCGTCGTAGGTGTCGCCCGCCAGGCGAGCCGCCGCGTTAATCGGCAATTCGGTGTAATCGCCCAGTTCGGGACCTGGTAGCCGCTCCGGCCCATCTTCGTGATAAAGAGGAGCCCATTCGCCGGTGAAGTCCACTTGAGCGAAGGCGGGTAAAACCAGTACCGTCAACACGAGCCCAAGGCCCGCCGTCCTACATCGAGGTAGGTGATGCATTATATTTTCCGAGGCTCAACGCGTGCCGTAGTCTTACTGGACCGCCCTACTGAACGACGCCCTTCCAGCTAAATTCGGCAGCGTCGGCAGTTGCAGGGCGCGTGATGGCTTGCATGCGGACCCGGTGATCCTCCGGGTTGCGCCCGGGGTTTCCTTTAACGATCACGTGGTCGCCCGGCTTGAGCGATTCGCGAGTAACGCCATCGCGGCTCAACTGTCCGCCCGCGCCCCATTCTACGGCCCAAGTCTGCATTTCGCCTTTATCGTCTGGAGCTTCCACATGGACAAACGAATGGGGATTCCGATACAGGAACTGTACCAGTTTGCCTTCAATTGTCACGGTCTTGTCTTCAAAGTAGGTGGCTGCAAATGAGTGATGCGCATACACGTTAACCTGAGTGCTCAACATGGACGCCGCGGCCAGACCTAAGAACAACAGTGTTCGTTTCATCTTGATTCCTTCCCGACTGAAATGTTTCTTTCCCGACTAAACATAATATAACTTCTGGCACAGTTTTGCATGCAAGGTTACTTCTTGCTCAAGCTCTTGTAAACAGCCTCCACGAACCCATCCGTAGTGCCGAAACCCTTGTCGGCGCCGTAACGGGCATCATAATCCATGGTGGGCCTGGCTGCTTTCACCTGATCGACAGTCATGCCCTTCTTGATCATGGCCTGGATGCGGTCCCGGATGATGGTAACCATATCCCGGTACTCGATAAGTTCCCAACGATCGCAAAGGCGTCCGTGACCGGGGATGATATAAGTTCCGCCCTCTTCGTCGTGCTTTGAGATCGACAGATCCAAGAGATTGTTTAAGGCATTCAGCTCGCCTTGGATGCTGCCGCCGCGTTCCAGATCGATGAACGGGTAGCCGGTGGTTACGAAGATGTCACCGGTTGCGATCACGTCCGAGTGACGGAAGTAGACGATGCTGTCTCCATCGGTGTGAGCGGCCTTTTCGTGCATAATGTCGACGGATTCATCGTTAAACCACATCGTCTTGCGATCGCCGAGGTAAGTGTCGGTTGGCCACGAATCGGCGGGCGCGGCCTTTTGGGTTGCGCTAGAGGCGCTCATCCGATCCTGTACGGCTTGCTGGGCGATGATTGCCGCTCCCTTGGAAGCATCCGCAATATCGCCGGTCACGTTTGCGCCGGTGATGGTCACGCCCGCGGCCCGCAGTTTCTCATTGCCGCCGGTGTGATCGGGATGCACGTGCGTGTTGATGATGTATTGCAACGGTTTCTCCGGCGACAATTTGTGGATGGCTGCGATAACTTTATCGGCGGTGGAGGCTAGACCTGTATCTACGATGAGCACGCCCATATCGCCCACTTGCACCGCGATGTTGCCGCCCGCGCCCACTAGCATGTAGATGTTGCCCTGCACTGGCAGAATGTGAACCTCGCCGTCAGTCGGATTGGGGCTTTGCGCCATGTTCTTCTCTGGCATGGGCGTTATTTCGTCGAGCGCCAAAGTATCCTTCGGCTCCGGAGGCGGATTCTTGATGACCTTCTCAAACTCGGGGTACATCGTCTCAGGTCCGCCCAGTGCCGCGATCAGCGGCAGATGGTACATGTTGGCGTACTCCATGATGAACGGATTCTGGCCGGGCAGGTAGTTCGGCACCGCTCCTTTTGGACGTCCCTCCACTTCTTCCACCTCTTCGCAGGGGTAGAGCCAGTTTCCGGCGGCATTCGCGTTGTACGCGAAGTCCTCGGACTTCACCAGCGGCTCGGTCAGATATACAGGGTCGGTGACGATGCTGACGTGGGTCAGGCGGTCGCCATGCCTGATGAAATGTTCTACCAGCGTAGCTTGATCGCTTTCCGGCAGACCGTCGCGCCTTACCCAGCCTTGTTTGATGTGCGTGGTGTAGACCGTTAAAATGTTGCCTTCCCACTTGCCAGTGGAAAAACCCATCCAGGTATGTGCAGCCCAAGCCGGCGGATGCGGACGGTTGTCCATCCAGATGGTGCGGTTTTGCTCGTAAGTGCTGATGTAGTTTCTGATTGCGATAATCTTCTGCGATTGCGGATCTCGCTCGGTCCAGAAGCGCATCTGCATTGGGCCGCGGTAGATGTACGGCGAAACGTGTACCTGGCATTGATGCTCGGGCATGGTTAGGCGCGAGGCATTCCAACTTTCGCCCCACAGCCTGGATCCCTCGGTAATGGGAAGGCCGGAATAATTAACCAGCTCAGGCCCCGGAATACGCTCCAGAAAGTCCTCGTGTAGTAAGGGGTTCCAAGTGCCGGACAAATCGAGGCCGATATCCGGTACAAATTCGCCCACTACCGCTTGGCCGAACACAGGAACGGTCGTGAGGGCCGCAATGAGCAGCATCGAACTAGTCATGGTTCGGCGGAAATCGCCCATTTCACTCTCCTAAAACAGAAACGCGTTAATTAGTGGTATGCAACAGAAGTGGCGTTGATAGCGACAATCAAGTTACTAACGCTACCAACCATTCTAATGCAAACTATATGCCGGCTTGATATGCTACCGCCTGGAGGTATGCATGCGAGCATTCTGCTGGGTGGTGATGGTGGCGAGCTTGACGCCTGCGATGCATGGGCAATCCGCGCCGGGAACGGTGGCTGCCAGTGCTGCTGTGCTCCCCAAGGACCTGCCTGCGGACATCGATCCGCAATCATTCTCCCGTCTGCCTGTGGTCAAGCGGGAAGACTTGGACCCGGATGGTCAGCGCATCTACGACATGCTGGCGGGGGGGCCGGGCAAAACTGCGATTCCGACCGGTCCAGTAGCGATTTCGCTGTACAGTCCCAAAGTCGCCGAGGCGATCCAGATGCTCAACCAGTATTTGCGCTTCCACGGAATCCTGAAGGCTAGGGATTTTGAGGTGGCGATCCTGGTAGTGGCCCGCGAATTCGATCAGCAATATGAATGGAGTGGGCACGAAAGGGGGGCTCGAGCCGCTAAAGTTCCGGAGCCCGTGATCGATGCCATCAAGCACAACAAGGATGCCACCGGCTTTGCCGACAAAGATACGTTGCTGATTACATTCACGCGTCAACTGCTGCACCAGCATAAGCTCGATTCCGATTTATACGCCAAAGCCGTGGATACGTTCGGCAAGCAAGGCACGTTGGAGCTTGCCACGATTATCGGCGACTATGCGATGGCCGCGATGATGTTGAATGCGATGGATCAGCACTTGCCGCCGAACCAGGAGCCCACGCTGCCGCCGAAGTAGGCTGCTGCGATCTTCTTATCTCAGCCTCAGTCTGGAGGATGAATGAGCGGGATCGCCTCCCGGCGTCCTCGTCGATAGATGCGGAAATCTCCTAGATCGGTGGTGATGACGCCGTGGCGAGGGTGCAATTCACTTAGGCGAATGACACACAAGTCGGCCAGATCCGGCTTCCGGTCGGAATAGCGATTGGCTAACTCGGTCAGGCGCGTCAAGTGATCTCCCAAAACGAAAGCAGGACGGACTAAGCCGTCGTTAACGAATGCCAGCACAAGCGCGCTGTTCCCGAGATGAAAAGCAGTCTCGGCCAGGACCGCGTCGCAGGTCAATAGCGGTTCTGTAACCTGCTCGGCAAGCTGCCGTGCCCACTGATGGTATTTGTCCTTGCGGTTGCCAAATGCCACCAGAAAGCCGGTGTCCGCGATGGCCTTCATTTTCTGGAGAAGCCCTTGCGGGTCGAAAGATTGGCCGGCCCAGTTACGGCGCCGGCGAGTCGAAGGAATGGCTGTCCCTTCGCTTGCCTGGCTTTCTCCAGCTGTTCTCGAATAATTCGTCCCTTGGGGACGCCGGTCTTACGAGCGATCTCTTCCAACCACTGGGCGAGATCGTCGGGCATCCGAACAGTGATTGTATTACCCATTTGAGCCAATCGTAACACGGCGCTCGTGGCGAACCCAAGCGCTTAGGAATCCAGATACAATTAGCTAGTGCCGACCGTGCTCCGATTTGACGGGCTGCGAGTTGTCATCTATCCGAATGACCATCGACCGGCCCATGTTCATGTGATTGGAAGCGATTGCGAGGCGTATTCGAGCTCAACTGTTCGGCGGGACCGGTGACGCTCCGTTAGAACTATGGATTCTCGCGCAGGGAGATTAAGAACATGTTACGCGTTTTGACAGACCATTTGAAACAACTGTGTCGATCATGGGAGCTAATTCATGGCATCGCGTGACGAGTTCGAACAAGCGAACCAACGTGCCAAGGATCTGAAAGGACGCATGCCCCGTGTCATTTCCGCGCATTACGACCGAAGGACAAAGCGGATCGTGATTGAGCTCAGCTCCAAGCTGATCGTGAGCCTTTCGCCCAAGGACGCAGAAGGAATCGAAGACGCTACGCCATCGCAACTCAATGAGATTGAAATCAGTCCGTCCGGCTTCGGCATCCGCTTTCCAGCCCTGGACGCGGACCTGTATGTGCCAGCTCTTTTAG
>Ga0302325_10015104_pt1 | contig 16420 bp, 15 predicted proteins | sample Palsa_T0_2_FD_201948 | JGI IMG/M metagenome (GOLD analysis project Ga0302325, IMG submission 201948) | Peat permafrost microbial communities from Stordalen Mire near Abisko, Sweden - Palsa_T0_2 | ecosystem: Environmental > Terrestrial > Soil > Palsa > Peat permafrost | place: Sweden: Abisko... | reverse complement strand
GGAAACGCCAACGGCCCGCTCGGCGCCTACCTCGTTGAGCACCACCTAGTCGACGCGATCGATGACCGGTTCGAGTTCACCGCGCGGCAGGGCTATGCTCTAGGCCGTCCCGGCTCAATGCGCGTTGCCGTCACCGTTAAGGACGCGCATCCGACTTCAGTCACCGTCACCGGCCGCGCCGTCATCGTCTTCTCAACCGAACTCATCCTCTAGCCCAACCAAAACGGTCGGATGTCGCTCAACGCTCGGGAATAACAAAGAGCCGGCTACCCCTTTGCCACGATCGCGATTGTGCGCACCGCCTCGACCGCGTTGCCGCTCGCAGACCGGAGGGGCCACCCGAGCACCGCTACCGCTTGAGGCGTGGAGCACCGACGCGCCCGTCGCCGAGTCGCCGCAGGGATACCAGTACGACAGCGACTTGGCGCTGCTTGACAGCTTGCGCCTCCGCAGAGTCGACAAGGGCAAGAAGTTCAGGCATCCTCTCGGCCTCAACCATCAGCGCCACATCGTCAGAAGCGATGTTGTCACTCCCAGACCTCATGCGCTCAGCTAGTCGCCCCACAACCTGCTCAAGCGATGCTAGGCGCTGCCGGTGGCGAATTGCGGGTATCTCCTGCGCGATTTCGTGCGCCAGTGGGAGTACGCCTTCGGCAGGCTGAGCACCCGTGAGCGTCGCGAGTCGTTTGAGGAACGGGAACGAGAGCGACGGGGTGAGCAAGTCAGCTGCCTGGTATGCGCGCATCGGTTCCCAAAGTTGATCGATGCGAGCACCGATTGGCAACGGAGTGCAGGGCTTGTCTTGCAGCCAGAAGCACGCCCACTCGGCGGACATCCACGGCCGCTGAACGGACTCTGGCGAAGCCAGCGATAGCAGCTCATCACATGTTTGAAGACCGCCTCGGATGACTGCGATCCACTCCGAGCCCGCCGGAGCGTCGTCGGGCATCATGAACACCTCCACACCCAGCACACGCTCAAAGCACACGTTTAGGTACCGGGCGATTGCGGCATCGCAGCTGGCGTGACTGAGAAATGCGCGCACGCATCAAGACTAGCTCAGCGAGGGCGTTGCTCTGGCGCGTGAATCCGGCCGGCGTCAGTCGGCGTGGAAGGCCGCCCGGCCGAGATCGACCGTCGTCACGCGAAGCCGCCCGTCGAAGCCGGCCCCGTACTGCGCGACGCGGCGACGGTGGTCGGACAGCTCGGATCGCGGCCGCGCCATCGGCGGCCGGGGCGCCGTTTGCCGCCCGTCCCTGTTACTGCGTACAACCGCCCGAGCTCGAGACGCAGCAGACTACGAGCGGCCGGGCTAAGGCACCTGAGCCCGGAGACGGGTACACGGCGCCTCCGCTCCTCGTGTCCAGTCGCGTGCTCGACTTGATCCAAAGGATCAGTCGGACCATTGGAATCGCTCCTCGACTATCTCTACTGGGGACCGAGGAAGCTCGATCGCTCCAGGCAGGCCCTGCTTGGCCCGCCACCGCGCACAGGCCAAGCCATCGGCACCTGGTGTGCCGTGCCGGAGTCCGTCGAAGCGGCAGGTCTGGCGACACCCGCCGTGGCCGGAGCCACGCGCTGTCAGGCCAGTCCGTGCGGGTCGCCGCGGCACGGGTCGTCCACGTTACCTCAAGCGCGGGGCTTGGCCCCCGGGCCCCCAATCTGCGGTGGCAGAGAGCGCTCTTGCGTACGCGACCCCAAGAAACCGAGCCGACAACGCAGCAGCGCAGGCACCGACGACAGTGGGTGCACCGAACGCCACCCAGGCGACGACCGAGGCTTTCTTGTCGACTGCCACGAAGACTGCGCCGCCGACGGCCACGAACGCGATCGCACCGTGCAGCACGGTAGTGGCAATGATGCTCTTGTCTCCCCCTTTGTAGGAGCGGAACAGGGCCAGCCGCGATTCGTACATAAGGACATCGGTTCCGAGTTGACACCGCAGTACATCTTCGATCCTCGCGCGACCGGCGCGAAGAACCGCGACGTCCGACAGCTCTTGGCACGCGTAGGTCAGGAGGAGGAGCGACGTAGGCGCGACAAACATGAGGACCTGCGAGTAGTGCTGTGAGAGACCCGCAACGGCGCCAGCAATAAGAACCGTCGCCCCGAATCCCAGTAGCTGATCCACTCGTGCGAACGTGCTGCGGGCAGCTTCAAACAAGGCGGTCGCCTCCGCCTGCCACGCAGCAATGACGACCGGGCCTATGTCGGCAGCCCCCGCACAGTCGGTATCCGTCACCTGATCTATCCCCTTTCGAAGGCAGTCGATGAAGCCCAGCCAGGCCGTTCGAACCGGGCACGACGCGTGCGAAGATACATGCCGTCGATGTCGGCCCGGCGCGCTGCCGCGTTCCATGCGAGGCGGCAGCCACGCGGAACCCGACTAGGCGGGTGGTCCATGCTCGGACGCCGCTGTCGCTTTCGTCAGTCCCGGCTCGCGGGCCTGCCTTCCGGATTCGCGTGAAGGCGCATGCCGGACGCTAGGCTCGAGGGCCGACGCAGCCGAGCTAAGGGTTGGGGGAGGTCGCGAACGATCGCGGCGCTGGCCTGGTCACGGCTGTCGAGATGCACCAGGAGCAGCGACATCGCCGGCGCGGACCGCGTGGCTGCATTTACGCCTGGAGCGGTCGCACCAACGCGGCTACCGGTCCGCGCGGAGAGGAGCGGTCGCACCGAGACTCCCCCGTGGGCTATGAAGGGGAAATCTCCGCGATCCGGACTGGCGACGTAGGGCTTGTGTTGGTCAGAGGTCGCTCAGGACGCGGTCAACATCTTCCCGGTTGAACTCGATCGGGTCGGATCGGGCAGGATCGTTGCTGGGTGGGGTGGGGATGTCTTCGGGGATCCACCACCGGCGGTCGCTGCTGCTCTCCTGCTCGATCGTGGTGAGCGCGTCGCAGGCAGCCACGTAGGTGGGCCCGGTGGCGAGTTCTTGGATACGGGTCAGGATGCTATCGGCCAGCGGTCTGGTCTCTTGATCAGTCGTATTCTCGAGGGTTTTGGCGAGGCGAGTAAGAAGGTCTTGATCGCGTTCGAAGAAGCCGAGGGTTTCGAGGGTGTGGGGGGCGTGTACCCGGAGGGTCTGCGCGAGCGAGAGCCATTCGTCGGCGCGGGCCAGCTCGGAGCGGTCCAACTGTCCCGACGGGGATGCGGGGTATAGCTCAGCCCATGTCAATCCGAGCTGCGGTGGTTGGATCGGGCCCGGAGCCCATTTTTTCACCGCGTACCAGTGCTCGAGCAGGGACGGAGGCAGTGGCTGATGTTCCTCGTCCCAGCGTCTGGCGATGGCGGTCAGGACGTTCGCCGCGAGGTTGCGTGCTTCGTGCCTCTGGGAGCGAGCGATGTCGACTGCGTGCAGGCCTTGCAGCGCGAGGAGGAGTTGCGTGAGTTCCTGCTCCTCCAGCTGGTTGACGAGCGCGAGCATTCGGTCGCCGAGTCGGTCCCAGTCGCCGTCGTTGACCAGCAGCGGCAGCGTCCGCTCGCCGGCGATACCGCCGGCCTGAGAGAGAGCGAGCATCGCTCCGTGCAGACCGCAGACCTCCAGGAAGCGTTGCCGGGCCATGGCGTCTTCGCGAAGTTCGTTGATCACGAGGTCGCGCCAGCTCGGGTGCACCCATCCGACTCCGAGCGGGCTGACGCGCAGAAAGTGATCGGTGAGACGGTCGATCAGCTCGCTCGGCGGCCGGCTAAGTCCTCCTGCGTGATGGCGGCGGACCGTAGCGGAGAGCTCGCGCTCGTCAACGAGGCCTCCCGGAGCGTCAAGCAGCGCGATCAGCAGTTCGCGGTGCTCGGTTTCCAACGCCCGGAATGAGGTCCGCATCGCTTCAGTCGGTGATGTCAACTCCCGCTCGAGCTCATCCCGCACCCGTTCTGGGCCGTCCTGGAGCGCGATCTGCTGTAACGCCTCGAGTCGGTCGGTCACCAGGCGGCGGATCCTTTCCGGCGTGAAATATGGATGCTCGACGATCGACAGCGCCGACGAGCGCACCAGTCCGCGAGCGGCGTTGCTCGCACCGCGGGCCTTGGCGTGTCGAAACAGAATGAGCGTCTTCTCAGCCAGGTCCAGGCCGCTGGCATCGACGAGGACTTCGCCCGGTGCGGGAAAGCGCTCCGCGTGGCGCTCGCGTTGAATGCGGCGCAGCCCGGCCTTCAGCGGCGCTGGGCGGGATGTCCAGATAAGCCAGTGGTCTTGGTCGAGCATCGTCAGCAGCCGACCCAGTGACTGAGCCCAGCGCTCTGCGGCATCCGGCCGATATTCCGTGGAGCCGAACGCGTCGTCGGCCACGAACACCTGTCGCCTGGAGGCTTCAAAGACGCGCCATAGCTGTTCGGGGCTGCTGCACTCATGGGCTTCCCAGCCGTCGGTCATCTGCGACAGTGCGAGCATCTGAGCGATCGCCGTCTTGCCCATCTCCGGCGGGCCTGTCAGCACCACGAACCGGTGCTGAGCCAGGACAGCACGAGCCTTCTCATGGGCCCGTGTCGGCCAGAACACCCTCGCCAGCGTCTGAGCACGCTCGACGTCTAGCGAGGAACGAGCCCGCGCACCTGCCGAGAGCAGCGGCGTCAGATCTCGCGACCCCAGCACCGAGGGCATCGCCGCTCGGACACCTGGGTGTCGATCGAGGCCTTCCCCGAGCTCACGATCCCCTAAGACGACTACGGTCCGATCCTCAGACCACGTTGTTCGCCCCAGCGCGGTCCGCACCGCGGTCCCGTCGAGGTTGGTGAGCACCACCACCTCGTCCCCACACCACGAGCCCAGCCCTACCACCCGCTCCACCAGGGAGACAAGCCGCCGCTCCGGCGAGTCTTCCGCGGAAACCCACACCACGACCACCGTGACCGGCCCCTCAAGCCGTATCCCGGGAGCCGCGAAGATCACCGGTTCGTCGACCATTCCCACCCGTTCGGTGTCAGCGTGTCCCGTCCACCGCATTTCTCCCGAGCCGGCGTCAGCCGTCAACAGCAACGAGCACACCCGCTCGAACTGCAACCACCCCAATTCATCCAGTCGATACGAGGCTGGTGCCGCTGAGAACGAGAGATTCGCCACTAAGAGGATTGTCCCACGGCACCACCCAGAACCCGGAGACTGCGATCCGCTGGTTGACGAGAGCTCAAGGGTCTGGGTGGTTGGTATCGGTGAGGGTTGCTTTGAGGGTGGCAGCGACCCAGTCGACGTACTGTTGCGTCGTCCAGCCTCGCTCATCGGTCAGGAGGAGGTAGGCGGTTTGGTGAGGCGCATCAGCCTCCGGCGAGGACGGGGGCGAACCCCTCGGCCTTCAGGATCTCGACCACCACGTCGCGATGGTCGCCCTGAATCTCGATGACGCCGCCCTTGACGGAGCCGCCCACGCCGCATCGCTTCTTGAGCTTTCCCGCGAGCTCCTTCAGCTTCGCGTCGTCGACCGGCACATCCGAGATAGTGGTCACGGCCTTACCGCGGCGACCCGCGACCTCGCGCCGGACCATGACGCGATTGCCATCGGCGCGCCGCTCGGTGAGCTTGGGATCACCCGCCTTGCGCAGGTCGCCGTCGGTGGTCGAGTAAACGATGCGAGAGTCCCGCTTCACGGCTCGGACGGTACCCGGCTCGCCCGCAGCCTGCGCCGAGCCGAACCGGCCGTTTGCCCGGTCAGTCCGGCCTGGTGCTCTCCTGCCAGCGCCTCAGCGCCGCTCGTCCGAGGAAGGTGACCTCGCCGCTGGGGCCGATCCAGTCGCGGGCGCGCAGTTCGCTCACGAGGCCAACTCGGTCGCTCGGATTCGCACCTTCGCCGTCCGAGATCAACTCGTCGGTCCCAGGCGCCACCTTCCACCGGCCTGAGTCGAGTGCGCCCAACGCAAGTCCCTGTTCCTCAGTAGGCAGATCACGAGGATCCGGACCGCCGGGTGGCAATCGGCGATCACCGGCGACGCCTGGCTCAGGTCGCGACGAGCTTCGCGCATCGGACCCTTCAACTACATCCGTGACCCACCGACCGGCGAACTCGGCCAACTCCCGCACACGGTCACCGCCCATACGAATCTGGTCAGCGATCCGGTCCCGGTCGACGTCTCCGTTAACGACGCGCTCAACAGACTGGCCAATCCCTCGCGCGAGCGCGCGGAGCCTCTCTTCGAAGCGCTCACCACCACCATCTCTCTCGCTCATGACCTAGATCATGCCACCCCACCACTGGACTGTCGCACTTGTGAGACCATTCGCGGCGTCGCCCCGACCGCGACGCACCGCTCGAGGCGAAACAGCCTGGCCGCGAGCGAGTACAGTTCGTGCATGTCCGACGACGCTGAACCGATCATGGACCGCGCCGCCCGCCACCGCGAGGAGCGTCGAGCCGTCGAAGAGGCCGGAGGTGGCCAATCCGAGGGCTTCGAGCTCGCCGAGCAGGACCTCATCGACCACGCTTCGCACGCCGACCAGCACACGCCGGCGCGCATCATGCGAGACGCAGGACCCGACGAGGAGTCAGCCGACTCGGTGTACGGCGAAGCTGACAGCGAGCACCTCGGCGACTGACGTCGCTGAGCGCCGTCAATCGTAAGGTCGCTATGGTGCCGCGCCGCAACGCCGTTGCGGTCCGACATGAGCTCCTTCCTCAGCACCGCGCCTCGCCCGCCCAAGCCTCGAAACCGTGGCATCAGCCATGTGATGGATTCCGGACTCCCCCTGTCGGTCGTAAAGGGAGTCCTCGAAAGCGCCGCTGAGTACATCGACATCGTGAAGCTCGGCTGGGGCACGAGCTTGGTGACCAAGGCGCTGGACGAGAAACTCGCCCTCTATGCCGCTTACTCCATCCCCGTGGTCTGCGGAGGCACGCTGTTCGAAGCCGCGTACGCGCGAGATCTCATCGAGCCCTACAAACGGTGGCTGGCTGAGCATGGCATCACCCATGCCGAGATCGCCGACGGAGTCGTGGCGATACCACGCGACGTCAAGCTGAGCCTGATCGCCGACTTCTCCACCGATTTCACCGTGATGTCAGAGGTGGGGTCAAAGGACTCCGACGCCCTCGTCGCCCCATATCAGTGGGTGGGCTGGATCGCCGAAGAGCTCGAGGCCGGCGCCTGGAAGGTGATCGCCGAGGGGAGAGAGGATGGCTCCGCCGGGCTCTTTCGAGCGAACGGCGAGATTCGCAGCGGATTGGTCGATGAGATCGCGCACGGCATCGACGTCGACCGGGTGATCTTCGACGCGCCCAGCAAATCGGCGCAGGCGTGGTTCATACGGCGCTTCGGCGCCGCCGTGAACGTCGGGAACGTCGCCCCCAGCGAGATCATCGGCTTGGAGACCCTTCGCCTCGGCCTGCGCGCCGACACCCTGAAGGCGATTCTGCTCGGCTAGCCCCCCGGCCACCTGCGGGCCGAGGATCCCTCCACCCCGGCGCTCGCCTACCCGTATCGTTCGCGAGGTGATAAGCAGGGATCGGCCTGAGGTTCGGCCGTGGGTCGTGGTCGACCCATAGATAACGAGGACCGACGGTGAGCGCCTCCAGGCCGTCCGCGCCTGAGGGGTTGCTGGAGCGCGAGGCCGAGCTCCAGCGCGTGGACGCACTCCTCGACGCGGCGAGCCGCAGGAGGGGATCGGTGGTCGTGGTGGAGGGTGCCCCGGGGATCGGGAAGAGCGAGCTCCTGGGGGCGGTGCGCCGGCACGCGGAGGGACGCGACTTCGGGGTGCTGGGAGCGCGAGGCTCGGAGTTCGAGGCGGACATGGCCTTCGGCGTCGCGCGCCAGCTCCTGGAACCGATGCTGAGGGCGGCGTCCAGGGCAGAGAGGCGTCGGCTCCTCAGCGGAGTAGCGAGGATGGGCGCGCAGGCGCTCGGCGTCGAGTCCGGGGAGCCTCCGGCCGATCCTTTCGCCGCCATTCACGGGCTCTACTGGCTGTGCGCCAATCGCGCCGAGCGGGGTCCGCTGGTACTGGTAGTCGACGACGCTCAGTGGGTCGATGATCCCTCATTGGCGTGGCTCGGCTATCTCGGACGCCGGACCCGGGACCTCGCGCTGCTCCTCGTGCTCGGTTTGCGCTCAGGCGATCCCCGCCTCGAGCGCGACGAGCTCGAGCGCCTGCTGGGTGACGACGGAGTGGATCTGATCGCGCCGGCTCCCCTGAGCGCGGTGGCGGTCGCTCAGGTCGTGCGCGCGCAGCTCGACGCGAACGCCGACGAGGAGTTCTGCGCGGCTTGCTCTGAGCTCACGCGCGGGAACCCCTTGTTCGTGCGCGAGCTGTTGGCGGCCGCCCGCGCCGAGGGACTGCCCGCCCGGGGAGCGAGCGTGGAGACGCTGGGTCGCATCGCACCGCCTGCGGTCGGGCCCTCGGTACTCGCCCGCCTGTCGCGAATGGGCCCCGACCTGGTGGCGCTTGCGCGTGCAGTGGCGGTACTCGGCAGCGGCACCGAGTTCATGGTTGCCGCCGAGCTCGCCGAGCTCGACCCCGCGGTCGCCGAGCTGACCGCCGACCGGCTCGCGGCGGCGCAGATCTTCGCACCCGCGCGACCGCTCGAGTTCTTTCATCCGTTGATCGCGGGCGCGGTCTTGCAAGACCTCGCGCCGGGGGCGCGGCGTCTCGCGCATCGCCGCGCCGCGTCGCTCGTGGACCGCGCCGGTTCGTTGTCACGCGTCGCTGCGCACCTGCTCGCGTGCGGCCCCGCCGGGGACCCCTGGGTAGTGCGGCGGCTGCGTGACGCCGCCGGCGAAGCGCTCGACCGCGGTGCCCCCGGCGTCGCCGCGGGCTACCTGCGTCGCGCGCTCGCGGAGCCACCGCACCCCGCTGAGCGCTCTCCCCTACTGCTGGCCCTGGGCACCTCCGAGTGGCGTGCCGGGCAGCCGGACGCGATCGCGCACCTCGAGCAGGCGCTCGATTCGGCCGGCGAGGATCCCGGCACATGGTTTGACGCCAGCTGGCTCCTGGCGCTTGCCTTCATCGTCACCGATCGGGCCGAGCGGGCCGTCGCGGTGTTCGAGCGCCTGCGGGCGGGCGTGCCCGACAGCGACGCCGGACTGGCACTGACTCTCGAGGCCTCGATCGCCTTGGTCGGGCTCGGGAATGAACGGACGGCCGGTGTGGCTTTGCGTCGCGCGGAAGCGCTGCGCGACCGTCTGCCCGCAGTGACCGACCCACCGTTGCATCTGCTCATCGCGCTGGCCAACTACGCAGCTCGCACCAACCGCTCGTCCGAGGCTCAGGAGCTGACGGAGCGAGCGCTCGCCTACAAGCCGTACCCACCGCCGCGCGAGCTCGCCATGGCCATGATGTACGTGCTCACCATGGTCGAGCGCTACGACGCGCTGCGACGGCTATCCGACGACCTGATCGGAGCAGCGCGTCGCCAGGGAGCGATACAGGAGCTGATCGTGTTCTCGGTATTGCGGTCGTGGGCCTCGGCGGAATGCGGCGAATTGGCGGACGCGGAGGCCGATGCCCGCTGGGCGCTCGAACACGCGACGGGCCTGAGTCGCACGCAGGCGCTGAGCGCCATGCTACGGGTCCTCGTGGAGCGCGACGCCCTCGACCAGGCCGAGCATCTGCTCGATCGAGACGCCGACACGCGCGGGTTGCACTCGGGCGAGGTAGCTCGATTTCTCGGAGTCCGGGGCCGTCTACGGGCCGCGCAGGGTCGCCAGACGGAGGCGCTGGCAGACCTGCTCGAATGCGGCGAGCGAAACGAACGGCTCGGGTTCGTGATGCTGGGCGGCGGGCCATGGCGCGTCGACGCGGCCCTCGTCCACGCGGCGCTCGGCAACGCCACCGAGGCGCGCCGCCTGGCGGAAGAGCAACTCGAGCTCGCTCGTGCCTTCGCGCTCCCGCGGGCGCTCGGGGTGTCCCTCCGAGCCTGCGGGCTGGTCGAAGGAGGGGCGCGGGGTCTCAGGCTGCTCGCCGACGCCGTGCGGACATTGGAGCGCTCCACGTCGCCGCTCGAGCTCGCCCGCGCGCTGACCGACTACGGAGCGGCGCTGCGCCGGTCGGGGCAGCGAGGCGCGGCCCGGGCTCAGCTCGAGCGCGGGCTCGATCTCGCCCACCACCTGGGGGCAGGCCGGATCGCCGGCCAGGCGCGCGCGGAACTGGTCGCCGCGGGCGCCAAGCCTCGTCGCGACGCGGTGACCGGCCGCGATGCCCTGACCGCCGGCGAGCTGCGGGTGGCGCGGCTCGCAGCCGAGGGCCTGACCAATCGGGAGGTGGCGCAGGCCCTCTTCATCACCACGATGACCGCGAAGAGTCATCTCAGTCGCATCTACCGCAAGCTCGGCATCACCCGTCGTAATCAGCTCGCGCAGGCGCTCGCCGGGCGGCTCGGGGACGCCACCGAGATGCCGAGCGCGACCGCGCCGGTCATTTCCTAATACCTCTCCTGACAAAAGATCACACCCCCCCGGCCGGTGCGGCGAGCGGCCGCCTGGTGAAGACTGGCGGCAATGAGGCTCACAGCGAGCAAGAGAGCCGTGTTCGTGCAGCCGCTGGGCGCGGCGCGGAGCGGTTCTCGGGGGCACGCGTGCGAGCCTGATCGCCGCAGGCGGCCTGGGGGCGGTCGCTAGGGGACCGAGGGGTGATCAAACGGGCGGGGCCGTCGAGCCGATGCCAGGACGGACGATCTGGCCATGGGGGAAGAACGGCTGTGACTTCGGGGCATTATCGAGCTCACGTGGCGGTCCCGCCCTCTAACAACACGGTGCGCGCGCGAGCCCCGGCGAGGTGATGCTCGAGCGTGGGATTGAATGCGTCCGCGGCGCGCTGGACGGCGTGTCCCGCGCTGGCGATGACCTTGTGCTCTCCACCTGTCCTGCGGGCAACGGCGGCGGCTACCGCGTCGAGCGCCGGCGCGTGGCCACCTGAGATCACCAGCGTGGGGATCCCCGCCTCATCGATGCGCTCCCACGGCACTTCAGCCGTCCACGGTGGCCGGCAGTGCCGTAGGTAGCGTGAAGCGTCGCGCAGTCCCGCAGGGCCTTCGTCGAGATCCGGCACCCGGACGCCGAGGAGAGCGCTGTAGCCGGCGAGGAACTTGGCGGGATCTCGGGGCGCGTGGAGCCACCAGTCGGCGATCGACCCGATCGCCTTCGCGACCTCAGGATCGTCCATCCCCGCCGTCACCGATGTCGGCTCGACCAGCGTCAGCGAGCGCACGGCGCCCGGTCGGCGCGTGGCGGCAAGGAGCGCTCCGATCGCCCCGTAGGAATGGGCGACGACGTGGGCGGGATCCCTGAGCAGAGCACACAGATCGTCGGCATCGCGCTCGAAGTCCTCGCCTTCGGTGGCCGGGCTCGACCCGAAACCGCGCCTCTGAACGATCCGTAGCTCCCAGCGCTCCGAGAGCGGGCGCTGGCGGCTCCACGTCGACGGTCCGTCGAGCTGCGAGCCGTGCACGAGCAGCACGCTTTCGCCAGAGCCCCAGCTGATGATCTCCAGCGGGGTCATTGACGCACCTTTACGACCGCGTTCGACATGGGGTTCTCTCTCTGTTCGTGACGACGCGCCGCCGCATGGTACGGCCACCATCGGTCGGCAAGGCGGCCCCGGCGCATACTGCAGAATGTCGATCGAGATGGCATAGTTTGATTTAATGAGTTCGCCGCGACCGGTCGGCCGCCCCTCACCGGGAGCAATCGCACGACCGAGAACACCAGCCAGCTAGTGTCCCGCTGTGGCGGCACGACTGAACCGCAAATGTCAGCACCACCTAGGAGGGAAAGAATGGCTCTAAAGCTTGGAGACACGGCACCGGATTTCGAGGCCGACACTACGGAAGGCCGGATCAGCTTCCATGACTGGATCGGCGATTCATGGGCCGTGTTGTTCTCGCACCCCAAGGACTTCACCCCGGTGTGCACCACCGAGCTGGGCTACATGGCGAGCATCAATCCGGAGTTCGAAGCCCGTAACGTCAAGGTCATCGGTCTCTCGGTAGACCCGCTCGACCGGCACGCGGAGTGGGCCAACGACATCGAAGAGACGCAGGGAACGGCGCCCAACTACCCGATCATCAGCGACGCCGACTTCAACGTATCGAAGCTCTACGGCATGCTCCCGGCCGAGGTCGAGGGCGACCCGACGACGCGCACGCCCGCCGACAACCAGACGGTGCGCAACGTCTTCGTTATCGGCCCGGACAAGAAGATCAAGCTCATCCTCATCTACCCGATGACGACCGGCCGGAACTTCGACGAGGTGCTCCGCGTCATCGACTCGCTGCAGCTGACCGCGAAGCACAAGGTCGCGACGCCGGCGCAGTGGCAGCAGGGCGACAACGTGATCATCGCCGGCTCGGTGTCCGACGACGCCGCCAAGGAGATCTATCCCGACGGTTGGGAGTCGCCGCGGCCCTACATCCGGATCGTCCCGCAGCCCGCGGAGACGGTGCGCTCCTAAGGGGTCCCGGGGCCGCCGCTGTACCTCGGCGGCCCCGCCCGCCCTTTGCCCGTCGCAGGCGCAGCTCGGCTTGCGGCGGGCACGAGGCGTCGCTACCGTTGATGGCGTGGTTGGGGCCATCATCTTCATCGCCATCGTCCTCGTTCTCGCCGCGGGCTTCTGGCTCACGCGTGGCGCCCGGGGACCAGGGCCGCTCGACGCCGAGGGTCGCGACGTCGACACCATGGCGCACATAAGCCCGATGGGTGAGCCGATGTCCTTCGACGACGACCTTAAGCCTCCGCGCGACTAGCGCAGGCGAGCTCGCGCCGTGCCGCCGCCGTGCGGCGGGCTCCCAGCCCCTGAGAGCCGAGAGCCCGCCGCCGCGGTCCGGGTGCGTTCCTAGACGCCCAGCGCTTCGGAGGCGAGCCGGGCCCCCTCGACGCGGTTTGAGATCTTCTGCATCGCCACGTCGCGAGCGAAGTCCGGCGAGCCGTGCGCGGGCTTCACGTCGCGGCTGAACGGTGAGAAGCCGCAGTCATCGGTCGCGCCTAGGCGCTCGACCGGGATGTACTTGGCCGCGGTCACGAGCTCGTCCCTGATCTGCTCGGGGGTCTCGACGTTGGGATCGCCGACCTTGATCACGCCCATGAAGCACACCTGCGGGACGCCCTCGGCGTCATCGCGGCTGTACTTGCCGACCATCTTGTAGACGCTCTCGCGGTCCTGCTCGCTCGCGCACTGGATCAGGAAGTAGCCGGCGTTGATCTCGAACATGTGCGACAGCAGCTGCTCGTAGGGGACCTCGAGACTATGCACCGAGTCGCAGTCGCCACCCGGACACGTGTGGAGACCGATGTTCTTGCGCTCTTCGGCGGTGAAGCGGTCGAAGACGCGGTTGTTGAGGTCGATGAAGTCCTGGAGCATGTTCTTGTTGGTCCACGGGTTCCTGGCGTCGTTCTTGTTCGCCAGGCGCCCCTCGGTGAAGTCGACCGAGACGCGAACGGCGCCCGCGGCGAAGCACTGACGGATGTCCTTCTCGCACTCGTCGACGCAATCGGCCAGAAACTCGTCGCGCGAGTATCCGTCCACCTCGCCCTCGAGGGGATAGAGGAGCATCATCATCGACGGCGCGATCACCGCCTGCTTGACCGGCTTGGTGGCGATCTTCACGTTCTTCTCGACGAACTCCGACGCGTAGCGCTTGTAGCGGAACGGACCGCCGGTGATGCGCGGCAGCTGACGATGGTGACCGTCGTCGAAGATGGCGAAGTACTGGCCGTCGAGCGCGAGATGGTCGGCGGCACCGGTACCGGACAGGGTGTCCGCGAGGTTATAGGTGGCGAAGCTCGACTCGCGATTCTCACCATCGGTGACGAACGACTCGCCCGTCTGCTCCAGCCGCCTGATCGAATCCTCCGCCGCCGCATCCTGGGCAGCCTCAAACTCCTCCGTGGTGATCTTGCCTTCGTCGTAATCGGCGTAGGCATCTTGCAGCTTCATCGGACGCGGAAGCGACCCGACGAGCTCGGTGGGAATTGGCATCGCCATTCCTCTCCTCGAGGGACACAGGACACTGAGGACAGACCGTCTTCCCGGCGCCGGCCGGCAACTACCGCCAGTCGCCACAATCCAGACCAATCGGTCTCCCTCTATGGCTGCCGACGATACCCGCCCCCACCGCCGCAAGTCAAACCGCGAGGCCGCGCCGCCTAGGTCGTCGCGTTTCCCGCGTCACGGCTCAAACTCGGTTACCGAGTACGCGTGCGGGCTGAGGACCTCACAGTTCCCGCCGTTCGCGGCTACGACGTGGACCACGAACGGCTGGTGGGGTCCCACGTCGAAGATTGCCAGCACCGTCCCGCCGGTTACCGGGTCGGGACGTCCCACCTCGGTGAGGCAGTCGACGCCGCCGCGCCGAGACCACAGCTGAAGGATTCGCCGACCGCAGGGGCGCAGACCGGTATCCGCTTCAACCCCGTCGCGCATCTGCAGGTAGGCATCCTCGGCCGCCTGCCCGACGTCGGTGAGCCCCGGGATGAAGAAGGCGGTCACGGCGCCTACAGCCCGCGCTCGCGCGCGTCCCTGTCGAGCGCGACGGCCAGCGCCGCCGGCTCCACCCGAGCGGTCAGGTCGGCGATCTGTCGGGTGTGGCGCACGTTCTCGCGGTGCACCGAGTCCTCGAGGCCTCTCAGCTGCTGCTCCAGATGGACGATCCGCTGCTCGAGGTCGTGGAGACCGCCGGACTCCGGGCGCTCGTTCGCGGCCGCAGAGGCCTCATCGTTCGCGGCCGCTACCCGGATCTGCCTCACCCGAGCGATCAGACCCTCGCGCTGACGCATGGGGCTCACTAGCCGCCCCGTCTGGGCTTCGGCGGCCGCGGCGGATACTGGCGGCGCTCCTCCTCGGTCATGGTGCGGATGACCAGCGATCCGTTCTCGACCTGCTCGCGCACGAGCTCGAGCTTGGCCAGGCGACGCTCCTCGGCACGCTCTCGCGTGGTTTTCATCCTCTTGCTCCGATCTCTCGCCGCTCGCCGGAAACCGGCCAAAGACAGATAATGCACCGGAAAGCAGAACCTCATGGGCGACGTCGTCACCCACTGGTTCAACGGTAGCACCGATTTCTCCCGGCGATCGGAGCCCGCCCCGGCGGCGGTAAAAGCCGCGCTCTGCGACGGCGATGCCGTACTTATTCTGCCGCAGGCTCCGGCCCAACCCGAGCCGCAGGCTCCGGCCCAGCCCGGGTCCGGCCCCGCACACCGATATCCTCCGGGTTCGTGCCCGAAGACCGACCCACCTTCGACCTCCAGAGCCATTCGCTCTACTCGGATGGCGCGCTGCCCCCACGCGAGGTGGTGGCTCGGGCCGCCGACGCCGGCGTCGAGTTGCTCGCGGTGAGCGATCACGACACTGTCGACGGCGTCGACGAGGCGATCGAGGCGGCGATCGAGCACGGGATCCACGTGGTCTCCGCGGTCGAGATATCCACCGTCGACCCCGCGGGAGCGGATCTGCACATCCTCGGTTACGGGATCGACCATCACGATCCCGGAATCGCCGCGCGGCTACGCGAGTTCCGCGGCGACCGCGAACGCCGCGGGTGGGCGATGGTCGACGCTGTGCGCGAGCTTGGCTTCCAGGTCGACGACGAAGGCCTGCGCCGCCGCACCGCCGACGACCAGTCGCTCGGCCGCCCCCATATCGCCGAGGCGGTGTTTACGCACCCGGCGAATGCCGCGCGGTTGACCGCCGAGGGCCGGATGGATCCGATCTTGTTCTTGAAGGGCTACCTGATCGAGGGGAAGCCCGCATTCCGTCCCCGCGAGCAACCCACGGTCGCCAGCGCCATCGAGTGCATCCATGACGCGGGCGGGTCGGCGGTCTGGGCGCATCCGTTCTGGGACATCACCGCGTCAGACGACGTGCTGGCGACGATCGACCGCTTCGTGGATCTCGGAATCGATGGCGTCGAGTGCTTCTACGTGACCCACACGCGCATTCAGACGGACCTGCTCGCGGACCGATGCGCCGAGCTCGGACTGCTGGCCACGGGTTCGTCTGACTTTCACGGCCCCCAACACCGCGCCTTCTCCCGCTTCCGCGCGTTCTCGACCTTCGGCCGCGAACCGATGCTCGGACCGATCCTGGCGGCCGCGCACCCCGTCGCGGCGGCCACGTAGGCCGACCCTTCCCTCACCCGCGGGCGATCACCCACGTCCGCTGCAGGGCCTGGAGCGGACTCTCGTCTAGGCGGCGACGTTCCGCTCGTTCAGGTGGGCGCCGACCTTGCGCTTGACGCGCTGCAGCGCGTTGTCGACCGTCTTACAGTCGCACCCGATACGCCGTCCCACCTCTTCGTAGGAGCGCCCGTCCAGGTACAGCGAGAGGACCCGCGATTCGAGCTCCGAGAGCGCCGTCGAGATGCACGTCACCAGGGCGCGCAGCTCCTCGGAGGAGATCACCTGGTTGACGGGATCGTGCACGGGCGAGCCGGGGATGACCTCGTCGAGCGTGGGCTCCCCATCGCCCGAGGCGGATGCCGGGGAGGAGGAGAAGGAGACGTACTGGTTGAGCG
>Ga0302325_10015103_pt1 | contig 16422 bp, 16 predicted proteins | sample Palsa_T0_2_FD_201948 | JGI IMG/M metagenome (GOLD analysis project Ga0302325, IMG submission 201948) | Peat permafrost microbial communities from Stordalen Mire near Abisko, Sweden - Palsa_T0_2 | ecosystem: Environmental > Terrestrial > Soil > Palsa > Peat permafrost | place: Sweden: Abisko... | reverse complement strand
CTCGCCGACCTCGCCGTCAGCGACCCCGGCCAGTTCGAGCAGCTCGCGCGGCAGGCGAAAGCCGCCCTGCCAGCCTGACCACCACCAGCCTGACCACCACCAGCCTGACCGCCAGCCTGACCAGCGTGCCAGGAGGGTGATCACCTCCCCCGACAACGACAGGCTGTCGCTCGTGCGCAAGCTGCGCGAGCGGCGCTGGCGCGCCAAGCTCGGCCTCTTTGTCTGCGAGGGCGAGGATCTCGTCGCCGCGGCGCGAGCGGCGCCGGTCGACCTGCTCGTGGCCGGGGAGAACGTCGAGCCGAGGCTCCTCGCCGGCCTCTCGAGCGCCGCGCACCCGCCACGGGTGATCGGGGTCTACCGCCGCGACGACCTCCCTCGGCAGGAGCCGCGGCCGGCGGTGCTCGCGCTCTGGCGCGTCGCCGATCCGGGGAACGTCGGCACGCTGATCCGGACGGCTGACGCGTTCGGCGCCGCGGTTGCGCTCTCGGAGGGCTGCGCCGACCCGACCGGAGCCAAGGCGCTGCGTGCCTCGGCCGGCTCGATCTGGCGCGTGCCGCTGCTGCGCTTCGAGGCGCGAGGCGAGCCCTTGCAGGGCGGTCGGCGCGTCGGGCTCATCCCCTCGGGTGGGGTCCCGCTGGCGGAGCTCGATCTTCGTGGCCGGATCGTCTTCTGCCTCGGGGCCGAGCGCGGCGGCCTGCCGCCGCTTGTCGAGCGCGAGTGCGAGGGCTCGATCCCGATCCGGGACGCGGAGTCGTTGAACGTCGCTGCCGCCGGTGCGATCGCGCTCTACGAACGCGCCCGGCAGAATGCACCGTGACCGCCCGCCTCGAGCGCATCAACCTCGCCCCGGTCAAGGGGCTTCGCCTCCAGCATCCGTCCCTGGTCGAGCTCACGCGCGTCGGCGTGGAGTCGAACCGCCGCTTCTACCTCGTATCCGGCGGCCGTCTCTACAGCGGCAAGGACCACGGGCCGCTCGTCTCGATCGGCGCGACGTTCGAACGCGGGCGGCTCACGCTCGCCTTCCCCGGCGGGGAACAGCTTGGGGGAGAGGTCGCACTGGGCGAGCGGCTCGAGACCGACTTCTGGGGACGCGCGGTCAGCGGACGGGTGGTCGTGGGGCCGTGGTCGGCCGCGCTCTCGGAGTACAGCGGGGTGGCGGTCCAGCTCGTCCAGAGCGAACAGGCCGGCAGCGCCACTGACATCTCGGTCGGAACGATGCTCGGTCGAGCGTCGTGCGAGCGCCTCGGCGAGGAGCTCGGGGCAGTGATCGACCCTCGCCGCTTCCGGATGCTGCTCGAGCTCGGCGGCCTCGAGGCCCACGCCGAGGACGAATGGCGGGGCCGGCGGGTGCGAATCGGCGAGGCGGTCGTCGTGGCCGGCGGGCCGGTGCCGCGCTGCGTCGTGACGACCCAGGATCCCGACACCGGTGCGGTGACGCTCGACACGCTGCGCGGGATCAGGTCCTACCGGGGCCTGCGCGCGGGACGGTGGATCGACTTCGGCGTCTACTTCGACGTCGAGCAGCCGGGGCGTGTACGCCTCGGCGATCGGGTGGAGCCGCTGTAGCGTGCGGCGCCGCGGGGGCTCGCGGCCGCGCAGACGGGCCTGTCGGCGAGTCGGGCGCAGCGGTCGCGCGCGCGGGCCGCACCGATCCGTCGCACCGCGCTAGGATCGGCTCTCGTTTCGTACGCCGGGCGCGTGCCCCAGAAACCGAAAGGCGGATCGCCGATGACCTCGACCGAGCACGACGACTCCGAGCCAGACGACTCCGAGCCAGACGACTCCGAGCACGACGACTCCGATGACGAGGATGGCGAGCCGCTCGACGATACGGAGCGTGCCGCGCGGGCGGCCGATCGGGAGCGGGCGAGAGAGCAGGACGACGCCGACGCCGACGAGCCCTCGCCGCCGGTGATCGGTACCCCGCCCGGGCTCTAGCGTCTCCGGCTTCCCGCCGCGAGGTGTGTGTGCGCTGCGAGCGCGTGGCGCCCGACGCTGCCTACGTCTGCGGACGTGCGCCGAGCCCCGAGCTACTCCCCGCTGGCCCGATGCGAGGCACCGCGCGCGAGCCCTGCGCGAGCCCTGCGCTAGCCCTGGATGTCTGCGAGCAAGGCTCGTGCAGCCGCGAGATCCCGCTCGTGCACCAGAACCTCGCGCGGACCGGAGGCGGTGAACTCCTCGAGGAGCGAGTCGTCGGCGGCGGTGTCGCGGTAGCCACACTCGAACCCGGCCGAGCGCAGGAGGCCGCAGACGATGTCGGCCTCCGACCCGTCGGCCACGATCTTCAGCACGACCCTGTCGTCAGCGTCCACACGCCAAGCCTACGTCAGCGCGTCGCGCCTCCGTCAGCGAGCCAGCGGCGTGCCGCGGACTCAGCGTACGCGGCAGAGCCAGATCGAGTCCTCGTGCCGTTCCCAGGGGGAGCGGTCGAACCAGCCGTACAGCGCGTCGACCACGAATCCCTCGCTGCCGAGGAGCTCCCGCCACTGGCTGACCGAGAGCCAGGCGAGGCGGAGCTCTGCCCCGGTTCCGCGGCCGCGCACCCTCAGCGTCAAGCTCTGACGGCCCTCGTCCCAGTCGGCGCGCTCGAAGATGCCTGGCTCGCGCTCGAGCCAGCGCGCATGCGTCTCGGCGATGTCGTCGGGAGAGGGGGAGAAGACGTCGAAGACGAAGCGGCCGTCCGGCTGGAGCAGCCGCGCGACCGCGCGGAGGACGGAGCGCCGTTCGTCGTCTGTCTGCATGTGCAGGAAGGAGCGAAACGGAATCGTCACCAGCGGGACCGTGTCGGCGACGGGCGGGTCGCGGAAGTCGCCCAGCCGCAGGTCGAGTTCGACGCCCGCGAGCTCGGCGCGCTCGCGCGCGACCTCGAGCATCCCCGCAGAGGAGTCGACCCCGATCACGCGGATTCCCGCCGCGGCCGTCGGAACGGCGATCCGGCCCGTTCCCACCCCCAGCTCGACCACCGGCCCGCCCGAACGGCGCGCCTCCTCGACGTAGAACTCGATGTCCTCGACGACGCTCAGCGACCAGGGATCGTAGAGCCGCGCGATCACGTCGTAAGCGCTCAAATCCCGATCACGCGCACAAGCCTCGCACGCAGGCGGCGGGGCCGCCGGCCCTTCAAGCAACCGCTTCCCGGGGCCCGGACCGCGGGGCGGGGCGCCGTCCCGCAGATCTCTCTCTCCGCGCGGGCGTCGTCGGTAGATTTCCTGTCGGCAGATTTCCTGTCGGCGGATTTCCTGTCGGCGCTCGGGTGGCTCGAACGAGTCCGGCCGTCGAGGTCGGGCCGGTGGTAGGTGTTCCGGTGCGCCAGCGGCAGACGCGGGCGGATGCGACGGTTGTGCGAGTCCCCCTCGCGGCTCGGGAGCCGCGGGCGAGCGTCGTCGGCGCGGGCACGGAGAGACGGTGAACGGATGAACAGACGATGACAAACTGGCAGCAGCACGAGCAGCAGGGGATGGCCGCGATCGCGGCGGCGGCTTCGAGCGAGGCGCTCGAGGACGTCCGCGTCGGCCTGCTGGGCCGAAAGAGCGCGCTCAAGCTCGCGTTGCGCGATGTCCGCGACCGCGAGGCCGGAGCGCTCCTGAACGGCATCCGCACACGTCTCGAGGAGCGGCTCGGCGAGCGCGAGCGTGCGCTCGAGAGCGCCGAGATCGAGCGCCGCCTGCGGGAGGAGGTGATCGATGTGACGCTTCCCGGCGAGGAGCTCTCGCTCGGTCACCTGCACCCGATCACCCAGGTCCGCCGCACGGTCGAGGATGCGTTCCTCGGACTCGGCTACGAGGTGCGCGACGATCGCGAGGTGGAGACGGTCGAGTACAACTTCGACAAGCTTGCCTTCCCGCCCACGCACCCTGCGCGCTCGGCGCGCGACACGTTCTTCTTCGACGAGCACCGCGTCCTGCGCACCGAGACGAGCCCCTCGCAGATCCACGCGCTCGAGGAACGCCGACCCCCGATCTACATGGTCTCGATCGGCCGCGTGTATCGGCGTGACGCGATCACGGCGACGCGGTACCCGATCTTCCACCAGTTCGAGGGCCTCGCGGTCGACCGCGGGATCACGCTCGCCGACCTGAAGGGGACGCTCCTCCACGTGATGCGCGCCCTCTACGGGCCGGAGCGCCGCGTGCGTTTCCGGACGCACTTCTTTCCCTTCACCGAGCCCTCGATCGAGCCCGACGTGTCGTGCGGCATCTGCGGCGGGGTGGGCTGTCGCACCTGCAAGTACTCGGGCTGGATCGAGATGGGCGGCGCCGGGATGGTCGACCCCGAGGTGCTCTCGAACGTCGGCGTCGATCCGGCCGAGTGGGGCGGCTTCGCGTTCGGCTGCGGACTCGAGCGCACCGCCCAGCTCCGTCACGACATCCCGGATATCAGGGCGCTGTGGGAGGGCGACCTGCGCGTCCTGAGACAGTTCTGATGCGCGTTCCCGTCTCCTGGCTCGCCGACTACGTCGCGATCGAGATGCCGCTCGAGGAGCTCGCGAGCCGCCTCTCGGTCTCCTCGGCCGAGATCGAGGGCCGCGAGCCGATCGGGCTTCCCGCCGTGCCCGAGAACGAGCGGCTGCTCCGGGTCGGAAGGGTGCTCGAGGTCTCGAGGCACCCGAATGCCGACCGTGTGCGGCTGACGCGCGTCGATGTCGGCGAGCCGGAGCCCCGCTCGATCGTCTGCGGTGCGTCGAACTTCGACGCGGGCGCGACCGTCGCCGTCGCGCTTCCCGGCGCCGTGCTCGCAAACGGGCTGCGGCTGGGGCAGCGGAGAGTCCGCGGTGAGCTCTCCGACGGGATGATCCTCGCCGAGGACGAGCTCGGCCTCGGCGAGGACCACAGCGGCATCATGCTGCTCCCGGCGGTCGATCCGGGCACGCCGCTGTCCGACCTACTGACGCTCTCGGACGAGGTTCTGCTCGTCGAGGCGACCGGGAACCGGCCCGACCTGCAGTCGATCTACGGGCTCGCGCGCGAGATCGCCACCCTCTTCGAGCTGCCGCTCGCGCCGATCTGGACGGGTGAGCTCGCCGCGGCGGTGCCGGCGCGGCAGCTCGCGCTCGCGATCGACGACCTCGAGCGCTGCCCGCGCTACATCGGCCGGCTCTTCGAGGGGGTGAGCGTCGGACCCTCGCCGCAGTGGCTGCGCTACCGTCTCCGGGCCGCGGGTGTGCGGCCGATCTCGAACGTCGTCGACATCACGAACTACGTGATGCTCGCGCTCGGAAGCCCCCTGCACGCGTTCGACTTCGCGACGCTCCACGGCGCGCGGATCGTCGTCCGCCGCGCCGCCCCGGGCGAGAGGCTCGAGACGCTCGACGGCGTCGCCCGCGAGCTCCTCGCCGATGACCTCGTGATCGCCGACGGGGATCGGGCGATCGCGCTCGCCGGGATCATGGGCGGTGCCGAGACCGAGATCGCCGATACGACGCGCACCGTGCTGCTCGAGGCCGCGAACTTCGCCCCGACGCCGATCTTCGCCAGCTCCGAGCGTCACCGGCTGCGGACGGAGGCTTCGAGCCGCTGGGAGAAGGGAGTCGACCCGTACCTCGCGGGGGCGGCCGCAGAGCTCGCCACGCGGCTGCTGCTCGATCTCACGGGTGCTGCCTGGAGCGCCCAGCGCGACGTTCACGCTGCGCTCCCCGAACGGCCGGTCGTGCGTTTCCGGCCCGAGCGCGCCGACGCCCTGCTCGGCGTCGAGACGGCGCCCGAACGGCAGTACGCGATCCTCGAGGCGCTCGGCTTCGAGCGGCGCGACGGCGAGGTCGTCGTACCGACCTGGCGCGCGCGCGACGTCACGCGCGAGATCGACGTGATCGAGGAGGTGACGCGCTTCCGGCTCGAGGATGTTCCGTTCACGCTGCCTGCGCGGCGCGAGATGTACGGGACGCTGACAGGCGACCAGCTCCTGCGTCGGCGCGTCGAGGACGCGCTCGTCGGCCTCGGATTCGCGGAGGTGTACACCCCGAGCCTCCGACCCGACGAGGAGACGGCCTGGAAGCTTCCCGACCCGATCACGGTCGAGTTGACGGCCCTGCGCACGGGCCTGCTCGCGAGCCTCGTCGAGGCGGCGCGCAGGAACCTCGACGCGGGCGCGCGCGGAATCGCCCTCTTCGAGATCGCGCGCGTCTACCTCCCGGGAGCGGAGCTCCCCGAGGAGCGACTCCGCCTCGGCGCGATCGCGCAGGGCGGGTTCCTCCACATCAAGGGGGCCGTCGAGTCGCTCCACGCATCCCTCAAGGCCGAGGCGCTCTTCGAGCGCGGATCACACCCGCTGCTGCATCCGGGCCGCACGGCGCGTACCCGCGCCGGCGTCCTCGGGGAGCTCCATCCGGGCCGGCTCGACGGGCTCTGGGGCGCCTTCGAGCTCGATCTCGGCGATCTCTTCGCGCTCGTGAGCGAGCCCGTGACCTACCGCGACGTCATCACCTACCCCGCGATCCGACAGGATGTCGCGCTGGTGGTCGACGAGAGCGTCGCCGTGGGCGACCTGGCCGCGGTCGCGCGCGAGGCCGCCGGCGAGGAGCTGCGAGAGATCCGGGCCTTCGACGTCTACCGCGGCGATCAGGTCGAGCCCGGCCGCAAGTCCGTGGCCTTCGCGGTCATCTACCAGTCCGCAGAGCGGACGCTGACCGAGGAGGACGCACATGCGCTGCGCGGCAGGATCGTCGCGGCCGCCGAGGAGCGCTTCGGCGCGAAGCTCCGCAGCGCCTGAGCGCCGCCCGTCGAGACCGCGCTCTGCGTGTACACGCCCGTGCCGGCAGCGGCCGAGCGAGCAGACGGCACTGCCACCGCGCCCGCCCCCGGCGATGCATCCGGGCGGGGGGCAGCAGGTCGAAGCCTCCCGCCTTCCGCGTGGGTCGAGGGTCGCTCGAGCCGCCTCAGGTCATCTCGCCGTCGATCTGCCAGACGGGACCCTGGGTGCCGACGGGACGGGTGTCGCAGAGGACGCGCAGCACCCGCACGCGGCCACGGATTCCGTCGCGGTCGCAGCGCTCGAGGCAGGCGTGAACCATGCCGGCCGAGGCTCCATACCCGAAGCGGCGTGCGCTGCGGAACCGCAGCGCCGTCATATCGCCGCTCCGGCGGGGGTTGAGCGGGGCCAGGTGAACGGCCGCGCGGTCGAGATAGTCCGAGGAGTCGAGCTCGATCTCGCCGAGCAGGTCGCTCCAGTCGGCAGGGACCGCCGCGAGCGCCGTGCGCCAGGATGCGACCAGCCCCACGGGCTCGTCTGCGGCGGCGGCGGTCCGCCCCGCCTCGCTCGAGAGGAGCGAGAGCGTTCCACGGACGCGGCTGGCCTCCAGCCGCGCGAGTCCGCGCCGCAGCGCCTCGCCGCTCGGGCCGCTGCCGTCGCTCGTGATCCGGATCGAGAGGCTCCGCTCGCCGGTGTGCAGCGGCTGGAGCGGCGCGAGCAGGGCGGAGGCCTCGGCCGCCCCCGCGGCCTGCTCGAAGCTCAGGGCGACGCGCGCCTCGCCCCAGCGGGGGAGCAGGTGCGCCTCGATCTCCCGCCACTCGTCGGCCAGGCCCATTGGCCGAGAACGTACACTCAACGCATGGTCAAGGTGGAGAAAAGGCGCGCCCTTCCCGAGCAACGGCTGCGCGCCTTTCTGCGCGAGATGCTCCTCATCCGGCGCTTCGAGGAGAAGGTCGAGGAGCGGTTCCGTGCCGGCGAGCTGCCCGGCTTTCTCCACGTCGCGATCGGCCAGGAGGCCGCCGAGGTGGGTGTCTGCGAAGCGATGGAGGACGGCGACGTCTTCTCCTCCACGCACCGTGCCCACGGACATACGCTCGCACGGGGCACGCCCCCCAACGCCGTGATGGCGGAGCTCTACGGGAAGATCGAGGGCTGCTCGCACGGCTACGGCGGCTCGATGCACCTCTACGATCTCGAGCGCGGCAACCAGGGTGCAAACGCGGTCGTCGGCGGCGGCCTCCCGGCTTCTGTCGGCGCCGGGCTCGCCTTCAAGCTGCGTGACGAGCCGCGGGTCGCGGTCTCCTTCTTCGGCGACGGCGCGACCAACACGGGCTCGTTCCACGAGTCGCTCAACCTGGCGTCGCTCTGGAAGACCAAGACGCTCTTTGTCTGTGAGAACAACGAGTGGGCCGAATCGACCCCCGGCTGGCAGCACTCACCGGTCTTCGACGACATGTCCAAACGTGCGGCCGCCTACGCGATGCCGGCGATCAAGGTCGACGGCCAGGATGTCGAGCGCGTCTACGAGGCGGCCCACGACGCCCTCGGGCGCGTGCGCTCCGGGGCCGGGCCGGTCTTCCTCGACATCGAGACCTACCGCATGCACGGCCACTACATCGGCGATCCGCAGGTGTACAGGACGAAGGAGGACCGCGACGAGGCGGCGGAGCGTGACCCGATCGTCCGGCTGCGCGGGCGACTCGACGTGCCCGATGAGGAGTGGCTGGCGCTCGAGGACGAGGTGCGCGGGATCGTCGAGGGCGCGGTCGAGTTCGCGCGCAACGGGACCGACCCCCAGCCCGAGGACGCGCTCAAGAATGTCTACGCGTAGGGCCCGCCGTGCTCCCCGGGCGATGGCTCGCCCGGCCGAAGGACGGCGCCGTGCCTGAGCTCAGCTACCGCGAGGCCGTGCGCGACGCGCTCGCGCATGCGATGCGCAGCGACGAGGACGTCTTCATGATGGGTGAGGACATCGCCGAGATGGGCGGCTCGATGGGCGTCACGCAGGGGCTCGTCGAGGAGTTCGGCGTCGAACGCGTCCGCAACACGCCGATCTCGGAGATCGCGATCGTCGGTGCCGGGATCGGCGCCGCGATGCAGGGTATGCGTCCCGTCGTCGAGATCATGTACGAGGACTTCCTGACCCTCGCCATGGAGCAGATCGTCAACCAGGCCGCCAAGCACCGCTACATGTCCGGCGGTCAGGTGACGGTGCCGTTGACGATCCGCACGCAGGGCGGCGCCGGCTGGTCGCCCGGTGCCCAACACGCTCAGCAGCTCGAGGCATGGCTCGTCCACGTCCCCGGGCTCAAGGTCGTCTTCGCCTCCAGCCCGGCCGACGCGCGCGGCCTCCTCTGGTCGGCGATCTACGACGACAACCCGGTCATCTTCTTCGAGCACCGGCTGCTCTACCCGGTCAAGGAGCAGGTCGCCGAGAAGCTCGAGCCGGTTCCACTGGGCAAGGCGCGGATCGTGCGGGAAGGGAGCGACGTGACCGTGATCGCCATCGGGCCGCTCGTGCATCGCGCGCTCGTCGCGGCGGAGCAGGCCGAGGCGGAGGGCATCTCGGTCGAGGTCGTCGATCCCCGCACCCTGCAGCCGCTCGACGAGGACACGCTCGTGGAGTCGGTCAAGCGAACAAACCGCGCCGTCGTCGCCCACGAGGCCGTCAGGCGGATGGGATTCGGCGCCGAGCTGGCGGCGATCCTTCAGGAGAAGGCGTTCGACTGGCTCGACGCTCCCATCGAGCGCGTCGGCGCCCGCTTCGCGCCGCTCGCCTTCGCCCCGTCGATGGAGCAGTACGTCGTGCCGCAGGCCGAGGACGTGCTCGCTGCGGTGCGGCGAACCGTGGAGCGTTCCTGATGGCGAGCGAGGTCCGGCTGCCGCGCCTCGGGCAGGGGATGGAGAGCGGCACGATCGTCAAGTGGCTCAAAGCCCAGGGCGAGCGGGTCGAGAAGGGCGAGGCGCTCTACGAGGTCGACACCGAGAAGGCGACCCAGGAGGTCGAGGCGGAGCAGAGCGGCGTGCTGCTGAGGATCACGGTCGCCTCGGGCGAGGTTCCGGTCGGCCAGACGGTGGCGCTGATCGGGGAGCAGGGCGAAGCGCTCGCCGAGGAGCTGCTCCGGCCGGCAGCGAGCAACGGAGACGCGGATGTCCCCGTCGCGGAGGTCTCTCACCCGCACGCCGGGCGCCCGCAGCCGAAGCCGGACCTCGGCGCCGCGCTCGGCCGGGACACGCTCGAGGCGGAACGTCTCAAGGCCTCGCCGCTTGCCCGTCGCATCGCGCGTGAGCGCGGCGTCGAGCTCGGAGAGCTGAGCGGAAGCGGCCCCGACGGCAGGATCATCGTCGATGACGTCGAGCGCGCCGCGTCCCGCGCGGCCTCCCTGCCGCCATCCTCGCTCGCGACCCCCCGCTCCGTCGTCGGCGGGGCCGGCGAGGTCGAGGCGATACCGCTCACGAACACGCGCAGGACGATCGCCCGTCGGCTCACCGCCGCCTCCGCGCTGCCCGTCTTCCAGCTCACCGTCACGGCCGAGATGACGAACGCAAACGCGCTCGTCGAGCGCGCGCGCGCGCTCGACCCCGGCGTTCGCGTCACGGTCACCGACCTGCTCGCGAAGCTGTGCGCGCGTGCGCTCGTGCGCCACGGCGAGCTCAACGCGCAGTTCACCGATGATGCGCTGCTGCGCTTTCCCTCCGTCAACATCGGCATCGCCGTCGCAGCACCGCAGGGGCTCGTGGTGCCCGTCATCGCCTCGGTGGAGCGGCTCTCGCTCGCCGAGGTGGCGGAGCGGCGAGCCGAGCTGGTCGCGCGCGCGCGGGAGGGCCGGCTCGCCCCGGGCGACCTCGATGGCGGCACGTTCACGATCTCGAACCTGGGCATGTACGGGGTCGAGCAGTTCGTGGCCGTCCTCAACCCGCCGCAGGCGGCGATCCTCGCGGTCGGGGCGACCCTCGCGCAGCCCGTCGCGCGGGCGGGCGCGGTCGTCGTCGCGCCGATGATGGCGATGACGCTCACGGTCGACCATCGCGCCGTCGACGGCGGACCGGCCGCCGCGTTCCTGCGCACGCTCAAGACCCTGCTCGAGGAGCCGGCGCTCGCACTCTGAGCACCGCGAGGAACGGGTGTTGAGAGGATGATCGTCATCCGCCGCGGAGACAGGCTCGACGTCCCGTACCTGCGCTCGCTGCTCGCGCACGCCTACAGCCGCCAGGTCAGCGCGTTCGACACCCAGGTCCCGATCTCCTGCTACGTCGACAACTGGGGCCGGCGCGGCGACACCGCGCTGATCGCGATGGAGGACGGTCACTCCGTCGGGGCCGGGTGGTACCGCCTCTTCACCGCCGAGGCACACGGGTACGGCTTCGTCGATGAGCAGACACCCGAGCTGACCGTCGTCGTCGTCCCCTCCCGCCAGGGCGAGGGGATCGGGCAGGAGCTGCTCGCCCGTCTGCTGGCGCGCGCCAAGGCAGACGGCTACCCGGGCATCTCGGCCTCGGTGGAGAAGGACTACCTCGAGCGCGAGAGCCTGCTCGAGCAGGGGTTCGAGCCGTTCGGCGAACACGGAACATCGCTCACGATGCACCGCAAGCTCCTCTGAGCAGAGGGAGCGGGCGCGAGGATCGCGCCGCCCCGGCCGGGGCCGACACGGCGGTCGTGCGCGGCGCCTGGCTACGAGCCGGCCGAGACGGGCCTTCTCCGGCGGTTCGGGAGGTGGATCGCGCGTCCGAGTGCGACCAGCCCGGCCTCCTTGATCGCCTCCGACAGCGTCGGATGGGCGGCGATGCCGTCGGCGAGCGTCTCGACGGTCGACTCGGCGTCGATCGCGACGACGCCCGCCTCGATCAGGTCGGTCGCGTGGGGCCCGACGATCACGAGCCCGACGAGCTCGCCGTAGCGGGTCTCGTGGATCGACTTGACAAAGCCGGTGGTCTCGTTCTGCATGACGGCGCGGGCATTGGCGACCCAGGGGCAGACGCCGACCGCCACGTCCTCGCCGTAGCGTTGCCGCGCCGCGGCCTCGGTCAGACCGACGGAGGCGATCTCGGGATCGGTGTAGATCGGGCGGGGAACGGCGGGGTCCTCGACGGCCGCCTCCTGGCCGCAGGCGTTCTCGGCCGCGACCTCGCCCTCGCGAAACGCCGTGTGGGCGAGCTGCCAGTAGCCGGCGCAGTCGCCGACGGCGTAGATGTGGGGCGCCGAGGTGCGGCGGTGGGCGTCGGTCTCGATGCCGGTGCGCGGGTCGAAGGCGACCCCGGCGGCCTCGAGCCCCAGCCCCGAGACGAGGGGCGCGCGCCCGACGGCGACGAGCATGAGGTCGGCCTCGACGGCCTCCTCCTCGCCGTAGTGGACCGTCAGCACGCCCTCCGACTCGCCCACGCCGGTGCACTGCTTGCCGAGCGCGAGCGCGATCCCTCGGCGCGCGAAGGTGCGGGCGAGCTCCGCCGCGGCGTCCTCGTCCTCCTGCGGGATCAGCCGCGGCAGCATCTCGATGATCGTCACCTCGCTCCCGAAGCTCTCGAAGATCGACGCGAACTCGCAGCCGATGATCCCGCCGCCCAGAATCACCAGCCGCCCGGGCACCTCGGTGCGCGCGAGCAGGCCCGTCGAGTCGACACAGAGGGCGGAGTCGAGGCCGGGGATCGGCGGCACGAGCGGAACGGAGCCGGTGGCGATCACCGCCGAGCGGAAGCTGACCGGCTCGGCGCCCTCGACGGCGAGCGTGTGCGGCCCGGTGAAGGAGCCGCTTCCCTCGACCCACTCGACGCCGTTTGCCCTGAACAACGAGGCGACGCCGCCCGTCATCTGCTTCACGACCCGGGCCTTCCACGCGTTGGCCGCGGCGAAGTCGAGTGTCGGAGCGGTGACCGAGACACCGAGCTTGCCGAACGAGTCGCGCGCCTGACGGAGAAACTGCGCCGTCTGCACCCATGCCTTGGTCGGGACGCAGCCGACGCGCAGGCAGGTGCCGCCGAGCTCGGGCTCGCGCTCGATGCAGACGACCTTCGCTCCAAGCTGTGCGGCGCGTATCGCCGCCGTGTATCCGCCCGGCCCGCCGCCGAGTACCGCGACGTCGCACTCCACCTGCGCTCCTTCGTTCGCTTGCGGCGATGCTAGCGCGGGCAGAATGGCCCGAGCGCGATGAGGCTCGAGGGAATCCACCACGTCACTGCGATCACCGGCGATGCCCGCGGCAACGTCGAGTTCTACACCGGCACGCTCGGGCTGCGTCTGGTCAAGAAGACCGTCAACCAGGACGACCCGACCGTCTACCACCTCTTCTACGCCGACGAGGCCGGAAGCGCGGGCGCCGACATCACCTTCTTCGAGTATCCGAACGCGCGACCGGGGCGGGCCGGTGCGGGAATGGTGCGCCGGGTCGTCTTCCGCGTCGGGTCGGAGGAGGCGCTCGCGTTCTGGGCGGAGCGGACGGGTGGCGTGCGGCGACCCGGCTCGGTGCGCTTCGACGATCCCGAGGGTCTCGCGCTCGAGCTCGTCGTCGACGACACGGGCGATGCGCCGCTCGTGGCGGTGCATCCGGAGATCCCCGCGGAGTTCGCCCTGCGCGGCTTCGCGGGCGTTCGCGCCTACAGCCTCGATCAGGACGCGAGCGCCGCCTTCCTCTCCGGTCTGGGCTTCACGCCTGGCTGGGAGTGCCGGGGTGAGCGGCGCGGGAGCTTCTACGTCTTCGACGAGGCGCCGGCGGAGCATGGGATCCCGGGGGCGGGCACCGTCCACCATGTCGCCTGGGCCGCGCGGGCCGAGGACCACGAGGCGTGGCGGGAGCGGGTCCGCTCGCTCGGCGGCCGGCCCACGCCGGTCATCGACCGCTTCTACTTCCGCTCGATCTACTTCGGCGAGCCGAGCGGCGTCCTCTTCGAGATCGCGACGCTCGGGCCCGGCTTTGCAACCGACGAGCCGCCGGAGAGGCTCGGCCAGCGGCTGTCGCTCCCACCGGCCTTCGAGCCGCTCCGCGCCGAGCTCGAGCAGCGTCTGACCCCGCTCCCCGACACTCGCCCCGCGGCCGGGTGATCCACGCCGAGCGTCCTGCGCGCGGGGAGGCCCTGGGAGCGGTCGTTCTCGTCCACGGCCGCGGTGCGAACGAACGCGACCTGCTCCCGCTGGCCGAGCGGCTCGACCCCGCTGGGCGGCTGCACTGGTATCTGCCCCGCGGCCCGCTCGCGCTCCCGCCCGGCGGTGCCCACTGGTACGCGGTGCCGCGGGTCGGCCATCCCGACGCGGTGACCTTCGCCGAGGGCTTCGCGGCGCTCGCGGGCTTTCTCGATGCCCTGCCCCACGAGCGGATCGCGATCGGCGGCTTCTCGCAGGGCGCCGTGATGAGCCTCGCGGTCGGGCTCGGACGGGGTCGGCCGAGGCCCGCCGCGGTGATCGCGCTGTCGGGGTTCATCCCCGAGGTCGCCGGCTGGGAGCTCGACGGCGAACGGCCGTTTCCACCGATCGCGATCGGCCACGGCTCCCTCGACCGGGTGATTCCGGTCGAGTTCGCCCGGCGCGCGCTCGCGCGGCTCGAGGCGGCCGGCGCCGCGGTTCTCTACCGGGAGTCGCCGATCGACCACACGATCGACCCCGCGTTCCTCGACGAGCTGGCGCCCTGGCTCGCGGCGTCGCTGGCCGGCTAGTTTCCCGCCCGCTCCCTTCGCTCTCGGCCCGGTGTGCGCAGGCAGGCCCCGAGAGCGTCCCTGTCGTCGGGGAAGCTCGCGACGCTTCGGCTGGAGCGCCGGCGCAGGCGCTGCCTTGCGCTCCGGCGGCGCCGTCAGCCGCCGGGGGCGGTGATCGCGGCAACGGGACGATCCGGGCCAGCTCGACGCGCGCACGCCGCCGTCGTTCCGTCCCGATCTCGGCAGCTTCACCGGCGACGACGGCGTCCGGGCAGCGTGCCCCGGCCCGTGGGCAGTCGTGACCGGGAACCGCGGCGGGCCGGCCGGCCGCCCGGTGGGCGCGCGGAGCGGGACTGCTCGCGTCGAGGGCCCCATACACCCATGCAGCCCGTGATTCGGGCGACGACCTGCTGCGCGCAGCCGGCTCGCCGATCGCACCGGTGAACCGAGCCGACCGCGAGCCTGGGCGCGCCGGTCAGCCCCGCGCCGGGGTCGTCGCGAGCCACCGCTCGACGGCGCGCGCGCACTGGCGGCCCTCGTTGATCGCCCAGACGATCAGCGACTGCCCGCGGCGCGCATCGCCGGCGGCGAAGACGCCGTCGACCGAGGTCGCATAGAGCGGGGCGGCCGCGTTGCCGCGCGCGTCGCGCTCGACCCCGAGTGCCGTCAGGAGCCCCGGCTCGGGCCCGACGAAGCCCATCGCGAGCAGGACGAGGCCGGCCGGACGCGACTCCTCGGTGCCCGCGACCGTCTCGAAGGGAGGTGTGCCGCTGTTGCGCGCCCAGTGGAGGTGCTCGATGCGTCCGTTCGACCCCGAGAGCTCGGTCGTCGAGATGGCGAAGTCGCGCGTACCCCCCTCCTTGAGGGCGTAGGGCACGCGCAGCTTCATCGGCCAGCGCGGCCATGGCGAGAGCGCGTCGGGCCGGGACGGAGGAGGTTCCCCGATCAGCTCGATCTGGGTGACGGAAAGCGCACCCTCGCGGTGGGCATTGGCGACGCAGTCGGCGCCGGTGTCGCCGCCGCCGATCACGACCACGTGCCGGCCGGCGGCGCTGATCATCTCGTCTTCGGCCGGCGCGGGCGGCGCGGAGGCGACCTCCGGGCCGAACTCGCGCGCGACGAAGCGGTTGCGCTGGTAGAGGTAGTCCATCGCAAAGTGCACACCGCCGAGCTCGCGCCCGTCTACCGGCAGGTCGCGGGGCACACGCGATCCGGTCGCGATCACGACCGCGTCGTGGCGCGCGCGGAGCTCCTCCGGGTCGAGGTCGGCGCCGACGTCGACGCCGAAGTGGAACTCCACGCCCTCGGCACGGAGCTGGCCGACGCGCCGCTCGACGACGTGCTTGTCGATCTTGAAGTCGGGCACCCCGAAGCGGAGGAGCCCGCCCGCGGCCTCGTCCCGCTCGTACACCCGCACCGAGTGTCCTGCGCGGGCGAGCTGCTGGGCGCAGGCGAGGCCCGCCGGCCCGGAGCCGATGACCGCGACGCTGCGACCCGTCAGCGCGGCGGGCGGGCGGGGGGTCACCCAGCCCTCGTGCCAGGCGCGGTCGATGATCGCGAGCTCGATCTGCTTGATCGTCACCGCCTCGCCCTCGCGGATCTCGAGCACGCAGGCGGCCTCGCAGGGGGCGGGGCAGAGCCGCCCGGTGAACTCGGGGAAATTGTTCGTGCGGTGAAGCTGCTCGAGCGCCTCCTGCCAGCGGTCGCGGTAGACGAGGTCGTTCCAGTCGGGGATGAGGTTGTTGACGGGGCAGCCGTGATGGCAGAAGGGGACGCCGCATTCCATGCAGCGCGCTGCCTGCTCGGCGAGCCCCTCGAGCGGCAGCGTGCGCAGGAACTCGCGGTAGTCGGAGATCCGCTCCTTGGCGTCCCGCTCGGGGATCTCGACCCGGTCGAGCTTGAGGAAGGCGCCGAGCTCGCCCACTAGGCCGCCGTCTCCGCCGATTCGGTCTCGATCTCGGCGGTCAGGAATCCCTCGCCGCCGCTCGAGACGGGATGCTCGTCGGGGTAGGCCACCGTGCCGTTTCCGAAGGCGAGCGAGGCGACCGCCGCCTTGAAGTCGCGCGGCATCACCTTGACGAAGGACGCCGAGCGCTCCTCCCAGAAGTCGAGCAGCCC
>Ga0302325_10015102_pt1 | contig 16423 bp, 14 predicted proteins | sample Palsa_T0_2_FD_201948 | JGI IMG/M metagenome (GOLD analysis project Ga0302325, IMG submission 201948) | Peat permafrost microbial communities from Stordalen Mire near Abisko, Sweden - Palsa_T0_2 | ecosystem: Environmental > Terrestrial > Soil > Palsa > Peat permafrost | place: Sweden: Abisko... | reverse complement strand
CGTGACGGCATGATCCCCTCTCGGTGCCGCAGTGCCAGCATGCTTTCGCGGCGGCCCGAGTAGGTGACGGGCTGGCGCGCCATCCACACGATGCCTTCGGCCGCCACCTCGGACGGCTCCCAATCGGAGTGGTCGGCCGCCGGTGTATTGGCCATGAACCCCTCCGACGCGATGGCGATGTCGATGCGGAAGCAGTTGACCGCGATGTGCGAGGGAGCCAGCTGGCGCGCCGCGTCGACAGTCAGACGCTCCAACCCGATTTTGGAGATCCCGTAGGCGAGGAGGGAGGGATGGGGGTAGAGGGCGGCCTCCGACGAGACATTGATGATGCTCCCACCCCCTCCCGCAGCCATGAGGGGCGCGGCCTCCCGGATGGCGATGAGGGGGGCGCGCAGGTTGACCTGCATGACGAGGTCGTAGCGCTTGAGGGGAATGTCGAGGTCGCCCACGAAGGTGATGGCCGCGTTGTTGACGAGGATGTCGAGCCGCCCGAATTGCTCCTTGGTGGCCTGGACCATGGCGATCACGTCGTCGTCGACCGCCAGGTTGGTGGGGATCGACAGGCCGCGGCGACCGGTCGACTCGACTCGCCGCACGGTCTCGTCGAGCGTGCCCGCCGTGCGCTGTGGGCTCGACTCGGTGGCCCGGGCCGCACAGGCCACGTCGCAGCCCGCTTCGGCCAAGGCAACCGCGGTAGCGGCGCCGACCCCCCGACTGGCCCCGGTCACCAGTGCCACCTTGCCTTCGAGATCGTCCACCGGAGCCGCCCTCCCCATTGCGCCCTGGCCGGTCGTTGCCGGCCGGGTGCATCCTTTCATGAAGCGGCGCGACCTTTCATGAAGCGGCGCAACGAGTCGGGTCCGAAGGGGGACCGATCGACGGCGACCACTAAGGTCGGTGCATGATCGTCCTCCCGGAGGCGGCGGGCCCTCAGGACGCAGTCATCTCCACGACAGCCCGGCGGGCCGGGTCCGTTCGGCGCACCACGAACATCGACTCGTTGCGACCCGACGGGCTGCAGGCCGACGTCGTCGTCGATGCCCGGGCCCGGGATCTGCGCACCGGCCGGGACGGCACCTGCGAGGTGGTGGGCGCGGCTTCCCTGCAGGCCCGGATCAGCCCCACTCGGGAACTCCTCTCCCTCACCACCATCCCCGACGTCCCCGCGTTGCAGGTTCTTCTCGGCGCGTCGGTGGGGCCCGGGTTTCGCTCCCGTGTCAATGAGGCCGTCACCGAGGGCTGCGAGGACGGCTCGCTGCTGTACCTGCTCCTCGACGACCTGCCGGGGGCCTCGCTGGTCTCGGGCTACGCCCTGCACCGGGGCGGCGCACTCGAGGAGGGCTCTCGGACGGGGCCACCCCACTCCCGCCCTCGTCGCTCGGATACCCGCCCCGCCAGCCGCGTCGGCGCCGGCGGCGGCCCCTTTCCCGACTTGGGCGCGCAAGACGACATCTGCGCCGGATGGGCCCACGACGCCACCATGATGGTCCACGTGCGCGGCACGGGGACACTCCCTGTGCCACTGGGCCCACCCGCTCCTATTCTCGAGCAGGAGGACGATCCGACGTCGTGGCACGTCATGGGAGAGCTGGCCCCGCACGCGGTGCGCCGCCGTCGGCGCCTCGACCTCATCGAGCCACGCGACGGCGAGTCGGAGCATCGAATCGATCTCCACTTCCGTGACAGCCATGTGGACGACCAGGGGTCCGAGTCGATCATGCACGAGTACACGATGTCGGGCACGGTCGACCTGCGCACCGGCAGGATCGGGAGCGTCTCGGCCCGGGCCAACGTGCTCCCCTGGGTGGAGTGCCCGGGCGCGCTGGCCAGTGCGCAACGGGTGGACGGCATGGAGCTCTCCGAGCTGCGGTCCCGGATCCGCAAGGAGTTCGTGGGTCGCAGCACCTGCACACACCTCAACGACAGCCTGCGCTCCCTGGCCGACGTGACGGCACTCCAGCGCGCCTTGACGCCGTTGGCATGAGGCCCTGACGCCGTTGGCATGAGGGTCGGCTCGACGCCTGTGGCATGATCGCCCCCGGGGCCTCCCCATCGGGGACAACGGGCTCGGCAGGGTAGGGGCGGCAGAGACGATGTCGGGCGCGTGACCGTGTCCGTGACTTGGGAGGCGATGTGGCAGAGCTGTCGGAGTTGCTGGACGTCCTTGATCTCGAAAAGGTCGGAGAGGGCCGCTTCCGGGCCCAGAACTTCTCGGATGGCCCGGGCGGCGTCGTCTTCGGGGGCCAGCTGCTGGGCCAAGCCATTGTGGCCGGGGCGAGCATCGATCCCTCGAAGGAAGTGAAGTCGATCCACACGGTGTTCGCCCGTGGCGGCGCCATGGACAAGCCGCTCGACATTGAGGTCGAGGCGATGCACACCGGGCGGGCCCTGGCCAGCGCGACCGTGACCGTCCGCCAGGACGAACGCCTGTGCACGCGGTCCCTGGTGCTCCTCAGCGCCGTCGAGCCGGACCTCATCCGCCACGGGGTGGACTTCCCCGAGGTGCCCACTCCCGAGGACACCCCGGCCGGACCTGAGCTGGGCGGTTTCTGGGAGGTGCGGGTCGTCGACGGGATCGACCTCACCGATCCCGACGTCGTGGGACCCCCTGAGCTCTTCGTCTGGGTCCGCTTTCCCGGCGCCGAGGCGAAGGGGGTCATCGGCCAGGCCCTCCTGGCGTACGCCACCGACGGCTTTCTCATCGGCACCGCCATGCGCCCGCACGAGGGCGTCGGGTACGCCCTGGCCCACGTGTCCATCTCGACCAGCGTGCTCAGCCATACGCTGACCTTCCACGAGCCCATCGATGCCGGTCGTTGGCACCTGCTGGCCCACGAGAGCCCGTACGCCGGCCGTGGGCGCTCGTACGGCCGGGCCAATATCTACGACGAGGACGGGCATGTCGTGGCCTCGTTCGTGCAGGACAACATGATCCGTGATTTCCCCGAGAGCCAGAGGCCCAAGGCGGGGGAGCGTTCCCACTTTTGAGCACCAACCCGGTGATTCCGGCGTGGAGTGCGCCGGCGAGTCCCGCAATGCGAGTCCCGCAATGAGAGGAGGGTCGGATGGGAGCACGTGACGCCGTGATCGTCGGCATCGGGTTGAGCGACTATCCCGTGGCGCCCGAGCTCGACGCCATGGACCACCATGCGCTGGCGCTGCGGCGTGCGCTGGCCGACTGCGGGCTCGAGAAGTCAGATATCGACGGGTACGCGTGTGCCGGGACGGCGATGCAGGTCGACGATGCCGCAACCATGGCCGAGTACCTGCGGATCGACCACCGGTGGGTGGACGGCACCTCGGTCGGCGGGTCGAGCTTCGAGTTCCACGTACAGCACGCCGCCGCGGCCATCGAGGCCGGCCTGTGCGATGTCGTCCTGGTCACCTACGGGTCGGACCTGTTGTCACGCATGGGGCGCCTGCTCGGCACCAGTACGTTCTCGAGCGGGTCGGGGCGTGTGCGGGGCTCGGCCCAGTACGAAAGCCCGTGGGGCAACGTCCTGGCCGGGAGTTACGCCATGGCGGCCCGCCGTCATATGCACGAGTTCGGCACCACGCCCGAACAGCTGGCGGAGATCGCGGTGGGTGTGCGCGAGTTCGCCGGACTCAACCCGCTGGCCCAGTATCGTGACCCGATCACGGTCGACGACGTGCTCAACTCGCGCCTGATCGCCGACCCCTTGCACAAGCTGGATTGTTGTGTGATCTCCGACGGCGGCGGCGCCTTCATCATGACGACCCGCGAGCGATCCCGTGATCTGGCCAAGCCTCCCGTCTACGTGCTCGGCGCAGCAGCGGCCGAGACCCATTGGTCGATCAGCCAGATGCCCGACTTCACGACCACGGCGGGGGCGAAGTGCGGGCCCGAGGCCTTCCGACGCGCCGGCGTCCGGCCTGAGGACGTCGACACGATCCAGATCTACGACAGCTTCACCATCACCGTGCTCATGCTCCTCGAGGACATGGGGTTCTGCCAGAAAGGGGATGGCGGCCGCTTCGTCGAGACCGGCGTACTCCGCCGAGGTGGACGACAACCGATGAACACCGATGGCGGCGGGCTGTCGGCGTGCCATCCGGGGATGCGGGGCATCTTTTTGATCAACGAGGCCGTGCGGCAGTTGCGCGGGGACGGAGGCGAGGCGCAGGTCCCCGGGTGCGAGGTGGCGGTGGCCTGCGGCTCGGGTGGTTTCTTGTCCTGCATCGGCACCGTGGTGCTCGGGAAGGAGGGTCGGTCATGACGATCGATGCATTGCGTGACACCTTGTCGGCCCGTGCCCTTCCGGCGCCGGACCACGCATCAGTGCACTACTGGCAGCGCGCGGCCGAGGGGAAGCTGGTGCTCCAGCGCTGCGTGACCTGTGGCGACTACCAATTTTATCCCCGAGCACTGTGTGCCTCCTGTGCGGGGGAGACGGAGTGGGTGGACGCGTCAGGACGGGGCACGCTGTACACCTTCACCGTCATCCGGCAGAACCGCTCGCCGGCCTTCAAGGATCTCTCCCCGTATGCAGTCGGGATCATCGAGCTCGAAGAAGGGGTCCGGATGATGAGCAACATCGTCGACTGCGACGTGGACCGGCTCGAAGTAGGCATGGCGCTCGAGGTGCTGCTCCTCAAGGCGGCCGATGACGTGGGCCTCCCGTTCTGGCGGCCGGCCGGGGGCTGAGGCGGCCCCACTCAGGGGGTCGGCGCCGAGCGGGTTTGGCCGGCTCGCCCGGCTCACGCTGGGATTGCGGGGTTGAGCGGGACGTGCTCTTATGGCGGAAGCGGCGTATGGCAAGACCAAGAAGAAGGTTCTGCTATAGCGTGAAGATAGCTAGTGAAGCCAATGACGCGGAGGACGACTGATGGGCAAGCTCGAGGGAAAGGTCGCATTCATCACCGGGGCCGCTCGCGGTCAGGGCCGGAGCCATGCGGTGCGCCTGGCCGAGGAGGGGGCCGACATCATTGCCGTCGACATCTGCGCCCCCATCGCCAGCATGAACTACCCCAACGCGTCGCTGGAGGACCTCGAGCAGACCGTAAAAGAGGTCGAGGCGACGGGCCGGACCATCATCGCCCGCCAGGGTGACGTGCGGCTCCGGGAACAGCTGGACGAGGTGCTCAAGGAAGGACTCGAGGCGCTCGGACACCTCGATGTGGTCGTGGCCAACGCGGGCATCTGCCCGGGCCGCGACGAAACGCTGTGTTCGGGTTTCGTCGATGCCACCGATGTCGACCTGATCGGCGCCATGAACACGGTGGCCGTCTCCCTGCCGCATCTGTCCGCCGGGGCTTCGATCATCGTCACCGGCTCCACGGCCGGCATGATCAAGGGCACCACCGAGAGGATGGGCTCCAGTGGTGGCGTCGGCTACGCCTGGGCCAAGCAGACCGTCATCCGCTACGTCGAGGTGCTGGCTCTGCAGCTGGCGGGAAGCATGATCCGGATGAACGGGGTGCACCCGACCAACTGCGACACGCATCTCTTGCACAACATCGATGTGTACCGGGCCTTCCGGCCGGACCTCGAGAACCCCACGCGCGAGGAAGCCATGGTGGCGCTCCCCTACATGCAGGCCATGCCGATCCCCTTCATCGATCCGGCCGACGTGAGCAATCTGGTTTCGTTCCTGGCCAGTGACGAGGCGCGCTACATCACCGGCATGAACATAAGGGTCGACGCCGGGGCGATGCTCAAGGGGCTGCCGGCGGGCATGGGCTGACTCTGTCCGCACCCCGTCGTGTCAGGCCGCCCGGCGGGTCACGCCGACCCGCCGTGTGTGCTCGTGCGGCGCGCCCGATCGTGGGCGTGGGCGCGGGCTCTAGCGGAACGTGAAGCGAACCGGCAGCGTCTTGGGGCCGCTGACCAGCGTGGAGTGCACGAACGTGGGGTCACCGTCCAACTCGATCGATTCCACTCGCCCGATCAGTTCCCGGAAGAACGCACGGACTTCCATGCGGGCGAGCTGGGCGCCGAGGCAGAAGTGGCGACCGAACCCGAAGGCGAGGTGTGACGCCGCATTGGGTCGACGCACGTCGAGGCGGAACGGGTCCTCGAAGACTTCTTCGTCCCGATTGCCCGAGGCGAAGGAGAGCAGGGTGGCATCGCCGGGCACGAAGTCCACGCCACCGACGGTGAAGGGCTCCTGACAGGTCCGCATGAAGTGCTTTACCGGGGACACGTAGCGAATCAGCTCCACGGCGGCGTTGTCGAAGAGGGAGGGGTCCGACTGGAGCAGCTCGAGCTGGTCCCGATGCTCAAGCAGGGCGAGCAGGCCGCCGGCGATGGAGTTGGACGTGGTGTCGTGCCCCGCCGTGGCGATGATGAGGTAAAAGCCCATGACATCCATGTCGGGCAGGGGTGCCCCGTCGAGTTCGGCGTTGGCGATGACCGAGGCCAAGTCCTCGGTGGGATGGGCCCGCCGGTCGGAGGCGAGGCCAGTGAAGTAGTTGACGAAATCGAGCATGACGTCGAGCACGGTGGCGTCCTCGCTCACCCGGCCGATGTCGGGGTCCTCGGCCCCGAAGAGCTCCTGCGTCAGTTTCAGCATTTTTTGGTGATCGTCCTCGGGCAGTCCGAGGATGGAGAGGATGACCTGGAGCGGGTAGTGCATGGCGATGTCGTTGGCGAAGTCGCACTGACCGCCCATGGCCGCCATGCGATCGACCCACTCCTTGGCCAGCTCGTCGATGCGGTCCGACATCCTCTTGATGCTGGCCGGCTTGAACCAGTCGTTGACGATGCCGCGATGCGCCTTGTGTTCGTCGCCGTCCATCTGGATGAGGGTGTTCACCGCCGGCGGTTCCGTGTTGGCTCTCTGGGTCTCGTAGGCGGCCCGCGGCAGGATGGTCGGGATCGGCGCGTTGGTGAACACGACCGGGTTCCGCTCGATCTCCATGATGTCCGCGTGGCGGGTGATGGCCCAGAAGTCCTGGTATTCGGGGAGGGAGACCCGGGCGATCGGCGCCTCCTGACGTAACTGGCGGGCCGCCTCGTGCCAGGCGACAGGGTCGGCGTAGGCGGCGGGATCGGCGAAGATCCGGCCGAGGTCCGCGGGGAGGATCGTCTGAGACATGGAGTCAGCCCTTCAGTTCGAGTACGAGGCGTCGAGCCTGGTCAGCATACATTTAGATCTTTCGGCACCGATTCGGATCTTCCTGGCTCCGGGTCACGCCACCGTGGTGACGAGCAGGCAGCCGCAGGTGTTCCCGCCCCCGGCGGCCACCACGGCCACTTCGGGTCGGCGGGCCACCTGGCGGTCCCCACCGTCGCCCCGCAGCTGGACGCACGCTTCGTGCAAGAAGCCGTAGCCATGGAGCCGCCCGGCGGACAGCTGGCCGCCCGACGTATTGAGGGGGAGTGACCCGTCGAGTGCGATGCGCGTCCCACCCTCGACGAACTGCCCGCTCTCGCCGAAGCCACAGAGCTGCAGTGCCTCCAGCCAGAGCATGGTGAGATAGCTGAAGCCGTCGTAGAGCTCGGCGACGTCGACATCGGCCGGAGTGAGCGAGGTGCGTCCCCACATCTGGGTGGCGGCGGCCGTTCCCACCGTCCGGGTCAGGTCCTTGAGTTGATCCCAGGTCGTCCGGTCGTGCAGTGCCGCCCCCATCGCCTCTATGTACACCGGCGGTTGGGCCAGGTCGTCGGCCAGCTCGCGTCGCGACACGATGACCGCCGTGGCCCCGTCGCACGGGACGTCGCAGTCGTAGAGCCGCAGGGGAGTCGAGATCATCCGGGAGTTGAGGTAGTCCTCCAGCGACAAGGGATCGCGGTAGATCGCCTTGGGGTTACGCGCCGCATTGCGCCGGCCATTGAGGGCGATCTGGGCCAGCTGTTCCGTCGTGACCCCGTAGCGATCCATGTGGGCCTGCGCGAAGAGGGCGACCCACACCGGGGGTGCGGCGGAACCGAAGGGCAGCGACCACTGCTCGAAACTGCCGGCGTAGATGGTGCCGCCCCGGCCACCACCGGGGCCGATGCTGGAGCGCCCACCGCTGCCCTGGGCGCTGCTCTCCCACACCGATCGGAAGCACAACACGTGGTTTGCCATACCCGCGGCCACCGCCATGCAGGCATTCATCACCGACCCCAGCTGTCCGGAGGTCTCGACCCCGCTGCCGTACCAGTCGACCTCCAGCCGCATGGCGTCGATCACCTCGTACGCGGAGGCGCCGGTGAATCCACGCGGCACGGCCATGCCACCCGGGTACGTCGACAGACCGTCGATGTCAGGAGGGGTGAGGCCGGCGTCTGCGATGGCGGCGTAGCACGCATCGAGGGTGAGCTCGAGGGGGTCCCGGCCCAGCCGCCGCCCGACATCGGACTGGCCGATGCCCGAGATGGCGCACTGCTTCTCGGCCATGTTCGCCGTCGCGGTCATCGTGGGCTCCCGGCCGCGCCGGTGCCGGTGCCGGGGTCGGGCTCGAAGAGGGGCACCCACACGTCGCCGCGCTCATCCTCGTGGTGACGGAAGACGACCCGCAGCGCCATCCCGATCCGGATCTCCTCGATCGGGCAGTTGACCAGGTTGCTCGTCAGCCGCAGTCCCGTCTGCTCGGGGAACTCCACGATGGCCACCACGTAGGGCGTCTCGAACCCGGGCAGCCAGGGATGGTGGTTGACGGTGTAGCTGGCCAGGGTGGCCCGCCCGCTGACCGCTTCGGGTCGCACGTCCTTCGACTGGTCGATGGGGCAGACCGGGATGGGGGGATGCAGGTAGTACCCACAATCGTGGCACCGCAAGAAGACGAGCTCTCCCTGCGCGCCCCCCTGCCAGAAGTGGCGGTTGCGGTCGGTCAGCTCGGGCAGCACGACGACGGGTGCACTCGAATCGCTCATTGAAGTCCCCCTCGGGTGCGGCGCCGGTTTGGCCGTCGGGCAGTCTGGCACCGTGTCCTGCGGGGCTGCCATTCACGCCTGGCCGGCCCCGATCTCCCGCAAGGTGCGTGGTACCTTAGAAACGCAGCCCGCCCGCCGGTCGGGTGGCCGCGCAGCGGAGCGGGCGCGGGAACCACGAGGAGGGCGTTTCGCGGTGGGCGTCGATGATCTGACCACGGTCGGTGCGGACTCGTTCGACCCCAATCTCTTCCTGGACCCCGAGACGGGCCGCAACCCCCAGGAGTTCTATCGAAGGGCCCGCGCCGCCGGCGCCGTCGTGCCCGGGGCGTTCGGGGGTTTCGAGGTCATGGGACACGACGAGGTGGAGTTCGCCCTGCAACATCCCGAGATCTTCTCCTCGGCCATGGAAGCCGTCGACCTCGGGCAGTCGGTCCCGCTGATCCCCTTGCAGGTGGACCCGCCCGAGCACTCCAAGTACCGCAAGCTCTTGGACCCCATTTTCGCCCCGAAGCGCATGAACTTGATCGAGCCTGACATCGCCCGCCTGGTCAACGAGCTCATCGACGGCTTCGTGGACGACGGTTCCTGCGAATTCACCACCGCCCTGGCCGAGCCGCTGCCCTCGTCGGTCTTCCTGCGACTGCTCGGCCTGCCCCTGTCGGACCTCCCGCTCTTCTTGGAGATGAAGAACGGCATTTTGCGTCCCGCCGGAGACGACCTCGAGACGATCCAGGCAAATCAACGGGTCACGGCGGCCGAAATCGAGCGCTTCTTCGCCGAGACGCTCGCCGAGCGGCGCAAGAAGCCCCAAGAGGACCTGCTCAGTATGTTCGCCGGTGCCGAGGTGGCAGGAGAGCACCTGACCGATGACGAGATCCTCGGCATCTGCTTCCTGTTCCTCCTGGCCGGGCTCGACACGGTGACGGACACCCTCGAGTGCTTCTTCGCCTACTTGGCCCGCCATCCGGCCCAGCGCCGCCAGGTTGTCGAGGACCCCTCCATCATCCCCACCGCGGTGGAGGAGCTCTTGCGGTGGGAGACGCCCGTGACCGGGGTGGCCCGGGTGGCCACCGAAGACGTTGAGTTGGACGGCTGCCCGGTCCACCGGGGTGATCATGTAGGGGTCAGCATCGGCTCGGCCAACACCGACGAGCGCTTCCTGCCCGACGCCTACGACGTGATCCTGACCCGCAATTCCAAGCATCTGGCCTTCGGAGCCGGGGTGCACCGCTGCCTGGGGTCGCACCTGGCCCGCCTGGAACTTCGGACCACGCTGCGGGAATGGCACGCCCGCATTCCCGATTACGAGATCGCGCCGGGGACCGAGTTGAACTTCATGTACGGGCTGCGCCAGGTCGACGAGCTCCCGCTCATCTGGTCGAAATAGCGCAGAGGCGGTACCTTCGTCCCCCTGGGGGGGCAGACGCAGGGCACCGACCGACGCGGCCGACGGCTCCCCGGGCGCGATCTCCCGTTGGGAAAGGACGAGCACGTGGATGTGGACCTGACGGATGACCAGGAGCTCTTCCGGGAGACGACGGCCAACTTCCTCGATCGCACCTGCCCGGTTTCCACGGTACGGGAGTGGTCGGAGAAGGAGCCGGCGGGATTCCCCGACGCCTGGTGGCAGCAGGGCGCCGCGCTCGGTTGGACGTCGTTGCTGGTGTCCGAGGCGGACGGCGGGGGCAGTGTCTCCGGTCATGGCCTGCTGGACCTGACCCTGGTGGCCGAGGGGATGGGTCGGCGGGTTTCCCCGGGACCGCTCCTTCCCACCAACGTGGTCGCCGCCGCCCTCTCTGACTACGGCACTGCCGCGCAACGGGCGCGGCACCTGCCGAAGATTCTCTCCGGTGAGGCCATCGCCACCTGGTGCCTGGCGGAGGTCGGTTTCTCGGGTCTGCCGCAGGCGGTCACCCTCGAGGCGCGCCCCGACGGTGATGGGTTCGTCCTCTCCGGGAGGAAAGGAGCGGCCCAGGCGGCGGCCGAGTCCGACTTCTTCGTGGTGGCCGCCCTGGTCGGCGGCGAACCCACCCAGTTCCTCGTCGACGCCGACGCGCCCGGTGTGACAGTCGCCCCGGCCGAGGCCCTCGACCTCACGCACCGGTTCGGCTTCGTCGAGTTCGACCGTGTGGTCGTGGCGCCCGATGCCGTCCTGGGTTCGGTGGGAGGCGGGGCGGGCCAGATCGAGCGGCTCTTCGAGTTGGCGGTGACCCTGCAATGCGCCTCCATGGTGGGGGCGATCGACCGCATCCTCGGACTGACCCTCGAGTACTCCTTCGATCGGTACTCGTTCGGCCGCCCTCTGGCTTCGTACCAGGCGCTCAAGCACCGCTTCGCCGACCTCAAACTGTGGACCGAGGCCTCGTTGGCCACGGCGGGTGCCGCCGCCCATGCGGTGGACGGTCGCTCGGAGAAGGCCTACGAGTTGGTGAGCGTGGCCAAGTCCTATATCGGGGACCATGCGCCGGCGATCCTGCAGGACTGCGTCCAGCTCCATGGTGGCATCGGGGTCACCTGGGACCACGACCTGCATCTGTTCATCCGTCGTGTCGTCGAGGACCGCTCCCTGTTCGGAACGCCCGAGGAGCACCGGGAGCGGATCGCGCTCCTCATGGGACTGGAGGAGTCGGATGGGAACTGAGCACGCCGGGGCAGGCGACAGGGCCGGGGCTGGCGACAGGACCGGGGCAGACGACCGGGAGGACATCGAGTCGTTCCGGGCCCGGGCCCGCGCCTGGCTGGCCGCCAACATGCCGCTCCTCAAGGGCCAGAACAATTTCCAACTGATGTTGGAAGACGAGATGGGGACCAGGGCCCGGGAGCTGCAGCGCATCCTGTTCGACGGAGGTTTCGCCGGGCTCTACTTTCCCAAGGAGTACGGGGGGCAGGGTCTCCCGGCGGAGTACCAGGCCGCGTTCAACCAGGAGTCGGCGCCCTACGAGATGCCGGTGCTGCTGAACGTGCCCACGTTCGCCATCCTGGCCGCCACCCTGCTCGATTTCGGGACCGAGGCGCAGAAGCAGGCCCACATCCCCAAGATCCTCTCGGGGGAGGAAATGTGGGTGCAGTTCCTCTCCGAGCCCTCGGGCGGCTCGGACCTGGCCGGTCTGGTGACGCGGGCCACGCCCGACGGTGACGTCTTCATCTTGAACGGGTCGAAGATCTGGAGCTCGGGAGCCTTCCGCTCCGACTACGCCCTGTGCCTGGCCCGGACCGATTGGCATGTGCCCAAGCACCGCGGCCTGACCTGTTTCATCGTGAAGATCCACCAGCCCGGGATCGAGGTGCAACAGATCAAGATGGTCAACGGGGTGAACGAGTTCTGCCAGGAATTCTTCGACGACGTGGCCATCCCCGCGGCCGACGTGCTCGGAGAGGTCAACGACGGCTGGACCGTCGCCACGAGGCTGCTCTACCACGAGCGCGAGGCGGTGGCCGGGGGATCGCCCTTCTCGAGCGGGCTCAGCGGCATGCACAGCGACCACGGGTCGGGCCGGGACGAACTGGTCGAGCTCGCCCGCGCCGCCGGACGAACCCGTGATCCCGTGGCACGTCAGTTGGTGGCCGAGTCACGGGCCAACGACCTCGTGGGCAGCCAGCTGATTCGCCGGGTGGCCCAGGGAATTGCTTCCGGCGTGTTCACCGGCCCGGCCGGCTCCCTGCCCCGTCTCTATGCCGCCACCAGCAACGAGCGCCGCCAGGACATCACCCTCAGTCTCGCCGGGGCCGGAGCGGCCGTCGGGGAAGAGGGCAGTCTGGCCGGACAAAAGGGGGTCTATTTCCTCATGCGCCAGGGTGGCAGCCTCGGTGGAGGCAGCAACGAGATGCAACGCAACATCATCAGCGAGCGGTTGCTCGGCATGCCCCGGGAATATGCGGCCGACAGGGACCGCCCGTTCGACGAGGTTCGCCACAACGCGTCGCCATCTCGTCCCCGTTGACCTTCCTCTGAGGCCCCGCCCTCGCGAGTGATGCGCCGAGCGGGTCGGGAGTGTGTCGATGCAGTGCCGCAGTGGCGGAGACGGTTCCGACAGGAGGGTCTGGACGGGTTGAAGGACCGGGCCCGTTCAGGACGGCCGCGGCGGTTCGGGGCAGACGTGGTGGCCGGGATCAACGCGATGGCGTGCGAGCCGTCCGAAGCCACGGAGGTGCCGATGTCGAGATGGAGTTCACAGGAGCTCACGACGGCCGCACACGCGTGTAACTCATAGTGAAAGCAAACCTGACCAGGGAGATGCGTAGATGCCAGCCATTGAGCTATTGGATTCGTTTATGAACTACCGCGACACCGGCGCGGGCGACGTTCCGATCGTGTTCATGCACGGCAACCCGACGTCGTCGTACGTCTGGCGCAATGTGATCCCGCACGTCGCTGGCGAGCACCGGTGTCTCGCCCCGGATCTGATCGGAATGGGGGAGTCGGGTAAGCCCGACATTCCCTACCGTTTCTCCGATCATGTCCGCTACCTTGATGCCTGGTTCGATGCGATTGTTGGCGATGAGGTGGTCCTCGTTGGCCACGATTGGGGTGGGGCGCTCGCCATGGACTGGGGCGCCCGGCACCCAGACCAGACTCGAGGTGTTGCGGTGATCGAGACCTTCTTGCGGCCTGTGCGTTCGGCGGAGTTGGCCCCGCCGGTCGCCGAGGTGTTCCGCAACTATCGCTCGGCCAAGGGCGAAGAGATGGTCCTGGAAAAAAACATGGTCATCGAGGGCAACCTCGTCAACGGTGTGGTCAGCGGGCTGGCAGCGTCTGACCTCGACGTTTACCGGGCACCGTTCCTTGACCCGGCCTCCCGCTTGCCCATGCTCGCTTGGACACGCGAGTTCCCGCTCGACGGCGAGCCAGCAGACGTGGTCGACGTGATCACCCGCTACGGCGACTGGATGGCGTCTAGCCCCACGGTCCCGAAGCTTCTGATGGCAGTCGAAAACGGCGTCGGGCTGGGATCGCCTGAGGTGATCTCGTGGGCCTCTCAGACCTTCGCGAACGCCGAAGTGAAGCCGATCGGCCCGGGTGGACACCAGATTCCCGAAGACCAACCCGACAACATCGGCGCGGCAGTTGCGGACTGGCTGACTGGTCAGACACCCAAGGATTCCTAGCCAATCCACTCGTGAGCACGCCGTCCCCGCGTCCCGTCAATCCTCGAGGCTGATACAGGACTCAGGGCAATTGTCGACCGCCAACCGGGCTTGTGCCTCGAGGCCGGCAGGAACCTCCGGAGCGATGACCACGCTGTGACCGTCATCGTCGCTGTCGAAGAGCTCGGGGGCCAGCGAGTAGCAGCGGCCGTGCCCCGTGCAGCGCTGAGCCTCCAGCACGATCCTCACCAGGCCGGAGTGTATCTCTGCCCACACCGCTGCCCGCACCCCCGCTTGGTGGCTCCCGGGACTCCGCTGGTAGCCTGTGACCTGCCCAGAAGCCTGCCACGCCTGCACGGCAGCCCCCCCAGAGAGGACCAACCAATGCCTGACGCTGTCATCGTCTCGGCCTGCCGCACCGCTATCGGGACTTCCTTCAAGGGGACCCTGGTCGACACCGACGCCACCGTTCTCGGTGGTGCCGTGGTGCGCGAGTCGCTGGACCGCACCGGCATCCCCGCCGCCGACATCGACAACCTCATCCTGGCCGAGTCGCTCTACGGGGGCGGCGTGCTGGCCCGCTACATCGCGGTGGAGACCGGGCTGGCCACGGTGCCGGGTGTGGCCATGAACCGTCACTGTGCCTCCGGCCTGGCTGCCATCGAGACGGCGGCGGGCTCGATCATGGCCGGGATGGACCAGGCCGTGATCGCAGGGGGAGTGCACTCCATGTCGACCGCTCCGACGGCGACCAAGCGCACGCTGGGTACGGCCGACTATGCCCCCTGGATGTCGCCTTCGCACCCCGAGTCCCCGGACGCGCCGGCATTCGACATGTCGATCACCGTCGGCTGGAACACGGCAAAGATCGTCGGGATCAGCCGGGAAGAGATGGACGCCTGGGCCCTCCGGTCTCACGAGCGTGCCATCGCCGCCATCGATGAGGGGCGCTTCACCAAGGAGATCGTGCCCATCAAGGTCACCACGGCAGACGGGTCGGCCGTCGTCTTCGAGGTCGACGAGCACCCCCGCCGCGGGACGTCGATGGAGAGGCTGGCCGGGCTCAAGCCGCTCCACGCAGAGATCGAGGGCTTCTCCATCACGGCCGGGAACGCCTCGGGCATCAACGACGCCGCCTCCGCTCTCGTGCTGACCTCCGACGCCTTCGCGGCGTCGCGGCAGCTGACGCCGTTGGCCACCGTGCGCTCCTGGGCCGCCGTCGGTGTCGATCCCTACGAGACCGGCATGGCACCGACCATCGCCATTCCCAAGGCCCTCGGCCGGGCCGGACTCAGCGTGGCCGACGTCGACCTGTGGGAGATCAACGAGGCGTTCGCCTCGGTGCCCGTCGCCGCCTGCAAGGTGCTCGACATCGACCCCGCTTTGGTGAACATCTCGGGCAGCGGGTGCAGTCTCGGCCACCCCATCGCGGCCACCGGTGCCCGCATGGTGACCACGCTGATCAACGACCTGGCGCGCCGCGGCGGTGGCATCGGGGTCGCCTCCATGTGCGCCGGTGGTGGCATGGGCTCGGCTCTGGTCATCGAGGTGGCTGCCGACGGGAGGCCGTAGATCCCCGGCTCCGGTCTTGGCTCCGGCCCCGCTGAGGTCGTCGTGTACGACGTGTCGGAGCGCAGCGTCGTGCTCCCGGGCGTCGATGGCGATCTGTCCGGCGTTCTGCTCGAGCCTGAGGGCGCCGCGCTCGGTGTGGTACTCGGCGCCCCAGGGAGGGCGGGGCTTCCCGCCGTCATCGTGGTGCCTGAGATCGATGGGTTCTGCGCGGGCACCGTCGCCGCGGCACGGCGCCTAGCCGAAGCCGGGTACATCGCCCTCGCGCTCGATCTCTACGCGCCGTATGGCTCGGCTCCCGATCTGCGCGGCTATGCGGACACCATGGCGTGGTTGGATCGCCTCAACGATCGCCGCCAGCTCTCCGACCTGGTGCAGGCGCTCGGCTGGCTGAGGAGGCTGCCCGGTACCGATCCGGCCCGTGTGGCCATCGTCGGGTTCTCCATCGGGGGACGTTACGGGATGATGCTCACCACCGAGCCGCATGGACTGTGCGCCGTGGTGGCGTTCTATTCCCGGCCGTGGCCCGGCGCCGAGATCGCCGATGTGGCCCTCGCTCCGGGCCAGCACGTTGCCCAGTTCACTGCGCCGGTGTGTGCGGTGTTCGGAGCCGAGGACGACCTGATCCCGGTTTCCATGGTCAATGATTTCAGGCGCCTGCTGGAGCAACATCCGACGCTCGGACACGAGGTGCACGTCGTCCCCGGACGGCACTTCTTCAACAATGAGAGCCGTCCCCGTCGCTATAACTCGGTGTCGGCCGAGAAGGCCTGGGACATCGCACTCGACTTCCTCGCCACTCGCATGGGGCCGAACCTCTCGACATCGTCTGGCTTGATCACGTAGGTTTCGTCTGTTCGCGCTGCAGACCGACCAGAGGGGGCCACGTCATGAAATCGAGAGCTGCCGTTCTTTTCGAGAGCCCGGGGCGCTACGAGGTGGTGGACG
>Ga0302325_10015100_pt1 | contig 16423 bp, 14 predicted proteins | sample Palsa_T0_2_FD_201948 | JGI IMG/M metagenome (GOLD analysis project Ga0302325, IMG submission 201948) | Peat permafrost microbial communities from Stordalen Mire near Abisko, Sweden - Palsa_T0_2 | ecosystem: Environmental > Terrestrial > Soil > Palsa > Peat permafrost | place: Sweden: Abisko... | reverse complement strand
GCAGGGAACCAGTCACGTGGTGGGCCTCGCACGTGGCCAGGGCGGGTCGGGCGACCCAAGCCCGATGACGGCGCTCGGCGTCGAGATCGCGATCCGGGCATGCTGTGAACGGGTGTTCGGCACCTCGAGCCTGCGCGACCGCAGCCTGTGCGTCGTCGGTCTCGGACACGTGGGCTCCAGGGTCGCCAAGCTCTGTGCACGGGCGGGAGCGAAGCTCGTGGTCGCCGACGTCGATCCCTCCAAGCGCGCGCTCGCCGACCAGCTCGGCGCTCGCTGGGTCGATCCCGAGCGTGCGCTCGATGGCCCCTTCGATGTGCTCGTGCCGTGCGCGCTGGGCGGAATCCTCGACGACGAGACGGTGCCGCAGCTGCAATGCGCGATCATCGCCGGTGCCGCGAACAACCAGCTCGCCGACGACGACATCGCAGATCTGCTGGCGGCCCGCGGAGTGCTGTGGGCGCCGGACTTCGTCGTCAATGCCGGCGGTCTGATCAACGTCGCCGAGGAGCTTCACGGCTACGACCCAGCCGCGGTGCGCCGCCGTGTGCGCGGCATCGCCGACACCCTCCGGACGATCTTCGACAACGCCGACGCGATCGGTGCCACGCCGCTGACGGCCGCGATGGAGCTCGCCCGGCGGCGACTCGCCACCGAGCGCCTGAGCGCTTAGAGCCTCTTCAGACGTGCGCGGGCCAGCCCGCCGGACGCTCGACGTCCGCGGGAAGGCGGTGCTCGTCAGCGAGCTTGTCCAGATGCGCCGCGAGCGTGACCGTCGCCGCCATCCGAAGCTCTGCCGGGGCGTCGCCCCAAGCCGCATCGAGTAACTCGTCAACGCTCCGCGCGCCTGATGCGATCGCGTCCAGCAGCTGCCGCTCGCGGTCGGCACGATGCGCCAGATACTGCTTGATCCTCGCGTCTGGGTCGGGCACAAGCGGCCCGTGCCCAGGGCAGATGAGCTCTGGCTTGCGCTCCCGCAGAGCGCGCAAGCCGCTCAGGTAATCGGCGAGGGCCCCGGGGTCGGGAGCGACGAAGACGCTGCCCTCCCCGAGGACGGCGTCACCGGTAAACGCAATCCCGTCGTGCAGGAACGCGAAGTGGTCCTGTGCATGCCCCGGCGTGGCAATGGCTTCGAGCGGTCCGAAAGCGGCGCCGTCGGAGAGCACGACGTCCACCGCTCCTCGCCCGCCGGCCACCGGCGCGCCGGCGAACCGGCGCAGAATCGCAGGCGCGGCCTCGCCGTGATCGAGGTGGTCGTGCGTCAGCGCGATTCCGCCCAGGCCACCCCGAAGCTCGAGCTCGTCGGAGAGGGCGCGCACGTGAGGCCCGAGCGACGGGCCGGGATCGATCAGCCACGCCGGGTGTCGCCCGACGATCCAAGAGTTCGTTCCCGAGAGGGTGAACGGCCCGGGGTTCCCCGCGCGGAGGCCGACCACGTCCCGGTCGCGAACCTCGATCACTGTCATCTCGTGAGGATGACAGCCCCGCGCTGACCCCCGATCTCCGGCCGACAGCGTGGACGTGCTTGGATCCCTGTGTGGCGTCGATTCAGGAACCCGCATCCCCGCACCCGGATGATGCCGATCCGCTGACACCCGCCGACCAGGACCAGGCCGCCGAGGCGGGCCGCAACCTCAGGAACGGCTTGATCTCGCTGATCGTGCTGATCGTGCTCGTAATTGGTCTGTGCCTCGCGATCCCCGGGCTCGACGGGGTCGCCGATGTCATCACCTCGATGCCGGGGTGGCTGATCGCGGTGGCGATCGGTTTCGAGATCCTCTCCTGCCTCGGCTACGTGGTGGCATTCCTGCAGGTGTTCGAGCGCGCTCCAATCCGCTGGGGAGCACGTGTCGCGCTGACGGAGCTGGCATTCGGGACGGCGGTGTCGCTCGGTGGCGCCGGCAGCCTCGCCGTCGGCGCCTGGCTGCTTCGTGAGCGCGGTGTTCCGACGGCCCGCATCGCGGAGCGCTCGGCTGTGCTGTTCCTGCTCACCAGCGCCGTCAACGTCATCACGCTTACGCTCGCCGGGTTCGGACTCTGGCTCGGCCTGCTGCCGGGCCCGCGGAACCCGCTGCTCAGCCTTGTACCCGGCTTGGTGGGGCTGATCGTGTTCGTGTTCTTCCTCGCGCTACCGCGATTGTCCGAGCATTACGCGAGACGCAGACCGAAGGGCCGGCTGCGCGTGCTCATGATCGGCACGGCCGACAGCGTCCGCGCTACCCGCAGGCTGTTGTTCACACCCGATTGGCGGCTGGCCGGGGCGTTCGCGTTCCTGTGGTGCGACATCGCGGTCCTGTGGGTCTGCTTCGGCGCCACCGGTCACGATCCGCCCCTCGCCGTCGTCGTACTCGCCTACCAGATCGGCTATCTCTCGAACCTGATTCCGATCCCAGGCAACATCGGTGTGCTCGACGGCAGCGTCGTCGGCCTGTTCGTCCTCTACGGCATCAGCGCCACCAAGGCGACCGCCGCCACCATCGTCTACCACGCGATTGCCCTCTGGATTCCAGCGATGTGGGGAACGATCGCCTTCATCATCTTGCGCCGGACACGAAACCGCCCCATCAGCCCACGTCCGTCGCGGGCGGACCGCCGCGCGGCTCGCCGAGCGGGACGCGGTGCGTGAGCAGGATTCGGTGGCGCCCGCCGCGAACCTAGCCCGGTTTGTGCGCCAACACTTGGTAGATGCCCGTGAAGCCGATTCTGAACCCCTCGCGGGCGGCGCGGAGGTAGAGGCGCCAGACGCGCATGCGTTCGGGGCCCGCGAGCCGTTCAGCCACTTCCGCGTTCGCGTCGAGCCGCTCGATCCAGTGGCCGATCGTCGTCTCATAGTCCTTCCGGAAGCCCTCGACGGTGTCCGTTTCGAACCCTGCCCGCTCGAGCGCCGTCTGGATCCTCGAGAGGTGCAGCGGCGCCGCGTCGGGGAACACGTATCGCTCCGAGAACGGCCCGGCCTCGGGGTCGCCGTGGCGCAGTCGGGCGATGCCATGGTTGAGCAGTCTTCCGCCGGGCCCCAGCAGCGCGGCGAGCCGGGACGCGTAGGCATCGATCTGGCGGTTACCGACATGCTCGACCATGCCAATCGACGAGATCGCGTCGAATGACCCGGCGGACAGCTCGCGCCAGTCCATCACCTCGACCTTGACACGGTCCGAGAGTCCGGCCGCTTCAACGAGCTCGCGCGCCAGCCGTGCCTGAGGCTCGGACAACGTCACCGCCGTGACACGGACGCCGTGGCGGGTCGCGGCGTGGATCGCAAACGACCCCCAGCCGCAGCCGACGTCAAGCACGTGCTCGCCCTCGCGCAGAGCAAGCTTCTTGCACACCAGCTCGAGCTTGGTCTCCTGCGCCTCCTCGAGCGTCGTCGCGCCACGGGAGAAGATCGCGCAGCTGTAGGTCATCGATCGGTCGAGGAAAAGGGCGAAGAACTCGTTCGAGACGTCGTAGTGGTGCCGCACGGCGCGGGCGTCGCGGTCTGGCGAATGACGCTCTCCCTGCGGCTTGAGCTCGATCGCGGGTGGCGGCGGAGGCAGGCCGATGCCGTGCGCCTGTATCGCCGCAAGCAGCAGGCGCCGTCGCGCGGCGCGGTCCAGATGCGGCGGCTGCCAGGAGCGAAGTACCCTGATCGCGTCGTCGAGATCCGAGACGGTGATCTCGCCGCTGACGTACGCACGTCCGATGCCGAGCTGACCCGGTGCCCGTAGTGCGTGGCCAAGCGCGCGCGGTGACCGCACCGACAGCACCGGTCCGCCGCCGTTCGTAGACGGCGTCTGCGCGCCGTCCCACCACTCGATCGAGAAGGGACGGTCGGGTATCAGCGCTTCGATCGTCGACCGCAGCGGGCTCGGGCGCGCGAGCACTGCCCGCCGCCCATCGCTGCCGCTGTGGGTTCCACGCTCCTCGATCACCGGCAGACAATTCGTAAGGTCAGATTCACAGGAGATGGGTGGAATCCGCTAGTTGAGCCAATCGGGGCGCCCGGATTTGAACCGGGGACCTCACCGACCCGAACGGTGCGCGCTACCAGGCTGCGCCACGCCCCGAGAGTCGGAGTATCCCACAGGGGGCGTCGAGGGCATCGCGGCCGGCTTCGTCATCGCGTCAGAACCATCGGACGGCGCGCTGGAGCCGTTCGGCGTCCCGGCGATCGGCGGCAGCGAGTTCTCGTCGGCAACCGCGCCGAGGGACGTGGGTAGCTGGGCCGCAACCGTCGTGACCCCGGCGAGCGTCGCAGCGACAGTTCCGGTCGGCAGTGAGCCGGCTGACAGATTCGCAACCACGGGCGGCTGCGGCGTCGCTGTCGGGGATCCGCCGCCTGTCAGGCTGCCGGCGCCCGCGCCGGTCGTGTTGGGGTCGCCGGCGACAGCCGCGCCCGCCGCGCTCGGGCTCGCGGCGGCACCCACCGCGCCGCTCGCGGGGGCGCCCGCGCCACCCGCCGTCTCGGGGTTCGAGAGCCCGGCGGCCCCTGTCTCTGTGGCTGGGGCGGTCGGGGCAGCGGGCACGCCGGGGCTCGCAAGCGATCCGGAGCCTGGTGGAGCGGTCGCGGGCAGGGCGACACGGTGCAGGGCCGGGACTCGCCCGGATCCTGAGCCCGCGGACGCCAGCGCGTCGACGGTGGCCGCAACACGGCGGACTGAATCTGAGATCGCCGACACCTCCTTCATCTCCAGCATCCCTCGAGACATCTTGCCCGTGCCGGCGGTCCGGCTGATGCCCCAGCCGCGATCACCGTGCCGCGTCACGCGGGCGGCGCTCCGGTGCAGCGGCCTGGCCGGTTGGGAGGAGGCAACGGTCGCGATCCCGCCGCCAACACTCGCTAGCACGATCGCGGCAGCCGTAGTTGCGCCGCGACCGGCGCCGGTTCCCGCCCCGAAGATCTGGTCGGAGGAGCGCGCGAGTGAGTGGATCGATCGTAAGGCGAACAGCGAGGGTCGCCCGCGGTCCCCATTGAGCATGCGCCACAGCGCCCCCCAGCGCGCGCGCATAAGCGGCAGCGGTGACAGCGCAGCGATCTTGACCGCGACGCCGGGCATGTTGAGAATCGATTCATCGAAGCCTGCGCGCCGCGCGTGCGTCCGGCACGCCTGGCAGTGGGCGAAGTGCCGCGCCATACGGCGGCGGTCACGAATTCCGAGCGAGTACTGCGGGCCGGAATCCACGGTCTTGCGCACAAACTCACATCGGCGGCCGCTGCTGAGCTCCTCGTACTCCTCGGCGAGTCGTCGCCGAGCCCGGAACAGGGTGCTTTCGACGACCGGGCGGGACATCCCGAGGCGCTGACCGATGTCGCTGTAGGAGCGGCCCTCGAGCTCGCGCAGCACGAGGATCTCGTGGTGGCTTTCCGAGAGCCCGCCGAACGCGCCTTGGAGGTCGCTGAGCGTCTGCTTGTTGTCGAGCGCGGCGTCGAGGGTCGTGATCGCCGTCAGCCGCCCGCGATCGGCCGACGACAGGCCTTCGTCGGCGTCGAGCGAGACCTCCTCCGCCCGGCGGCTGCGGCGGAAGTTGTCGATGCAGGCGTTCTTGGCGATCTCGTAAATCCATGCCCTGAACGCGATCGGACGCTCGGTCTGCCGCATCCGCCGGAGCGCCGCGATGAAGATCTCCTGGGTGATGTCCTCAGCGCGACCGTGGTCCCTCACCATGCCGTGGACGTAGGAGCCGATCCGCTGGCTGTAGCGCGAGTACAGCTCGGCGAACGCAGCATCACTGCCACGCCTGACCTCGGCTACAAGCTCGGCGTCGGACCAATCCCGCGAGATCGGAATCACGCGTAGCGCCATTGACATGACTGAGTCTTCCTCCCCCTGCGAGAGTTGACAGCCCCTACAAGGATGCGAACTGTAGCGTTTATCTGACCGTTGTACAGCGCCTACGCACACAGGTCAGGTCCCGCCACCACTGAAAAAACCTCCCAAATCGACGCATTTTTGGCGAACCCTCCCGAACCCTATCTAGTCGACCAACGGTGCGCAGATCTAGAAGCGTCCAACCCGCCATTGAACCCATCCGCCGATGGCGGCATACTTGTAGCCATGTAGTGAACCAATCAGGAGGGAAGCAAGCCTATGGCGATTCATCTGACGCCCACCGAGCTGGCACGCGAGTCCGGATTGGAGCGACGAGCCGTCATCAGCAAGTGCTTGGAGCTGGGCGTCCCGATCTTCAATGGTCGGATCGACAAGACCCTCTTCCTGTCGAGCCTTCACCTTCAGGACCCTTCCGCCAGCCAGCAGCCGCAGCCGGTAGGCGTCTAGGAGGATCTCCCGCCCGGCTGACACCGCGCTCACGCCCGGACTTTGGTGCTCATCGGCGGGCCAAGCACGAGGCAAGGCCGTAGCGGCCGAAACCTATCTTTGATCCGTGAGCGCCCTGTAAAGGGCGTTCGCGCTGAGTCCAGTCAGCTCGGCGATGACAGAAGCTGCCGGCCGGGGCTTCGCGCCGGCGGCAACGAGCCGCGTGAGCGCCGCCAGCGCGGGTCCGAGCTCTCCCTCGGTGTCTGGCGCCGGTCCGATCACGAGCGCGACTTCCCCGCGTGGCGCCTGCTCCCTGTAGCGAGCGGCCAGATCGGCAGCGGTCCCGCGCACGATCTCCTCGTGGGCCTTTGTCAGCTCCCTGCACACGGCCACCGCCCGCTCCGGATCCAGCGAGGCGAGCGCGGCCAGCGATGCCGCAACCCGCCGCGGCGACTCGAATGCGACCACTGTCTCAGGCGAGGCGAACGTCCGCTCGAGCTCCGCCCGCTTGCGAGGCAGGAAGCCGACGAAGCGCCACCGGTCTGCGGGCAGCGCACTCGCGACCAGCGCCGCGACCGCAGCGGAGGCACCGGGCAGCACCTCGACCGCCAGTCCGGCACCGACACAGGCCCGCACGAGCACGAACCCGGGATCACTCACCAGCGGCATCCCGGCGTCGGAGACGAGCGCAACGACCGCACCCTCGCGCATCCGAGCGACGAGCTCCACGGCGCGTTCGCGCTCATTGTGTTCGTGGTAGCTGACGAGGCGCGCCTTGACCCCGTAGCGATCGAGCAGCACTCGCGTGCGGCGCGTGTCCTCGCACGCCACCAGGTCGGCGTCGCGTAGCGCGGACAGCACGCGCAACGTCACATCCTCGAGGTTGCCGATCGGGGTCGGGCAGACCACCAGACGGCCTGCGCGCGCGGCTAGCGTACTCATGGGTCAACCCTACGAGTTCGCCGCCAGGCGAACTCGCAAGCGAGGACCAAGTCCTCGCCGCTCACTCGGCCTCCGCCTGGAGCGCCAATCCGTTGAACGCAAGCACCGCCGCCCCCACCATCCCGGCCTCGACGCCGAATCGAGCTGCGACGATCCTCACGACATCCCGCGACGGCGACAGCGCGCGCTCAGCGACAACCGCGCGCGCCGGGGCGAGCAGCAGCTCGCCTGCGGCGATCACACCGCCGCCGACGACCACGACCTCGGGATTGAAGATGTTCACGAGGCTGGCGATCGCGACCCCCAGCCGTTCTCCAATCAGCGCCAGGGCGTCGACCGCCGTAGCGTCGCCGTCGTGCGCCAGCTCCGTTACCAGAGGCCCCGTCGGATCCCGGCCCGCGGCGAGCGCGCGTCCAAGCCCCGACAGGGGCCGTTCCTTCGCCAGGCGCCTCGCCTCACTCGCGAGCGCCGTTCCCGACGCGAGCGCCTCGACGCAGCCGCGGTTGGGGCAGTTGCCCTGGCACCGCGGCCCGTTGAGATCAATCACCATGTGCCCGAGCTCGCCGGCGGCACCGACCGAACCACGATAGAGCTCGCCGCGCAGGATCAGCCCCCCTCCGATCCCCGTCCCGATGGTGAGCACGACGGCGTCCCGCGTTCCCCTGGCGGCGCCCGCGCGGTGCTCGGCCAGTGCTGCGACGTTCGCATCGTTGTCCACGAACACGGGCAGGCCGAGACGCTCGGTCATGACGTCGGCGAACGGAATGTCGGCCATCGCCAGATTCACGGCCATCACTGCGGTGCCCGTGCGCTGATCGATGAGGCACGGGATCCCGAATCCGACCGCGGCGATCTCCGCTCCCGCGGCGGCGCGCGCCTCCTGAACGGCGTCCACGGCCGTATCGAGTAGCGCGGACTGGTCGAGACCCACCACCGACCGTTGCGCGCGGTGATGAACCCCAAACCCCGCATCGACGACTCCGGCCAGCAGCTTCGTCCCGCCCAGGTCGACGCCAATCACGCGCCGAAGGGCCATGTGGGCCACTATATGGGGCGACCGCCTGGGGCGACCGCCCCGGCAGGGTCTTTGAGCCGCCCGGCGAACCGGTATTGCTACAACCAAGCTCCTGCAATGCCCGACGACCCACGAAAACCGACACCATACGACGCCCCGCCTGAGTACCGGGTGTATCGCGCCGGCGACGAGGAGCCACTCAGGTCCGACCGACCGGATGCGAAAACCCCGGCGGGCCGAGACCGCCAGCGCCAGGCGGGCCGCCCCGCCGACGAGCCCGCCCCGCGCCGAGACCGCCAGCGCCGGTCCACCGGCCAGGATGCCGAGCGCCCATATCGGGTTTACAACGCTCGCCCCCGCGGGCTCCGAGCGCGCCTGCGCGGCGAGGAGGATGCGGAGCTGCCGGATCCTCGCCCGGAGCCCGGGCGCCGCCGGCGCGAGCACCTGCCCTGGGAGCGTCGCCGCTGGACCAGGCCCAGCTGGCGGCGCGTGCTCGCCTACCTTGGAATCGCCGTCGTGGCGTGGGTGTTCATCTCCTTCGTGCTGTTCATGGTCAGCGCGCAGGAGCAGGCGGGATCGATCCCGGCGGCGGCAGAGTCGGAGCTGACCCCCGGCGGGAACATGCTGACCTCCGCGGACACGATCTTGATCCTCGGACTCGACAACCGTCCCACGACCGGTCCGGGATCCAAGGAGCCTGGCTCGAACTACAGCGAAACCGGCGCGAACTCGGACTCGATCATGCTCTGGCGGGTCGGCGGCGGCGTCTCACGGCGCCTATCGATCCCGCGAGACACCGCGACGGACATCCAGGGGCTCGGGGTCGCGAAGATCAACGCGGCCTTCTCATTCGGCGGCGCGGCGCTGGCAATAAAGACGATCGAGCAGTTCACGGGCCTCAAGATCAACCACGTGATCATCGTGGACCTGGCGAACTTCCCGAAGTTCATCAACGCGCTCGGGGGCATCACTCTGAAGACCGACAAGGTCTGCTCGCAAATCAGCGGAGGCGCTGCCAAAGGCGGTTTCACGCTCAACCTCAGCGCCGGCACGCACACCCTCAACGGGGAGCAGGCGCTGATCCTTGCCCGAACCCGCGAGAACAGCTGCAACCCCGCGGAGAACGACCTGACGCGGGAGAAGCGCCAGCAGCAGATCCTCAACGCGATCAAATCCCAGCTCCTGTCACCGAGTACTTTCTTCCGCCTACCCTGGGCTTCGTGGGCAGCACCGCAAGCGCTCCAGACCGACATGGGCGGGTTCACGCTGATGAGCTTGTTCATCGCCAGCGAGCTCGGTGGCTCGGCGCCGGTCGATGTCCTCCAGCCCTCCGGATCCGAGGTCCTGGCCGACGGCGGCGACGCGCTGACGATCGCGCCGAGCACGGTCTCGGCCGCGGTGCGAAAGCTGGTCAGCGGCTGAGCGTCAGTCCGCCGCGGGGGTCTTGGTCTTGGTCTTCGCGGGCGCCGCGTCGGCCTTCTTCGAACCTGAGGAGTCCGAGCTCGACGAATCGGAGCTCGAAGAGCCGGAGCTCGACGAATCCGAGCTGGAAGAATCCGAGCTCGACGAGCTGGAGCTGGAACTGGACGAATCGTCCTTCGCGTGCTTGCCCTTGGCCTCGGCCGCGTCCTTCAGCTCGCGCGCGCGGTTCTTCGAGCCGTAGTCGGTGCTGTAGAAGCCCGTTCCCTTGAAATGCACGGCGACGGGCGAAAAGACGCGCTGCACCGGCGCTCCACAGACCTCGCACTCGGTGATCGGGTCATCGGTCATGCGCTTCATCACTTCGAAGTCGTGCCCTTTGTCGCAGCGGTACTCGTAGGTAGGCATTGCTTCACGAAGTATAGCTGCCGAGCGCCCGGTATCCGCCGCTGCGCTGGCACTCAGGAGGCGAGAGTGCCAAGCGAGCGGTGACGGATAGCATCCACTTCGCATGCCCGCCGACCCCGTCACGATGGAGAAGATCGTCTCGCTGTGCAAGCGGCGCGGCTTCGTGTTCCCCAGCAGCGAGATCTATGGTGGACTTGGCTCGACGTACGACTACGGGCACTACGGCGTCCTGTTGAAGACCAACGTCAAGGGTCAGTGGTGGCGTTCGATGCTGCAGCAGCGCGATGACATCGTCGCGCTCGACTCAGCGATCATCCTGCATCCGAAGACGTGGCAGGCAAGCGGGCATCTGAAGGGGTTCACCGACCCACTCGTCGACTGCCGGACCTGCAAGCTGCGCTTCCGCGCCGACAAGCTCGAGGATGGCCACTGCGGCCGCAAGCCCTCGAAGCGCCCAGGCGAGACTCCCGACTGCGACCTGACCGAGGCGCGCGACTTCAACCTGATGTTCGAGACGACCGTCGGACCCGTGAAGGAGGAAGGAGCCACCGTCTACCTGCGCCCGGAGACCGCGCAAGGAATCTTCCTGAACTTCCGCAACTACCTCCAGTTCTCCCGCAAGAAGCCGCCGTTCGGCATCGCACAGATCGGCAAGAGCTTTCGGAACGAGATCACCCCGGGCAACTTCATCTTCCGCACACGGGAGTTCGAGCAGATGGAGATGGAGTACTTCGTGCCCCCCGACGAGGCGCCGCGATGGTTCGAGCACTGGCTGGAGCAGCGAATGGGCTGGTATGTGCGGTTGGGGCTGCGCCCCGACCATTTGCGTCTGCGCGCCCACGACGCCGATGAGCTCTCGCACTACTCCAGCGCCACCAGCGACGTCGAGTATCTCTACCCGATCGGCTGGCAGGAGCTCGAGGGCATCGCCAACCGAGGCGATTTCGACCTCACGCAGCACGCCCTTCACTCGGGCCAGAAGCTCGAGTACGTCGATACCGTCAGCGGTGAGCGCTACGTCCCGCACGTGATCGAGCCCGCGGCGGGGGCGGACCGCGCCACGCTCGCGTTCCTCGTCGACGCCTACGACGAGGACGAGATCGGCGGCGAGCAACGCACCGTGTTGCGCCTGCACCCGTTATTGGCACCGGTCAAGGTCGCCGTCCTGCCACTCGTCCGCAAGGACGGTCAGCCAGAGCTCGCCCGTGATATCTATCTCGCGTTGCGGGAGCGCGTGCAAGCCGAGTACGACGAGGGCGGCGCGATCGGCCGGCGCTACCGGCGACAGGACGAGATCGGGACCCCGTGGGCGGTCACGGTCGATCACCAGTCGCTCGAGGATCGGACCGTCACGATCCGAGACCGCGACAGCCTGACGCAGGAGCGATTCCCGATCGACCGCGTCTGCGAGGAGATCGAGCGGCGCCTTCGGGCTCCGTGGCGTTCGCCAAAGCTGGCTTCCGGCTAACGCAGCCGCGCGCTCGCGAACACCGAGAAGCCACCCGGAACCGAGCTCGCGCCGACGCCCTGCACGTCGATCTGGCTGTTCTTGAACAGGGTGAAGGTGAACAGCCCCCCGAGCAGCGGGATGTCGGGCGCGAGCAGGAGCTCGCCGTCCTGTGCTCCCAAGGTTGCGTCCGCACTCAGCCCGAGGGCGGTGCCCTGCAGCACGAGCTTCCCATCGCCCGAGGCGACCGGCTGGACCGTGAGACCGGGCGGGAGTGCGGCTTGGAGGTTCGCCTCGGTCAGGATCGCGTTCCCGGTCAGGACGTCGCCGCTCTTGCGCAGCGTTGCATCACGAAGCGTGATCAGGCCCGTCGTGAAAACGTCGATCCTCGCCTCAATCGTGCCCACGTCGTTCGCCTGATCGAGCAGGTGCCCGAGCCCGCCCGTCGACCCGTGGTAGGTCGCGAGATGAACCTCGACCCGGTCCGCCTGATGCCAGAGCAGCTCGATCGCAGGAAACGCCGAGACCTGGACCGAGATCACCCTGCCGGAGCGCGCGAGCCGGTCGCGTAGCTGCTGCGCGGCGATACCGGGCAGCACCAGCTGCGCGAGGACGAGTAATAGCACCACCAGACCGGCCGCCCCCAGTATCGCGATGCGTCGCATTCGCCCGCGTACGTTACGGGCACGGCGAAACCACCAAGCAGCTCGAAGAGGAACGGCGGTTAGCGGAAACGCCCCCCCAATGCCGGACCCTTCACGCGCCGCGACTTCCCCCAGGAGCCCAGCCCACCAGCACCCGCCGTGGAAGTCGCAATGAACATCCCCCGGCGCGCGCGGCTGCCGCCACGCGCCCGGGGGGGATGTTCACGCGGCCGGAGCTGGATCCGGCTCGGGGGCCGGGGCCGGGACCGCGGACGCCGGCGAGTACTCGAACTCCTCTTCGGCGCCGAACAGGGTGTCGAGAAGCTTCGAGCGAAGCTTCTCACTGCCGGCGATCGCGACGCCAGAGCCGACACCGGCAATCAGCACGGTGCGGCCGAACGTGAAACGGCGCTTTCGGGCGGCGCGCTTGGGCGCGTCGGAGAGCGCGATTGTCGCGTCGCGGATCGCGTCCACGGCGGTGCGCAGGTCGTTGTGGAGCTTCTTGTCGTCCAGCAGCACCTTCGTCGGCGCCTTGCCGTTCGAGAGGCGGCTGTACGCGCTGCGAGTCGCATCGAGCACTGTGCGAACGCTCTCGCGCAGCTCGGCGTCCTCGATCAGACGCTGGATGTATGGGTTCGACGTTGCGATGTTGGCGATGTCCGCGGCATTGAACGGCTCGGCCGCGGCTTTCACCTTCTTGCGTATTGACATTGGTCTCCCTCCGTGCTGTGGCTCGTGATGATCAGGATACGCGAAGTAACTTGGCTCTCGTTCGAGGGATACCCGCGGCGCCGTGGGTGAGTCACGCCGGGACGGCTCGGGTTCGCCCTCGCGCGCGAGGCGATTCGAGCGCCACTTCGCGAACCTCGTCGAAGTCGCTCACGAACACGAAATCGAGGTCCTTTCGAAGAGGCTCGGGGATGTCCTCGATGTCATGCTCGTTCAGAGCCGGGGCGATTATCCGTCTGATGCCGGCCCGCTGGGCCGCGAGCGCCTTCTCTTTCAAGCCGCCGATCGGCAGGACCTGACCCGTGAGCGTGATCTCCCCGGTCATCGCGACGTCGGCCCGAACGGGGCGCCCCGACAGGAGCGAGGTGAGCGCTGTCGCGATCGTGATGCCGGCGCTGGGGCCGTCCTTGGGGATCGCACCCGCCGGCACGTGGATGTGGATGTCGTGCGCGGCGAAATAGTCGTCGGGAAGCTCAGGGAAGAGCTCGCTGGCGTGACTTCGGACGTAGGAGAGCGCGGCCTGTGCGGATTCCTTCATCACGTCGCCGAGCTGGCCGGTGATCTGGAGCCTGCCGCTGCCGTTCATCGACGTCGCCTCGATGAACAGCACGTCGCCGCCGACGGGCGTCCACGCCAGCCCGGTGGCGACGCCCGGGCGCGAAGTGCGGCGGCGGGATTCGGAGAAGAACTTACGGCGGCCGAGGAATGCGCGCACGCGCGGCTCGGTGACCATGACCTTCCGCTTCGCCTTGCCCTCCGCCAGCTGGCGTGCGACCTTCCTGCAGACTGCCCCGATCTCACGCTCGAGCTGCCGGACGCCCGCCTCGCGGGTGTAGTCGGCGATGATCGCACGCAGCCCGGAGTCGGTGAAGGCGATCCTGCTGTCCTTGAGCCCGTTGCGCTCGATTTGTCGCGGCACCAGATACCGCTTGCCGATCTCGAGCTTCTCCGCCTCGGTGTAGCCCGCCAGCTGGATCACTTCCATGCGGTCGCGCAGCGGCCCCGGGATCGTTTCGAGCGTGTTCGCGGTGGTTACGAACATGACGTGGGAGAGGTCAAAGGGGAGGTCGAGATAGTGGTCGCGGAAGGTCCGGTTCTGCTCGGGATCGAGCACCTCGAGCATCGCGCTCGAAGGATCACCGCGGAAGTCGGCGCCCATCTTGTCGATCTCGTCGATCATCAGCAGCGGGTTGTTCGCGCCGGCGTCGCGCATCGCGCGGATGATCGTCCCCGGCATCGCCCCGATGTAGGTACGCCGGTGCCCGCGGATCTCAGCCTCGTCGCGAACGCCACCGACGCTGATGCGCTCGAACGTGCGGCCGAGCGCACGTGCAATCGAGCGCCCTAGCGAGGTCTTGCCGACGCCGGGCGGACCCACGAATAGCAGGATCGAACCCCGCGCATCCGGCTTCAGGATGCGCACCGCGAGGAACTCGAGGATCCGATCCTTGACCTGCTCGATGTCGTAGTGGTCCTCGTCGAGGATCTTGCGCGCATGATCGAGATCGAGCTTGTCCTCGGTCGAGATGTTCCACGGCAGCGCAGCGATCCACTCCAGATAGCCGCGCACAACCCCGTACTCGGCCATCGCAGGCTGGAGGCGCTCGAGGCGGGCGAGCTCACGGTCGGCCTGCTTGCGTGCCTCTGCGGGGAGGTCGAGCGCGGCGAGCTGCTCCCTCAGCTCAGCGGCCTCGGCTTGCGCCTCGTCGGTCTCGCCGAGCTCGTCCTGGATCGCCTTGAGCTGCTGGCGCAGGAAGAACTCGCGCTGCCCCTTCTCGAGCTCGGACTGGACCTGCGACTGGATCTTGGATCCGATCGCTACCAGCTCGAGCTCACGCGCGAGGATCTCGGACAGCCGCCGCAGCCGTTTGGCGACATCGACCTCCTCGAGCAGCGCCTGCTTCTCCTCGGTCTTCAGCCTCAGCGCGCCCGCGATCAGATGCGACAGCGCGCTTGGGTCATCGACGTTTGCGACCATCACCTGCAGTTCCTCGGGGAGGTAGGGCACCTCCTCCACAATGCTCGAGAACGTCTGCTGGACGTTGCGCATCAGAGCCACGAGCTCCGGTGTCTGCTTGACGATGTCGGGCGCCTCGGCGATCTCCGCGACCAGGTACGGCTCGGTCTTGTCCCAGCGCTCGACGCGAATGCGTTGCCCCCCCTGGATCAGCACCCTGAGCGTGCCGTCGGGAACGCGGATCATCCTCGCGACGACACCAAGCACGCCGACGGTGTACAGGTCGTCCGGGCCCGGCACCTCGACGTCGGTGCTGCGCGTGGCGACCATCGCGATCGTGCGGTCGCCGCCGAGCACATCGTTGATCAGCTCGATGCTTCGCGGCTGGCCGACGTTCAGCGGAACGAGCATGTCGGGGAACGTGACCAGGTCGCGTAGCGGCAGGACGGGGGCGGCGTCGGGCAGGGCCCGTTGAGCGCCGACCTCCACCACTTTGGGGCCACCGTCGCTGGCCCCGATCTCGATCACCGGGGCTTCTCCCGGGACTGGTTGATTTCGATCGGGACGCTGCGCGCACGAGACTCTGACTGGACCAGTGGCAGTTCCACGCGGAGGATCCCGTCCTGATATCGAGCCTTCGCCTCCTCGGCGACGGCCTCGCCGGCGAGCTCGACAACGCGGCGGAACGGCCCGTGCTCGATCTCTACCTGCTGGTAGACCTCGCCGTCGACGGCCGCCGGCTTGCGGTGGCCGGCGAGGATCAGGTGCGCGCCCTGGATCTCGAGTTCGAGGTCGTCGAGGTCGATACCGGCGAGCTCGGCGGTCACAATCACCCGGGGGGGATCGGACGCATATGTCACATCGACCGCAGGCGAGAATCCGGCGCGCTTCCGTCCGAGGCCGGTCCGCTCGAACACGTCTCCGAACAGCTCGTCCATCTCGCGTCGCATGCGCTCGAAGTTGGCGAAGAGGTCGCGATCAGGCATCTCGTCACAGCCTACCCATAGGTCCCCGACAGCCTCTCAAACCGTGTAGGTCTCGCCCTCGGCCGCGAGCTCGACCGGGCCCCCGTAGCTTCGCTCCGCTTCGGACCTGGCCCATGCCGGGTCGAGCTCATCAGAGATGTGAGTGAGCACGCACGGGGTCAGGTGCCCCCGCTTGCCGGTCCGCTCGGGACGCGGCAGCGTGGCCTCGATCATCAGCACGTCGGTGCCGCGCGCGAATTCGACGAGCTCGTCGTTGGGACTGCAATCGGCGCTGTAGGTGAACCGCCGGCCTCCGTCGCTCTTGCTCGACAGCTCGACCGCGAACGTGATCAGGTAATGGGGAACCTCACAGAACCGAACCGTGAACGGTCCGACCTCCAGCTCGTCGGTCCCCTCGTACTCGCGCAGCTGGAAGGCGTCGTCGATCAGCTCGTCGTTGCCCCAGTTCGAGACGATGCTCCGGAACGTCTCGGCGGCGCCCCGCGGTGCGTAGAGCTCGGGGCGTGCGGGGTGCTCGTTTCCAGGCCAACCGGCCACCGGCACCGGCTGTTGGCGCGGCGCGTAGGTCAACGCATACGCGAACGGCACCAGATCGAGCATGTGGTCCGCATGCAGATGGCTGATGATCACCGCGTCGACGTCGACG